>Ga0207901_1000234_pt1 | contig 19620 bp, 17 predicted proteins | sample LinPmetageLP46_FD_184057 | JGI IMG/M metagenome (GOLD analysis project Ga0207901, IMG submission 184057) | Marine viral communities from the Pacific Ocean - LP-46 (SPAdes) | ecosystem: Environmental > Aquatic > Marine > Oceanic | place: Pacific Ocean | collected 2011-06-12
ATGGCACAGGCGGAGATTACAACGGCAACCTTATATCCCTCTCATGCAGAACTGACCTGGGAGGACAGTGCAAACGTAACGTTCGGCCCGGGAACCGTTGAGGTTTGAGGCACCCATACCCGCAGGCCGATTAATGCTATACCGGGATGGCCAATGCAAAGAAACCTACTTTGGATAGCCGGTGATATCCCGGATTTTCTGGTACAGCGGCTGAAGTTGCGGGTACATGCGCAGGTAAACCTCGGAGTAGAGCCTTTCGTATAGCTCGCGCGCTTCGGGGTTGGGATGGAACACATCGCCAACCCGGGTCATCGCCGCCACAGCGGTGTCGAAATCCGGATGCAGGCCCAGGCCAACGGCGGCATCAATCGCAGCACCTAGCCCGGAGGTTTCGTAGGTGTGGGGACGCTCGGCCGGCAAACCAAATACGTCGGCGGTTAACTGCATGGCAGCATCACTCTGGGAGCCGCCCCCCGCAACCCGAAGTTTGCGTATCTTAACGCCGCTGCGTTTTTCGATCTTTTCTTTGCCTTCCCGCAGTGCGTAAGCCAGGCCTTCAAGAATCGCTCTGTAGATATGCGAGCGGGTGTGAACATCGCCAAAACCAATAATGGAGCCTTTGGCTTCCGGCCCGGGTTGGCGCACACCTGGTGACCAGTAAGGTTGCAACATCAGGCCCATGGAACCCGCAGGTACAGCTTGAACCAGTTCATCAAACAGCTCTTCCGGCTCAATACCCCTTTGCTCGGCAAGTTCCCGCTCTCGCAGGCCGAACTCGCGTTTGAACCAGCTCACCATCCAGAAGCCCCGGTAAATCATCACTTCTGTGGAGTAATGCCCCGGCAGCGCTGAAGGGTAAGGCGGCATCAGACGCACCGGTTCCACATAGCGTTTGTTGGTGGCATTTATCGTGGCAGTTGTGCCATAGCTCATGCAGCCTATATCGGGCGTCAAGCCGCCGGAGCCGAGTATTTCGCAGGCTTTGTCGGAGGCCGCTGCGATCACCGGCAGACCTTCCGAAAGCCCCAAGTGGCTGGCGGCCTCTGTGGTGAGATGGCCCAAGGTGGAGCCAGGGCTGGCCAGATCCGGCAGCATGGACTTTTTGACTGGCATGACTTGCCATTTGAAGTCGCGGGGGCCGGCCCAACGGTGCTTTTTGTAGTCAAATGGCAGGTAGCCCACCTGGCTGCCGGTTGAATCCCGGAACTCGCCGGTTAAGCGGTAATTCAGGTAGCCGGATAGCAAAACAAAATGCCGGGTTTTGTCCCAGATCTCCGGCTGGTTCTGAGCAATCCAGTTGGCCTGGGTGTTCTCCCGGAAGCGGTTAATGGTGTCTTCAAGCCGTGCCAGTTTGAATAACCAGCCCCAGGGGCCTTTCACCGGGCCATCGACCCGGGCGTGCCGTTGGTCCAGCCAGATAATTGCCGGGCGAAGTGGCTTGCCGTTTTCGTCGAGGTTAATAACCGTGCCGCGCTGAGTTGTTACGGTAACGCCCACAACCCTGTCTGGTGTGACGTCTGTAGATTCCCAAAGCTGAGCGCAAGCTTTGCCGAGGTTTTCCCAGAAATATTCCGGCTGCTGTTCAGCCCAACCCGGCTGCTCTGAAAAGTACGGCTGAATCTCCCGCCTGCCTTTGGCGACAAGGTTACCGCGAGTATCGAAGAGCAGGGCGCGTACGCTCTGGGTGCCGTTATCAATGGCGAGAATCAGCGGGTCAGACGGCATGCGTCGGCTCCGGATGGCCCGGGAGGGAATAGGCTTCGCTCCACAGGGCAAGGTACCGTAGCTCTTCGGCACGCCACTGTTCATCATCCCAGTTGAGTGTGCTCTGACAGTACTGCTTCACTAACGGCAGTAATGCTTTGCCTCCTTCGGGCGCTATCAGGCCAAGCCGGGTGCGACGTAACATCAGATCATCCAGGTGTCTTACGTCTTCGTGCTTGCAGGCCCAAATAACTTCGGCCCACAGCAGCTCGCCCGGTACAGAGCCCGAGGCCGCATCATCGCTAACGGCTGCGGTGGGCCCGGCCTGCAGAACCGCGCAGAGATCCGAACCGTAAAAGCCCACAAGCCGCTGCCAGTTCTGATGGCTTATGTTTGCCGGGCGCAGTAACCGGGGGGTGGGCCGGAACACCGGGCCGCTCTCCTGTCGCAAGCGCTCTTCGCCTCCCAGACCTCTGGTAAGTGCTTCCCTTGCTATCAGCCGGAAGGTGGTCAGTTTGCCACCTGCAATGCTGATTAACCCCTTATCTTCGCGGAATTCGTGTTCACGGCTTTCTTTGGATGGAGCCTTGGGGCCGGCGGTGCTGTGGTCTGCAGTGACGACTGGCCGAACGCCTGCCCAGGTGGAAAGAACGTCGCTTCGGGAAATCGCTGCGCGCGGGAACAGCCTCTTGGATATGCGTAGCAAATAATCGACTTCTTCGACGGCAATGCGGGGCTCCTTGTCCAGGCTTTCTTTATGATCCAGGTCCGTCGTGCCGAGCACTGTTGTGCCGGCCCAGGGAAACGCAAAAACCGGGCGCTTGTCATCAGGGTGGAACAGGGAAACAGAACAGGAGACCGGCAGCTTGTGCCAAGGAAGAACCAGATGGCTTCCTCGCAGTGGCCGAATTGTCATGGGTTTCTCATCACTATCTGGCTGCTGAAGCCGATCTGCCCATACACCTGTCGCGTTGATGATCAGAGGCGTGTTAACGATAAATGCCTCGGCGTAGTCTTCCGCTTGCAGCTCAAGCCCGCTGACCTGGCCCTCAGCTCGAAGAACCTTTACGGCTTTCACGTAGTTAAGGCACCAGGCGCCGTCCTGGCGGGCCTCGGTGATGACTCGTTGCACCAGGCGGGCGTCGTCGGTTACCGCATCGGTAAAGCCGCTGGCGCCGGTGAGCTTTTCGGTGTTCAGACCGGGCACCCATTGCATCGTCTCACCCGGTGTCAGCAGTTGACGTGAATGGGTGCGGGATATCCAGTCGTAGACTCTCAGCAAAATCTGAAACAGCCGCGGGCCGGGAAACTGGTGCTGAAAGTGCGGCATGATAAAGCGCAAGGGCTCGATAAGCCCCGGTGCCTCGTCCATCAGGCGTTGGCGTTCGGTGACGGCGTCTCTGGTCAGCCGGTACTGGCCGCTGCCGAGATAGCGTAGGCCGCCGTGCACCATTTTTGAAGATCGGCTGGAGGTTCCCCAGGCAAAATCCCGCTGTTCAACGAGCAGGGTTTTCAGGCCGCTGCCGGCCGCTTCCCGCGCTATACCGGCACCGGTAATGCCGCCGCCCACCACCACAACATCAAACGTGCGGGGGCTGCTTTGAAGTTCTCTGAGCAATGAGTCTCGACGCTTCATCAGCCCTATTCCACCAGGGTTTTGGGGTTGAGAATGCCTTCGGGGTCGAAGGTCTGGCACAGAGAACGAATGGCCAGCATACCCAGTTCACCTTTTTCAACCGGCAGGAAAGGCGCGTGATCTTTGCCAACACCATGTTGATGGCTGATGGTGCCGCGATTGCGCACGATCAGTTCAGAGGTTGTGTTCTTCAGATGCTTCCAGCGCGCCAGTGTCTCTTCATAGCTGTCGGCAACACGGAAAACATAAGTGGTGTAAATGCTGCAGCCCTGGCCATAAAAATGAGACAGATGGGTAAACACGTGTGTGCGCTCATTTTTACTTTCTTCACGGGCCTGAAGTCCGCCGCGCAGGCTGCCTTCCATCAGGGCAAGCAGGTTATCAACATTATCCCAGTCGGTTGCGGTTTCCAGAGTGTCCACGGCATAACCCATCTGCCAGAGTGCTTCCCGGAGATAGGGCATGGTAAAGCGTTTCTCGGCCCACTTTTTGCCCAGCCGGGTTCCTGTATACACACCTTTGTATTCCGCACAGATGCGTTTTGCTTCGTGTTTGGCACTGTCGCACTGTCGGCTGGTGCCGGTCAGCCCGAAGGTCATCATGCACTTACCTTCGGCAGAGCCACGCAAGGAAAGTACTTTTTCGAGCATGCCAATAAGATGTGGGTGCCCGGCAAGCGCCAACTGGGTCTCTGTTTCAATGGTGTTGCTCAGGCGCAACATGGAAAGCTGGGTGCGGTTTTGTACGAGTTTACGGCAGGCGGTGCGCGCTCTATCCCAGTCCGGGAAAAACACAACATGAAAGCTTTCCTGTGCCGGCAGGCGGCTAACCCGAACTTTAACTTCGGTAATCAGGCCAATACGGCCCTCGGAACCCAGGATCATCTCACGAATGTCCGGGCCAGCACTTGAAGCCGGAATGGTGGGCAGGTCCAGCGTACCTTTGAGAGTTTCGACCCGGCCTCCTGCAAATAACTGCTCGATTCTGCCGTAACGCAAAGACTGCTGCCCACTGGAGCGCGAGGCCACCCAGCCGCCGATGGTCGAGAGTTCAAACGATTGGGGGAAGTGCCCGAGCGTGTAACCGTGAGCCCGTAATTGGGATTCCACGAGGGGCCCCGGGGTACCTGCGCCGAATGTAGCGATCTGGCTTTCCCGGTCGAGGTCAGTCAGGCGGTTCATTCCGCCCATGTCCACGGTGAGTACCGGTTTATCGCTCGCCAGCGGGTTGATGTGGCCTGCAACGCTGGTGCCGCCGCCGTAGGGGATCAGTTCAATGTTGCTGGCCTGCGCATACTGAAGCAGTTTCTGCACGTCGCGGCTGTTCTCAGGGCAGGCGACGCCATCCGGAAAAACGCCGAAATCACCGCTGCGCATGGCCAGCCAGTCTGGCAAGCTTTGACCGCGAGCGTGGCGCACCCGTACTTCGGGGCTGGTGTCGATCAGCTTATCAACGGTGGCGTCAGCCGGCAGGCGCGACTCCGGAACCTTGGCGCAGACAGACTCCAGCGAGGCATCGGTCAGAGGCTTGCCGGAACCCACACGCTGTGAAAGAAAGCTCTGCCCCTGTGTCGGTAGTTCCAGATTAAACTGCTCATCGCCCCAGCCATTCCAGCGTTGCATCAAAGTACACTCCAGTGTTGATTGAACCAGATAGCATTCTATCGGTTTATCCGACGCTGGCACTGTCCTATAACGACATTGGCTGTGTCATTTGCCGACACAGCCCCGCATGGCAGAGAGGCAGAGAGAGCTGCCTGTTATCCGTTGGTGCGCAGGCGTTCGCGGAGTTGTTCAAGGCGCTTGCGTATTTCTTCCCGGCGCTCCTGCTCGTTTGCGGGCGGAAGCGTTGAGCGGACGGGCCGGTTGGTAGTATCCGGCACCTGAACTTGCTGCGCAGGTTCTTGCTGAATGTTGTCGGCGTCTGATGAAAAGCTCATTCCGGAACTGTCATCAGACTCGGGGAAAAACAGGTTTTCCAGTTTACCGGCACGATCAACAATAACGCGATTGGGATGAACAGAGCGGAGTTTGGCGTTGCCGGGCAGTTCATCGCCCACCAGGTAGGCCTCTGTCTTGCTTTTATCGTCCTCTATCAACGCACTTCCAGGAAAGTCACCGTCGGATGCGAGAACGCCCCGGAGAAAAAGCCGAAGGTTAGTTTCCGGCAGATCTTCGGTATTTTCTGGCACTTCAGCGCCACCGATCTGAGCGGTGCCAAAAAACTCCAGGGAAGCAAGGGGCAGGGCTGGAGCGCTGCGTTTTTCTGTGAGCGTCTGTGCGACAGGCTGGTTGCTCTGAGCCGCTTGGCGACTTTCGTTCTGCCAGAAGCTGTAGGCTTGCCATGAAGTCACACTGGTCATGGCCAAGCCTGCAGCGAGAGCCAGAATGAGCGGAAGCCTTTGATTAATTGAGAGCATTGATCGTCCAGAATGCAAGTTCGCAAGCTGCCGAGAAGCCGCTGGCAAAGCAAAAACCGTCCAGGGAAACGGCGAAAGTCTCACAGGTTATCAGAATAGCGTCTTTTATTGGGAGTATAGTGTAGAGAGTTATTCAGCGGGCCTATCTCCTGTGATAGCCTTCCCCCTGATTGCCTTATAAGAACGAGGACCACCTTGAGCACAGAAACCGAACTTCAGCCGCAGGATGCTCCGCTGGGTCGTCTCCCCTTTACCTTTGCGAAGCGTAACGGCATCATTTTGACCCGCTCGGAAGAGGGCAACCCGGTTATTCTGGTCAGACCCGGTGCTCCCCATTCTGCATTGGCGGAGGCCAACCGGATAAGCGGTGGGCGCGCGCGATTTACCACCATTGAGCCGGACCACTTTGACCAGGCGCTCAATGCGGCTTATCAAAACGACTCTGCAGAAGCCATGCAGATGGTCGAAGGCATTGGCGATGATATGGATTTGGCCTCGCTCGCCGATTCGGTCCCGGAAACGGAAGATCTTCTGGAGCAGGAAGACGACGCTCCAATTATCCGCCTTATCAATGCGATTCTGACCGAGGCAGTAAAGAGCAGTGCCTCGGATGTGCATATCGAAACCTATGAGAAACGTCTGATCGTGCGGTTTCGAGTTGATGGCGTGTTGCGCGAAGTTGTACAACCCAAACGTGCGCTGGCACCGTTGCTGGTTTCACGGATCAAAGTTATGGCAAAACTGGATATTGCCGAAAAGCGGGTACCTCAGGACGGCCGGATTGCGTTGAGGGTGGCCGGCCGCGAGGTGGATATCCGGGTCTCTACCATGCCGTCATCCGGTGGCGAGCGGGTTGTATTGCGCTTGCTGGATAAACAGGCGGGTGCGATACGCCTTGAATCTCTAGGTATGGCGCCAGACGATCTGAAAATTCTGCGCAGGCTTATTCACCGGCCCTACGGCATATTACTGGTTACCGGGCCTACCGGTTCGGGTAAGTCCACAACGCTGTATGCCTCGTTGCAGGAGATTAACGACCGCAGCCGAAACATCCTCACGGTTGAGGATCCTATTGAGTACAACCTGCCGGGCATTGGCCAGACCCAGGTGAATCCAAAGGTTGAGATGACGTTTGCCCGGGGCTTGCGAGCTATTCTGCGACAGGATCCCGATGTGGTGATGATTGGCGAAATCCGGGACCTCGAAACGGCCGAGATTGGCGTTCAGGCCAGTCTTACCGGCCACCTTGTGTTATCTACTCTGCACACCAATACGGCGGTGGGCGCAATTACCCGGCTAATGGATATGGGCATTGAGCCCTTCCTGATTTCATCAAGCCTGGTGGGCATTGTGGCCCAGCGTCTTGTGCGGGTTTTGTGCAAGGAGTGCCGCGAGCCTTATGCACCCACAGAAGAACACTGTCAATTTCTGCAGCAGGAATTTGCCAATCCGCCAACCATTTATCGGGCAAAAGGCTGTGAGCACTGCAACCAATCAGGCTATCGCGGGCGTATTGGTATCTATGAAGTGGTTGAAGTAACCGAGGAGATCAGCGCTTTGATTCACAAGCGTGCAGGTGAACTGGATCTGGAGCGGGAAGCCCGGCTGAAAGGACCGAGCATTCACGCAGACGGCGTCCGGAAGATTCTTGAGGGCGTCACCACGTTGGAAGAGGTGCTTCGTGTAACGCACCGGGGCCAGTAAGCCATGCCTGCTTATGAATACAAGGCCCTTGATGCACGGGGGAAACAGAAGCAAGGGGTGGTAGAGGCCGATGCGCCCCGCGCTGTGCGCCAGCAGCTCCGGGAAAAAGGTCTTACGCCACTGGCAGTGGAACCGGCGGTTCAGAAGCCAAGCCGCGGCAACCCGCTTAGCGGGAGAGGTTCTCTTACAGCCGCCGATCTTGCGCTGGTTACACGCCAGTTGGCGACGTTGATCCAGTCTGGCATTCCCATTGAACAAGCACTTTCTGCAACCGCCCAACAAACTACCCGGCCTCGCACTCGCAGTATGTTGATCGCCATTCGTGCGAAGGTAATGGAAGGCTACACGCTGGCCGATAGCCTAGGCGAATTCCCCAAAGCCTTTCCCAGGCTTTACCGCTCAACCGTCGCGGCAGGTGAGCATGCCGGGCATTTGGATCTGGTTCTGAATCGGCTGGCGGATTACACGGAGAGCCGGCAGGAATCCCGCCAGAAGATACAGCTAGCCGCGATTTACCCCATCGTTCTGAGTTTTGTGGCAATCGCCATTGTGGTCTTCCTGCTGACTTACGTTGTGCCGGATATCATTGAGGTTTTCGTGAAACAGGGGCAGGAATTGCCGGGGCTGACGGTAGCGATGTTGGCAATGTCGGAATTTCTTACCAGTTACGGTGTCTATCTCTTTATTCTACTGGTTGGTTGCCTGATGGCATTTCGTTTTGCGCTTACCAAACCGGCCGTCCGGCTGCGGTTCCATAAACGTCTTCTGCACCTGCCCTTGTTTTCCGGAATGGTACGGGGCGTTAACACGGCCCGTTATGCCAGCACGCTGAGCATACTGACGACCAGTGGCGTTCCTCTGGTAGATGCCATGAGGATTGCAGGGGAGGTGCTCTCAAATGACTATTTGCGACAGGAGCTCAGAGACGCCGCGCGAAAAGTCAGTGAAGGAGGCTCTTTGCACCGGGCGCTGGATCAGTCCGGCTACTTTCCACCGATGATGCTGACCATGATTGCCAGTGGAGAGGCCAGCGGGGAGCTGGACAGCATGCTGGAACGTACTGCAAGGATGCAGGAAAGTACGCTGCAATCGAAAATAGCCGCTATCGTCGGGCTTTTTGAGCCCATGATGCTTCTGGTAATGGGTGTGGTCGTACTGATTATTGTGATGGCCATCATGCTGCCCATACTGAACATGAGCAATCTGGTCGGCTAATATCCTGTGATGAAAGCTATTCAAGCCAACCTTTCAAGCCAACAACGAGTGACATAATGACGATGAAAAACCTGAATATGCCGCAATCCAGCCGGGGCTTCACCCTTATCGAAATCATGGTTGTGATGGTAATTCTCGGTCTGCTGGTGGCCATTGTGGCTCCGAATATCATGGGCCGGAGCGACCAGGCAAAGGTAACCGTGGCAGAAACTCAGCTCACCAACATTTCCAAGGCGCTGGATCTATATCGGCTGGATAACAGCCATTACCCCTCCACACAGCAAGGTCTGGATGCATTGGTATCACGCCCCAGCGGCAGCCCCGAGCCGAAGAACTGGAACCCCGATGGCTACATGAAAAGCGTCCCGCTGGATCCTTGGGGCAGTGAATTCCAGTATGTGAGTCCCGGCAGAGAAGGCCCTTACGACCTCTACTCCAAGGGTTCCGATGGTCAGGATGGTGGTGACGGAGACGCGTCTGATATCAGCCTCTGGAATATCGGCAACTGATTCGTGATTCGCGCAAGATCAGGTAACAACAGCAACGGCTTTACGCTGATTGAAATACTGGTTGTCCTGGTTTTGGTCGGGCTGCTCGCGGCCCTGGCGGTGTTCACCATGGGTGGAAACTCCCAGCAGCGGGAATTGCAGAATGAGGTGCGGGAACTGTATTTGCTGATGCAGACAGCATCGGATCAGGCGGTGCTGAACAACCTGGAAATCGGGCTGCTGCTGGAAGATAACGGGTATCGCTTTGTCGCCTTTCAGGATGAAACAGGCGATTGGAAAGGGTCGGGTGAGCGTATATTCCGAGCCAGGACGTTTCCGCAATGGCTGGTAACCACACCGTTCATTGAAAGCGATGCTCCCCGCCTGGCGTCGGCGGAAGACAAGCTCCGGCCGGATGTGGTGTTTTTCTCCAGCGGAGAAACCACACCTTTTGAGCTTGAGTTCACCGTTGGCAGCGAAACGGACTACACGCAGACCCTTGCATCGGATGGAGTCTCACCCATTCAGTGGCGCCAGCCAGGCGATGAGAGGGACGACTGGTGAGGCCAGAGCAACCCAAAAAGCTGGCGAGATCCGCAAGAGGTTTCACGCTTATCGAAGTGATGATCGCCCTCCTGGTTTTCGGCCTGATTGCCACCGCAGCTGCAGAAGTGGGTAGCCAGTATATCTCCAGTTATGAACGCATCCGCGATAAAACCCTCGCAGGCTGGGTTGCGGATAACCGCATCAATGAAATCCGGCTGGAGAAAAGCCTGCCGGGTATTTCCGAGAATGCGAAAGATAAAGACTACGGCCCGTTTCGCTGGCAAGTGACAACAAAAATCCTCGCCACGGCTGAACCCAAAATGCGGCGGGTGGAAGTCGAAGTATCGCGATATCGTGAAGGCCGATCAAAGCCATACCCCGTGCATACGCTTTCTGCTTTCGTGGGTGAGAAATGAGAGAGCTGAATTGCCGGCGGGGGTTCACGCTTCTTGAAGTGCTTGTGGCGATCACTATTACTGCCGTGATCGGTATTGGCGTATGGCAGGTGCTGAACGGGGTAATCCTTTCCCGCGATCGGGTTGATGAACTCGCCGAACAATTCGACGGTTTGCAGCGGGCGATGCTCCTTCTGGAAAGAGATATCACTCAAATCGTTAATCGTCCGGCCCGGGACATTTACGGTGACTTCAAGCCTGCTCTGACCAGCCGTGAAGATGATTTCGCCCTGATGGTGACGCGACAAGGCTGGCGTAATCCTCTGGGTATCCGGCGCAGCAGCCTTCAGCGCGTGGGTTGGGAGTACACTGGTAGTGAATTGCGCCGCCGATACTGGCCAACGGTGGATCAAGGGCAGGAGGATAACGGTCGGGACCAGCTGTTGCTTGGGGATGTCACCGCTTTTGACCTGCGGTTCCTCAACGAACAGAACAGCTGGGAAACTGAATGGCCACCCGACGACGCCATGGCCGCACTGACGCCCGGTACGCGCCCCGACATTCCTTTTCCGAGGGGTATAGAAATCACCGTTGAGCACGAACTCTTTGGTGAGCTTGTGCGAACGTTTGTATTGCCAGACTATGATCCGGCGGGCGCACAAGGCCTTGTGAATCAGATCAACGAAGCCCGTAGCGAGGCAGACGAAGAACAGGGTGCCAGTGCCACTGAACAGGGCGCTACTCAAGCTCCGACAGGGCAGGGAGGCTAGAACAACATGACCCCCTATCCTTATGGCGCCTGCCCAAAAAAGCAGCAGGGTGTTGCACTGATTATGGTGCTGCTCGCAATGGCGTTAGTGGTAATGCTGGCCTCCGGCATGACCCAGCAGCAAAATATTCGCGTGTTTAAAGCCGGCCATTACCTGGCGCAGCAGCAGGGCCAAAGCATTGCACTGGGTGCAGAGGCGTTTGCGCGTCAGATCCTGATGCGGGATTTTGAAGAGGATAAAGAAGACAGCGTGATGGTCGACAGCCTGGATGAATTCTGGGCGATGAACGCCGCCGTTCTGCCGCTGGATGAAAATAGCGTTGTGGAAGTGCAGATTGATGATCTGGGGGGGCGGATAAACCTGAATGACCTGGTTGCTGCAAGTGGCCAGGTGGACCCAGTGGTCAAAGATCGTGTTACCCGTTTGCTGATTGCGCTCGGGATCAACGGTATTTCGGTAGATGCTTTGGTGGACTGGATTGATCCGGACGATCAGACAATCAGCGCCTACGGTGCGGAAGATGGCCAGTACCTGATGGCTGAGCCGGGGTTTCGGGCGGCGAACCAGCCGTTTATGAGCGTATCAGAGCTGCGACTGATTGAAGGTATGACTGAAGAAATATACGTGGCATTGAGGCCTCATGTTACGACCTTGCCGGTCAGCGGGCTGGGAATTAACGTGAATACGGCGACGGCTCAAGTGTTGATGTCACTGCATGAGGACCTGACGGAAGCTCAGGCTGCGTCTATTCTTGAAAAGCGCGAGGAAGATCGGTTTGAGAACCTTCAGGACTTTCTGGCATTGCCAGAGTTCGCAGGGCTTGGCCTGAAGCCACAAGGTTTAGGGCTGCAGACCCGTTTTTTTGAGATTGTTTCACGGATTACCTACGATAATCGTGTTGTTAATATGGTGAGCACGGTTTTTCGTAATCAGGAGGGTAATGTCCGGACGGTGCACAGGGATACCGGACAAAAGAATCGCATTACCAAAGAGCCCTATACCATCTCGGAAGGATAACCATGTCTTATCGCCTTTACGTGCGACCATTGCCTCTCATTGCCGAGAGTACAGATGATCCGGAAGCCCGTTTATTTAACTGGGTGCTTTACGACGCAGGAGGTGATGCCCAGGCTCAGGGCAGCGGCGATCTCCGCAGCACGGTTGAGCAAACGCTGAGCCAGAATGGCCTTGATGACGTGTTGCTGGTTGGCCTGATCCCGGGCGATGAGGCGTTATTCTGCGTGGCTGATATTCCCGCGAAACAGAGCCGCTTTATAAACCAGGCCTTGCCCTATGCCGTGGAAGAGCAAATTGCCCAGGATATCGACAGCGTTCATCTGGCGCTCGGCTTGCACACCCAGTCGGGCTATCGGGTAGCTGCGGTTGATCGTGGCAGAATGGCCCAATGGCTTGAGTTGTTCAGCGACTGGCAACATACCAGGCTGGATGCCATCTATCCCGATGCGGCACTGCTGCCGACGACAGAGGGTGGATGGTCAATTTGCCTGGACGGCGAATCCGCAATGATGGGAAGCGACCGGGGCGAGTGGCTGAGCATGCAATCCGCCAACCTGGGAATGTTTGCGCATACACTGGCAGCGCCTCCGTCAGAGGATGTGGTCGCCGAAGTGCCCATCGTAGTTTACGGTACCGACACCGAATTTGAAGAACAAGCGGCGCTGATTGGAGAGCTGATGGTGCCTGGCCGGCTTTCTGTTCGCCGCGAGTCTCTGGAGCTTATGCCCCTGGAGTTACTGGCTCATGCTCACCATCACCATCTGTGCCGCCCGATTAACCTGTGCCAGCGAGATTTCTCCGTCAAAAACGGTAAGGCAAGCCCACTGAAACCCTGGAGGCCGCTGATTGCTGTAGCCGCCATATGGTTTGTGGTGCAAGTGGCGGTAGAAGCCGGAATGGGTTTTTATTACCAGCAACAGGCAGAGGATTTACGGCAACAGGCAATGGCGGTTTACCGCGAATCTTTCCCGGGTGACAGCCGGACCCATGCCGGCAACGTAAGGCGCGTGGTGGAAGGGCAGTTGCGTATGGCCGGCTCAGACGGCCCTGATGTGGATTTTGTCACATTGATGAAGTACACGGGTCAACAGTATTCAAATGTCGCAAGCACCGGCTCAGTAACGTTCAACTCCATCAATTACAGCCAGTCCCGTGGCGAACTGGTGGTTGACGTACGTGCAGAAAGCTACGACCGCCTGAGCGCTCTGCGCAATGGTCTGGCCGGCCAGGGACTTGATGCCAAAATCGGCTCGGTAGTAAATGAACCCAGTGGCGCCCGTGGCCGCCTCACGGTATCCGGAGGATAAGCTCATGTTGACTAAACTGAAAGAGCAGCCACCGGTTGGCAAACTGATTGCTCAGTATGATCAGCTTCCCAGGCGGGACCAGCAAGCGCTTACGGTGTTGGCTATTGCCGTGCTTCTCGGGATCCTCTATTTTGCGGTCTGGAACCCGGTCACTGATTTCCACGACAAGGCCGCCGCGAGCAAGGACAATGCGGCAGAGCTTGTGGCCTGGGTGCAATCAAATGCGCCGGTTATCCGGCGACTGGGAAGTAGCGGCGCTGGGCTGGCGTTGGCATCCACTGATGTTCCCGCTGATGGTCGGGCACTGATGGGGCTGGTTACCCGCTCAGCAAGGGAGTCCGGCCTTACCCTGCAGCGCTTTGAACCAAGCGGTGAGGGAGCTATCCGTGTGTGGCTTGAAGCCGTCCCCTATTCAGAGGTTGCAGCCTGGTTGGAAATGCTCAATGGTAAGCACGGCGTGGTGATTGACCAGGCCGCGCTCGATCGTGCCGGGGAACCTGGCAGGGTGTCTGTTCGTTTAACGTTGGCAATCTGATTCCGAATAATGGGGTTCCGGGGTGGTCTCTCCGGACCGAGGCAGGAGAGAAAGCATGAGTAGCGACAGCGATAACAAGCCGGAACCGGTTATTGTCCGGCTGGATATCAGTGCTTTGAATGAAGCAAGATCGATTCTGTATGACGCATACCGTGACGAACCAACGTTTCAGTACCTGTTCAACCATCGTAAGCCCGGTTATAAACAGCGAGTCCGGGCAACCCTGCGTGAACTGGTTGATCTGTACATTGATCTGGGCCAGGAGGCAGTCGGCGTGATGGTCAACGATACGCTGGTTGCTGTGGCGTTCATCGGCGACCCGGATCTGCGCTTGAACCTGGCGGATCAGTTCAGCTGGAGAATCCGCATGGTATTGACGGCTGGTTTTGCCTCTACACGTCGCTATCTGGATTATCATGAAAAAATCCGCGCGATGTTACCGCAGCCCCTGGCGCACCAATTACCGCTGATGGGGGTTAATCCCAAATATCAGAATCGCGGTTACGGTCGGCTATTGCTCAAAGCCGTTCAACGGCTATGCGCTGACAATCCACGTGGTAGTGGGCTGGTTCTCGATACCGGTAACAACCGTTATCTGCCATTTTATGAGTCGGAAGGCTTCCGCAGCCTTGGTAAAATTCGTCTTGGTGGTTTCGAGGATCACATACTGTTCCGTGAAATCCACCCCGACGCCAAGGCCACGGCCAATCAAAACTAACGTTGTTACAAACAACAGGAGACACTGTGTCTGACAGTCAGGATTATGATCTGATCGTTATTGGTGCCGGTTCCGGAGGCGTGCGCCTTGCGCGCATGTCTGCCGGCCTCGGTGCCCGGGTTGCGGTAGTAGAATCCCGCTATCTTGGTGGTACCTGCGTTAACGTTGGCTGCGTACCCAAGAAACTGTTCGTCTACGGGGCTCATGTCAAAGATGAGCTGGAAGACGCAGCAGGTTATGGCTGGAACGTACCTCTGGACGGTGTCAGCTTCGACTGGCCAACGCTTGTTGCGAACAAGAATACAGAAATCGAAAGGCTTAACGGTATTTATGGCCAGTTGCTTGAGAATGCCGGCGTGACGATCATCGAAGGCACGGCGTCGATAAAAGATCCGAATACGGTTGTGGTGGGTGAAACGGAATACACAACGGCGCACATAACCGTGGCGACCGGAAGCTGGCCGGTGGTTCCGGACATTCCGGGCAAAGAATGCCTCCTCACTTCCAACGAAATGTTTTTTCTGCCGCAATTGCCAAAACAAGCTGTGGTTTGGGGTGGCGGTTATATCGCCGTGGAGTTCGCCGGCATTCTGGCCGGGCTCGGTGTAGAGACGACGCTGCTTTACCGTGGAGATCTGTTTCTTCGTGGCTTTGATAGCGATGTTCGCAAGTTCACCGAGCAGGAAATGCGTAAGAAAGGCGTTCGTCTTGAGTTCGGCGTGACGATTGAGTCAGTTGAAGCTGAAAACTCTCACTATCGGGTCCAGCTCAGTAACGGCAGCGTAATGGAGACCGGGCTTGTTATGGCGGCAACGGGCAGAAGGGCATTGGTAGACGGTCTGGGCCTGACTGAGCTGGGTATCGAGCTTAATGCCTCCGGACATGTCGTCGTGGATGATCATTTCCAGACCTCGGTACCTTCGGTAACCGCTCTGGGCGATGTCATCGGTACACCGCAGCTGACGCCGGTGGCGCTGGCGCAAGGGATGGTACTTTCCCGCAGGATGTTCGGGGATGGTGAAGGTGAGATGGATTACACCGCGATACCTACCGCTGTTTTCTGTCAGCCTAATATTGGTACTGTCGGGCTAACGGAAGAAGAGGCGCGGGAAGCCGGGCATACCCTGAGAATCTACCGCTCTGAATTCCGGCCCATGAAGTACGTGCTCAGTGGCCGCGATGAGCGTTGTCTGATGAAACTTGTGGTTGATGACGCAACCGACCGGGTGCTGGGCGCGCACATGGTCGGGCCGGATGCCGGCGAAATCACTCAGGGACTTGCCGTGGCGATCAAGGCTGGGGCAACCAAGGCCCAGTTTGATTCCACCATGGGCATACACCCGACATCCGCAGAAGAGTTTGTCACCATGCGTGAGCCTGTCGGCTGATTGAAACTGGAGCCCAGGGAAGGGCTCTGAGTCGTGTCAGCTATCCGCCGATGCCAACTCAAGAGGTATCTCAAAGCGGAATGAGGTGCCTTTGCCGGGATCTGTTTCAACCTGAATGCGCCCTCCAAGAAGCTCAACCAGGCGCTGCATCAGGGACAATCCCATACTGGTACCGCCGAAGCTGCGTGATTGGGTGATATCCGGCTGTTCGAATGAGTTGAAGATGTCCCCCGGGTGGTCATGTGAGATACCGTTCCCGGAGTCGCTTACGGAGCAGTTGAGCACAATACAGCCATCCTCGACACCAAAACAGCCAGCCTGAACATTTATCAGGCCTTCGTTGGTGAACTTGATCGCGTTATCCAGCAAGCATGCAAGAACCTGTCGAACCCTCGCCGCGTCAACGATTACCTGCGGCACTTCCGGCCAATCACCATAAAAATTCAGCGTCAGTGCCAGGCCCAGCTCTTCGGCCAGGTGCCGGTGGGACGCAACGCAATTCGTGATTAGCGCTTGCAGATTGAATTTCCGTTGCTCCGGAATGATCATGCCACCATCCATATGAGCATAATCGCGAATGTCGCTGATGACAGTCAGAAGATCCTCTGTAGATTGACGGGCGGTCTGCAGATAATCTCTCTGTCTGGGGCTAAGTGGCTCCTCCTGGGCCAGGTCAACCATGTTTTGCACACCGCTCAAGGGCGTACGCAGATCGCGGCTCATGGATACCAAAAGCTCGGATTTGGTATCGTTTGCGAGCTCTGCCTTTTCTCTTGCAAGCTCTGAAGTCGCCAGCGCTTGCTGATCAGATGCCCTCAGCGCGGCAAGGCGTTCAGCCAACTCGTTGAGTTGTTGCTCAATCGCGATAACGTCTCTGGAACTATGCCGCGTATTCACATTCGTAATCTGATAGTCCCTTTCAATCAGGCGGCTGATTCGCCCGGAAACCTGACGGATAGGCAAAAGGATTGCTTTGAGCGAGTGACTGACCACCAGTATTGTAAATAGCAGCAGCGAGAATCCCAGGGCAACGGATGTCCCGAGAATATCCTGGCGCCGGGCATCCAGAATGCTATCGCTGACTCCAACGTGAACAGTACCGACGCGCAACGCACTTGCCGCATATCCATATTCTGGCTCGAACCACTGGGTTTCTCTGCCAGTATCGAATGCAAGTGGCTCTTGCAGAATTTCAGCTTCATAAACCTGAAATTCGCTCTGCATGTCGGGAGTTTCGGAATTGCCTCGAGCAACTTGGCCGATTTGCTCACCGGTCACATCGGTTACACGAATCCAGTCTGCCTTGCTGTAACGAATAGATTTGGTAAGTATTTCCTGAAGCGCCATCTTGTTGCCAGAAACAACGGCATACTCCAGGGAAGGCGCCAAACTGTCGGCCAGCAGCTGGTTGCTATCAGAAAGGTCACGTCGGGCATCCTCCAGCCGGGCAGAGGTAAAGAACCCTATAAGGGTTATAAACATCACGATAGCGGGCAATGCGCCCAGTATCAGGAGCTTACGGGAAAGCGGCGTACCGATCCTGTTATGCTCACTCATCGCCTTGCCCCCTTTCCTTGGTCAACAGCAATTCAACGGCTCTAGTGATCTCTTCCCTTGAGTCCAGGGGAATATTGAGGGACCGGGCTACTTGTTGATTGATCTCGATCTGAAAACTGGCGGGATAATCCGGTTCAGGGAATGTTCCGGTTTTAAGGAACTCCTGCACATACTCCGCCGCCTTCCTGACCATTTCCGGAAAGGGTGCGTAACCGGACGCCAGAGAGCCGGCTTTGACGTACGCCTGACTTGGGCCGATGACGATCCTGTTTCGGCGATAGGCGGTCAGAAGAACGTGCTTTATTGTTCTGGGGTTGTAGATATCGCTGTCGGGTGCTGCCAGCAGAAAATCGCCGTAGCTGAGTGCTCGGGTCAGCGTCGGTATGAGCTGCTTGTCGTCGTCCACGACGAAGAGACGGGCCTCAAGGCCATACTTTGGAAGCTGGTCGATCAGGGTGTCATAGAGTTCGGCCGAGCTGGTGGTGGAAATCAGTGCGATCCGGGTCGCTTGTGGGAGAATGGCTTTTCCGATCAGGGCTTGGCGGAGCAGGGGAACGTCGTAGTATATTCCGGAAACTTGCCCAGGTGACCGGGTTGCGAATCCTTTGAGAAAATCCTGCGATGCCAGCATGGCAAGCACCGGGGCGTTGCGGTTTACCTGACGAACACGGGAAAATGCGCGAGGGCCGATGGTTATAATGGGTGCGTTGCCGCTAAGGGCGACGTCCTCATCTGAAACAAAAACCAGGTCTCGTTGGTCGCCCAGGCTTTCTTCCAGAAGGTTCTTTATATGCTTATCCAGCGTGATATTACCCGAGCCTGCAATGTACACAGGTAACCGATCACTTTCCTGGGCCAGAGCGGGCACTGCACCGACAAATATCGCCGTTGCTATAAGCGTGTAAAGAGCCTGACGAAGTCTGGTAATAGCCAGTCTCCAGAACAAAGCGACGTTTTCTGTCATACCATCCCGGGCCTGACGCATTCCCTGGTTAAATATCAGAAGCGAATACCTGCTTCCAGAAAGAGCTGGTTTTGATCCTCGATATTATTATCAATGCTCATATCCGGATCCGTATTCATGTAGTGCTGAACAGTCACAGCAACCTCCGCCGTATACCGAGGCTGAAAAATTGATTTTGCCAGACGAAGGTCGAGGCGCTCAAACCGCGACTCCTTGAGTTGATCTGCCCAGTAATAGGCGGCGGACCCTTTCAGACCAAACGGCAAGTTCTGAATTAAAGCGACACTGCCGGAGTGCCTTGCCGAAAGTCGTCCCAGAAGGTCTACCTTGTACTGCTTTTCCTTTTTGTTGACGCTGTTGTCAGAAGAAATTTCCGGGCCGTTGTACCAGTCATCCTGGTCAAGATAGCCATAACTGACTCTGAATGTTGTTCCGGGGTACGCCATGGCAGCTTCAACTTCAAAGCCTTTCTGATCGATATCGACGTTGTTGTCGATCGTCCAGTCTTCAAAACCGATGATACCGCTAATCATGTCCCGCATTTTGTCTTTGAATACCCTGACTTCCAGAGAGAGTTGACCTGTATTCGTAGGAAACTGACCGAAGTAACTGATTTCCCGCGATATAATGCTCTCTTCTTCAAGTTCTACGTCACGATTAACGAGAGTGTTTTCTACCCGAACGCCCTCGTACAAAGCGTATTGTGTCGGCCGGACATCTTTCAATGTATACCCGTAATCCGGATCTTGCTCAAAACCGTCCGGCGTGCGCACAGCTTTTGAATACACGAACCTTAGCGCGTGGTTATTGCCGAGCGTGAAATTTGCCGCAAGCCGAGGCGAGAAATAGCCATCATTGGTGGTTGTCGTGCGTTCCCAGTTACCGCCAGCGTTCAAGGTAAGCCAGTTGATAGGGGTGTACTCCAGATTTCCAAATACCCGCGACTGGTAGTTGTTTCCGCGCCCGTCGAAAAGCGTCTCAGAGCGATAGGTGTCTTTGCGGAAACCCAACCCGGTAACGAGCTTCAGGTCATCGCTGAACAACAGGGTATCCTGAAGCTCGAATTCCAGCCTCGAGTCCTCGGAATCCGAGTTTACATTGGCGGTTAGCGGGGATCCGCCGGGCTGGAAGCAATTGTTGGCGTCGTCAAATAAAGAGTTGCCGTTGGCGAGGCAGTTTACGACCGACTCGGGTACTTCTATAGGCCAGCGTTGTCTGCGATCGTAGTTCGCGAAACTCACTAGAACGTGGAAAAAA
>Ga0207901_1000240_pt1 | contig 19381 bp, 18 predicted proteins | sample LinPmetageLP46_FD_184057 | JGI IMG/M metagenome (GOLD analysis project Ga0207901, IMG submission 184057) | Marine viral communities from the Pacific Ocean - LP-46 (SPAdes) | ecosystem: Environmental > Aquatic > Marine > Oceanic | place: Pacific Ocean | collected 2011-06-12
TGGCGACATTTTCGCAACAGTTCTGCGATTTGGCTGCTTGCACTAAACGGAGCTTGAGGTTAGAAAGCGGCGTGAATTTAGAACCTAATTGAGAAGGGGAATATAAATGCGGAAGCTTGCCTTAGGAATGGCGCTTGCCTCCACAGCGCTCGCGACACCTGCTCTGGCCCGTGATGGCCAGTGGTATGTTGGTGCCGAGGGCGGTGCAATGATCGTTGAAGATGTCGACACTGATCTTGCTGGCACCGAAAATGCGCTGACAACCGATCACGACGCCGGCTACGATGTCGATGGTATTGTAGGTTATGACTTCGGAGGTTTCCGTTTGGAAGCCGAAGTTGGCTACAAGTCTGCATCTGCAAATGATGTGGTCGCATCTGCGCCTGGAATTCCATCCAATCCAAATGGTGCGGGAACTTTTACTGGATCCACACCGATCAATGGCGAAGTAAACTCGCTCAGCTTCATGCTGAACGGAATGGTCGACTTTGGTGACGATGACGGCATTCAGGGATTCGTTGGCGGCGGCGTCGGCGTGGCTCGGACCGAAGTAACCAACATCTTTGCCGGACCTTATCTTAATGATTCGGACACCGGCTTTGCATGGCAAGTACTTGCAGGCGTTCGCGCTCCATTGAGCGACAACTGGGATGTTGGACTGAAGTACCGGTTCTACAACCATGAAAGCATCAATCTCGTCGACCAGGTCGGCCGTACAGCTGATACAAGTCTGCGTACCCACTCCATTCTGGGTAGCCTGATCTACAACTTCGGCGGCGAACCAGCGGCACCACCGCCACCACCGCCTCCACCACCACCGCCTCCACCACCACCACCGCCACCACCGCCACCACCGGCTGTATGTGCGCCTGGCCCTTATATCGTGTTCTTTGACTGGGATCAGTCGGACATCACGCCAGAAGCGGCTTCGGTTCTCGACAACGCGGTTACGGCTTATGGCGATTGTGGTTCGGCTCAGGTCATGCTGGCTGGTCACGCTGACAAATCTGGTTCCGCCAGCTACAACGTCGGTCTGTCCCAGCGTCGCAACGAAGCTGTCCGTGCGTATCTTGAATCGCGCGGCATCAGCGGCGGAGCGATCTCCAGCGAAGCCTTCGGTGAATCGCGTCCTCGCGTTGAAACCGCAGACGGTGTTCGCGAACCGCAGAACCGTCGTGTCGAAGTTATGTACGGACCAGGTTCCGGTAACTAATAGCAACATTGCTACCAAATTTGAAAAGGGCTGGTCTTCGGACCGGCCCTTTTTTTGCCATTCGGGTTTGCAAATAAGCCATTCTGCTTTTGGCAACTGACGGGGGCAGGGCAGGTCTCTTTGCGATCTGGAGCGGCGCGATGACTGCGGGAAATGGGAAATCTAAAAAGCCACCGCGTTTGTCTGCGTCTGTGGACGGTGGCTCATGGTATCCCGGCGGCGCTGGCGCAAGACGGTGGAGGAGTGCACCGCGGCGCTTATGGAGCAGGAGAGCAGGCCATCGCTATGATGGCCTCAATTGCCGACGAGCCTCATATCACCAACGGAGCGGAATCATCGGGCGTGGAAGGTAAGAGTTAAAATGGCATCGGGTGCCGAGACACCCTAGTTGAGCAGGCTTTCGAACAGAGCCAGTCCGTCGGTGCCGCCATGCTTGGCGTCGATCGCGCGCTCGGGATGCGGCATCATGCCCAGGACATTGCCCGCTTCATTGATGATCCCGGCAATATTGCGCGATGAGCCGTTGATATCGCTGCGATAGCGAAACACGACGCGATCCTCGTTTTCCAGCCTGTCCAGCGTCTCGCTGTCGGCAAAGAAATTGCCATCATGATGAGCCACCGGAATCGAGATTGACTCATTTTTTGCGTAGCGCGAAGTGAAAACGGTGGTGTTGTTGGTCACCTCGAGTTCGGCATCCTTGCAGACAAAATTAATATTGCTGTTGCGCATCAGCGCGCCGGGCAAAAGACCGGTTTCGGTCAGAATTTGAAACCCGTTGCAAACCCCCAGGATTTTGACGCCGCGGTTTGCGGCTTCAATCACCGGTTTGATGATGCTGGAGCGGGATGCCATCGCGCCGGAGCGCAGATAATCGCCATAGGAAAAGCCTCCGGGAATGGCGATAATATCGAGGCCCGACGGCAATTCGCTGTCACCGTGCCAGACCATATGCGGCTTGTTTCCGGAAACGGTTTCCAGAGCGACGGCCATGTCGCGGTCGCAGTTGGAACCGGGAAAAACGATCACTGCAGATTGCATCAGGAAGCCGTTTCCGGCAGTTCTATCTGATAATTTTCGATCACGGTATTGGCGAGCAGCTTGTCGCACATCTTGTCGATTTCTTCCCGCGTAACCGACGGATCGACATCGAGTTCGATCAGCTTGCCGGCGCGAACGTCATTGACGCCCTTGAAGTCAAGGCTTTCCAGTGCGTGATGGATGGCCTTGCCCTGAGGGTCCAGGACACCATCTTTCAGCGTTACAAATATTCTGACTTTCATCCTGCGCCCTCGCGTTTTTCCGCCGGTAATATCGCCTTGCTATAGCGGGAAGATCGGGTGGGGCAAGAGCAAGAAGGGAAATTGGAGAAGCCCGACGGCCAATTATGTTATTTTCGTTTCGGACCCGGCGAGCGAACAGGGCATTCACCGGGAAACGCTTCGCATCCCCGAGTTGAAAACAGCAATCAAAGCCCTTGGGTTACTTCCCGCGCTTCTTTCGTTCGCTGTTGAGATCGAGTACTTCGCTGACGCCTTCCGGAAACAGGCCCAGTCGACGGGCGACTTCCTGATAGGCTTCGGCTTCTCCGCCAAGATCGCGACGGAAGCGGTCTTTGTCGAGTTTCTCGTTGGTCTCGATATCCCACAGACGACAGCCGTCGGGGCTGATCTCGTCGGCGAGGATGATGCGCGAGAAATCGCCTTCGAAAACCCGGCCGAACTCAAGCTTGAAATCGATCAGCTTGATGCCGATACCGGCAAACATCCCGGCGAGAAAATCGTTGATCCGGATCGCCATGGCGGAAATATCCTGCATTTCCTCCTGGCTGGCCCAGCCGAAGCAGGCGATATGTTCTTCCGCCACCAGCGGATCACCCAGTGCGTCGTCCTTGTAGCAATATTCGAGCAAGGTGTGCGGCAGCGCCGTGCCTTCCTCGATGCCGAGGCGTTTGGACAGCGAGCCTGCGGCGACGTTGCGCACGATCACCTCGATCGGCACGATCTCGACCTGCTTGACCAGTTGTTCGCGCATGTTGAGGCGGCGGATGAAATGACTGGGGATGCCGATATGGTTCAGCAGGGTGAAGATATGTTCGCTGATCCGGTTGTTGATCACGCCCTTGCCGTTGATCGTGCCCTTTTTCTCGGCATTGAACGCGGTCGCGTCATCCTTGAAATATTGGATGATAGTGCCTGGCTCCGGGCCCTCATAGAGGATTTTGGCCTTGCCTTCATAGATTTGGCGACGACGGGACATTGCAGGATTCCACTTCGCAAAGAGAGCGACAAAAAATCAAGCCCCGACGGTTCGAATCACGGTGGATTGAACGGATCGGGGCAACCGAACCTTGCTATATGCGAAAGCGGCTTGCGGCGCAAACAATCCCGTTTCATGGTGAGGAACCGCATGAACGGACAGAAGGCGATCGCCATGACCAAATATGCCACCATCGATGACATCATGAAAACCCTTTATGATTGTATTTCCGGGCCACCGGGCGGGCAGGACTGGGAGCGGGATCGCGAAATATATCATCCGCGCGCGCTGATTACCCGGACGCGGATCATCGACGGCCAGCCGGTCGCCTTCACATTCAGCTTTGACGAATTTGTCGAGGCGACGGTTCCGATGCTGGAGGGGCGAAGCTTCTACGAAATCGAGATTGGACGGAAGATCGACAGATTCGGGCAGATCGCGCATGTCTTTAGCGCCTACGAGGCGTGGGAAACACCGGACCATCCCGATATCCAGTTTCGCGGCGTGAACATGGTGCATCTTTGGAATGACGGCCTCGACTGCTCCGGGCGCTGGTGGATCATGAGCATCATCTGGGACAATGAGCGCGAGGGATTGACGCTGCCGGCGGAATGGCTGGGCCGATGAGCCACGCCGGCGGCCGGTTGATCGTGGCGGCTGCGCTTACGGTACTGATCGCCGCGATCACAATTGGCCTACTGAACTGGATCGGCCCGGACTGGGCGCGCTTTGCTCGGGCCAGTTGCACCGCCACCCGCTGTTTCTGCGAAATGCCGAGAGCGGGCGCGCTGTTGTTGCAGCCGGCCAACAGCATTTCCTCCTTCGCCTATGTTTATGCCGGTCTGCTGATGATCCTGGTGGCGCGTTCGCGCGAGTGGATTTCCGGCTTTCCGCCACTCGCCGCGAGCGTTCTGGGACTCGCCGCCGTGATCGTCGGGATTGGATCCGTGCTGCTGCACGCGACGCTGACGCTGTGGGGCCAGTTTGTCGATGTGCTTGGCATGTATCTGATCAGCGCATTCTTTCTGGTCAGTGCGGTGGCGAAATGGCGGGATATCCGCGACCGGCGGGCGATGATCTATTATGCGTTGCTGTGTGTGGTGCTGGTCGCAATTCTCTACGCGCTGCCGGAGGTGCGCCGCTGGCTGTTTGCCCTGATCCTGGTCGTGGCAATCATTCTCGAGCTCGCGCTTGCCAGGCCGCTGCGCCCGCAGGTCCGGACCGGCTATTATCTTGCCGGGCTGATTGCCAATATCGTCGCCTTCACCATCTGGAATCTCGACCAGCGCGGGAAGTTGTGCAGCCCGGACAGCCTGTGGCAGGGCCATGCGGTCTGGCATCTGCTTGGCGCGGTCGCGCTGTGGTTTGCCTTTCTCTACTATCGCAGCGAGCGGCCGGTGACCTGAGACAGGCTCCGGTGCCCCGGCGAAGGCCGGGGCCCATCTCCTGATCTATGGTTCAAACGCTTGGGCAATTGACGCGTGAACGCTAGGACGCGCGCGACATATCCCTCGTGTCTTGCCGAGAGTTCACGAGATGGACCCCGGCCTGCGCCGGGGAACGGTGTTCTCATCGATTAGCACCACTTTCCCCCTACCAACCGGGAATCCACCCTGCTATCGCATCAGCCATGAGTGATGTGACCGATGCGCCCGAAGCGGCTCCCGAAGATGAATTTGACGCGATCGTCGAGGCGCCGTTCGATGCGGCGCTTTCCGAACGCTATCTGATCTATGCAATGTCGACGATCACCGCGCGGTCGCTGCCGGATCTGCGCGATGGTCTGAAGCCGGTGCATCGCCGTCTGCTGTGGGCGATGCGGCTGCTCAAGCTGGAGCCGTCGCAGGGCTACAAGAAATGTGCCCGGGTGGTCGGCGATGTGATCGGCAAATATCACCCGCATGGCGACCAGTCGGTCTATGACGCGATGGTACGCCTCGCCCAGACCTTTTCGCTGCGCTATCCGCTGGTCGACGGGCAGGGGAATTTCGGCAATATCGACGGCGATAATGCTGCCGCCTATCGTTATACTGAGGCGCGGCTGACCCGCACCGCAATCGAGCTGATGCACGGTCTCGACGAGGGCACGGTCGATTTCAAGCCGACCTATAATGGCGAGGATGAAGAGCCCGAGGTGATGCCCGGCCTGTTCCCGAACCTGCTCGCCAATGGCGCCAGCGGCATCGCCGTCGGCATGGCGACCAGTATCCCGTCGCACAATGTCCACGAGATTATCGACGCGGCCACCCTGCTGATCGATTCGCCCAAGGCAGAGCATGCCGAGATCATGGATATCATCAGGGGCCCGGACCTCGCCACCGGTGGAACTTTGGTCGATCCGAAATCGGTGATCGACGCCGCCTATGAAAGCGGTCGCGGCGCGATGCGGGTGCGCTGCAAGTGGGAAAAGGAAGATGCCGAGGGGCGCGGTGCCTGGCAGATCGTCGTCACCGAGATCCCCTATCAGGTGCAGAAGGGCAAGCTGATCGAGCAGATCGCCCAGATCATCGCCGACAAGAAACTGCCGATTCTCGCCGATATCCGCGACGAATCCGACGAACAGGTGCGGATTGTGCTGGAGCCGAAAAGCCGCGCCGTCGATCCCGAGGATCTGATGAACGCCCTGTTCCGGATGTCCGATCTGGAAAACCGCTTCTCGCTCAACATGAACGTGCTGGACAAGGACCGGGTGCCCAAGGTGATGGGTATCAAGGAGGTGCTACAACACTGGATCACGCACCAGATTGAAGTGCTGGTCCGCCGGTCGCAGCACCGGCTCGACAAGATTGCCGCAAGGCTGGAGCTGCTCGAGGGCTATATCATCGCCTATCTCAATCTCGACCGCGTGATCGAGATCATCCGCAACCATGACGAACCCAAGCCGATGCTGATGGACGAGTTTCAGCTGACCGACCGGCAGGCGGAAGCGATCCTCAACATGCGGCTGCGCAGCTTGCGCAAGCTGGAAGAAATGGAATTGCGCAGCGAGCGCGACAAGCTGCTCGAGGAGCGCGACGGACTGGAAAAGCTGATCGAAAGCCCGGCGCGGCAGAAGACGCGGCTGAAGAAGGATCTCGCCGATCTGCGCAAACTCTATGCCGAGGATACGGATCTCGGCAAACGGCGGACGATGCTGATCGAGGCGGCACCGGCGCGGGAAATTTCGCTGGAAGCCTTTATCGAGAAAGAGCCGGTCACCGTGATCATGTCGCAGCGCGGCTGGATCAAGGCGATGAAGGGCCATGCCGACCTGTCGCATCCCGACAGTTTCAAGTTCAAGGAAGGCGACGGGCCGAAATATGCCTTCCACGCGCAGACCACCGACAAGCTGCTGATGGCCTGCGACAATGGCCGCTTCTACACGATCGGTGCCGACAAGCTGCCCGGCGCGCGCGGTTTTGGCGAGCCGGTGGGGTCGATGGTCGATCTCGAGGCCGGCGCAGAACCGATTGCGCTGATGGTTGCGGACATGAAGGGCAAGCTGCTGCTCGCCTCGACCTGGGGTCGCGGTTTTGTGGCGAATATCGCCGATGTTGTCGCGGAGACAAAGAAGGGGAGGCAGGTTGCCAATCTGAAGGGCGATGCAAAGTTGCTGGTGGTCCGCCCGGTTCCCCAGGAGGCCGACCATGTCGCGGCGATCGGCGAGAATCGCAAGCTGGTCGTCTTCTCGCTCTCCGAAATGCCGGAAATGGCCAAGGGGCAGGGCGTGATGCTGCAGCGTTACAAGGACGGCGGCCTGTCCGACGCAACCGTGTTCAAGCTGGAAGATGGACTGAGCTGGGCGATGGGCGGCGAAACGGGCCGCACCCGGACCGAGAATGACCTGACCATGTGGCGGGTTGCGCGTGGTGCGGCCGGGCGGTTGCCGCCCACGGGTTTCCCGAAGACGGGCAAGTTTGATTGATGATGTTGGTGTTCCGCACTTGATGCGGAGCTTTGGCGGCGAAGGAAGCTTCTGGCCTCGAGAGCTCCGCATCAAGTGCGGAGCACGGTAGCAAAAACATGTTTGCGCTAATTCCCCTTACCCCCTAGCTTGAACGGCAAGAATGATAAGGGGGGAGGCCAGCATGTCCGAGAAAAGTCCGGATGCGTTCGAGACGGGCGGGGAAACCAGCGCCAATGAAACGGCCTACTGGTCGCAGAATATCCGCTTGCTCTGGACCCTGATGTCGATCTGGTTCGTCGTGTCCTTTGGCGCGGGCATATTGTTCCGCGATTTTCTCGATCAATTTGCCATCGGCGGCTATCCGCTCGGCTTCTGGTTTGCACAGCAGGGGGCTATCTATTTCTTCATCCTGCTGATCGTCTTCTACAGCGTCCGCATGAAACGGATCGAGCGCCAATATGATCTCGACGACTGAGCGCGGCTGATGGCAACCCAGACGCTTATCTATCTGTTCGTCGGCCTGTCTTTTGCGCTCTATATCGGCATCGCGATAGCCTCTCGCGCCGGGTCGACCAGCGAATTTTACGTCGCCGGCGGCGGCATCAATCCGGTGGTCAACGGCATGGCGACCGCGGCGGACTGGATGTCGGCGGCGAGCTTTATCTCGATGGCCGGGATTATCGCCTTTTCCGGCTATGACGGCTCGGTCTATCTGATGGGCTGGACCGGCGGCTATGTGATGCTGGCGCTGCTGCTGGCGCCCTATTTGCGGAAATTCGGCCAGTTTACCGTCCCCGACTTTATCGGCACCCGTTACTATTCCAAGGCCGCCCGGGTTGTCGCGGTGATCTGCCTGATCTTTATCAGCTTCACCTATATTGCCGGCCAGATGCGCGGCGTCGGCATTGTCTTCTCCCGCTTTCTTGACGTGCCGATCAATCTCGGCGTGATCATCGGCATGGCGATCGTCTTCGTCTATGCCGTGCTCGGCGGGATGAAGGGGGTGACCTATACGCAGGTGGCGCAATATTGCGTGCTGATCTTCGCCTATATGGTGCCGGCCTTTTTCATCAGCTTTCTGATCACCGGCAATCCTGTGCCGCAACTGGGGCTGGGGTCGACGGTCAATGACGGCTCGGGTCTTTATGTGCTGCAGAAGCTGGACCTGGTGCTGCAGGACATGGGCTTTGCCGCCTATACCGATGGCGCCAAGTCGACGATCGATGTCTTCTGCATCACCGCGGCGCTGATGATCGGGACGGCCGGACTGCCGCATGTGATCGTCCGTTTCTTCACCGTGCCCAAGGCATCGGACGCGCGCAAGTCGGCGGGCTGGGCGCTGGTGTTTATCGCCTTGCTCTATACCACCGCGCCGGCAGTGGGTGCCTTTGCCCGGCTCAATTTCATCGATAGCGTCAACAATGTCGAATATTCCCAGGCGCCCGAATGGTTCAAGAACTGGGAGAGCAATGACCTGATCGCCTGGCGCGACAAGAATGACGATGGCCGGATGCAGCTGGGCAAGGGCGACGCCTTTCAGGGCGCACCTTTATTTGCCGAGAACAGGGGCACCAATGGCGAGCGGCTAGTCTCCAACGAAACGGCGGAGAACAACCCGAATGAAGTCTATGTCGACCGCGATATCATGGTGCTGGCCAATCCGGAGATCGCCAATCTGCCGGGATGGGTGATCGCGCTGGTCGCGGCGGGCGGGCTTGCGGCGGCGCTGTCTACGGCGGCGGGACTGCTGCTGGTGATCAGCTCGTCGATCAGCCATGATCTGCTCAAGAGTACCTTTCGGCCGCAGGTTACCGAGAAGGGCGAATTACTCGCCGCCCGGCTCGCCGCGACCGCCGCGATTGTGGTCGCCGGCTATCTGGGTATCTATCCGCCCGGCTGGGTCGCGCAGGTCGTCGCTTTCGCCTTTGGCCTGGCTGCCGCATCGCTGTTTCCAGCGATCTTCATGGGTATTTTCTCCAAACGGATGAACCGCGAAGGCGCGATTGCGGGAATGGTGACGGGCCTGAGCTTCACCTTCCTCTATATCGGCTGGTTCAAGCTCTGGTCGCCGGAAAGCAATGTCGAGGCCAACTGGCTGTTCGGAATCTCGCCGGAAGGCATCGGGGTGATCGGAATGCTGCTGAATTTTGCGGTGGCGATTGTTGTGGCGCGGTTTACCAGCGCGCCGCCGAAGGAGATTGGCTGGCTGGTCGACAAAATCCGGGTGCCACGCGCCTGAGACTAAGGTGAGGTTATCGCGTCATCCATCGTCAAGTATCAGCGTTTCTTGGCGATCTTGATCTTGTCCAGTTTCGTCCGCGTCCGGATCGATTCCTCGCTGCGGGTCAGTGCCTTGGAAATGGCCTTGAGCGTCATCCCTTTTTTGGCAAAGGCATGGAGCTTCTGGATCTCTTCACTGGTCCAGGGCTGTTTGTGGCGTTCAAAATGGTCTTTCATGGGTACGGGCTTAGCAGGTTGTCGGCACCATGCACCCAAATAGCGGGCTGGTTTTCCGGCAATGGCCGCTTTCCGCCCCGCAACTGGCAATAGCGGGCTTTGCATGGGGGCATTTGTCCGCTAGCCAGCGGCAGATAATATTGAACGGAGCCAGCCATGCAGTTTGACGAAGTTGTCCTCGGACGCCGCAGCATCCGCGGATATAAGCCGGAGCCCGTGGCGAAGGAGCTGATCGAGGAAATTCTCCAGCTGGCGATGCGTGCGCCTTCGTCGATGAATACCCAGCCCTATAATTTCTATGTCATCACCGGCGAGCCGCTGGAAAAGATCCGGGCGGGCAATACCGAGCGGATGCTCGCCGGCGTGCCGCAATCGCGCGAATTTCGCACCGGCGAGGCCTTTGCCGGCGCGCACCGCGAGCGGCAGATCGGGGTAGCGAAGCAGCTGTTTTCCGCCATGGGGATCGAACGTGACGACAAGGAGGCGCGGCAGGACTGGGTGATGCGCGGCTTCCGCCAGTTCGACGCGCCGGTCTGCGTGATCATCACCTATGATCGCGCCGTTGATGGCAGCGATGATACGCCGTTCGACTGCGGTGCCGTGGCGACGGCGCTGGTCAACGCGGCCTGGTCGCGCGGTCTCGGCACGGTGATCAACAGCCAGGGCATCATGCAGTCGCCGGTGGTGCGCGAGCATGCCGGGATTGCCGAGGATCAGGTGATCATGAAGAGCATCGCGCTGGGCTGGCCGGACGAAGAATTCCCGGCCAATGCCGTGGTGTCGACGCGCAAGTCGGTGGAAGAGGCGGCGGTGTTTGTGGGGTTTGACGGCTAGGTGAGGCAGCGTGCCCCTGCGCAGGCAGGGGCCCATCTCCGGGATGCGCCAGGCGGAAACGGCGGGAGATGGATGCCTGCCTTCGCAGGCAAACGTGCTCCGCACTTGATGCGGAGCCCTGCGCGATAAAGAACAGTTCTTGCCTCCAGAGCTCCGCATCGAGTGCGGAGCACGCTACCTGTTCAAACGCCCCTCGACCAGCGAATCGACCACGCCCGGATCAGCCAGCGTCGATGTGTCGCCCAGCGCCCCATGATCATTTTCGGCGATCTTGCGCAGGATGCGGCGCATGATCTTGCCGGAGCGGGTCTTCGGCAGGGCTGGCGTGAGGTGGAGATGGTCCGGTGTGGCGATCGGGCCGATTTCCTTGCGGACATGGAGCCGCAGTTCGGCGACCAGTTCCTCGGATGACGGTTCGCCAGCGTTGAGCGTGACATAACAGTAGATGCCCTGGCCCTTGATATCATGGGGGAAGCCGACCACTGCCGCTTCCGCGACCTTGGGGTGGGAGACGAGGGCACTTTCGACCTCCGCCGTGCCCATGCGGTGGCCCGAGACATTGATCACATCGTCGACCCGGCCGGTGATCCAGTAATAATCATCGGCGTCGCGCTTGCAGCCGTCGCCGGTGAAATATTTTCCCTTGTAGGTCGTGAAATAGGTCTGGATGAAACGCTCGTGGTCGCCATAGACGCTGCGCGCCTGGCCCGGCCAGCTGGCGGTGATGCACAGATTGCCATCGGTCGCGCCGTCCAGCACCTCGCCGTCGCCATCGACCAGCTGCGGCTGGATACCGAAAAACGGCTTGCCAGCGCTGCCCGGCTTCATGCCATGCGCGCCGGGCAGGGTGGTGATCATCACGCCGCCGGTTTCTGTCTGCCACCAGGTGTCGATGATCGGCGATTTGCCCTCGCCGACCACGTCATAATACCAGCGCCAGGCTTCCGGATTGATCGGCTCGCCGACCGTGCCGAGCAGCCGGATCGAGGAGCGGTCGTGCGCCTTCACCGGTCCGTCGCCCTCGCGCATCAGCGCGCGGATCGCGGTCGGGGCGGTGTAGAAGATATTGACCTTGTGCTTTTCCACCACTTCCCAGAAGCGGCCGAAATCCGGGTGGTTGGGAATGCCCTCGAACATGACCTGGGTGGCGCCGTTGATCAGCGGGCCGTAGACGATATAGCTGTGGCCGGTGACCCAGCCGATATCGGCAGAGCACCAGAAGACCTCGCCCGGCTGATAGTCGAACACATAGTGGAAGGTGGTCGCGACCCAGACGGCATAGCCGCCGGTGGTGTGCAGCACGCCCTTGGGCTTGCCGGTCGAGCCGGAGGTGTAGAGAATGAACAGCGGGTCCTCGGCGTTCATCGGTTCGCAGGGGCAGTCGTCGGCGACCCCGGCCTTCAGCTCGTGATACCAGTGGTCGCGGCCTTCGGTCATGGTGACATCGCTGTCCGTATGGTTGATCACCAGCACGGCATCAACCGACACCTTTTCCAGCGCCGCATCGACATTGGTCTTGAGCGGCACCGGCTTGCCGCCGCGCAGACCGCCGTCGGCGCAGATCACGAACCGGCTGTCGCAATCCTCGATCCGCCCGGCCAGCGCATCGGGGGAGAAGCCGCCAAAGACCACGCTGTGAATCGCGCCGATGCGGGCGCAGGCGAGCATCGCAAAGGCGCCTTCCGGGATCATCGGCATATAGATGGTTACCCGGTCGCCCTTTTTGACGCCCAGTTTCTTGAGGCAATTGGCCATCTTGATGACCTCTGCCTGCAGCTCATTATAACTGATCGTGCGGCCGGGCGATTGCGGATCGTCGGGTTCGAAGATCAGCGCGGTGACCTCGCCCTTGCCGGCGGCGACATGGCGGTCGACCGCGTTGTGGCAGATGTTGAGCACGCCATCTTCGTACCATTTGATCGCGACCGGGTCGTAGGACCAGTTGCCTATGGTCGCGGGGGCTTTTTCCCAGTCGAGCCGTTCGGCCTGGCGGGACCAGAAGCTGTCGGGGTCATCGATGCTTTCCCGATAGAGACGGTCATAGTCCGCCGCTGTGCAATGGGTGGCCGCATCACTGCGCGGCGATGCGATCATTTCAACCGGAACATTCTTGCCTGGAGCCTCTGTCATCTGCTGCCTCTCTTATATCCTTGCCTGACCGGGCGCTTGCGGCCCGCCAAATATTCTCGCTGCTTCTGACTGACTTTGCTCATGTCTGCGGGCTGAAATCAAGACCGTCGACATATTCTGCCAGCCATTTTTTGTCGGGAAAGCCGTTGTCGATCCACGCCTGTTCGATACTGGCCAGAGTCCGGGCGACAATCGGGCCGGGTTTCAGCCCCCGCTCGATCAGATCGCCACCGCTCATCGGAAAGACGGGCGGTTGCCAGCCTTTGAGCCGCGCCAGCAGATCGGTCAGCGCGTCATCATCGGCGAACAGCAGGGCAATATCGCGAGCGGCGTCGATGCCTGTACGATAGGCAAGCGCGCGAATGTCATTTTCGCCCCGAAACAAAATGGCGGCAGGCTGGGTCATTCCTGCGGGCTGAGTCGGCAGGCGCTCGCCGAGCGCCCGTTGCTGCTTCTTCGAGAGCTTCAGGCTTTTGGCGATGGTTTCGGCCTGCTCTGCCGCTTTCGGCAGCAGCGCCACCAGCCGCCTTATGGCACCGGGCGGGATGCCATGCACCTGTTCGCGCCTGACCAGCCTGTCCAGAATCGGGGCGGCCAGTTTGTCCGTTCCAGCGAGGATATGCTCGAAAATCCTGCCCTCCAGCATCTTGCCAACGGCAAAGCGGGGATCGTCGGTCGCAAGCAGTTTGAGAAGCTCGTCGGCGACGCGTTCCCGGGACAGCCGCTCCAGCTTCGGGGCAGCGTCGACACAGGCCTGAAAAGCATCCGTATCCAGCTCGTGCAGCCCGAAGCGGGCGAGAAAACGGAAATAGCGCATGATCCGCAGATGGTCTTCCGCGATTCGCTGGGCCGCTGAACCAATAAACCGGATCTGTCGCTGGTCAAGATCGCTCAGACCGCCGAAATAATCATATATCTCCATCGTTGCCGGATCGGCGGACAGGGCGTTGATGGTGAAGTCGCGGCGCGCTGCATCTTCCTGCCAGTCATCGCTGAACGCGACGGTGGCTCGGCGTCCGTCGGTGGACACATCGCGGCGCAGCGTGGTGATCTCGACCGGCCCGTCGGGCAGCACGGCGGTCACCGTGCCATGGTCGATGCCGGTGGGAACGACCTTGATCGAGACAGAGGCGAGCCGTTCGATCACGTCCTCCGGCAACAAGGGCGTGGCGATATCCACATCCTTTACTGCGATGCCCAGAAGCGTGTCGCGCACCGCGCCGCCGACAAAGCGCGCCTTGCCGTCCAGTGCCGCGATCAGGGCAGCGAGGCCGCGTCTTTCTGTCCATTCGGCTGACGGTAATTTCATGGTTCCCAGCCCAGTCTTTTCCCGAGATTGTTCAATATGCCCGCGGTGATTCCCCAGATTCGATAGTCCTGCCAGTAGATTTCATAATAATGACGCTTGCGGCCGTTCCATGTGCCCTCGTGGACTTTGCGGTTTTTGGGGTCGAGCAGGAAATCGAGGGGCGCTTCGAACCAGCTTTCGACCTCGGTCGGATCCGCGACAAAAGGCAGGTCAGGCGGGATCACACCGAGTACCGGCTGGATATTATAGCCGCTGCCCGACTGGAAACTGTCGGTCATGCCGATGATGTCGACATGGCTGCGGTCGAGCGCAACTTCCTCATGCGCCTCGCGCAGCGCCGCGTCGATCGGGTCGCGGTCGCCCGGATCGATCTTGCCGCCGGGAAAAGCAACCTGGCCGGGATGGTTGCGCATATGTTGCGGGCGCTGAACGAAGATGACACCCGGATCGGGCCGGTCGGTCACCGCGATCAGCACTGCCGCGTCGCGCAGGATCTTGAGATCGTCGATATGGTCGCGTTCGTTGTAGAGCAGATGGTCGAGGTCATTTTCATGCCCCCTGACCAAGGCCCTTTCCAGTCGGTCGCGCAGCGTCACGAATCGGCTGCCATCGGGAAAAATGTGCCAGCCGACCAGATGCCGAGCGGATCGGCGGATTCTTCCAGTGCCAGTTCCGCGAGCTGATAATAGACCGGTCGCGCGAGCACCGCTTCCAGTCCGCTGCGCACCTGCAGATAGGGCTGCGGCTTGTCCGCGCCAAAGCGCAGCGGATGATCGGCACCGGCGACCACCAGAATATCGGTGTTCAGCCGAAAGGCCAGCGTCCGTTCGGCCCCCTTGCCATGGCTTTCCAGTTCCACCGCGACAAAGGGCGCGTCTTCGACGATGATGCTCAGCTTCTGATAGGGTGTGACCAGCGCAAAGCTGCCGTCCGCTTCCCGGCGCAATATGCTGGAAAAGGCGCGGACCATGGGCGGGCGCCGGATCGGATCGCCCTGATGATACCATGTCCCGTCGGCGGCAATCCGCATTTCGCTGTCACCGCTCTCCTGCGGATCCCACTGATCGACCGGGGGCAGTTTTTGCGCGGCAGCCAATTCGGCGATTTCTGCCAGGGAGAGCGAGGCAAGTTCTGGTGGGGGCGTATAGGGCATGCAACCGGACTATTGCCCGGCGCCATTTCTGTAAAGCTTTAGACTCGCTATTGTGTCCAGGGGCCCAGCGTGCCGGTTTCTGGCAAGGGATGCTTGGGGTTGCTGCGGACCAGCAGCCGCGACGGCTCCCATGGTCCCGGCAGCGACCATCCCGCGGTTCCCTCAGCGCTGAAACCGAAGAAGCGCTCATAATATTCCGGGTCGCCGATCATCACGAGGGGCAGCGGATCATCCGGCTGGATCTCCTTCAGCAGGGCCGTCATCATCGCCCGTCCGATACCTTCGCGCTGGAAGTCGGGATAGACCGCTACCGGGCCGACCATGATCATGGGATGCTTTTTTCCCTGTTCATCGGTCAGGGCGACCGGCCAGCACTGAATCGATCCCAGCAACTCGTGCCTTTCCTCGTCGACGGCCGCCAGCGACAGGCCTTCGAGCATGGTCATGCCTTCGCGCAGCCGGTAAGCGGTGCGGTCATGGCGATCCGTGCCAAAGGCGGAATCGAGCAAGGCTTCGACAAGTTGCGGATCAATTTCCGCGAGAGGAATGATGCTGGTCAATGCGGTGGTCTCGTAAATCAGGAAAAGCGCGCGCTACTCCGCTTTGAAGCAAATGTCGAGCGGCATAGGTTGCAATTGCCAGATGGTGCCGCGGCGTCTAGAAGATTGATCTGTTTAGGGAGTTTGTACGCGTGACGAACCACAACGAACCAGCCAGCGGCAACAGGCCTGCGGCGACCGCGCCAGCGAAACCGGGCAAGCTGGGGTCGCTTCGACGCGATCCAAAGGGCTGGCTGGTGGCGCTGCTTGGCGTGGGGGCACCGCTGGCGTTCCTGATCGCGGCAGGCGGAAGCGGTCTCGGCCTCTGGGGCTGGCAGGCTGGCATGGCCGCAGTCCCGTGGATCGTTCTTGCAGCGCTTCTGGCGCTGGTGCTGGCGGTCGTTTTTGTTCTGTTGAACCGTCGCAAGGGCCGGGAAACGCGCTGGCCGCTGCTCGGATTGGGCACGCTGGCGACGCTTGGTTTTCTGGCATATCTCGCGCCTTATGGCGTGGCTTACGTCACGCTGCCCGCGATTCACGATATTACCACCGATCTGGCCGATCCGCCGCCATTCGTCGTGCTCAGCCTGCGCGCCGACAATTGGGACAATATTCCGGGCGCCAATGATGATGACAAGCGCGGCATGAATCCGCGCCAGCGCTGGGCGACGGTGCATCAGGATGCCTATCCGGATATCCGCTCGGTCCGGATCGATCAGCCGGTAGCGGCGGTGATCGGGAAAGCGCAGCGGCTGGCAGAAGATCGCGACTGGGATATCGTCAGCGTGAATCCGGATGAGGGCAGGCTGGAAGCAACCGATACCGTGTCGCTGTTCGGGATGAAGAATGACATCGTCATCCGCGCCCGGGCGGCGGAAAACGGCACTGCCAGCATCATCGACATGCGCTCGGTGAGCCGCGACGGCGTCCATGATCTGGGGATCAACGCCAAGCGGGTCCGCGACTTTTTAAGCGACCTGTCCGGAACGACAACCACCGCTTCGCAATAATTGTCCGGCTGGAAAGGCCCTATTTGGTCGGAGTCAGCTTGAGCAGCTTGGCGCCCTTGCCGTCTTCCAGCACATAGATGGCGCCGTCCGGTCCCTGTTCCACTTCCCGAATCCGGCTGCCCATCAGAAAACGCTCGGCTTCCTTGGCGCTGTCGCCATCGAAGCTGACGCGGATCAGTGCCTGGCTGGCAAGACCGCCAATGAATGCGCTGCCCTTCCAGGCCGGGAACAGATCGCCGGAATAGAAGATCAGGCCGCTGGGAGCGATGGTCGGCACCCAGGCGACTTTCGGCGCTGCGAATTCGGGATGGGTGTCATGGTTCGGGATTTTCTTGCCGTCATAATGATCGCCTTCCGAGACGATCGGATAGCCGTAATTGGCACCGCGCTGGACAAGATTGAGTTCGTCCCCCGCCTTCGGCCCCATTTCCTGGTTCCACAGGCGCCCCTCGCTGTCGAATGCCATCCCCAGGATATTGCGATGGCCGAGCGACCAGATTTCGGGAAGCGCGCCATCCTTGTCGACGAACGGATTGTCCTTGGGCACGCTGCCGTCCGGATATAATCTGACGATCTTGCCGAGATTGGCAGCCATGTCCTGGGCGGGATCGAATTTCTGCCGCTCGCCGGAGCCGATGAAGAGATATTCGCCATCGGGAGAAAAGGCGATACGGTGAGAGAAATGTCCCCGGCCTTCTACCTTTGGTTTCTGCTTCCAGATAATTTTCAGATTTTCCAGTGCCGGCTTTTCGCCCTTCAGGTCCAGCCGGGCCCGGCCAACCACCGCCCCGCGGGTGTTTTTTTCGCCGGCTTCAACCCAGCTTAGATAGACCATATTGCTGGTCGCATAATCGGGAGCGAGAACAATGTCGCCGAAGCCGCCCTGACCACCATAGTCAACCTCGGGCACGCCGGCGATCTCGCTTTTCTGCCCCTTGGCATCGACAAGTTGCAGCTTGCCCGCCTTTTCGGTGACCAGCATCCGGCCATCGGGCAGGAAGGTCATCGCCCATGGTTCGTCAAAACTGGCGATTGCACTGGTCTCGAAAGGCTTGCGATCAATCGGTGAAATATCAGAAAGCGCCTGCTTTTCCGCGGATGCATTGCCGGTTGCCTGTGCGTCGTCGCCATTGGAGCAGGCCACGGTCAGGATGGCGATCGAGAGCGAAAGGCCGATATTTTTCATAAGATTTCCGTTTTTTATCATCACTTGATTCCACCCGCCTTTACAGGAGGATATAGAGGAGGACCGGCAAATTTCCTAGACGAAACCGAGGATTTTTCCCCGGGGTCCCTCCGTTCACTCCTTGCTTACCATTATCGGTTACAGCATGCGCATGTTTGGACAAGAATCTGGCGGCGATGACCCGCGCCCGCGCTCGGCGGTTTCCTACGGCGTAGGTGTCTCCGGGCTGATCGGACTGGCATGCTGGGTGCTGATCGCCCGGCAATATGGCATGGACGGACCGTATTCGGCGCTCGTCGCCTGTGTCGCCTGTGCGGTACCGATGGTGATCTGGTCGCTGCTGATGGACAAGGTGCATCTGCGGCCCTCCACCGGGATCGACTGGCACAATCCGAAACGGCTCAAGGATACATTTGACATCAGTCTGGTGAAACTGACCGGCCTGTGGGCGACCTGGGGGCTGATCGCGGTCATTTATTGCGTCGGACGCTGGTACTGGACGGGACAATATCAATTTTCCATGGCCATGATGGAGGCCGCTGCCCCGTGGGTGTTCGTGCTGTCCATTCCCTATGTGATGATGATGGATCGCTTCACCATCGAACCGCGCGACGGCGCCTGGCATTTTGGCCAATTACTGACCGGCGGGAAGAATGAATCGGACCGGGAACAGGTCTATCATCATCTGCGGGCCTGGGCGGTCAAGGGCTTCTTCCTCGCGTTCATGATCTCGATCGTGCCGGGCGGGTTCGGGGATCTGGTCCGCCTGGATCTGGCGGATATAGCGGGCAACCCGGTGGCGATCGTCGGCTGGCTGATCACCGCGATGTTCGTTGTCGATGTGCAGTTTGCGACTGTAGGCTATCTGCTGACGATGAAGCCGCTCGATGCGCATATCCGCACCGCCAACCCCTATCTCGCTGGCTGGGTCGCGGCGCTGATGTGCTATCCGCCGTTCATCCTGATGGGCGACAATGGACCGCTCAACTATCATGTTAATATTGCGGACTGGGCCTACTGGCTCGAGGGCCACCCGACGATCCTGTGGATGTGGGGCGGGCTGCTGGTGATCCTGACGGGCATCTATGCCGCAGCTACCGTGGCTTTCGGTCTGCGCTTTTCCAATCTGACCCATCGCGGCATATTGACCCATGGTCCCTATCGGTGGAGCAAACATCCCGCCTATCTGGCCAAGAACGCTTATTGGTGGCTGGCCAGCATGCCGTTCATGGTGACGTCGGGCAGCATCGTCGATCTTGTCCGCAATACCGCTCTGATGGCGGTGGTCAGCGGTGTCTATTACTGGCGGGCCAAGACCGAGGAAAAGCATCTGCTGAGCGATCCGGTCTACAAGGAATATGCGGAATGGATGGATCGCAACGCACCGGTTCCGCGGCTGATTAAC
>Ga0207901_1000254_pt1 | contig 18306 bp, 26 predicted proteins | sample LinPmetageLP46_FD_184057 | JGI IMG/M metagenome (GOLD analysis project Ga0207901, IMG submission 184057) | Marine viral communities from the Pacific Ocean - LP-46 (SPAdes) | ecosystem: Environmental > Aquatic > Marine > Oceanic | place: Pacific Ocean | collected 2011-06-12
GCACCTCCACCATTAGTTAAATTTATTGTATTCGCTCCAGCTGACCATGCTGAAGTCGGTAAAATACTTTTAAAAGTATTGCTTGTTGTGTTATACCAAATCTGTCCTTCATCTGTTTCCGCTGTAGGATCAGTGCTAAGTGATTTAATTGCTTTACCGTGTATTTCTCTATAAGTTGCCATAATTAACTTGTTGTTACCGTTTTAATTTGTACTGGAGCACTTGAATATTCTTCTACAAAATTTCCACCGCTTCCATCATTACCACCGAAAGCCAAAGCGCTTGAGTTGGTTCCTGCTCTACTACCATTTTGTCTCCCAGTTGCTAAACTAGCACCTGCTGACCAAGCAGAACCATTATAACTAAAAGAGTTAGTACTATTTGGTGAAGGTGTAAAAAAGAAGCCATCTGATTCAGAACCTGTACCGACTCCTCCTTGCGTTGTTGCTGGATAATTTGTTTCTCCTGTCCAAGCTGATCCATTCCAACTTTCAACAGTGTTTACTACTCCAAAAGACGGAGGTGTTTCTCCACCAACACATAATACTGATGTTGAGGTATCTCCTAAAAATCCTACCTGACTTCTTGCTGTAGATAAATTAGCTACTTCAGCCCATGAAGATCCATTGTATGTTTCTGTATTGTTGTACCAAGTATGAGGTGGAGTACTAAATCCTCCAAAAGCTAAACCTGCTGTTTGAGTTCCAGCCGATCCAATGCCCCATCTTGCTGTTCCACCATCACCGTGGGCTGACCAACTAGATCCATTATATTCGAATGCCTCCGCTGTTTTTGATCCTCCTGATCTACCAAAAGATTTTAATGCTGCTGTTTGAGTTCCCATACCACCAGATAAATCTGAAGCTGCAGGAAGTACACCACCGGTTGTCCAACTAGTACCACCATATTCGAAAGTACCAGTTTGAGCAGTACCAGGAGGATTTAAAGCTCCTCCAAAAGCTAGGGCTGCAGTTTGAGTTCCGGCACCCCCTACATAAGTTCTATTTCCTGGAAGAGCCCCACCACTGGACCATGCTGCGGCAACAGTCTGAGCTACCTTTAAAGTTCCTGATGTAGAATTATACCACATTTCTCCTTCGTTTAAATTTGAAGGATCAGATGATACCTCTTTAATTTTAAGTCCTGATATTTCTTTGTAGCTTGACACTAAAAAACTCCTTAATTACTTCTTAATAACCATCCTTGAGTAGCGTCAATGTAGACTAAAGTATTAGCAGCTCTTTCTGTAGCAACTGTTAAGTCTGCTGCTGATCCATTAATATTTTTACCGTTTCTTGCAACGGTTAAACTATTGGTATCGAAAGTTCCTGCGTAATCTACAAATGTGACTTCATCTCCAAGTGATGGTGATCCGGGTAGAGTTAATGTTATTGCACCTGCTGTTGTATTACAAGGATAACCCTTACCAGCACCTGCTGCTGTAGTTCCACTTGTAATAACGGCTTGCCATGAGGTTCCACCTGCGTCGGCTGCCTCCCATGTTAATACTCCACCTGTTGTTGATTTTAAAAGATAGCCAGCTCCTCCAGCTACGTTTTGAGGCCACGTCAAAGTATAAGACGTACCCACAGTTGCGTGGGATTTCATTCCGATATATTTATCATCGTCAGTATCTGCGAGTCGAAGTTCTTTCTGGGAATTAATTGTTAATCCTGTTCCTGCGGTCCAGATTAAATCTGCATCTCCGGCAAAAGCACCCGAACTATTGTATTGAATTTGTGTAGTTGAACCACCTGGTGAAGTTGCTGCACCAAAACCTACGTCATAAACGCCAGTGTTTGTTGCCACACCATCAAAATAAACTAGTTTCCAACCTTTGTCATCAGTTGCCCAAACAACAGTTGCACCTGAACCTGAAACTGCTTTTAAAGTAACTGTATGAGCACCGGATGTACTATTTTTTATAATGTAAAAAGTTTCTGCAAGAAGAGGGACCGTAACAGTTTTAGCACCTGTAATTGCTTCTGGTGATACTGCACCAAGAATAATAACTTTATTTTGAGCAGCGCCCGTTAAAGCACCATCAGCTATAGCTAGTGGTGTAGTGTTAATGCCAGTTCCTGCAGCATTTAAAGTTTGTATCTTATAGCCGCCTGTTAATTGCTCTATAAGATTTAAATTAGCGTTAGTTTTTGTTCCCCATGTACCGGCGTTTTCGCCAGTTACCATTAGCTCTACACCTAAATTTGTATAACTCGATGCCATAAATTTTTTCTCCTAAGCCACGTGCGTTACGTCTGTATACGATGTATTTCCTGTCACGTCAACATCGGAATAACTTGCACTGTTTGTTTTATTGACAGCACTATAACTTGTATTTCCAGTAATATCAACATTTCCATATCCTAAAGGAGCAACATTTCCTACAGTAGCAGTAGCTGATTGACCAGTCAATCCCATAACATCCGCAGGGCTAATTGACCCTACTGATGAAGTTGCAGATTGACCTGCTAAAGTATATTCAACTTCTGTTATTATTGATCCTACACTTGTAGTACCTACTCCGCCTGATCCCATAATCACAACTACAGTATCAGTTATGACAAGATCAGGTCCTACACTAGCTGTAGCAGATACTCCACTAATTCCTATTACATCAGCAGGTAAAAGAGATCCGACAGCACTTGTGCCAACTAAAGTTGCTAAACCTTGAACATGATCTGCACCGTCATTAAGACTTAACTGACCTTCTGAAGCTGTAGCCGATACACCTGTAATTAGTTGTGGAATATCTAATTGAGTTGGGACCGATGCTGTAGCTGATACCCCTGTTAATGGTACACCTATTCCAGTTATAATTGATCCAACAGTAGATGTTGCTTGAATCCCAATTAAATTCTCTATCCCTTCTTCAACACTACCCCAACCATTTTCACCCCAGTCAAGAGTACCCCAACCAGGTCTAACTTCTACAGTTAAAGTTCCAAGAGAAGTTGTAGCTGATAATCCAGAAAGTGTAATAGTAGGCGCATCGCCGTAAGTTTGTTTGCCCCAACCAAGACGTCCCCAACCTTCTATAAGAGTTGTTGCGTCACCATAACCAGCTTGTCCGTAGGTTAATCGGCCCCATCCTGATGCAACGTCGGGCATTCTAACCCTCCTATGCTATTCGAACGATAGCTGTTGTTGCTGCGGCCGCAGGGAATTGAATTGTGAAAGTTCCAGAAGAAACAGATTTGTCTCCGCCAAATGCAACCGAACAAACTGCTTTGTTAGATGCATTAGTATTATAAATTAAACATGCGTTAGCAGTAAATGTTGAAGACGTCCAAGAAATATCTCCAAAGTCACAGACTGCCGTAGCTGAGTCTAAAACTGGTGTAACACTTGTTAAAGCTTTTCCTCCAGCAGTATAACCAGTTCCAGTTACTTCTTCAGAAGTACCATAAGCTGTTGTACTTGCACTTAAAGTTGCATCTGAATCAAATAAAGCTAGGTTAAAAGTATTTCCAGTCGACGCTGTCAAATTGTGTGTCGCTACTAATATCTCTTGTTTGAAAGAGTTACAAATCGCTGATGTATTAGCCATAAAATTTTCTCCTCATTATGGAGACGGGGACTTAACTGGTATCCTAACTGTTCCGTCAGTATAATCGTCTCGTCTTCGTCTTCCAAGTTGCATTCCTGCAAACTGTTGTATAGCGGTTTTATACTTTTGTTCGTATAAAGTCAACATCTCCATTGGACCTTTTAAAAATCCATAAGCTTCGACCAGGCAGGCATATAGGAGCCCTTGTGGGAAGTACTTACTTACATAAGTCCCAGAAGTATTAGTCCCCAGACCAGTAGGTATTTTATTATAATAGACTCTAAACTTGTAATTAGCATCAGGAGTTGGAGCGAAATACATACCTCCAGAGGTAGTGTCTGAAGTACTTGTAGCACCCCCAAACATCGCATAATATTTTGGAAAACCTGTTACTGAATTAGTAGTATCTGTAGGAGATTGAATATTTCCTTCAGGACCAAATTTTCTGTCTACCAATTCTGATAAATATGTTTGATCTTTTTTCTCTAACCATTTTCCATTACCCTCAGTATTAGCGGTTGATTCAAATACTTCAATACCTCTTACGAAGAGACATCCTGCGGGTGCATTAAGAGTATTATCATTTGCAGCTAATGTACCTTCTTGAACAAATCTTGCAGCGTCCATAGGAAGCTCTTGATTAATTCTAAATTCTGCATTTTCTATAAACCTGCCTAGAGTAGCACCACTAAAAACAGTACTGTCTACTTCAGTATAACTTCTAATGTCAGCTTCTAATGCTGCAAGTGTATATCCTGCCATTATAAACTCTCTATGTTAAGAGGACTAATAACACAATTAAATCCTCCTCCTGTTGTAGTGCCTGTCGCAGCACTAGGTAATGTTAATGTAAAACTATTATAATCTGTTATCGTTGTGTTAGCATCGTTAACATAACTTGTTCCAACTAAAGAAGCAACTTTAAATGATCCATAGACCGTGGCTCCGGAATCATGAGAACCTGCTGTTGTTGTAGGTGGTGTATATCCTCTATAAATAGAAGAGGTTCCTCTAGTACATCCTGTTAAATTATGAGTAGACCTTCCAGTGTATTGAATAACTTCGTTTTGATATGTTCCAACTTTTAACGGATCACTAGTGTCAGTTGAAGTTAAAAGTTTTTGAATCATAATAAATCCAGCAGTTGGAAAATTAGAACCATCAGTTAATGTTATTGTAGTAGCACTATCTGTGATGTCGCCGTTTAAAGTTGTTTGTAATTGAAATTCATCAACTGTTACTCCACCAACGTCTTCTTTAACTGCAGTAAACCTTAAAACATCGTCAACCTGTAATGCACCATAAGGAAATGAAACTGTTAAAGTTGTAGTTCCCGCAGTAGTAAAAGGATTGAAAGGTAGAAAATCTTGTGTTCCAAATTCTGTTCTAGCTGGTCTTGCTCTTTGTAAAGCTTGTGGATCAGCACTTGTAGGTTTTGGCTCTAACTGTGCAGACTTAGGTTCATATTCTGAACGATGAACCCAGGCACCCGTCCATTCTCTAACCATTTCATTATATGGAAAAGCCATACCTGATCTATCAGATATTGATAAAGCAAATTTACCTTGTGCAAAACTACTCATTAACTAATCCCCGGGTAATAAATTTTAGGGGATATATAAGTAGAGTTAGAAGAACCATCTTCATCCTCTGCTCTTAATAATTCATCCTCATATAAAAGTTTTAATTCTTGTACTCTTCGTGGTGCATACTTAACCGCTAAATAATATGCTAAGCCTGCAATCATACAAGGTACAAATCTGTAAGGGACGTCGGTTGCATTTGTATAAGCACCAACATCATCTATTCTTTTTGTATAATAAAAATTAATATAGTTTCCATCTTGAGCTGCACCTGGGGTTAGATATAAAGTCATTGTAACTTTATCTATAAGTCTTTGAACCCAATATTGAGTGGGTAGACCTTTAGCAGTTTTATTTGAAAATGCTTGATACTGTGATCTACTAATTTTTGTCATTGGAGTATCAACCGAAGTGGATTTTATTCTATAATCTGCTTCTTGAATATCAGTCATTCCGTTTGGAAATTGAGTAACCGCATCTGCTGAACTATGTGACGCAGCAGTACTTCCGTTAACCCCCCTTACGCAACCAGTTAAATTTAAACTTGAAATTCCACTGTAAGTAATTTGTTCACTATTAACAGTTATGAGTCCGCCAGTTGTTGGCATACCTGTAACTGAAGCAACTCCAATTGTAGCTACAGCTGCATTTATTCCAGCAGATAAAGTGGTTGAAACACCATCAGACGCGCCGTCTGCTGGTGAACGATAAAAAGTATAGACAGCTTGCCCATCTACTAATGCGATGTTTTGATTTTTAACTTCCCAAAATTGAAGTCCTCTATTACCCCATTCAGAAAATAAAATGTTTAATGATCTTTTGGCAGTTTTAAGTTGATAACCTGACGTACCTTGCATGCCGATACGTTCGTATGCATCTTCTATAATTTCGTCTATACCTAGGTTCTTATCGAAAACATAAGAACCGGAAGTTGTGTTAGCCATCTAACCTCCTAAGCGTAATATTTAATCCATTCAAAAACAATTGAATAAGTATCACCAGCAGTATGCGCAGGAATAATAATATTAACATCCCCATTTGCATTACCAGATGTGTTTGGATTTACTAAACCACCTATAGAACTAAAATCAGAATCGTTATAACCAGTTAAAGATAAAAAAGTCTCATCTCCATCTGAATTTTCCCATGTAAGTCTTGCCGCATCCGCGATTGCAGTAGGGTTAATGTTATACCAGATTTTATTTAGTGATATTCTATTACATGCTGCACCAATTTTATTGGTACTTAAAGCAGAAACATCTATTATAGTTGTTCCAGTACTTCCATCTCCGGCAGCATCTATATTAAAAACATAGATAAGTTTTCGTTCTCCATCGAACTGTGTATTTATTGTTGGGGCGTATGCCATTTTATTTTCTCCTATTAAAGAGTGGGGTCATTACACCCCACTCAGAGTTATTTTATTATCTTTGTTGGATCGTTTGAACGTAGTCAACATAAAGGTCGTTAGTCACAGTCCCTTTGCTTTCATACATCATTTTCAATTCCATAAGAAGGTCATCAGGAATAGTTGTTGCTGCTTGTACTCCCGAAACTGTACCATTTATGTAAATAGTATACTGATCGGCAGTAATTCCAGGTTCGCTTCCTGATGGTTGAAATAAGAATCCCAATCTAACATTATTATCCGGCATATTATAAGCCGTTGCAGATTGTGTCGTTACACTTGAATCCAATTGTACAAACGTACTTCCTGCTTCTAACACAGTGAAAGAAGTTCCTGCTCCATTTTTTCTAGATACAAATTGAATTGAAGTTGTATCTTCTAAATGAGAGAATCCAATACCATCATCTGGTACTGCATTTGGGTTAACGTGCCCATTAGCACAAAAACCAACAAAAGTGTTAAGTTCAGTAACATCAGTAACTGCAATTGAAGTTTCGAAGTACCATTTCTTATTAGTATTAATTTGCCAAACATCCTCAGATGCTGCAATAGCAATGTCTGCGGCAACCGGACTAGCATCTCCCATTCTTAGCCATCCTTGCGGATATTGAGCTAACATGTAAGCAGACCCACCTGGATCTACTATAGTCCATGGTGCCAATGTTGTTTGTGAGAATTGCACAAAGTCATCTTGGAATGCCCATTCTGCTGGTGCAGTTGCACCCGTTATTAAAGGTTGTTTGATACCACTAAATAAAGAAGTACCTCCCGATTTTCCTCTAACGTTTGTTACGCCTGTTGAAAAGTGTGTTGTCATATAATCAGCGCCTCCTAGCGCCAGTCATTCTTCCTAAGCAAAGAATAACCAATTTATGCTTAATTAATCTTAGTGTGTTTTTTATACAACAGTTTTACGTAGAGCGCAAGGGGGTGTGTAATGTGGATCAGAATTTTCCAACGATGTAGCTTTTGTTTAAGTAGCTACAGAAACTTGTGGGGCAGCACTTCTGATTGCATTTTCTCGGTCTGCAATCTTTGACTCCTCGGCTTTAATCTCAGTGATAATGCTTTTAATTGCACCATCAATTTCGACCATATTAAGAGTATATTTTCCACTTTGCTCATACTCCAACTGCCACTTCAACTCCAAGGATCTTTTGTGTTTGTACAGGTCTTGTATCATCAACCAATTCCTCGTATGTTATGCGACGGGTATCTCTAAACATTCCCGTTGACTCCCACTTTATACTCTTTTCTCCAATTTTGTCAAGGATTGAATGTTCAATAGACCCAGCGTTATCTTCAGCTAAAACTTTAAATTTAGCATGATGATCGTAGGCCCATATATTTACTAGGAATTGTCGCATTTTTCCTTTCTATTTAATGATTGTGGCGGAACTGTGTCCCGCCACAAAAAGTTTTAAGTATTACGCTCCAGCTGTTCCGAAGATACCTCTAGGGTCAGACACGCCAAAAACGTATCTTTCTCTAGCTTTGTATCTAACGTTGCCAGTATCGAAATCACCTTCCATCTTAGTAGATAGAGGAGTTCTTTCGAAATGTTTCATACCATTTGGCACATCTGTTTTAATGAACCAAGCATCAGTGTCTGTTAAGAAATTGTTAACAGAATATCCTTGAGGAATCATCCCCATAGATTTGATTGCGTTGATATCATTATCAGCTGTTCCAACTCTGCCTGCAGACTTCATAAGTCTTTCAGCTGTGAATTGTAGTGCAGATGGGATTAACATCTTCATACCTTTAGCAGCGATTTTTAAACCTCTTTCATCAGTAAGCGCAGCAATGTCAATCATTGCTTGCTCTAATGAAGTTTCGTTTAAGTCAGCTGCAGTTGCTAGTTGGTTCGAGAACGTTCCAGCAATTGTAGGGTGTGACGCGTTAAACAAAGTTACACCGTCACCTGATGAAAATGATCCACCAGTTTGTCCATTGTTTAATGGAGACGCTGCTTTAACTTGTTTTGTTTGAGCCATAGATCTTGCTAAAGCTTTAGTATATCTAGAAGCCAGTCTATCATACAAGTTATCCTCAATTGCTTCCTCAGTGATAGCAAAAGCGAGAGCAATTGTCTCGTTAGTGTATCTAGCTGTGAAAGTTTCTTGAGCATTATCATATGATACCCCTGAACCTTCTGGTTTTACTTGTGCAGAAGCGAAACCTGACAACATTACTTCCTCTTCGAAAGCTCTGTCAGATGACTCTGTAGTATAAATATCAGCGGACTGATTTTCATACTGTTTATATTCCAGGCCAAATAAAGCATTTAAACCTGGCTCTAGTTCTTTAACTAGTTGATTACGTGATATAGCCATAATTTATTCTCCTTATACCCCTGTAGTGTCGCCAAAGAATGATTCGTTAATAAGAACTCTCCATACCACATTTGCGGATGTTAAGTCACTATTGTCCGGATCTCTTGAGACACCTATTAGTTTCAGTTGTTGTGATGAGCCTGCAGCGATTGTAGAGTCACTTAAAGTGACTGCTGATACGAAGTTGGGTGAAGACCCAGCTGCGTATGTTGCAATATCTGCTGTACATCCAACATCTGTTTGAGCTGACGCTCCAGTATTATCACTTCTAATCTCATATTGCTGTAACGGACTGTCGTTAACCAGCGCTTTAATATCAGAAGCTGTATTACTACCTTGAAGGTAGTTTTGGAACGTAGGCTTCGATGTAGTAGCATCAGTATAGAAAACACCGTTTAATGAACCGATAATATCGATCGTTGTTGCGACACCCACCGTTACATATCCCGTCGCCGCTTGTACTACCAAATCTTGGAAGTATATAGCAGACGAAGAAGCTGCAACAGGGTATTCACCTAAACCCATGTTTTCATAACCATTGCCGTACATTTTAATGGGTTTTATTCCAAACCCAGTTGATGACGAGTTAGCCATAGTTGTTTTCTCCTTGTGTGACCTGTCCTTGCGGACCTCCAGTCACGGTTATTATTTCATCGCTGGTTTGAAAATTTAAATTTTAACTTTTCTTCCCACCGAAGGTCGTACGAGATTGTCTATCAATTTCGATAGGCATTCCCTTATGCTGCTCCTTCATAAGATCGTTGTCGATTGCGGTCATTTGATCTTGCGCTTGCTTTGCAAAATACTCTTGTCTTGACCTTGCGATCTCTTCCGGTACCCTAGTCAGCACTAGGCCTCCGTGCCCGATAACCCCTGCGTATTTGCCGTCGGTGACTGCTGGATAGTCTTCATTAGGATATTCATCGGCTCTTACTAATTCATAACCAGACCTTAAGCGTCCTTGTATGTTTTTAGTGTCGACGAACCCTAGGATTTCTACCCTGACCCATCTGTGTCTGAATCCTTCTGGCGCGTTGGGCGTATCTAAGTACGATGGTGGAGTCCAAACTTTTGGTTGTGCTTTTGGCGCAACCGCTTTTGCTTGTGATTTTACTTTTGTAGAATCACTTTTAGTTTGACTCGCACGAGTTGGTTTATTGTTTGTCATATGCCTATACCTCCTTCGTGTTTATAAGTTGTTTCGCATACTCTTCTAGTGGCACACCTAATTTTCTCGCTATTGCGACTTGAGACGATGTGAGCCTCACTTGTTTGCGACCAGTCTTTGAACTACGCGTTGCAGAAGCAACGTTTTGTGTAGGTTTACTAATCGGCTTTTCTACACTCTTATTACCAAATTTGTGGGGGAATTCAAGTCTTATTCTTTTATCCACCTCAGAATAATATTCATCAGATTGTGGGTCCATTCCCTCTTCTTCGGTTAACTTTCTATGTAGATCAAACGCTGTGTACGTCATGGCATTATCCTTGCCAAACCACTCATTTTTATCTGCCCAGACTTCCGCTTTAGGATCTCTGGGAGGTTGTTGTTGAATAGGTTGTTGTTGAACAGGACGCTCTTGAGCCTCTTTAGCAGCAGTTTCCTGCATTTGATGCTGGGTCTTTAATTCTGCTAACTTACCTTGTTCATAACCTAATTGTGAAATCGATGTTAAAGCTTCTACTTCCGCTTTAGAATCTTCATTTTGTCTAGCTGCAGCTAATTTAGCTTGTGCTGCTGCGATTGAAGATGAAATTCTGCCTTCCATTTCTGTGGCATAATTTTTATCTAAAGATGTTGCAGTTGTATGAAGCTGATCTCTTTCATCTTTTACGCTTCTAGCATAACGCAAAGCTTCTTCTCTTTGCCTTTCTGCTTCACGCATTTTCTTAGTAAGTTTAGCTATTCTTTTCTTAACTCCTTCAGAATATTCTTCAACTTCCTTAGTGTTATCTGGTTGCTTATCACTCCCTTCTTCAGAAGTTTTCTGTTCAACCTTACCGCCTTCGTCCTTGCTATCTCGAACATCAGGCTGCTCATCAGGTTTCTCAGATGTATCAGCGGGCTGATCATCGTACGTAACATTTGTTTCATTTTTTTCCTCCTCTTTCTCGTAGGTTTTTTCTTCTTCCTTTTGTGTTTCAGGAAGATCGACACTTGCACCCGGTCCGGATGTATCTAAATCAACCATTGGTTCTTTAGACAAGTTCTCTTCGTTTTTATCTGGCATAGTTTTTACTCCTTCTATGTTTAAAATTCGTGGAATATATCTTCAGGGTTTTCCACGGTTGCTAAAACTTCATCATCATTGAGAAGTCTTATCTCACCCCCATCGATTCTAATTCGTGATCCGGCATATCTTGCAAAGATAATCCAATCACCTTTCTTGCACCAGGGACCTTCTGGGTATCTTTCTTTATCATAGCAGTGTGGGCCCATATCCAATATTAAACCACAAGTCGATGCTACTTGTGATCGTTCTACTGTTTCGTCTGCTAATAATATTCCGCCTTTAGTTTTTTCTTTTTGTTTAAAAGGTAAAACTAAAATCCTCCAACCCGTAGGGGTAGGAAGTTTTGCTGATTCGTCTGTTAAATCTTTTTCTGTTTGTTTAGTGGTTTTAACACCTATTAATTCTTTATTAGGTAACTCAATTTTTTGGTTTTGAGTTGATGTCGATAACGGTTCCGTCATTGTCTTTTTGCTCCTTTTTGTTTAGCAGGCTGGATATTTCCTGGCTTAAATATTGATACGTTCGTATCTGTCCTAACATATACTGATATTTCTCCATATTGTCAACAGCGCCGGACGCCATCGCAGAGACAATATCATCATGTCTCATTCGTATAATTTTTCTTACCTTATCTATAAAAGTTAATTCATCCATTATTTTTTTCTCCTTTTTATTTTCTTTACTGGTTTACTTCCATAAGCTTTTGTCCATTTACTCGCTATCTTGGGCTTATTCTTCCATAAATAACGTCTTTGTTTTTCTGATTTAAACGGCATCTTTCTCTTTACTGGGAACAGTATACTCTTCCAAAACAGATAATTTCTCTTCAGCACTTGCAACTTTATGCAATAAATCATCTAATTCTTTTTGATGATTAATATGTTCGCTCACAGCTACAGAATTTTCAAAAAGTAATTTAATCTTGACATCCGCTTCTGCAATCTCTGCTTCATACTGTTTTTCTAACGCGTCTATTAAGGCTTCTTTCATTAAGAAACTTTTTGGAGATTAACTGCATTTGGTCCTTTTGGACCAACTTCAACTTCAAATGTTATCGCATCACCTTCGTTGAGACCGTTTATGCCCGACTTTCTTAGTGCAGATACGTGCACAAACACATCTTTTTCTTTATCCTCTCTTTCAATAAAACCAAAACCTTTGGTTGAATTAAACCATTTAACTTTTCCGTCTAGACTCATAGCGTGTTTTTAGACAATTAAATACTTTCCACAATCAAGGCAAATTCTTTTGGTTTCTTTGTCCCATCTTTTGTGTTCACAATCTTCTTCTTTTTTCTTTGAAGAAGATGCAAAAATACTTTTGATTTTCGCAATGATTTTCTTAATCATGACTACTTATTGATTTTGCCAGACTTCTTGGCTTTTTTCTTAACAGTGCCACCTTTTTTGTACATAGCGCCACCAGCCATTCCCATATCTGAAGGATAGTAACCAGCTCTCTCATCTCTTCTAGCCACTGGGCCCATTACTCCGCCCATTTGTTTTTTAGCTCTGCCACCATCTTGGTAACCAGGAACTTGTTTATTAAATCTTTTGTTTGCCATATTATTTTCCCTTTTTTAAAGCTCTTCCGAAACCACGTTTAGCAATTCCGGCACCTTTAACACTTCCACCTTTAGAAAATCTTCTTGGTCCAGTTCCCATTCTTTGCATTGGAACGCTACCTGGAGGATATATACCTTTGGGTGCATTTGCTGCTGCTTGTAATGCCCGTGATCGATGTCCTTTAGATATAAGTTCCTGACTAGGTTTACTAAATCTAGTATCAAATCTAGAGTCTGTGTCTGCAACTACTTTCGGTGCAACAGGAATATGATCAGTTCCACCTATAGGAGGAGATGATAAACTAGCACCACCTGCTGCTCCAGATTTTAAAAATCCTGCATCAGTTCCAAACTTCTTTTTACCTCTTCCTTTCATTAAAGCCGCAGCACCTAAGCCAGCGGCTAATAAACCTAAAATTTTTTTATTTCGTTTTCTCGATTTTTTCGACATAGTGTTATCCTTATATGTAAATTGTTAATTAATGTCCACCTTATTTTTTACCTTTACCATTCCTAAATATTTGTGTTCCCTTTATACCAAAAATGCTGGCGCATACAAGTATCCATAAATTAGTAAACCATGAGGGAAGTGCCTGGAAATGCTCAAAGAACACTTTTATCTTGTCCATAGCCGCCGGATCATCCGACCAGACCCCATAGGCAAGTACGATTATGGGCAGTGTGAGAATCGCCAAAACGACCTCGTCCTTATAATCTTTGTCTCGGGATTCTAAAAGTTTGCCCTGATAAGCCTCCTCACCGCGAGACATTTTAACGGCGTGCATGTGCTGTGCATCAGCCATAGCCATCTTTGTCTCTTGACGCTTTTTGTAGATGTGAGTACCTGCGTTGAGAGCTAATTTAATAGCACCAAACCACATACTACCACCAACTTACTTTAGACTTTTTCGAAGCTAACATTCTTCTTTGTCCGCCAACTTTGTTTACAGTCGGTTGACCAAGAGGCATTTTAACTTCTACTTCTTTAGCATACCCATCACTATTGACATTAAGTGTATTTGACATATCCGCTTTAGGCGAGTCAGACACAACTTTACCAATATACTTAGGGTTGTTTTTTGTCCAAAATGTTTTTCCTTTTGACATATTTTTCTCCTACTTGTTTAATATACTATCTTCTCGGCCCTTTCAAGATCTTAACGTCTCTTTGTTTCATTCTATCTTGTTGTATTTTAGATTCTTGGGACATCATCTGTTTCGTTAAAGATGTTTCGGCTCTAAGTTCAGCAAGATCTTCATTTTGCTCTAATTTCTCATCAAATTGATCTTGGCCCATTAATTGTTTAGATTTATCTAAATCAAGTTTTTCTTGACCCAGATCACGTTTAGATTCGTCATCCATAGCCCTTAAATCTAGTTCTCTTGCTTTTAATTTAGCAATTGGGTCGTTTCCGAACTCACCCATAATTTTATTTTCTTCATTTTTGAATTCTTCGGTCATTTCAGCAATTAATTTTGCTTTTCTTGCTTCTAAATTCATAGTCATAGTAACCATTTGTTGTTGATACTGCGGATTCTGCTGCAACGCCGGGTTTTGTTGAACCATTTGTTGCATTTGCATCAATTGTTGAATTTCCTCTCTAAATTCTACTTCTAATTGCTCTTGTGCCATTAAAGAAATGTGTTCAAAAATGTTTTTTTCTAATGCAGCCATAACTGGAGGTGAATTTCGTGCAATATTAGTCGCCATAAAGTTTAAATGGGTTGTAATATGTGCTTGATGGTCCTGTCCTTTGAAAGCTTGGAAAGGTTTTCCACTCATTGCTAAAATATTTTCAGTTGCAGGGTCCATCGGAGTTGGTTGTTGAGGTGGTGGTAAAATTTTATTAATATTTTTAACACCGATCGCACTATACATTGCATAATACGCTTCATAAAGATTATGCAGTTTAGGATTTGACATTGCAAGTTGTAATTCTGTCTGTGCCATTGAAATTCTTTGTGATTGAGAAAAAATATTTGGATCTGCAACAGGTAAAACATCTACCTTGTCATCAAAATCTGTTTGTTTTATATTTCTTTGCCCACCAACTACATCATACGGATATTCAGGTGGCAAGTATTGTTTAAATACTCCCGCTAATAAACCAAACTCTTGCTTCATCGCCACATACAATCTTTTATGTATGGCTGACATGACTCTGGAACCACGTTCTAAGAGAGCAATGGTCGTCCCAACAGCTGCTTGCTGGTTGCCGTCTCCGACCTGCATGTCAGCGATGGCGGCAAATCGTTGCCCCGCCTGTACCACTATCCCCATCAACTGTAATAAAGTTTGTGAAGGTTCTTTAAATGGTAATGGCATAAATGCATCCTTAATACTTCCTCCAGGTGCATCTACATCTCTGAATTCTCCAGGTTGAATTGCCTGTGCTTCATCTCTAACCCTGATTCCACGTTGTTTAAATCCGGCCGGTAAATTACTTAAAGTTCCTGCGTCAAGTAGTTGACGTAATGCAGTGGTTGCTGTTCTTGATAAACCACCAATCATATGAATTAATCCAAAACCATAAAAACCTAATCCAGGTAAAAATTTAAAGTGAACGAAATAATCAATTTTAAGTTTCTTTGGATCATCTACTTTATAGTTTCTTCTAATTGATAGAATTTGTCTGTTGTTCATTTCAACAGCAATAATGTACGGAAGTTTAATTCCAGTACCTTCACCAGTTGAATCTTTATCCTCGAAGCCTTCTAAATCTAAATCGGTATGTATTTCTAAAAGAGTAAATACATCTTCATCTCTAGTTTTTTTAATTCCTTCAAGTTCTCTTTCTTTTTTCTCTACTTCTGTTTCTTGATTATAACCAGGTGTTAAATCTACATCCATGTAGAAACCGGCTACTTGTTTTTTTCTTAAATCATTGTCTGACATTTTAAGTACATGCACAACTGCTTCCGCATCTGATAAAGATGTGGCAGTGTAAGGCACAACTAAATCGTCAGCTGGGACAAATTTTGAAACAGCTCTACCTAAAAGCTCATCATAATATACTTTTTTAAAAGCAGAACCACTAAGGGGAAGATAAAAAAGCATTGTATCAAACTCGGGTTCGTACTCTTTCATCACATCCATGAGCTGATAGTTCATGAATTCTTTTACCCTAACAGACTGGTCTTCTCTTGCTCTATCCGTTAGTCCAACAACTTGCGTATGGACGGGACCTGTTGCGGGTAATAATTCTTTATAAGCCTGTGCTTGAAACTGTGTAACTGATTCAGCTAACACAGGGTGCGTTGCACCTGAAGCTCCTTGAAAAGGTTGGGTTGGATTTTCATATTTAAATCCTAAAAGATCTAAACCTTTTGTATAAGTATCTTCCCAGGCTTTTCTAGAACTTTTATATTGTTCGTAATTTCCTACTAATTCAGAACCCAGTTTTCCTAAAACATCATCGGGTAATAATTCTGCTAAATTGTCAAAATGACCTTCTCCACCAGGCTGATTAACTGCTTCTGGATCAAAATTAATTGTTGCACCACCATCTTCTTCTTGAGTTACTTCAATATCTTCAGGACCAACTTGTTCTTGAATAGTTTCTTCCTGGGAGACTTGAATTTCTTCTTCGCCGGGTGTTTTAATTTCAGTATTTACGTTTGGTAATGGTTTGTCTATGTCTGCCATTTATATTCTCCGAGTTCTCTATTGTTTTAACTTGTTTTGTGGGAACATTCAACCCTTGTGAGTCAGGTCCCTTTAAAGGTGGAATCTCTTTCCATTTTACGTGTGGCATATTTATCACAAGAGTTTTATTCTTCACTTTCACTAAACCACCCCCTCTTGTTTCTCCAGTCACCAAATTTTTGAAGACCTTGAATTCCTAATGAAGCAGCTAAACCATAACCACCAAATCTCGATAATCCTCTTAATGCCATAGGACTCATTCCAAGTCTCATAATTTTAGATACCGCTGAAGGTGCAAATTTTGTAGCTTCTTTTGTTAATCCTGAAGCAAAAGTAGGTCCTAAATAATTCCATGGATTAGTCGCAATATCAGTTAAAGAATCTCCTTGTTGAACTTGTGCTGCAATATGTAATGGCTCTAATGCAGCTAAACCTAACGGTGTTGCAGTTGCTGCTAAACCTTTTCCAAGTACACCTCTAAGTCCAAGTGCCGATCTTACAGGACCTGCAGCTTTTATTTTTGGGCCACCTCTTCTTCTAACATCATATAATCTTTTACCACCAGGAACCATTCCTGCTGCAGTCACTGCACCAAGTGTAGGTAATTGATAATCTAGAATCGCTGGACTTTCTTCTGGTGTATCATCAATTGGATCTGTTACCATTTCAATTAACATGTTCTTCTGTTGATTCTCATCAGATAAATAAGTTGTTGGATCGTCGTTCATGAATGTTTTAACAAGAGCCGCGGCTGCTGCACCACCTGCTGCAATCGCTCCGTACTTACCGCCCTTTTTTGCAAAACCTAAAAATCCTGTTGCTGCGTTTTTAACTTTATTAAAAGCTCCCGCTTCTTCGGGAAGTTTATTTACATCTTGAGCAAACTTAACGGGATCTTTATCAAACTTGGAAGCTACTTCTATTGCACAATTACTTCCATTGGCAAAAGCTATTCTGCCTCCATCCGCTCCTCTTTTTGCAACTATTTTACAAATAGGGCTACCTGGAACTGTTGCTTCCTGTATAAACAATTTTTTTAACGACCCGGCTTTACCAACCAAGTCCTGTCTTAAAAATTTAGAAAAACCTTTAAGCTCTGGATCTATTTTTAACTTGCCGCCTAATTCTGTGGCTGCTTGTTTTTCAATTCTACTCATTCCAGCTTCTGCTGTCTCAAGACCGGCTCCATATTCTTTACCTCCAACATTTAATCTAATTCCTTTTTCCACAAGCTCTGACACCCTAGAAAAATCATTATGCTTAGTTATCTGATTTTTAATTGTCTGTGCTAATATATTATCTTGTCTCCTTAATAACTGTAAATCTTTTGCTAACGCAGGAGATCCTGTTACTGCACCTTCTCCAGCATGATGGAGTTCGATTGCATTTTTAATTGATCTTCTTCCTTCCGAATTATCTAACCATTGTAATAGGTCTGCGTATGCTCTTCCTTGACCTAACGCCTTTCTATCAAAACCTTTGGGAAACATTTTTTCAAGAGAGACAGGAATATTTGCCTTAGCCTTTTTTGCAATATCAACCATTTTAGAAATTGCTGGTGCTTCGGGATGGGTGTCTATAGTTCTTCCGAGCATAGAATTCATATGGTACCACTTCACACCATTTTCAGAAGCACCAATTATCTTACCCGCCTCATTTTTAAGAACTTTATAAGCTGGATTATTATTGTCAGCAGCTCTTACCATTTGAGTTATCATCCAGTTAGACGGCTTATCTATCATATTAAATGCAAACGGATAATCCTGACCCGCTATTTCAACAAAGTTGGAAATTCTACCACTTAACACAGGATTTTCTTTTACAGTTATTCCAAACTTTCTACCCAGACCAAATCTTAAAGGTGTGCCCGCTTTATCTGCATCTTTGCCAAAGGCTTCAATAACAATATTTTGTACGTTTTTAGGGAGATTTTCTACATGGGAATAAGCAGGCTTATAACCTCTCTTTACAAAATCTTTAACACT
>Ga0207901_1000255_pt1 | contig 18128 bp, 21 predicted proteins | sample LinPmetageLP46_FD_184057 | JGI IMG/M metagenome (GOLD analysis project Ga0207901, IMG submission 184057) | Marine viral communities from the Pacific Ocean - LP-46 (SPAdes) | ecosystem: Environmental > Aquatic > Marine > Oceanic | place: Pacific Ocean | collected 2011-06-12
CTGGAAATACTACTACCTCTTTAACAGGATTAGTACGAGGAACAAATGCTCAATTTAGAGGAACGGTTCCTAGAAATACTCAAGCGGTTACTCATCTTTCAGGAGCAAATGTTTATGGTGGTTATTCTATAACCATGGTACAAACAACTGGTATACCACAAGCAGGAATGCCAACAACTGTAACTAGAGAAAATAGTTATACTTTTCCATTATTGGAAAATGCGGCAGCGAGTGCAATAGGAGGAGGATTTCAAGTCTTAGCAGGGCCTTTGAATTTCCAACAAGGATAATATGACATACGATGAATTAGTAACAAAAATTAGAAATTATACAGAAGTCGATTCAAACGTTTTGACTGCGACTATTATTGATGGATTTATTGAAGATTCAGAATTTAGAATTTTACGAGATGTAGATGCAGATAGTAATAGAAGATATGCAACGGCGGCTTTAGTAGTCAGTACTAGGTTTATACAGGCTCCAGACAATGCTTTGGTTATTAGATCAGCTCAGATTGTAGACTCAGATGGTACCGCTTCGGCTGATAATAGAGATTTTTTACAGTATAGAGATACAAGTTTTATGGCGGAATTTAATCCGACCGGTGCTACAGGGGTTCCTAAATACTATAGCTGGTGGAATAAGAACGAGCTGGTTTTTGCTCCTACTCCCGATGCTACCTATACAATTCAGTTAAATTATGTCTTGAAAGACGCTGGATTATCTAGTACTAATACGACAACATATATCAGTTTGAATTTTCCCAATGGACTTTTATATGCATGCCTAGTGGAGGCTTATGGTTTTTTAAAGGGTCCACAAGATCTCTTGCAATTATACGAACAAAAGTATAAACAAGTACTTGAAGGATTCTCAATTGAACAAATGGGAAGACGAAGACGCGATGAATACCAAAGTGGTGTTCCTCGTATAGGAAAATAAGTTAAGGAGATAAAACTATGGCAATAACACAGGCAATTTGTAATCCGTTTAAGAAGCAGTTACTAGAAGCTGATATGAATTTTAAATCATCTGGTGGCGACAAATTTTACATAGCTCTATATTCCTCTACAGCAACTCTAAACTCAGCAACTACTGCTTATACAGCTTCAAGTGAAGTACCTAACACAGGCACTTATGCTGCTGGTGGTGGTCTACTAGTTAATAGTGGAACATCTATTACGGCTGGTGTAGCAAGAGTAGATTTTGGAGACAGATCATTTACTGGTGTGACTTTAACTGCTAGAGGAGCTTTAATCTATAACAACTCATCTGATACTACTAAAGCGTCAGTTTGTGCTTTAGATTTTGGAGCCGATAAAACAGCTACTTCTGGTACGTTTACAATTCAGTTTCCAGCACCAACATCAACTGCCGCTATTTTAAGAATCTCGGGTTAGTCGGGGAGGTAACTTCCTATGGCAACCACTTGGGGTCAATTTACGTGGGGCAGCAATTCTTGGAACACAGAAGTTAATATAATTATTCCTAGCGGAATAGCATTAACAGCTAACTTAGGTACCCCCGCATCTTTTTCTACAACAGGATGGGGAAGATACGCCTGGGGTGATCTATCTTGGGGCGTTCATTATTCTAACATTACAGAAATACCAACTGGTATAGCCATGACGGCTGTACTTAGTGAAGAAACTATTACAACTGAAATTAACACCGGCTGGGGTAGGTCCAGTTGGGGAGCGATGGCCTGGGGTATTGCAGGTGATGTACAAACAGGTTCATTCAATTTACCAACAGTATTAAATAGCGTTACCATAACTAATGAAGTTAACATTGGTTGGGGCTCCGATCCATGGGGAGTAGAAGGTTGGGGTTCATCTATTCAGGTTGTACAACCATCTGGTATTGCATTAACTATGGCCGAAGGTGGAGCAGGTATTTCTACTTACGGAGATAGTTCTTTAACTCTTTCATCTGCAGGGACGGCGACAGTAACAACTGGCGCTGCTATTGCTTACTCATTAGTTGTCACATCACCTACTGGTATTGCGATGACCATGAACCTAAGTTTTGATCCTGAGTATGTAAGCCCAACTGGTATTGCGATGACCACTTCTTTAGGAAGTGTAGACGTAGAAAATATTACTATAGCTGAAGTGTCAGCCACATCCGCTGTTACATGGGGTAATTCTAATTGGGGTTATGGTGTTTATGGTAACCAACAAGTTAATACTCTTGTTATGGCTATGCAGGAAAACTTTAGCGGAGTTGATCCTAGCCCTGATGCAATGTTGGTTGGTCAATCAATGGCTGCTAATTTAACACCAGGTAGTTCTTATGATATTACCGGTGATGCAAATGTAACTATTGAAACAGCTATGGGCTTTGGCAATGGTTACTGGGGTGAATCTAGATGGGGTAATGGTATTTATTTTGCAGATCCTAACTTTACATTTAGTTTAGCTATGGGTCTTGGCTCCGTTGTAGGAACGCCAAATACAGTCCCTGATATCACTGGTTTTGCTTTAGTAATGCAAGAAGGTGATGAAGATACTACTGGAAATGCTAAGGTAAATTTAACTGGAAATGCCTTGACATTGGCACTTTCTAGCGCTACAAATGTATTGATTTGGAACGAAGTCGACACCGGCACAGCACCGGTAGATCCGCCAGGTTGGCAGGAAGTTGACACCAGCGCTGCTTAAATAAGTGTTTGACACTTATTGATAAATTAAATAATATATGATTATTGGAGCATAAAAATTATGGCGAATTCAACATCAGCTAGTTTAAAACTAACTGTCCAAGCGACTGGGGAAAACTCAGGAACATGGGGACAAATAACTAACACAAACTTATTAATCTTAGAACAAGCTATCGGTGGATATCAATCGATTGCAGTTACATCTGGTGCAACTTTAACGTTCACTAATGGTGCAGTTTCTAATGGTAAAAATCAAATTTTAAAATTAACAGGAACTATTGTAGGGGCGATTAACGTAGTTGTTCCAGATTCTGTTGAAAAAACTTACATTATTCAAAACTCTACAACTGGTGCACATGCTGTAACAGTTAAAACTACTTCAGGGACTGGAGTTGCCTGGGCAGCTACAGATAAAGGTATTAAAGAAGTATATTCTGATGGTACTAACATTGTAGATACAGCATTCACAAAATTATCAAGTGACTATACTCCGCAACTTTCAGCAGATTTAGATTGTAATGCACAAGATATTATAATTGATAGTGGAAATTCTATTCAAGATGATTCCAATAACGAATACATTAAATTTGTTAAAACAGGATCAGCAGTTAATGAAATAACTATAACTAATCAGATATCAGATAGTGAACCATCGATTTCTGCAACTGGTGACGATACAGATATTTCTCTAGACTTAATTCCAAAAGGAACAGGTCAAGTTACATCCAATGGTGTAGCTATGGGTGTTTCTGGTAAAGAAACTATATGGGTACCGGCAACTACTATGTATCCTACGACTACAGCGGGTGCGAATGCAATAGCTTTAACTGAGTTAACTGCAGGAACTCCAGAAATTAACACAATCGATTTTGATGCTGCAACAGAAGAAAACGCTCAATTTACAGTAGCTCTTCCAAAATCTTGGAATCTAGGTACTGTTACCTACCAGGTTTTCTGGACAGGTAATTCTACTAACACAGGTGACTGTATTTGGGGATTAAAAGGAGTAGCTATTGCTAATGGAGCAGATATTGATACAGCTTTCGGAACAGCAATTACTGTGACGGATGCTCACACAGGTACAGCAGATTTTTTAGACGTCTCATCTGAAAGTACAGCAATGACAATCGCTGGCTCTCCAGCTGCAGGCGAACAATGCTTTTTCAATTTTTACAGAGATGCAGATGCAGGTGGAGATACTTTTACGGCAGACGCCAGACTAGTAGGAATCAAACTACACTTCACTACAAATGCACCTAACGACGCATAATAAATAGAGGAGGAAACATGTTTGGATATCAAGTATTAGGATTCGGTTCTGGAGGCGGAGGACCGGCAGCAGCAACTGGCGGTAATATCACTGAAGACGGAACTTATCGCATTCACACTTTTTTAGCAGGCGGACAATTCGCATTTACAGGAGGTTCTGTAGCAACATTACCCGTAGAATTTATGACTGTCTCTGGAGGAGGCGGTGGTGCTGACGGCGGCGGAGACGGCGGCGGCGGTGGCGCAGGAGGATATCAAGAAGGATCAAGTTCAGGATTAGGAGTAGGAACAAATTACGCAGTGACAGTTGGAACTGGTGGCTCAGGTCCGGGTGGCATAAATGGTGGACAATCAATTTGGGCTGCTCCAGGATCAGCACCTACAGGTGGCACAGTTACAGCTATCGGTGGTGGCGGAGGTTCAGGGGGACCAGGAATGGGACCAGGACCACAAGGAAAAGCTGGAGGCTCTTCAGGCGGAGGCGCAAGAGGAGGCGGATCAGCAGCAGCACAAAATGCAAATTCCGGAGCCGGAATCGGTTATGGAAACACTGGAGCTGGCGGCAGCATGGCAAGAGCTGGCGGTGGCGGCGGAGCTGGCGGTGGCGCCGGAACTCCTGGCCCCGGTGGTATAGGAAGACAAAACGATATAATAAACGGTTCACAAGTTTATTACGCTGGAGGCGGTGGTGGTGGAAACCAAACCGGTGGTGGCGGAGCTGGTGGCCAAGGCGGTGGAATGCCAGGCTCTACTGGATTCGGTGGAGGAATTTCTCCTGCACCAGCCAATACAGGTGGCGGCGGCGCTGGATCAGCAGACTCTCCTAGTGGAAGTAATGGCGGTAGTGGAATAGTAATCGTTAGATTTGATTCGGAGGGATAATGGCAACAACACCCATAGCAGTTTTAGATGGTAGTGATAACATTATAAACGTCATAGGATTAAAATCATCTGATGTAGACGATGGTGGCACTCCAAGTGACGCTAAATGTTCTGCACGTATATTAGAAATCTACGGACCTTCAACTGATACAAATTTATATATAATGTACAAAGACTCTAGAGTTAATGAACCTGGAGTTGGTGGAACTTATGATCGTGCAAACGATAAACTTATTAAACCAAAAGAACCACCTTTTGCGTGGCCTAGTTACACGTTAAATACTACTACATGGCAGTGGGACGCACCTACTCCTTATCCAACTGATGGTCAGGAATACGGTTGGGATGAAGATACTTTATCTTGGGTTCTTACCGACCCACAGTGGTAATTTGATCACATCAGATTGACTTTTTAATCCCCTATGTTATAAATCCTGAAAAGGATTTATGTTTCGTTCGAAAGTAACTAGAATTAATTACACCCTGAATACGGCCATTACGGAGACCAACATGGCTCATGAAGAAGAACTGCTTAAAGTTTTAGAGAAAAAGATTATTGCAGGTATTGATAAACAGCCTGACAAAAATAATAATTATTTAACTAATGTTCAAGGGAAGATGACAGCCTTTAACTTCTTTAATAGTGATCCTGATTTTAAACTATTCTTAGAGAGTATGTTTTTTAGATGGTCTCAAGACAGTTTGTTTTATGAGGACATGAATAAAAAAACTAGGATGTATAAATGTAACATAGTTAATTCGTGGGGAAGTATTCTAACCAAGAAAGACTTTGTAAGAAGACATGACCACTTAGGTACAGATTTTGCCAGTGTTTTATATTTTGGGGACTCTATAATAAATATAGATTCTACTGATAAGAGCGCTAATTATAAGAGGCAGTTAAGTGCCCAAAGAGGCATGATTATTACCTTTCCTTCTTATGTTCAACATTGGGTTGATCCCGTAAATACCTCAGCAAAAAGAGTTACATTAGCGTGGAACTGGTCCTTCGATAAACCATGGGGAGATAGCTATTAATGTATTTTCCACTTACCATTGTAGATAACTTTTTTGATGATTTTGATTATGTATTAAAGCTAGCTAAAAGTCTTCCTTATGACCAAAAAGAAAGACATTATGTTCATAATAATACATGGCATAAAAATTATACAATGCCTGGGTCAGTTACAAAACCCCTACATGAAATTCAACCAGATTACTTTAGGTATTCTACAGAAAAAATTTTATCTCTATTCTACAACCGCTTTCAAATACACGACACACCTTATAATTGTTTAACTAAATTTGAAAAGATCGTTCCCTTTGGAAATGAATATGATAAGCATGGCTTTGTCCATTCAGATGATGACAATATGTTAAGTTGTCTATTTTATATTCAAGGAGATCAAGATGAAGGAACAAGCTTTTTTAAATTTAAAAAATCACCCACTCCAGACACCTTTCACCATATGGATATAAAAGAAAAACTATATGGTGGAGAAAAAGTTGATCCTAAGTTGTATAATAAAATGTTAGCCGAACATAATTCTTCTTATGATTTAATTTTAGAAGTACCTTTTATTCCAAACAGAGCTGTTGTATTTGACTCATCTCACTTTCATGCGTCCAATGGATATGGTTCAATAAAGAAAAATAGAATAATACAAACTTTTTTCTTTTCCGAAATTAAAGCGGGTTCATTTCCTATCCCTGAAAAAAATAGGGTCAGTAACTTAGGGAGTTGGAAGGCATCATACTAATGAGAACAGACGATGATACAGATATAATAACTATTGTAGGAACTGAAATAGATGGGTTAATGACTGCTTTATTATTGAAGCACAATTTTCCTACTAAGCTGATTAAAGTGATACATGGGTTTACGGATTGGGAATGTCGTACTCCATCTCAAAGTTCCGGTTACATGTTTAAAGAACAATTTTTAAATAGACTTAATCTCAATGAGCATGACTTCATGATCAAGACAGATGCTACTTATACTGCTGGCTCATATTACAGTGGGTTCGGTAAAACAGATTTTCCAAATCACTTAGGTTCTTATCCTTTATTCTATTCCCATAATGAATACCATTGTTTCCAGGGATATATCTTAGGTTGGAAACAACTTAAAAATAAATGGTTAGCTCCTACTCATTTTTATGATGGAGATATTCCATTGATACAAGATAATTTCCCCATGTCTTATACATTTGATACAGCTAAGTTTAGAGACTATCTGTTGGAACTTTGTGAACTGAATGGAGTATACATTGATAAAGCTATATACACACGGGTAGAATTAGATAATCATCAGCAAATTAAAAGACTACATGGCACAGATGGAAATTATTATACGTCTGACTGGTGGATTGATAATACTGGTCCACGTAGGCTTCTATCTTCTTTTATAGATTTTAAATGGAAGAGTTGGGAAGCACATACTCCAGCTTCAAGTCATATTTATTTTGAAACCCCTGCAATGGAAGAATATAATTTATTTACTTTTTATAAGGCGTTAGATATTGGTTACCTGTGGCGTGCTCCTTTGTATGGTAGAACGGCAAACGGTATTACTCATAATTATGAATTACAATCTAAGAATGGACCTGATATCCATAAGGTATTAGAGAAAATATATAAACATCCAATTGAATACAAAGTTAAGTCCAATAAATATCCTGTAGGTTGTTTTGATAAGATGTGGAATGGTAATATAATACTGATAGGTCAAAGTAGTTCTTTGCTAGAACCCCTAGAAGGTTTAAATGTAATGCTTAGTTTATTACAAACTAATTGTCTTATTAATGCATTGCCCAGCAAAGATAAGAAATCTGTTAATGAAGACTACAATGATTTAATGGACAATATTTTATCTTATGTTCAAATGCATTATCTTACTCAACGAACAGAACCTTTCTGGAAAAAAGAAATAAAACAAACAGATTTTTTAAAAGAAATGCTACCTCGTTGGCAAGTTAGATTACCTAGAGACAGGGATTTTACTCATCGGTTAAAGATGTTTGGACCTCTTTCTTTCATTAATTTAATTGCAGGACTAGACTTATATACCAAAGCACGCTATGAAGAGGAGGCAAGATTATACTCCTACGGTCAAAGGGTTTGGATAAGTAAGGAATTAAAGAAGACGAAAGACTGGGAGGAGAGCTGTTTAAGACTGTCTCATAAAGAAATGCTTAAATTAATTCATACTAAAAATATAAAGAAAACTGAAAGGACCATATATTAATGAGAGACCCTAAAGATAATGGAGTTTATCCATTGTTCCCAACTCCTGTTCTACAGGCAAATAAACTTTATAACCCTACTAAAAAAGAACTAAAGTTTATAATGGATCTAAAGAGACGTTCTAATACCGGGAATAATTATAGTTCTGTAAATGGTTATGTCTTAGAGTGTAAAGAATTAGCTAAGATGAAACAGGCTATGCTGGGGATGTTGCATAGTTATACGCATGAATTATTGAAAATAAAAGACCACACCAAATTTATGATTACTCAAAGCTGGTTTAATTATAACCCGCCAGGTAGTTTTCATCATCGACACTGGCACGCCAATAGTTTATTTTCAGGGACATATTATCTTACAGATAACAACCCTAAGATATTTTTTGATAAACCCCAGGCTATTACGGGCGGAGTTGAATACGAATTTAAAGAATTCGATATGATGAACTGTAGTGACTTTAGCATAGAGCCTTTTCAGTATGGTGCTTTATTCTTTCCTTCTTATTTACCTCATTCTGTAGAACCTAATCAGTCTAAACAGGAACGAGTATCCCTATCCTTCAATACTTTTATGAGAGGCTCTCTTGGAACGGATTTTAGAAAGACTCATTTAGTAATATGAAACATAAAGCCATACAAACCTATATGTTTTTATCCTCGATAAAGGATTATAAAAAACATAATAAAAAAATACTTAAGTATATGGAAGGGATGAAAGCCACTGTCCGTCAAACTTCTGAGGAACGAATTAGTCAATCAGATTGGAAAGTATCTAAAAAAGTTAAAAGAAAATATTTAGATTATTTTTATAAATTACTTCCCCCTCATATGGATGCCATATGTAAAAAATTAAAACTAACTGAATGGAATATAACCAATGGTTGGTTTCAAAAATATGAACCAGGAGATTATCATAGCTGGCACGTACACCCAGAGAGTAATTGGGCTAATGTTTATTACATACAAGACGGAGGACCACAAACAGAAACTCAATTATACGATCCCATTCTTAATCAGACCTATGCTATTCCAATGGAAGAGGGACAAGTATTAACCTTCCCTGCAAATATTATTCATCAGTCTCCTCTTAACAGAGGGGTTAAAACTAAAATCGTTATTTCTTTTAACTCTAACTTTTGGATCTATGGAATATAAAAAAGTATCTCCCCCTAATTCTGGTTGGTTAGAAATAAAACTTGAAGACAATATCATCAAAGGTTTAAATGGTTATATCGCTACATCTCAGAAAGCTCTGAAAGAGAGATATAATAAAAACTTAGCGGGTAACATCACTCGTTCCCATTTAATGGCGGATAAAGATGACTGGTTTTTTAACTCTACTATAGGTCCAGCTATTGTAGAATATGAAAAAGTATTCTCTCCTCATACTGTTGTCCCTCCTATTTTAACTAGGAATCATAAATACATTTTAGAAAAATTATGGTGTAATTTTCAAAAACGATATGAGTTTAATCCCGTGCATGATCATAAAGGGGTTTATTCCTTTGTGATATTTATGAAGATACCCACAGACTTTAGAAAAGAGCACGCGCTTCCTTTTATAAAGGAGTCTAATAATCGTTTAGCCTCGTCTTTTTCTTTTTATTATATGGATATTTTGGGACGTCTTAATCCTCATTATTATCATTTAGATAAGGAGGCAGAAGGAAGAATGTTATTCTTTCCTGCAGCTTTAAAACATACGGTATATCCTTTTTATACTTCTACTAAAGATAGAATTACTGTAGCTGGGAATATATCTTTAGATTCGGATCAGCCCCTTGATACCTAGACTAGAAGACTTTATATATAAAGAGAAACTAATACCGGAAGGTTTATGTACGAGAATCATGAATGCATTTCCTGATTTTAAGTGGACTACTCATACCTGGTATAATACTGTCAGTGGAAATACTGGATCACATGATTCCAAAGAATTAGAAGTGGTTCCTGCAGACAAAGAATTCCACGATCAGTTATCTCCTTTTGTCATTAAGGCTTTGGATGAATATGAAGCTAGGCTTAAACAAAAAATTATTCATAAAATAAACCCAATAAGATTTAATAGATATCCTACTGGCAGTATGATGAGGAGACACTTCGATCATATCCATGATATCTTTGATGGGGTAGACAGGGGCATTCCTATTTTATCTATAGTGGGCGCTTTAAATGATAACTATGAAGGAGGAGAATTCTGTCTCGGCCCGCATACTTTCAAGATGGAGCAAGGAGATATTTTATTATTTCCTTCTTCTTTTGTGTATCCTCATCATGTTAATGAAATAAAAAAGGGCACACGTTGTACCTTTGTATCGTGGGCATATTGATGAACCTTATGGATAACTTCCTTCCAGAGGATGAGTTTTTAGAACTTCAACAGGTTATGAGGAGCAATACTTTCCCCTGGTATTATAATTCATTTAAGGTTAATAATGATGCTTATGAACAGTCTAAATTAGATTACTATCAATTTACTCATATCTTCTATAAGGATGGGAAAGAGATGAGTTATTTAATTAAACTCTTACAACCCATCTTTGATAAATTAAATGTAAAAACATTAGTTAAGGTTAAGGCCAATTGCAATCCATATACTCCAGAAAAATTATCGTTTCCTTTTCATACGGATGTAAAAGAGCCTAAAGGAATAACGACTAGTATATTCTTTTTAAATACCACTAATGCTAAAACTGTTTTAAAAACAGGGGAAAGTGTGGTAAACAAAGAGAACCGGATGTTAAGCTTTCCGGCCACAATAGAGCATTCAGGAACTACCTGCACCGATGCAAAAGCTCGGTTTTTAATCAATATAAACTACGTCTAGACTATTTAAAAAATAGCCTATATAGTGAGAAATTATGCTACAGAAACTAAAATTTGTACCAGGATTTAATAAACAGGCCACTGAAGCAGGCGCTGAGGGTCAATGGACAGACGGAGATTTTGTTAGATTTAGATATGGATTACCTGAGAAAATAGGTGGATGGCAACAATTAACTAACCCCACTTATACATTACCAGGAGCAGCTAGAACTCAACACGCATTTACAAGTTTAGCGGGTGAAAAGTATATAGCCATTGGAACTAATAAAGTCTTGTTCGTGTATTACGCGGACCAAGTATTTGATATTACTCCTTTAAAAACAGCTTTAACTTCAGCTACCTTCACGGCTTCTTTAGCCAGTGGAACTCTGACTGTTAATAAAACTTCCCACAATTTATCCACTGGAGATTATATAACTTTTTCAACAGTTACCGTTCCTACAGGTTCGGGATGGGCAACTACTGATTTTAGTGATAATGGCTTTGAGATATTTAATGTTTCTACTAATACATTTGCGATTGAGATGCCAACGGTATCTGGTGCAGCTTCAGTAGGAACTGGCTCAGCAAGTATTCTTCCCTACGAAACTATAGGACCTACTTTTCAAACTTATGGCTACGGCTGGGGTACTTATCTATGGGGTGATTCTACTTGGGGTACGGAACGTACAACAAGTGATGTAGTTCTAGATCCAGGCCTCTGGAGCCTAGACAACTATGGACAAGTATTAATTGCTACCATTCGTAATGGTAAAACTTTCACGTGGAACGCAGGCGCTGCTAATCCTAGAACAATTAGAGCTTCTACCACTACAACAAGTTATTTAACGTCGTCTAATCCGACAGCCTCTCTTATGACCTTAGTGTCAGATAGAGACCGACATTTATTTCACTTAGGAACTGAGACTACTATTGGAAGTACCACTACTCAGGACCCTATGTTTGTAAGATTTTCTAATCAAGAAGATTTAAATACTTATTTACCTACAGCTACTAATACAGCTGGAACCTTCAGACTAGATTCTGGTAATACAATCAGAGCGGCAGTAGCTGGTAAGGACTATGTTTTAATTTTAACAGACACCGCAGCTTACGTAACTCAATATGTAGGCCCACCATACACATTTAGTCTTAGACAAGTTGGTACGAATTGTGGATGTATGGGACCTCATGCAGCTGTGGCAGCCGATGGAGCAGTCTATTGGATGGGAGACGCAGGGGGATTTTTTAGATATGATGGTACGGTTAAATCAATTGATTGTTTAGTAGAAGATTTTGTATTCGAAACCAATGGAGCTGACTTAGGAATTAATTATGATTCTAACTTAATAGTAGCCGCAAGTCACAATAGTTTATTCACTGAGATAAATTGGTTCTATCCAAAATCCGGTTCTAAACAAATTGATAGATGTGTTACTTATAATTACGGAGAGAATATATGGACTACTTCCTCATTAGCTAGATCAAGTTATGTTGATGCTACGGTTTTTAATCTTCCACATGCTACAGAATATGATTCTACAGCTACTCCTACGTATCCTATTTATGGAGTGACAGCTTTGGCTGGAGCCAGCATGTACTATGCTCAAGAAACAGGTACCGATCAGATCAATACTTCAGGCACTACTTCTATTAATGCCTACATCAGGTCTGGTGATTATGACATTACTTCTAAAAAAAGTATGATGGGAACACCCACAGGGGTCGTAGACTTTAGAGGAGATGGAGAATATTTTATGTCTGTTAGGCGCCTTATTCCTGATTTTAAATACCTATCTGGAAACGCTAAGATGACTTTATATGTAAGCTCTTACCCTGATGATGCAGCTGTAAGTTCTTCATTAGGACCCTTTACAGTTAACTCTTCTACTGCTAAAGTAGATACTAGAGCCAGAGGAAGATTGGTTTCAATCAATATTGCTAATGACGCCACAGGCGAGACTTGGCGATATGGAACATTAAGATTAGACGCGCAAGCGGACGGAAGAAGATAATGCCATTTAAGTCAGAAGATCAAAGAAGATATTTATGGGCCAACGAGCCAGAGATAGCTCGTGACTGGACCGATACTTACGGAAGTAGAATTCAAAATAATACAGGTGGAATTACTAGATTAGGTTTTGCTGATGTAGGTTCATACAATCTAGAACAATATAAAAACGAGAGAAGTATGATTGATCAGTGGATGTACGAGAAACAGATGGAAGAGGACATGATAGAACAACTGCGTAAGAAAAAAGTTAGAGAACAAAAACACAATGTTGCTAATGGTGGTAGTATACAAGGTGGTGTTAAAAATTATCTTGGTGAACAAAAAGAGGTTACGGCCCCAGTAAACTGGCAATCGAGTCCTGATCATCCAACAACAGAATTAGCTTACATTACTGAAGCCGAAAAAGATTTACTAGTTAACCAAGATTTACATAACTCACTAAATGGTGGAGTGAATAGAGGACCATCAGGGGTGATGAGTTTGAATGGATGGGGATCAGCTGAAGCAGAGCAGAATAGAGCTGGTTCAGATATTACTGCTGCCATGGATGCAGATCCTGGTGGTGCAGGTGCTGCGGGATGGGCAGATACAAGCACAGCTCATCTGCAAGGTCCAACAGGTAAGTCTCCTGCAGAGTTAAGTTTACTGGCTAGTAAAAAAGGTTCAACAACTGTAATGCCTGGTACGCGACCACTTAATCAAGGATTTTTCGGTAATCTAAAAGATAAGATTTTTCAAGGAAGAGGAGACTATGAAGATCAAGCAGCTTGGCAAAAGGCAAAAGATGAGAGAATAGGTCAAAAACGAATAGATAGAATTTTAAATAGATCAGATGAGTTTCCAATAACAGAGGATACTTATAAAAATTTAATGGACGCAGGGTGGGAAGGAGCGATGCCGGCTCTTGATTCTACCGCTACTAGTAGAGGTGATAGAAATACATATGAAGGTATAAGAGGTGTTGATGTACCACAAGCAAAGACTATGGTTGATATAGCAAAGTCAGCCACAACCAATCAAGCAGACGCAATACCAATATCAGGAGATAACTCTTATTTTAATTGGTTCAACAAAAACCAACCCGAGTTTATGGAGGCTAAAGGTACAACTTGGGATGAATTTAAGCAAGATACATCAGGGAATGCAGCGATTCGTCCGGGAGATAAAAGCTGGCGAGATGTTTATTACAGATGGCTCGACATAAATACATTCGGTGAAACGTAATGGCTAAGATAACAGCCTACATACCTGAACCCCAAGCAGAGTATAAGGTGGAGAACCAGAGACAAGTTCTAGAAGCTCTCGACACAGTTAAAACACAATTAAATTTTTCATTTCAACAAGACATGAAAAACGAACAGGACGCATTTAACTATTTCTTAACATGAGTATACAATATAAAAATAAAAGCATAGCTTTAACAAACACTGCTCTAACGACGGTCCTTACTATTAGTACCTCAGCCGTGGCTATAGTTAAAAGTTGCTATTTTTCTAATGCAAGTACCGGAACTATCTTGTGTAATGCCAGCCTTTATGATAGCTCAGGTACTACTGATTATGAATTTTTTAGAGATAATGTTTTGTCTAGTTCGGTAGTAAATGCCACAGTTCAAGGGTTGAATTTAGAAGCAGGAGATGCTATAAAAGCTCAGGCTGCAACAGGTAATGAACTTACTGTTGTATGCAACTATGCGCTTATAAATAGGGAGAATGAAAATGGTTGATATAACTAAAATAGATTGCACAACTGTAATCACTTATAGAAATACAAAAACCGGAGAGACTTCTTTGGAGAAGAAAGAAGGGCCTGATATAGTACAAGACTGTGCTGTAACAGTGTCCCCTAAAGGAATGAATGCTATACAGAAAGTAATGATTAAAGATGAAGATAAAAAATCGTGACGAGTTAAGACCACAATCACCTAGAGGTGGAACAGAACTACAGCTCGAGTATTTAAAAAGAAATGTAGATTTTAAATTATTGGAAGAAGTACAGATTTGTACATCTGTGCCTGAACGAGTTCCTTTGCATAAGGATAAAGTTAATATTCTATGGCAGAAAAATTCGTGGGACCAACCTAATTTAAATCCCTGGTTTAGTGATAAAAGTAACCACAATAAATATGACTGGTATGTTTTTAATAGTCATTGGAACTATGAACAGTTTAGAAAAAAATTTGATATACCCACTCACAGATGTGTGGTTATTAAGAATGGAATCAGTGGTATCCAAAGAGCACCTGCATATAAAAAAGGTCAAGCCATTAAAATAATTCATCATAACACCCCATGGAGAGGACTCTCAGTTCTATTGGGAGCCATGCAGTTGGTTAAGAATCCTTTAATAACTTTAGATGTGTATTCTTCTACAAGGGTTTATGGAGAACACTTTTTTAATGAAACAGATAAAGATTACGAACAGTTATATTTGCAGGCTACAAAATTACCTAACGTTAATTACATAGGTTATCAACCCAATGAACATATTAAAGACAATTTAGAGCAATATCAAATGTATGTATATCCATCTATCTTTGAAGAAACTTTTTGTATCTCTTTATTAGAATGTATGGCCGCAGGTATATTTTGTATAGTTAATGACTTCGGTGCGTTATATGAAACAGGAGCTGAGTTTCCTTTGTATGTTCCATACGAAAATGATCATAGGGTGATGGCTCAAAAGTTTGCTTTTGCTATAGAACAAGCAGCAAATAAATTACATGAAAATGAAGTTTTAAATCATTTAGAATCACAATCTCATTATGCTAACATCTATTATGGATGGGGCAAGATAGGTACTACGTGGACTAAATTTTTAGAAGGAGCAATAAGTGCGAAAGCCCAATGAGCCTATATGGTTTAATGAGGATACTTATCAAACCATAAAACAAACCAATACTAACTCAGGTGGTGCAGTAACTACTATTAATATAGGAGGTCAGTCTCCTTATAAAGTGATGGTCTGTACTCCAGTTCATAGTGATGTGAGTATGCACTACTGCCAAGCAGTTTTAAAATTTCAACAAGAATGTCTCTTGAAAAAGATGTTAGTCAGCTTTACTCTAATGAAATCTTCTCTAGTTACACAAGGAAGAAATCTATGTGTAGCTGAGATGTTAAACCACTCAGATAAATATACTCATCTATTATTTATAGACTCAGATATAGACTTTCAAAGTAAAACTATTTTCTCTATGCTAGAGAAAGAGTTAGATCTTATTGCATGTCCTTACCCCATGAAGACTATTAGTTGGGATAAAATATGGGAAAGAACCCATAACAGAGATAGAGCGGTTACTAATAAAGATGACCTATCTAAAGCAGGTTTTACATTCCCTTTAAAAGTAGAGAACCAGAAAGCCATTGAATCTAAGAAAGGAGTAGTAGAAGTTACACATGCTCCGACTGGATGTATGTTAATTAAAAGAGAAGTACTAGAAAAAATGATGAAACACTACCCTGAATTAGAGGTATTCCAACCGACGATTATTAATGGAGAAGAAATTAAAACTCCCAATACTTATAATCTTTTTGATACATTGCATGACCCTAAGACTAAAAGATACTATGGTGAAGACTTTGGGTTCTGTCAAAGATGGAGTGATATGGGTGGCAAAGTACATATCTACATTAAAGATTACATTACACATGTAGGTGAATATCAATACTGTGGTCGTTTCTGGGATGATCTATATCAAGGTAGTCAACCCTTTAAACGTGTTGACGAAGATAAAAAAATCAAATAAAGTGTGATAACTCAGGATAATAACGCCTGCACCCAAAACCAATTGTGACTTAATTATGGCTATAACAGATATTAATATTTCAGAAACATTAGAAGCAGGCGCTCCAAGCATTAAATATACAGGTGATATGGATCCCAATAAGCAAATGGCTTCTTCGGACATGGGAGATCCTATGGACAATGCTAATGAGCATTCTCTGAGAATGTTTAATAAACCTTATGACCAACTTACTCCCATAGAAATAGAAATATTCGAAGAAGAAATGTTAAGACTTCAAAGTAAATTTATGGCTTCAGGAGGCAGAGTTAATTTCGGTCTTGGAAGCATGCTTAAAAGTATTGGTAAAAGCGCTAAGAAATTTGTTAAGAGTCCGATAGGTAAAGCCGCTATATTAGGTTTAGGTGGTTATTATGCAGGCGGTGGTAATTTATTTGGTTTACAAAGAGCAAATATGGCAGGATTCGGTTTGCAAAACCTTCCCGGCATAGGTGGATTGTTTACAACTGGGGGTCCTCCGGGAATGAAAGAAGGACTTTTAAGTAAATTTATTCCATCTTCAGGATTGGGAAAAGCAGCTCTAGCTGGAGGAATAGGTCTCACAGCAGCAGCAGCATTTGAAGGCATGGGTCAAGATGATGTAAAAAATTTAAGAAATAATCCCGCAGCTTTAAGATCTCATTTAAAACAATATTATTCTAATGTTAATAGTAAAGCCCTTGAGGATAAAACTATGTCAGAGGAAGAGGTAGATGCATGGGTTGAAACACAAATGTATTCAACCGGTGGCAGAGTTGGGTTGCGTGGCGGAAGCCGAGGACCAGACTGGTTTGAACCTCGTATTCAACAAATACTAGAAGATAATCCGGGTATGACTTATGAGCAAGCAGCTAGTCAAGCTTATGATGAAGGTCATGGTGGTGGAAGAGCTGAGGGCGGAAGAATTGGGTATGCAGATAGGGGAACTATCAAAGATATGACTATCTCGAATAACCCAAGGGATCCAAAAAACATGACGACGGAGGACATTATTGCTATAATTAAAGAAGGTAGATCAACCCCTGAAATGTTTGCAGAGCTTAGAGTAAGAGGAATTAAGGGAGTCGATGAAGTAGAGATAGCAGAATTCGGAAAAACTGGAGGCTCAGGAGACGTCGCATATAGTTTTGATGAAAGACTAGTAGACAAGTATAACCCTGAGACTGGAACTTCTAACGAATCTTTTCTAATGAAGATGAGAGAAAATAATCCAGATGTATATGGAAAATATGAAAGACCACAAAGATATCCTGAAAAAGACTTTACGATGGAACCAACATGGATGGACTCTGAATCTCATATTAAATCTGACCCAACATGGGCGAAAGCTCAAGGCGGAAGAATAGGCTTTGCGTTTGGTCCAGATCAAACGGCTGAAGCAGCAGGCATCATGGGTCAACTACCAACTAGAAATAATGGTGCAGGCGTCAAGGAATTAGATTTAAGAGATAGTGGTGGATTTATTCC
>Ga0207901_1000258_pt1 | contig 17693 bp, 18 predicted proteins | sample LinPmetageLP46_FD_184057 | JGI IMG/M metagenome (GOLD analysis project Ga0207901, IMG submission 184057) | Marine viral communities from the Pacific Ocean - LP-46 (SPAdes) | ecosystem: Environmental > Aquatic > Marine > Oceanic | place: Pacific Ocean | collected 2011-06-12
CTTCCTTCGCTGGTCGCGGCTCGACCGGCGGCGCGGTGAACTCGATCACCAAGCAGGCAAGCACCGACTATAATTTTAACCGGATCGATCTCGGCATCGGTACCGATGATTTTTACCGCGTCACCCTGGACAGCAACTGGGCGCTGAGCGAGGATATCGCGCTGCGTGCCAACCTGCTTTACGGCTATGACGAAGCGCCGAACCGCAATTTCTCGGATCGCGAGCGTATCGGTGCAGCAGTCTCCGGTAGCTTCCGGCTGAATGATACGGTGCGCATCTTGCTCGACTATTATCATCTCGAAGCCGACGATACGCCGGATCTTGGCGGTTATGTCCCGCGGCCAACGGGCACGGGACCGAACGATGTGACCGTCCACGGCCCATGGGATGATGTTCCGAACTACACCCAGAGCGAGGATTTTCTCAACACGAATGTCGATACGTTTACCGGCCGTGTTTTCATCACGCCGTTTGAAGGTTTCACGATCGTCAACTCCACCCGCTATGGCGAAACATCTAACGGCTATGTGCTGACCGGCCTGCGGGGCGGTGCCTATGATGCCGACACGGACACATTCGATCCGGTTAGACTGAGCAACCATCAGGGCAATCAGGAAGTCGAATATTTCGTCAATCAGCTTAACATTCTTGGCGAGTTCGAAACCGGTTCGATCGCGCACAATCTGGTTGCCGGGGTCGAATATTCCGATCTGAAGGTCGCCAATGGCACCTACAATGTGACAAATAACGGAACGCCCAACTGTGGTACAAATTACTGTATCACCGATGAAAACCGGAATGTGATTGTCAGCGATATCCACAATATCCTGCAACGGGAAGTCATGTTCGGAGCGATTGACAGCAATTGGCAGGTGGAAACAATGTCCGTCTATCTGATGGACACGGTTGACATCAATCCCTGGCTTTCGGTCCACGGTGGTGTTCGCGTTGACGCATTTGATTACCGTAATGATGTTGTCAGACGCGGAACGGAAACCGACTACCGCTATAAGGATACGTTGTGGAACGGCCACGCCGGCATCGGTGTGAAGCCGATCGACGAGGTCTATGTCTATTTCAACTGGGGTACGGCCAAGAATATCAATGGCGGTGAGTCCGATCTGGGTGGAAACTGCGGCTATGGCGGCATCTGCGTTGATGACGGAACGGGCATCGGTGACGGACGTCCGGAAAGCTCGACCAGCTATGAGCTGGGCGTGAAGGCGGATCTGTTTGACGATCACCTCATGGTCACCGCTGCGGCTTTCCAAATCACGAAGAGCGACGTGTTTGAATCGTCCGGCGATGGTTATACTCCTGGTGGCAGCCTGAACACCGGTGAAAACCGGGTTCGCGGTATCGAACTGGGCCTCGTCGGGAATATTACGCCGAAACTGTCCGGTCAGGCATCGGTCACTTTCATGGATTCGGAGATTACAGATTCGAACGATGCCGACAAAATCGGTCGCCGTTTGAGCAACTTCTCCAACACCCAGGCCTCGGCGCAGCTACGCTATCAGGCGACAGAGGCTTTCGCCTTTGGCGGGACCGCTACCTACAAGGGTGAAATGTTCACCGGCCAGCCGGATGATGCAGCCAGCTATAATACGACGCTGGAAGTTTATACCTACCGCGTTCCGGATTATTGGACCTTCGACGCTTTCGCGAGCTACAAGATCAATGAAAATTTTGCTGCCCGGGTCAATATGACCAATGTTGGTAACAAAGACTATTATCTTGCCGGCTACCGCAGCGGTCACTTCCTGTACAAAGGCGATGAGCGTCGGGCGACGCTAACGCTTACCGGACGTTTCTGATACGAGAAGGGGGGGCGGCGAGTCGCCGCTCCCCCTTTCAATCTAACAAACGGCTGGCCGCATGCTGACAATCATCGAAAATATTCTGGACGAACAACAGGTCCGGGATTTCAGAAAAAAGCTGGAAGCTGCCGAATGGGCCGATGGCGCGGCTTCGGCAGGCACTCGGTCGGTAAAGGTGAAGCAGAATTTGCAGCTCGATCGCCAGAATGCGCTGTCGGTCGAACTGGGCAATATGATTTTACGCAAACTGGGCAATGATCCCCTGTTCATTTCAGCCTCCCTGGCCGAAAAAATCTGGCCACCCATTTTCAATCTTTATCAAAATGGCGGCCATTACGGCACGCACAGCGATGCCGCGTTAATGCGTCTTCCCGAAGCCAATATGACCATCCGCAGCGATCTGTCGGCGACGATTTTTCTGTCCGAACCGGATGAATATGATGGCGGAGAACTGGTAATAGAACAGCAATATGGCGCACAGCCGGTCAAACTCGCGGCCGGAGATATGGTCTTATATCCCTCGTCCAGCTTGCATCAGGTAACGCCGGTTACGCGCGGCAAGCGGATTTGTGCGATCACCTGGATGCAAAGCGCCGTTGCCGACCCGTCTGCACGAGAGCTGCTTTTTGATCTCGATCAGTCGATCCAGTCGCTTACCCCCGATCGGCCGCATGACGATCCCGATATCGACCGGTTGATTCACGTCTATCACAATATGCTGCGGCGCTGGGCAACGGTATGAAAAGTTCCGTCACCAAAGGCTTTTTGTGGCTCCTTCTGTCCATCCCCGGTATCCTGATGCTGTGGTCTTTCACCCAAGGCGAGGCTCTGGCGATGGATATGCTGCATCCCAGCGGAGAGATGTCAGTGCGGCTGATGATTCTCGCCATGCTGCCCGGGCCACTTTCCGAATTTTTTGGTCTCAACCGCTTTCTCAGGGGGTGGATTGCAATCCGCCGCAATCTCGGCGTCGCAGCTTTTGGTTATGCGCTTCTCCATATGATTTTCTACATATTCGATATGAACAGCTTCGCTGCGATGGTCGAAGAATTCGGTTTTCCGGGAATCTGGACGGGCTGGCTATCGCTGGTACTGATGCTGCTACCCGCGGTGATAAGCTTCAACTATGCGATGCGGACGCTCGGACGGACTTGGAAGAAGGTTCAACGCCTTGTCTATGCGGCTTTCATCCTCGGCCTGGTTCACTGGATATTGCTCGACTGGGCCTGGCAGCCAGCATTAGTTCATCTGGCCCCGCTTATATTAGCCTGGATTTTACGCTTTATCGGCCGCCGACGGCGGTACCGTGTGCAACGGAGTATGACATGAGAAGAATTTCCCGAAAATATACGGCCGTAGCTGCCGTGTTGGCGACGTTAATGCTGGCGCAACCGGCCTATGCAGATGGCGACATAAAATGTGATGCGGGCCCGACCAAGGACTGGAAGTCGATCTCGAAGCTGAAAAAAAAGGCCTGGATGGAAGGTTGGGAGTTGCTCAAGACACAGGTCGAGGGCGACTGTTACGAAGTCTACGCCCGGACCGAAAGCGGGCAGGCGATCGAAGCCTTTTTCCATCCGGTAACGTTGAAAAAGCTGGTCGTCTACCGGCGGGGAACAGAAATCTACCGGGCGCCGGGCTTTACCGGGTAACGCAGGCTTGATGCCACCCTATTGGTGCTCAACCGACTGGCCTCCATACCCCGGACTAATATAGGCAAGCCTGTGTCAGCTTGTCTGTTCTGATGCAGGAAAAAATTTCTGCTTTTAGCGGAGTTCGACGGCGCGTTGATAAGCGGCCTGGAGCGTGTCGCGGATCAGTGCGGAAAATTCTTCCTTGCCGTTCAGCGCATCGAGACCGGCTGCGGTGGTGCCGCCCTTGCTGGTGACATTCTTGCGCAAATCCTCGAGCGAGAGGTCTGATTCCAGCGCCAGATCCAATGTCCCGCGGACGGTCCCCAGAACCAGATTCTTGGCATCCTCTTCGCTGAAACCGAGATCTTCGGCGGCCTGGACATAGGCGCGCAGCATTTCGAAAACGTACCCGGGGCCGCTTCCGGCAACCGCTGTCAGGCGATCCAGCATATCCTCGCTGTCGACCCAGACGATTTCTCCGGAGCATAAGGCAAGCTGCTCTATATCGCCCGATGCTGTTTCGGAAACAGCGCCATGGGCATAGAGGCCACTGACGCCCTTGCCGATGACTGCGGGCAGGTTCGGCATGATCCGGACGACCGAGCGGCCCGGTGCATGGGCAGCCAGCTTTGCCGCAGAATATCCTGCGGCGATCGAGCTGATCGTGCCAGACGGTTTCAGCCTTGGCAGATAGCCGGGAAGCACGTCGTCAATCAACTGCGGTTTCAGCGCGACAATGAGATAGTCGAAAAGCTGCTCGCCCAGTTCCTCGACCGAGCCGACCTGGGATACGCCTTCCGGCAAATCGGGTTTGGCCGGATCTGCCACGGTAAATTCGTGATCGGTGTTGGCGGCCCATGCCTTCAGCAGCGCACCGCCCATGTTTCCGCACCCGAGGAGCAATATTTTTGTCAAATTAATCTCTTGCTGTTAATGATAATGGACTGTGCAATGTGCTTAGTATTCAAAATAGATATGTCAACAAATGCTTGTTTTATATAGCTTCGACGCAAAATTATATGTTTTGATCACTAAATTATTGCACTGCTTAGGTTCAATCCCTACCTCCATCCACGAGTAATAAGGGCATCACGTTAAATGGTACAAGGTAAAACAATCGTTGTGAAAGTCGGCTCCAGCTTGCTGGCCAATGAGGAACGGCTCACGCCACGCTGGGCTTTCATGCATAATTTGCTCGAAGACATCGCCCGGTTGCGGGAGGGGGGCGCGAAAGTCATATTATGCTCGTCCGGGTCGGTCGCGCTGGGTATGAACATGATCGGCGAGCGGCCTGAAACGGCTGGTCTACGTGACAAGCAGGCCGCCGCGGCTTGCGGCATGCCGCTTTTGCTGAATGCCTATAAGCAGGTTGCCCACGAATATAGCTTTGAAATAGCGCAGGTCTTGGTGACATTGCGCGACCTGGAAGATCGCAAGCGCTTCCTCAATACCAAGAACACCGTCGACCGGCTGCTCGACGCGAATATCATGCCGATCATCAACGAAAATGACACGATCACGACAGAAGAGATCCGGGTCGGTGACAATGATCGCCTGTCTGCAAAAATTGCACAAATGCTGCAGGCCGACGAGCTGATCATCCTCACCCAGGTTGATGGCCTATATGACAAGGATCCTTCCGAGCCCGGTGCCCAGCTGGTCGAGCAAGTCACCGATGTGTCGCCGTATCTCGCCGTGACAGAAGGCGTGAGCACTCTGGGAAGCGGCGGGATGCTGACCAAGATACAAGCGGCCCATATGGCGCAAAATGCCGGCTGTGATACGCGGATCGCGCACGGTGAATATGAGCATCCGGTTACGTCCGTTTTGAACGAGGCACGACCGCATACCAGAATCCTGGCCAATGAACGGCCCGAATCTGCTTGGGCCAACTGGTTGTCAGATCGTCTGCAAATGGCGGGAAGCATCGTCGTTACCGAGGCGACCGCCGAAGCATTCAAGTCTGGTCGTCGGAATATTGGCCGGGAAGACGTGCTCTCGATTCAAGGCCCTTATGTCAAAGGCGACGTCATCCATATATATGGCGAATCCGGCGATGAACTGGCTAGAGGCCTGACAAATTTCTCGTCCGACGAAACCATGGCTCTGGCCCGTAACCCGAATTTATCCGCCATGCAGTTGCTGGGCTATAAGACCCTCGGTACGCTGATCACGGACAAGAATATGGTGGTATTGGATGACCGACATCTTACCTGGGACTTGCCGGCGGACGAGGTTATGACCGACGTCATTCCGCAAAGCTAGATTTCGCCAACCTCCAGTATGGGGGCGGATTCGATCTGGTTCGCATCCATCATCACGGCGATGCGCTGGACCGAGGAAATCAGCAAATTCTGCTCCCATGGTTCCAACTGCGCCAATGAAATCAGGAAATCTTCCTGCAGCATCTCTGGTGCATTTTCGATGCACTCCCGCCCTTTGTCGGTCAAAACTATTTCTACCGAACGGCGATCATCAGCGCTTTTCTCGCGCATCACCATCCCGGATTTTTCCAACCGGTCGACAATTGACGTAACCGTGGCGTGAGACAGATGCACCGATTTGGCGATAACCGAAGGTTTCGCCCGGCCGTCCTTTTCCAGCGCCTTCAAAAGCAGAAGTTGCGGCGTTGTCTGGCCGGTCTCCCGTTCCAGTTTTTTGGACTGCAAATCGATCGCCCGGTTAATCTGCCGCAAGGCGACCAAAAGTGCGTTTGAATTTGACATGACAAGCCTGATACAGATTTTTTGCGTCAATGGCCTAGATTATTGTACATTTATTGGCGAGCCGGAGAATGACCGGATCATTCCCAGACGGAACGGAACCGTGCCCTGTCACCGACCAGATCGGCTATAGTGAATCCGTCGAGATGCTGCAGGAAAGCTTCAATGCCGTCAGCGAGCACGTGACGCAGACCGCAGACGGGCGTGACGACGCAGCCGCCACTGGTTGCATCGAAACATTCCACGAAGGCGCGATATTCTTCAAAAGTACGGACAACATTTCCCACATTGATGGTCTCGGCCGGCTGGTTGAGCAATAGGCCACCGCTGCGCCCGCGAACGCTGTCGACAAAGCCCTCCGCGGCCAGCCGCTGTGCAACTTTCATCAAATGGTTTTTCGAAATACCATATTGAGCGGCGATTTCGGAGATCGAATGGTGACCCTCGTGCGCAGCCAGATACATCAATGTGCGCAGGGCATAATCGGTTTGAACGGATAGTCTCATAAAAGATGCATATCATATATTGCATTTAAAAGCCAAGCGGCATAAACAGTGCATATCAAATGCATATTAACCGAGTCGAGATCATGACCGAACCAAGCTATGCCGAACGCGCCAGAGCAAAGAAAATGGCTCAAGCCAATGCGTTGGGCATCGACGATGCTCTGATTTCCGAGCTGGTCGAGACTTTCTATGATGCCGTTCGCAGTGACGCTCTGCTCGGGCCGATATTTCTATCTCATGTCGCAGACTGGACGCCGCATCTCGCCCGTATGAAAGATTTCTGGGCGTCGATAACACTGGAGTCCGGTCGGTTTCGTGGCAATCCCATGCTCAAGCATATTGCCGTTGGCGGCCTCGACAATCTGCATTTCGACCGCTGGCTCATACTCTGGAACCAGACGCTGGACGACATCGCACCCAATGACGCTGCCGCTCAGGTTTTTCGCGAGGCTGCGGACCGTATCGCTTCCAGCCTGCTCACCGGCATCAAGGTCCAGCGTGGCGGTCTCGATACGATTTCCAAGCCAAAGGAGAAACAATCATGTTGATGGATTTTCAAATGGAAGGCGGACAGGCGATTACCGCCGAAATCACCGCCGAAATGCAGGACTTGTCCGAGCGTTATCGCGCAGCGTCTCACGAGAGCCGCAATTTTGAATTGCCCGTTTCGGTCTGGGTCACGATGTTCGGTTCTTATGCTTTGTTTTTCACGGCCTTGTTTGTCGCAACTGGTCACGGTACAGCGGCAATATTCGCGCTAGTGATCAGCATCGCCTATACCGTCATGTATTTTGGCACCGCTGCGGTTCTGAACAACGTCAGCGCTGCCGAACGGAAATCACTGCCTCCCGCTCACGCCACGGGCGGAATCGAAACGCAGACTGGCTGGATGGACTATACAGCTGCTTATGCGCAGATCTTGACCGTGCCGATATTGCTAGCCGTCTTTGCCTGCGCCTTCGCCGTCATCCGGGCTCTGGTCTGATGGCCGGCGTATCCCCAGAAGCCGTTCCTTATGGTGCTTCGCCGATATTCGACGAGAACAGCCTGCCGGAAAAATTGCGCAATGAGCATAGTACCAAGGACGGCACCTGGGGCCTCCTGCGCGTATTGGAAGGCGAGGTCGAGTTGATCTTCATCGATCCACCGTCGCAACGGCTGGTATCCGTGGATAATCCCGCCCCGATCCCGCCGCAGGCACCGCATTTTGTCAGAGTGACCGGTCCAATGAAAATGCAGGTGGAATTTTACCGGGAGCATCCCTTGCCGGATGAAAGCAGATCCGAGCGGAGCGTCAGCCGCCGTCCTGCGCGTCGGCCCGCTTGATCTGCTTGTGATCGTCCTCGATCAGGCCGCGCTTCCAGTAGCTCGAGATATAGAGACGATCCGGTCCGAAACCCTGTTCGAGGCGCAGATATTCACGCAGCAGCTTCATCGCCTCGAATTCGCAGGCGACCCAAGCATAGGCTAATTCACCGACCGCGGGCAGTTCACGCGCCGCGTCGACGAGAAGAGCAGGGTTGGCGCCAAGGTCGGAGTCCACCAGCCAATGCACCGTCATGCCTTCCGGCTTGCGCAGTTCCTGCTTGTCCGCGTCGTCACGGACAAGGATGATCGCATCACCGGTCGCGTCATCGGGCAGGGCTTCGAGATTAACCGAAATAGCGGGTAGCGCAGTCATGTCACCGACCAGCAGAAACGGGCCGCATTCTGCTGGCAAAGGCTTGGCATCGCCCGGACCGCCAAGCCTGATCATATCACCAACCTCCGCGTTGATCGCCCAGCTTGTTGCGGGACCGGAGTCTTCGTCCGACCCATGCAGAGCGAAATCGACGGCAATGCCGGTCTCCGACTGATTGCGGATCGTATAGGTCCGGACCAAAGGTTTGCCGCCCTCGGTTCCGGACAGCATCAGTTTGACATAGCCGCCGCTCTGGCCAGCGGGAAAGCCGTCCAGCCCGTCACCGCCCAGCGTGACGCGTTGCATATTGGGGGTGACGCGCATGGTTTCCATCACCGTCAAATTTCGTGGTTCTGGTCTTGCCATGGTCAATTCCATTCGTTTTGTCTTAAAGTTGTTGATTTTCTACTATGGCTGGGGGGAGGGGCCATAGTCTCGCAATCTCGATGCTATCTTGCCAACCTGCATCAAGCCTCGGAAGGTTTTGCAAACAGGCTGCTCCAATATTGCTTGGCCCGTCGCTTCCCGAGATATTCCAATATTGTCAGCGCGGGGATCAACAATTGCAGGATGATCGCGCCGAACAATACGCCAAAGCCGAGGCTGGCCGACATCGGGATCAGGAACTGCGCCTGCAGGCTGGTCTCGAACGTGATCGGAGCGACGCCGAGGAAAGTGGTCAGCGACGTCAGCATGATCGGGCGGAAGCGCGATTTTGCGCCCTTGAGGATAGCGTCTTCGATCGACATGCCCTCGCGCAGATTCTCGTTGATGAAATCAATCAGGATCAGCGATCCGTTCACGATCACGCCCGACAATGCGATCATCCCGAACATGCTCAGCACGCCGAGTGGCAGTCCGAGAATCAGGTGACCGATGAGCGCGCCAATGATGCCAAAGGGAATCACAGCCATGATGATCAGCGGTTGCAGGTACGAGCGGAAAGGGATCGCGAGCAGCGCATAGATCATCAGCAACGCGGCGACAAAAGCGATTCCGAGATCCCCGAAGGAATCTGCCTGCTCCTGCTGTTCGCCGCCAAAACTATAGAGCAATTGCGGATAGTCGGCCTGCAGTTCGGGCATGATCTCGTCGGTCAGCGCCGTGGCGATTTCTTGACTCGTAACGATATTGGTGTCGATATCGGCGGTGACGGTGGTGATCCGCCGGCCATCGGTCCGGCGGATGACCGCAGGTGCCTGGCCAAAGGATACGTCGGCCAATGTGGCAAGCGGGACTTCTCCACCGGGCACCCGCACGCGGAACCGTTCGACATCGACGATCGAGTTACGCTCCTCTTCCGGCAGGCGGATATAGACTCGCATATCTTCCTGGCCCCGCTGTACGCGCAGTGCCTCGCTTCCGAAGAAAGCGGCCCGTACCTGAAGCGCGACATCCTGTAGAGTCACGCCCAGCGACCGGGCTTCGGGTTTCAGCCGGAGCTGGATTTCCTTCAAGCCTTGGTCCTGGTCACTCTCGATATCGAATACGCCAGAAAAACGGTTCAGTCTTTCCATCAATTTCGCCGACGCGGCTTCGACCACCGCCGGATCGGGATCGGAAAGCTGCACATCGACCGGTGCACCGATGGATATCAGGTCGGAAGCAAAGACCAGCGAGCGCGCCTCGACGATAGGGCCGACTTTTTCCCGCCAGGCATTCTCAAAATCACGGGAAGCCAGCGATCGCTGGTCACCGGGTATAAAGCTGAACTGGACGCTGGCGATATTGGCTGCAAAACTGCTGCTTTGGGCATTTGGTCCGGTAGCGCGTGGTGACTGTCCGACAAGAGTGAATATGCCGCGCAACGCGGACGGCTCGTCTTCCGCTAGCTCGTCTTCAAATTTTGCGTAGGTTTCGCGGCCCTTCTCCTCGATCAGGCGAGCAATTTTTTCGGTTTCCGCGATCGTCGTCCCGGCGGGCATTTCAAGGCTCGCGGTGACGACATCGGCCTCAATGGCGGGAAAGAAGGAGTTTTTGATGATACCGGCCGGGACCAGAGATCCGATCACGATGAGCAGCGCGATGCTGCCGGCCAATATGACGAAGGGCATGCGAATGGCGTAGCGCACAGCCCGGTCGAGAGGGCCATTGACGAACTTCTGATATTGCACATCGACCTTGGCCTGGACCCGTTCGAAAAAGCGGGTGACGGGATTGCGGGTCGGTGTGCCAGGGGCTGGCAGGTGACTGAGATGGCTGGGCAGGATCAGCAGGCTTTCGACCAGCGACAGGAACAGGACAGAGACCACAACCAGTGGAATATCCGCCAAGATCTTTCCCATAACGCCGCCAATCGCGAATAAAGGTGAAAAGGCAGCAACGGTTGTCAGAACGGCAAAGATGACCGGCATGGTGACCCGTCGCGCGCCGCTAACCGCCGCGCCCAATCCGGTGCGACCGGCCTCGCGGCGGGCGTAGACGCTCTCGCCGACGACAATCGCATCATCGACCACCAGTCCCAATGCCAGAATGAAGCCGAACAGCGAGAACATGTTGATGCTGGACCCAGCGAGATCGAGCAGGAAAATCGCGCCAACAAAGGTCACGCCGATACCCAGCGCCGTCCATCCCGCGAGCCGGATGTCGAGGAACAGGGTAAGAGCAATGAGAACCAGAAACAGGCCGATCGCCGCGTTTTTCAGCAATAGGCTCAGACGGTCATTCAGCAGCTCGCTGTCATCGCTCCAGATCGCATAGGATATGCCCTCCGGCAGCGAATGGGCGAACGGTCCCTCCAGATATTCCCTCGTGGCAAGGGATACATCGAGCACGCGTTCATCGCTGGTCCGGAACACTTCGACAAAGGCGACCGGCTTGCCGTTGTAAAGCGACACGAGATCCGAATCCTCGAACTCGTCGCGGATATTTGCGATCTGCCCGAGCCGGATCATGGCGCCATTCTCATTGCTGACCAGCACGATATCTTCGAAATTCTGCTGGTTGTAATTTTGTCCGATGGTCCGCACGCGCACTTCTTCGCTATCGGTATCGATCGAGCCGGCGGGGCTGTCCAGACTGCTTGCAGCGATGGTGCGCGATATGTCATTGAGCGACAGGCCAAAGGCCTGCAACATATCCTGCGGAACCTCGATCGAAACCTCGTAATCGCGGATCGAGCTGGTATCGACGAACGAAATCTCGGGAAGCGCCGCGAGCGCATCCTCGAGCCGGTAGGCTGTCTCTTTCAGGGCATTTTCCGATACATCGCCAAAAATGGCAATCCGGACCACGCTTTGCCGTGTGGTCAGCTCCCGGACACTGGGCTCTTCTGCTTCATCGGGAAAAGACTGAATCTGGTCAACTTCAGCTTTGACGTCGTCCAGTGCCCGATCAATGTCGGTTCCCAGCTCCAGTTCGATCGAAACTGTGCCGATATTCTCGGCAGCATTTGATGTGATTTCCTTGACATTTTCGACCGCCTCGACCGCTTCTTCGATTTTCTGGACAATCGATTCCTCGACCTCGTCAGGCGTGGCCCCGGGATAGGCCACACTGACTTGAATAGTATCGAGACTATTTTCCGCAAAAACTTCCTGAACAATCGTCCGGTAGGATGCGATGCCGGCGACGAGCAGGAAAATCATCAGCAGGTTGGCAGCTACACCGTTGCGCGCCATGAACGCGACAACGCCGCGCTGTTCCATGATTTCCTTGCTTGGCTGTTCTGGCAGCGACGGATCTAGATCGGTTGACTGCGTCATTTAACCGCTTTGGCTTTCGATTCAGATTTTGCATCGGGCGTAGCGGGCTTCGCGGCGCTGGCTGCTTTCCGTGCTTGCGCAATCCTGACTTGCAGGCCCTCGGTTGCGACTTTCAGATTACCGGTTACGACGACCGGATTGCTACCCAGTCCCCTTGTGCTGATCAGCGCCGTTTTGTCGGTCCGCTGATATATGTCGACGGTTAATATGTGCAATTTGCCGTCCTTCACCAGCCATATCTGGTTACCCGCTCTCAGAGCCGCCAGCGGCAGCACGGCATATTCATCCAGCGATATGCCGGTAATCTCGGTGTCGACAAAGCTGCCGACGAACAGGGGAGGAGCGGCAGCTGCGGTTGCAGATTTTCCGGCATTTCCAGGCACATCGGCTGGCGCGCCGCCACCTGTCGGATTCGGGATACGCAAAAACACGTCGATCGTGCGTGTCTGGGGATTGAGCAAGCCGTTGACCCGGTCGACATAGGCCGCCCACCGATAGCGAATGCCGCCATAATCGGAATAAACCGACGATTCGATCCTGCTGCCGCTTCCGGCGCGAAACAATTGCGGGATTAGCGCCGCGTCCTTTTCGGACAGGGGAATAACCGCTTCATAATCCGCGGTGCCGACCATCGAGCCGAGCGACTGGCCGGGCTGGACATAGCTGCCCAGAGCAATGTCCTCGGTGCGGACAATGCCTGAAAAGGGCGCGCGAACCACGGTGCGTTGCAAGGCGGTCTGGGCATTGGACAGATTGGCTTGCGCCCTTCGCAGTCCGGCTCGGGCGGATTCCAGTTGCGGCTCGCGCGTAGCCAAGCCGTTGGTGGCAATATTCTGTTTGGCCTGCGCGGCGTCGGGGCTTGTTTTTTTTGCCAAGGCGTCCGGCGGCAGAATCTTTGCTGCATAGTCATTGCTGTCGACGCTGGCATAAGCATTGCCGCCGCTGACCGCACGCTGCTGGAAACGCTCGAGCTCGGCCTTCGCTAGCACCACTTCTTCTTTTGCCTGCAACACCGAAATGCCCTGCGAAGCGACATCGGCTTGCGCGGTTTGCACCGCGTTGCGATAATCCGATGTGTCTATGCGAAAAAGGATCGCGCCGCGCGCTATGCGCTGCCCTTCGCGCAGGTCAGGATTGACATAGACCAGCTTGCCCGCGACTTCCGCCGCCAGCGTCAATTCTTCACGCGCGCGCACGGTGCCGGCGCCTGTGACCATCAGATTGCCGGACCGGATTTCCAGCTTTTCTGCCTGAACCAGAGGAATGAGCTCCTCCGGCGGCTTTTCTTCCGGTTCGGATCGAAGCAGGATCAGGACGGCGGCAATCAATATTGCCCCGAGCAGGATCAGGCCGCCGAGTACGCGTTGCCTTTGCACTTAATTTTCTCCCTGAATGGCTGAAGGATCGGCCATAATATCCGGCGCGCGGGGTACATTGTCCCAGCTGCCGCCCAAGGCGCGGTGAACGCCAAGCCGCGCCAATGCCACGTCGCGCGCGGCAGACGAAAGCGATGATTGCACCTGATATTGCGCCCGCAACGCGTCGAGATAATCGACATAGCTGCCGACACCATTGGCAAAGCGACGAGATTGCAATCCTGCCGCCGCCTCTGCCTCATCGAGTTGGGAGAACAGGAACCGGTATCGCTGCCTTTCTTCCTCATAGCGTTCGATTGCGGTCGTAACTTCCTGATAGGCGGTCAGAACCGTACGCGCATAAACCGCGGTCTGTTGAGCATATTCGGCATCCGCGACTTCGATATTGGCCCTGATGCGCCCGCCCTGGAAGAGCGGAGCAGTCAAGCCCGCACCGAGGTTCAGCACCCAATTGTCGAATATGTCTAAAACGCCTGATGGCTCACCCGCCTGGCTGCCGGTGCCGGCAGACAGGCTGAGTGACGGGAAGCGTTCTGCCCGTCGTGCGCCGAGATTGTAACGCGCCGATTCGAGTCGCTGGCCTTCCGCAAATACATCCGGCCGCTGAGCCAGCAGATCTATCGGCAGGCCGGAGGGGACCGGATCGAAGATCAGTTTCGGGGCCAGATTTGTGCCGATAAGCTCGTCCATATTGTTGGAATATCTACCGACCAACACGGCCAATTGCCCCTCGGTCGCCGCCAGCTGGCTTTCCCGTTGCGGCAGGCTGGCCTGCACATTGCGGAAATCCTGCCGGATTTGATAAAGTTCGAAGGACGTGATCAGGCCCCGGCTGTAGCGGTTTTCGCTTTGCTCGACCCGGTCGCCCAAAACATCGATAATCCGGGCGGTCAACGCGATCTGGTGGCGAGCATCAACAATGTCAAAATAGCTGGTGATGGCCTCTGCCAGTACCGCCAAACGCACCGCCTGCAGATCAGCCGCAGAGGCAATGGCGTCGGCCCGGCCAGCGCGCGCATCATTGCGTAGTTTGCCCCAGATATCCAGTTCGTAGGAAAAGGCGAGGCTGGAAGAATAGGTCTCGCTCTGCAGCCGTGCTCCTCCGGCAATGGCGCCAAAACTGGTTCCCGCCGTCGGCGAATCCGAATAGCTGCTATCCAACCCGGCATTGATCTGCGGGAACAGGCCGCTTTTGGAAATGCGCGCCCGTGCTTCGGCGGCGCGTAATCTGGCCGATGCCTCTGCCAGATCAAGATTTTTGCTCAACGCTTCGTCGAGCAAATTGTCGAGCACCGGATCCTCGAACGAAGCCCACCAGCGAGCGGATTGATAGGGGGTGCCGGAGTCGCCCTGGTTAAAGGCCGCAGGAATGCCGGCAGCGATATCGGGCGCGGCCGAATCGGGTGCAAGACTCACACAACCACTGGTCGCGAACAGCATCACAAGCAGCATGAATCCGGAATTTTTGGATCGATTTGTCAAAATTTCATCCGCAGTTGAATCGGCTTGGCCTTTACCGAGCCTCAATAATATGTCATCAAAGAATTTGAACGTCAACGTTTAACTTGAACGCTATCGTTCATGTTTATGAGTCGTAGAGATTTTGAAGGGAATGGACCGTGGAAAACACGGATATCGTAAAAGAACGAACGGACCGGCCGTCAAGCCAGCGCAAAATCGCCAAGATTCTGACCGCTGCCCGCACGGAATTTTTTGCGAACGGCTTTGCCGGGGCCAGTATCGAGGCGATTGCGGCGCTTGCCGAAGTGTCAAAAGTCACCATCTACAGCTGGTTCAAAACCAAGGAAAATCTGTTCGTTGAGGTGGTAAAATCGGAATGTCGCCATATGAGCGAAAATCTGGTCGGTGATCACCTTAAAACCAGAAGTCTGCGCGAGACCCTGCTATTTGCAGCCGAGCATATGCTCGGCGTTCTGATGGACGATGAAAAGGTCCGGTTCGACCGCATATTGGCTGCAGAAGTGAACCGGGATCCGAAGATCGGTGAATTTTTTCTCGATAACGGCCCTCGCGCGCTGCTGCAAAACCTCGTTGATCTATTGAAAATATCGCGGGAAAAAGGCGAAATCCAGAGCACGGATCTGGTCTCGTCGGCGGAAATGTTCGTGAGCCTGGTGATGGGCAGGATCGATATGTTTCTCCGCTATGGCGAGAAAATTAAGATGACCGCACCGCAGAAGCGCGAGCGGGCTAAGCATGCTGTCAATGCCTGGATGCTAATTCACCAGAATTAGCGGATTGCCCGAGGGCTTTATTCCCTGACCGCGCTCAACGCCGCGCCGGCTGCAAAAGGCGTGATGGCGACCAGCAGCAATGATATCGCGGACAGGAACAGCAAGGCACCGCTGCCCTGCGCCGACAGGCTGCCCGCACCGAAGATCAGCAACGGTATGGCCAGCGGAACCAGCAACAATCCCCCGAGCGCGCCCGCCCCTTTAAGGCCGGCAGTCAGCGCAGCTATCATGACCGCCAGACCGGCCAGAGCCGGTGTCGCAATCGCCAGACTCGCCAAGAGAGTGCCGAGGGCCTCGCCTTCCAGCCCCATCAGTCCGCTCGCCAGAAAGGCCGCAAGCAGCAGCGGCGGACCGAAGGCGAGCCAGTGAGAGACCAGCCGCGCTGCAGCTATCATTTCATCTGAAATACCTCGCACAATAAGTTGATCATAGATGCCATTTTCCAGATCCGGCTGGATCAGCCGGTCGAGCGGCAACAAGGTCGCCAGCAAGGCGGCAATCCACAATATCCCGCCGCCGGTCTGCAGCAGCAGCGCCCGGTCCGGGCCGACCGCAAACGGAAATAATGTCGCAGCGGAGAGGTAAAATATTACCGGCAACCAGGTCCCGCCGCTGGCGTAGCTCTGCCGCACGTCGCGCCAGATGATCGTGGCGATGCTTTTCATCACAAACATGCCTCCAATTCTTCCAATTGTTCCAGCTTAAGCGTGAAATTAAAGGCAATCGGTAGAGGGATATGGCTCGCCGCCAGAATGATCCCGCCGTCATCGAGATGCTGCTGCAGCGCCCGCCCCAGTTGATCGACCGAAACCGTATCAAGACCATTGGCCGGCTCGTCGAGCAGCCACAATCTGGCGCCGGTCAGATAGGTTCGCGCCAGCCGCGCTCTCTGTCTCTGGCCGGTCGAAAAATAACGCACCGGAATTTCGGTCAGATGGCCCAGGCCCGCACGCGTCATCGCATCGTCCACATCGGCAGGTCCCTTGCCATCCAGCCTTGCCCAGAAGCCCAACGTCTGCTCGAGCGGCAGATGCTCGTCCAGCGCCAGTCGGTCATCGCACAGCGCTTTCGTCTCCGGCGCAATATACGATCCCGCAGATGGTTGGAGCAGCCCGGCTACCAAGCGCAGCAGGCTTGATTTTCCGACGCCATTGGGACCGGTGACCAATCCTGCCTGTCCCGCTTCAAGGGCAAATGCCAGATTACGGAACAATAACCGCTCGCCGCGCACGCAACTTATCGCCTCGGCCAATAGCCGTTCGCTGCTTCCGGTTGATTGTCCCTTGTCCATCGCACAGACTTAAGACATGGATTGGCGCGAAAGCCAAGCAAGGAGCGATAAATATGGTGGCGCAACTGAATGACGACGAACGCAAGGCGGCTCTGGCAAAGCTGCCGGACTGGCAATATGACGCGGAGCGTGACGCGATCAGCCGCTCGTTCAAATTCTCCGACTTCACCGAAGCCTTTGCCTTCATGACCCGCGTCGCGTTGCACGCAGAGAAGGCCGATCACCATCCCGAATGGTTCAATGTCTACAATCGCGTCGACATCGTGCTGACCACGCATGATGCGGGTGAAAATGGCGGATTGTCGCAGCGCGACGTGGATCTGGCGCAGATAATCGAAGCCTGCGCCTAGGCCCTATTTCTCTTCCGAGCCGGCCAGAACATCGCCAAGATTGCTAGCAAGGCTGACCGATTGCTTGCGCACGCGGCCGGGCATCCAGCGCGCGGCAAAAGCCAGCTGTTTCGCCATTTTATTAACCGGCGTGTGCAGCTTGTCGCCATGAACGGCGCCCCAGGCGGCCGGGCCGATGATCGAAACCGGGCTGACCATAACGCCCGCTTCCTCGAGCCGTTCCTTACCGCTCTGGTTGGAGCCTTCGACGACCTCGGAAATAATATTGGTGTCGATGAAGCCCGGCATCAGCGACCGTGACTTGATGCCATGTTTGCGGAGTTCGATATCATGCGATTCGGCCAGACCGCGCA
>Ga0207901_1000265_pt1 | contig 17246 bp, 15 predicted proteins | sample LinPmetageLP46_FD_184057 | JGI IMG/M metagenome (GOLD analysis project Ga0207901, IMG submission 184057) | Marine viral communities from the Pacific Ocean - LP-46 (SPAdes) | ecosystem: Environmental > Aquatic > Marine > Oceanic | place: Pacific Ocean | collected 2011-06-12
CGAGCAAACTGGCGGCACACACCAAGGCGCAGCAAAGGCATATTGGTGGTTCCCGAAAGAGCCGGAAGATATGCCAATGACTGAAACGGCCATTTGTGTAGAGAACCCAACGCATCCGTACATTCTCGGCATCCTTCAAATGCCAGAAGAGGAAAGGAACTGGGGGCAAGAAGATGAAGAAGAGTTACTTCGTCCGCTCCGAAACCTTCAATGGTGATGGCTAAGGCATTGCCTAGATTTTAGTAAACGAAGTATTAGCCAGCGTAAATGCTAAAAAAGAAGCGCTGAACATTGTTTATTTCGGGAAAACGGGATTTATGAACGCAGTAGAAATCGAAGCCGCCATCTCTGCACTGGCAGAGCAGTCCTTTGATGGGGTTGAGTTCCCGTTTGCTTTTCTTGAAGCCTTTGGCAACAAGGCTACTACGATTAAACGTCTGCGTACCGGCAGCACGAATAAGTCCGATGTAGGTGGCCTCCTCCAAACCAATAACATCCATATCGCTGTTGCTGAGAGTGGTGCGGTCAGCATAACACTGGAGGCCCTGAAGGCCAGCCCGGCCACCAGTAGGGCCAAGGCGAAATTTATCCTCGCCACCGATGGCTCGGACTTTGAGGCCGAGGATCTGCAAAGCGGCGAAACCGTAGCTTGTGCTTATCAGAATTTTCCTGATCACTTCGGCTTCTTTCTGCCCCTGGCCGGTATCAGCACCGTCAAGCAGATTTCCGATAATGCCTTCGATATCCGCGCCACCAGCCGCCTGAATCGGCTCTACCTGGAACTACTGAAAGACAACCCGGATTGGGGCAGTGAAGCGCAACGCCATGAGATGAACCACTTCATGGCCCGTTTGATCTTCTGCTTCTTTGCGGAAGATACCGATATCTTCAGTGGCACTGACCTGTTCACCGATACCATCACGAAAATGAGCGCACGGGATTCGGCCAACACCCATGAAGTGATCGGTGAAATCTTCCGCGCCATGAACACAGCCCACGACCAGCGCGAAAAAGCCAAGCTGCCGCGCTGGGCCAATGCCTTCCCCTATGTGAATGGTGGTTTGTTCTCTGGCAGCGTGGAGGTGCCACGCTTCAGCAAAATCTCCCGTTCTTACCTGCTGCATATCGGCCGCCTGGACTGGACCCAGATCAATCCGGATATCTTCGGTTCCATGATCCAGGCGGTGGCGGATGAAGAAGAGCGCGGCGCTCTGGGCATGCACTACACCAGCGTGCCCAACATCCTCAAGGTGCTGAACCCGCTGTTTCTCGACGATCTGTGTGAGCAGTTGGATCAAGCCGGAGACAACTCCCGCAAGCTGCTGAACCTGCGCAATCGCATGGCTCGTATCCGCGTCTTCGATCCGGCCTGCGGCTCCGGCAACTTTCTGGTGATTGCCTACAAACAGATGCGTGAGATTGAGAACACCATCAATGAGCGTCGGGGCGAAACAGGGCGCAAGAGTGATATTCCCCTGACCAATTTTCGCGGTATTGAGCTACGGGATTTCTCTGCCGAAATTGCCCGTCTGGCACTGATCATTGCCGAATATCAGTGTGATGTACGCTATCGCGGACAACAAGAGGCCTTGCAGGAATTTCTGCCGCTGGATGCGGAAAACTGGATCACCCAGGGCAATGCTTTACGGCGCGATTGGTTAAGCATTTGCCCGCCGACCGGAACCGGCGTGAAGCATCATTCCGACGACCTTTTTGAGGAAACTAACCAGGCTGAAATTGAATTCGAGAATGAGGGTGGAGAGACCTATATTTGTGGAAATCCGCCATATCTGGGTAGCACTTGGCAGTCAGCCGAACAAAAGCACGATTTGAAGCGTATTTTTGAAGGGCGTACCAAAAGCTGGAAATCGCTGGATTATGTGGCGGGCTGGTTTATGAAGGCCGCCGACTACGGTTTGCATACCCCGACAGCATCTGCCTTTGTGTCGACCAACTCAATCTGTCAGGGCCAGCAGGTGCCGATTCTTTGGCCGTTAATTTTTGAGTCAGGCCACGAGATTACCTTTGCCCATTCCAGTTTCAAATGGGCCAACCTGGCCAGTCATAATGCAGGTGTGACGGTCGTAATCGTGGGGATTTCCAATCAGACGGGGCAAGTGCGGAGGCTTTATTCAAAAGAAACAGTCAAATATGACGGCACTGCCCGATACGATGCATCAATATTTTATGATGGAACGACCAGGAGAGATGTATCCAATATCAATGCTTATCTGGTGGCTGCACCTCATGTCGTCGTGCATAAAACTTCAAAACCTTCAGATGGCAGAGGAACAATCGAGGCCGGTGGCAAACCGGTAGAGGGAGGAAACCTTCTCTTAAATGCAATGCAAGCTGCTGAAATTATAAAAAATGACCCAAGTTCCGAACGCTTCATCAAGCGTGTGTATGGTGCGAGCGAATATATTCGTGGAGATATTCGATACTGCATATGGATATCTGACAGAGATATGCCTGAAGCGGCCAATATCGCCGATTTTGGATTGCGCTTTGAGGCCGTAGCAAAGGCCCGCCGGAAGAGCTCGAAGGTTACAACGCAAAATGGAGCGCAGTGGCCTTATAAATTTGAGGAAGCCAAACAAGACGGCAATGAAAGAGTAATTATTGTTCCCAAAGTTTCGTCGGAAAGCCGCGAGTACCTTCCTGTTGGGCTGCTACCACCAGGTTCCATTATCACTGACCTGGCATTCGGCATTTTCGACGCTCCTCACTGGAATCTGGCCCTAATCGCCTCCCGCCTGCATCTGGTCTGGATCGCCACAGTCTGCGGCAAGATGAAAACAGATTTTCGCTATTCCAACACCCTGGGCTGGAACACCTTCCCCGTCCCAACTTTAACCGAAAAGAACAAGTCCGACCTGACCTGCTGTGCCGAAAACATCCTGCTGGCCCGTGAAGCCCACTTCCCGGACACCATCGCCGACCTCTACAAGCCGGACACCATGCCCGACAACCTGCGCGCCGCCCACGAACGCAATGACGAAGTGCTGGAGCGCATCTACATCGGTCGTCGCTTCAAGAATGATACCGAACGACTGGAGAAGCTGTTTGAGCTCTACACGAAAATGACCTCATCGGCTAAGAAGGGAGGGGCCGCATGAGTAGCCTCAATGATGTAGAAAAGCGCTACTTTGAAAGGCTTCTTGGTATGCAAAGCGGCTATGTTCTGGATTACTCCGATCCGACATTCGGCGAGTTTTTCAGGCGCCACCGGGTTGATATTCATGGCCCCAAATACCAAACCTACGGCACTTCCAAGGCCAAGAAGATGCGAGCGTTTTGGGAGCAGGAGCCGGATACCCTGGTCGGCGCTGTGCTGGGGGAGATGTTGGAAGCTTATGAAGCAGATTGCACTCTAAATAGTCGGGATATAGAGGCCTCTATTCTCGAAAAGGCACAAAACATTGTTGCCAGGCTGTCGGGCGCCTCCAGGCCATCAAAGACGGTCAGCCAGTCAGTCGATGATTTCCTGCATAACGAATTTGTGATCCCCAATATTCGCAAGTTGCCCATTGAGGCGATGGCTGTCCCGGTCATAGAAAGCCGCCTCAACGAAGCCAGAACAGCAATGGGGGCAGGTGCCTATCTTTCCACGATTCTCCTGTGCGGCAGTGTGCTGGAAGCAGTTTTGCTTGGGGCAGCCCAAAACGAGCCTGCACGCTTTAATCGGGCCGCAGCCAGCCCGAAGTCTGCTGATGGCAACGTAAAGCGATTATACGACTGGAATCTCGCGCAATTTATCGATGTGGCGTGCGAGGTCGGTCTGCTGAAGCCAGATGTAAAGAAGTTCAGCCATGGACTTCGTGATTTTCGTAATTACATACACCCGTATCAGCAAATGTTGTCCGGGTTCACTCCGGATGAGCATACAGCCAAAGTCTGTTTTCAGGTGCTGAAAGCGGCGCTTGCCAGCGTCGCAGGGGAAAGATTATGAGCTCTCCCGCTCCCAAAGCTGCGGAAACAACAACGGAGACAGCCAGAAAATCCATTCTGGGTCTAAGTGCTGGTGAAGCCAGGGCGTTTCTACTGAAGCCTGAGAGCTATTGTAGTCTGGATCTCCCGCCATATATCCGATTCGATACGTTGATTGATGAAGTGCATAAGGCGCTGGATGGCCAAAACCTATCCTGCCTATCGGCCAAGCCGCGCAACCACGATGATGTGAACTACACCATCCTGAACAACAAGGACGGGAAATACGCATGGCGTCCTTTTCAGCTAATTCATCCGGCGCTGTATGTTTCACTTGTTCACCACCTGACCGAAGATGCCAACTGGAAGCTGGTTCTGAACCGATTCAAAGAGTATTCCGGGAATACCAAAATTCAGTGTCTGAGCCTCCCAGTTGTGTCTCTTTCAGAAGAGAAAGACAAGGCTGAACAAATATCCCATTGGTGGCATACCGTGGAGCAATGTTCCATCGGGTTGTCGCTGGATTATGAATATTTGCTTGAAACCGATATCGCAGATTGTTACGGGGCCATCTATACCCACTCCATCGCATGGGCCTTGCATACAAAACAAGAAGCAAAGAAGAAGCGAACTGATAAGTCGCTACTGGGCAATATTATCGATTCCCATATCCAGGACATGCGTCACGGGCAAACCAACGGAATTCCGCAAGGCTCTGTGCTGATGGATTTTGTCGCTGAGATGGTCCTTGGCTTTGCTGACATGGAGTTGTCAGAGAAAATAAAGGCGGAGGGTGTTGATGATTACTGCATTCTCCGGTATCGAGATGACTACCGGGTTTTTGTGAATAACCATCAGGATGGCGAGCGAATTATTAAGTTTATCACTGAGGTGACAATTGGTTTAGGGCTGAAGCTTAATCCTACAAAAACCAAAGCCAGCAGCGATGTTGTTCGCTCTTCGATTAAAGCCGACAAGCTTGCATGGATAAGTCGAAAGCACACGGAGAAAAGTCTGCAGAAGCGCCTTTTCATCATCCATGATCATGCGAGTAATTTCCCCAATGCAGGAAGCCTTGTTGTTGCGCTAAACGATTTTAACAAGAATCTGGCAGGGAATAATATTTCTGTCGATAATCCCGTGCCATTAATCGCTATGGTTGTGGACATTGCCTACCGTAACCCACGCTGTTATGCCATTTGTGCGGCTATTCTAAGCAAGTTAATGAGCTTTCTGGATTCGCCAGAGGATAAAATTGCAATCGCGGAAAAGATAAAAAAACGGTTTAGCAAAATTCCCAATACCGGCCATATGGAAATATGGATTCAGCGAGCCACCTTGCCAATTGATAAGGCGGTTCGCTATGAGGAGTTAATATGCAGGCTGGTTAGTGGGGATAAGGTTTCCTTGTGGAACATAGAGTGGATATCTAGCAAAGTTTTGAGAAGGGTGATTGCTACATCAGCAGTGATTGACCAAGAGAAAGTGGAGGCGTTGGAGCCGGTAATCCCGACCGATGAGGTGGAGTTGTTTTTGTCCAGATCCATGGAGGGCTACTACGGATGATGGAGAATAAAACTCAAAGGGAGTGCTCTCTCTACGTTTATGCTCTCGATTCAAACCCAGAATTTCCTCTCACTGAGGGTGGGTTTCAAAGCCTGAAGCACGCCAAAAACTGCCTGAACGCCGCGATGGCACTCGAGGAAAACTTCGACCTGTTAATTAATAATTATCGGGACCTTGAGTTGGAGGCGATATCTGCATCTGTGAATGACATGACGACAGGGATGCCTGACTATGACGATTTTTTTGAGGTAAGAACTAGATTGAATCGCCGAGTCATTAATCTCCTTTCCGCTACGAGAATGTATATGGATCAGTGCCCGCAACTTCTGAAAAGAATTGGCGCTGAACCGAAAGCGGCGAAAGAAGTCTCCTCCAAAGCTTATGATGATGCTTTTGAGTATCGTTTTATGGAGGCCCTGCGGAACCATGTGCAACATGCAGGTTTAGCGGTGCATGGGGTGACCATGGGAAAGAGCTGGCTGCCCGCTGAAGCTCCAGAGAAATTGCAATTTTCCATTACCCCCTACGCGTCAAGGTCAGTGTTAGAAGAAAGTTCGGGGTTTAAACGAGCGGTATTGGATGAGTGTCCAGATCAAGTGGGTATTATTTCGGCTGCCCGCATCCATGTTGGTGGCATCAGCTCAGTACATAGAAAAGCTAGAGAGCTCATTGATCCTTTCGTGCATGAAGCACGTCGTTTATTTCAAGATACGATTGCTCGCCATGAAGGCGAAGCGGAAAACCGCTGCCTAGGGCTTTTCGCTCTCGCTAGAGAAGATGGTGAAATTGTAGAAAAGATATCCATCCTTTTGGATTGGGATGATATCCGTCAAAATCTGGTGCGAAAGAATCATCCAATTGAAAATCTGGGGCGGCGGTTTGTTACTAGTGAAGCTAAGGGGGGGCAGTATGAGTGATCTGATTCTCTACACCTCGGATGATGGCCAGACCAGGCTCAATTTACGGGTGGAGGCCGAAACAGTCTGGCTGAGCCAGCTGGAGATTGCCGAGCTGTTCCAGACGACCAAGCAAAACATCTCTCTTCACGCAAAAAATATCTTTGAAGACAAAGAGTTAAGTGAGGAAGCAACTGTCAAGGAATCCTTGACAGTTCAGGCTGAGGGTGGTCGTCAGGTGCGACGCAGGATCACTCATTACAACCTGGATCTGATCCTGGCCATCGGGTACCGGGTGCGCTCCCCCAGGGGGGTGCAGTTCCGTCGGTGGGCCAGTACTCACCTGAAGGAGTTTCTGATCAAGGGCTTCGTGATGGATGACGAACGCCTCAAAGATCCAGGTGGTTGGGACTACTTTGATGAACTGCTGGAACGCATCCGGGACATTCGTGCCTCGGAGAAGCGCTTTTACCAAAAGGTGCGGGACCTGTTTGCGTTAAGCTCCGATTATCAGGCAAGAGAGCAGGAAACACAGCTGTTCTTCGCAGAGGTTCAGAACAAGCTGCTTTACGCTACCACACAGCACACTGCTGCAGAGCTAATACTTGAGCGCGCCAATCCGGATGCGCCCAATATGGCTTTGACCAGTTGGAAAGGGGCACGGGTACGAAAAGCGGATGTGATTGTTGCCAAGAATTACCTGGACTCAGATGAAATCGACACCCTGAATCGCCTGGTTGTGATCTTTCTGGAGCAAGCGGAGTTGCGGGTTAAACAGCAAAAAGACCTGACCTTGGACTATTGGCGGAACAATGTAGACAAGATGCTGGCATTTAATGATAGACCCGTGCTGGATGGAGCAGGTTCAATCAGTCGGAACCAGATGGAAAAGGTCGCCTTCCAGCGTTTTGAGGATTTCGACCTGAAGCGTCGAAGTGATGAAGCCGCCGAGGCCGACGCTGCAGACCTACAGGAAATCGAACAGCTTGAGAAAGCGATAAAGAATAAAGGTAACGAGGTGGATCAATGACAAAAACCATTCCGTCTGTATCGGTTGCCTACGCTGGCAACGGCAGCTCCACCAAGTCCAATGAGTTGGGCATGCGTCCCATGCAGGAGCGTGCTTATGAGCGTCGTGGCGAGCAGTATCTGCTGATCAAGTCGCCGCCGGCCTCCGGTAAAAGCCGGGCACTGATGTTTATCGCGCTGGATAAGCTGCAAAACCAGGGTCTTAAACAGGCAATTATTGTAGTGCCGGAAAAATCCATTGGTTCGAGTTTCAATGATGAACCCTTGAGCCGGTTCGGCTTCTGGGCAGACTGGCATGTTGAACCAAAATGGAACCTGTGCAATGCGCCGGGCAATGACAATGGCGGAAAGGTGCAATCGCTTGGCGCTTTTCTGAAGAGTGACGACAAGGTGCTGGTCTGCACCCACGCCACCTTCCGTTTCGCGGTGGATCAGTTTGGTGTGACGGCGTTTGATGATCGCTTGGTTGCCGTGGATGAATTTCACCACGTTTCGGCCAACCCGGATAACCGCCTCGGTGCCCACCTGGGCGAGTTCATTCGCCGTGACAAGACGCACATCGTGGCGATGACGGGCTCTTACTTTCGGGGCGATGCGGAAGCCGTTCTGGCGCCTGAGGATGAATCCCGCTTCGATACGGTCACCTATACCTATTACGAACAGCTCAACGGTTACGAGTACCTTAAACAGCTGGATATAGGCTATTACTTCTACTCTGGCTCTTATGCTGACGAAATTCTGAAAGTCCTTGATCCTGCTGAGAAAACCATTGTCCACATTCCCAATGTGAATTCCCGGGAAAGCACCAAGGACAAGATCAAGGAGGTGGAGCACATCATCGAGGCGCTGGGGGATTGGCAAGGTAGTGATCCCGCCACTGGGTTTCAGTTAGTCAAGATGCCAAGTGGCAAGGTGCTTCGTATTGCTGATTTGGTGGACGACGATCAGACAAAACGAGACAAGGTTTCTGCTGCGCTGAAAGACCCGGCACAAAAGAATAACCGTGATCATGTGGATATCATCATTGCGCTGGGCATGGCAAAGGAAGGCTTCGACTGGATATGGTGTGAGCATGCCCTGACAGTGGGCTATCGCTCCAGCCTCACCGAGATCGTGCAAATTATCGGTCGGGCCACCCGGGATGCGCCTGACAAGACCCGAGCCCGCTTCACCAACCTGATTGCTGAGCCCGATGCTTCTGAACAGGCTGTAACCGAAGCGATCAATGATACCTTGAAAGCCATTGCCGCAAGCCTGCTGATGGAGCAGGTGCTGGCCCCGCGCTTTGAGTTCAGGCCGAAAAACCCCACCAGTGGCCCGCAGGAAGGCTTTGATTACGGCGAAGGCGGCTACGACCCGAAAAAATGCAATGTGGGCGTTAACGAGGAAACCGGGCAGTTCCAGATTGAAATCAAAGGGCTGGCTGAACCCAAAAGTGAAGAGGCTACCCGCATCTGCCAGCAAGACCTGAATGAGGTGATTGCCAGCTTTGTCCAGGACAAGCCAACTGTGGAGAAGGGCTTGTTTGACGAAGAAACCATCCCGGAGGAGCTTACTCAGGTGCGCATGGGCAAAATCATCAAGGAGAAATACCCTGAACTTGATGAGGCGGACCAGGAAGCTGTTCGCCAGCATGCCATTGCAGCGTTGAACCTTACACAGCAGGCCAAGAAAGAGCTTACAGAGGGCGGCGGAGACGAGAGCGGTGGTATCAAGCCGAACACCGCCCTGATTGCCGGTGTTCGTAAATTCGCCATGGATGTGCGCGAGCTGGATATTGACCTGATTGACCGAATCAACCCTTTCAGTGAAGCCTACGCGATTCTGGCCAAGACCATGAGCGAGGACAGCTTGAAGCAGGTGGCGGCGGCAATTTCGGCCAAGCGTATCAGTCTGACGCCGGAAGAAGCCCGTGACTTGGCCAGGCGCGCACTGAAGTTCAAGCAAGAGCGTGGGCGTTTGCCGGATCTGGCTGCATCTGATCCCTGGGAAAGACGTATGGCTGAAGGCGTGGCCTTTCTTGCCCGCATGAAAGCGGAGGCCGACAATGGCTAGAAACACTAAGGGTTTCACTGAAGATGATGATGCGTTACTGGCTGAGCTGGGAGTCGAAGTCGAGGCCAAGAAAGCCAGGAAGCTAACGCCACGCGAAGAAAGAGTTATCGCGGGTTTCGAGGAAATCCAGCGCTTTGTCGAGCAACAGGGGCGTCATCCCCGGCATGGCGAAGACAAGGATATCTTCGAGCGTCTGTATGCCGTGCGTTTGGATCGCCTTCGTGCATTGGAAGAGTGCCAGGAGTTGCTGACGTCGCTGGATCATCAGGGGCTATTGAGTGGGGCTTCTGCAGGCCCGGCAGAACCGGCAGAGACGATGAGTGATGATGAGCTCCTTGCCGAATTGGAGGTGGCAGCAACATCCGATGACATTAGTGAGCTGCGTCACGTTCGCTCAAGCGCTGAAAAACGGGCCGCCGAGGAAATCGCAAACAGAGAGCGATGTGAAGACTTTGCCACCTTTAAACCCCTGTTTGAGCTGGTGGAAAGCGAGCTTAAAAGCGGGCAGAGGACAACGCGCCGATTCGGCAAAAATGCCACCATCGAGTTGCATCAGTGGTTCATTCTTGATGGACAAACTGCCTATGTGGCCGATGTGGGTGAAGATTTTGATTCACCGCAGGGGAAGAAGGATGCGCGTCTTCGCGTGATTTTTTCTAATGGCACGGAAAGCAATTTGCTGCGCCTTTCGCTGGTGCGCGCCTTGTACAAGGATGAAACCAGCCGCCGTATCACTGAGCCAGATGCCGGGCCACTGTTTGGGAGCACCTTAGAGGAAGATGACCTCGAAAGCGGCACCATTTATGTGCTACGCAGTCACTCCAAACACCCCTTCGTTTCTGAGCATAGGGAGCTGATCCACAAGATCGGGGTCACCGGTGGAAAGGTGGAATCGCGTATCGCCAATGCAGCACGCGATGCAACTTATCTACTTGCTGATGTTGAAGTGGTGGCCAGTTACAAGTTGGCGGGCGTTAACCGTATAAAGCTAGAAAAAATGCTTCATCAGATCTTCGCGGCAGCTCAAATCGAACTCACCATAAATGACCGCTTTGGCCACCCTGTGAAGCCAAAAGAGTGGTTTCTTGTGCCTTTGCATGTCATTGATGAGGCGGTAGCGCTAATAATAAATGGTTCAATCACTGAATTGAGATATGACCCTGAGCAGGCCTCCCTCGTTTAGGAGTTATGGATGGCAGAGGCATAATTTGCTCGCTCTGCCTTTTTCATGAGTAATGACAGCATTCTGCTGAAAGCGAGTGCCCCATAAAATGCCTTCTTCCTCTGTCATCCCAAGTGCGCAGAATGACTGTTCTGGCTCCCAGTCTCCAGTTGGGTCAACCCCGGCTGCGGGCAACAGAACGAATCCCGCATTCCTCATTTGGTCTTCCATGATACGTTGAGCTTCCTCGTTCTCCTCCCGAGACCGAGGCTCGCTCCATGGATTCCATGCGGTGATAACGACGGAAGTTGCAGCGTCTCGACTCTGCAAGAATTTATCAAACTCCGGGTTTGTCTGGTCAGCCCTCAGAACGATGTTGGCTTCCGGCGTCTGCACTTCAAAATCGGTCGATTTGTATGCTGCGATAAGTTCGGGTGTGATCGTCATGCTGCTTTCTCTATGTGATTATTAGTTATGGGTATCGAGCGTCAATCTAGGATTAGCCCGTTTTGAGTCGCGAGTCATTATGCAGGTTTCACGACCGTACCAGTGTGTCGCTGCGCTGGTTCAAGGCAAGCCCGAGGTGCAAAGGGTTGCTACCTCCAAAATAGGGGTTTGGTAGCTGGTGAGAAGCGGTTGAGGGGCAGGAAAGGTAGTCTTCAATGCCTTTTAACCACTCCTCCCACTTTTCACGTACTGGCTGCTCCATGGGGTATTTCTCTATGTCCTGAAGCATATGCATGACCAGAAACGCCTTGAGGTAAATAAACTGCCCCTGGTTATCCCATGTCCAGCGGAGAGTGGCCCATCGTTCTGAATTTGGATCTGGCCTCTCCTGTGCCGCCAGGAAATCATCGATTCGAGTGAATCCCAGAATGGTCTGGATGAAGTAGATAGCTCCTTCCCAGTAGGCCCCATGTTCATACAGGTTGCATGTATCAACGGGGTAGGCCGGTAGCAGGGCGACTTCTGATGACCGCCAGCTGTTGATAAGGTGTTGGTATGCCGTGTGCCAGTCATCGCCAGGCTTCAGATGCGGACCAGGCTGGTATGCAAAGCGCTTGCCCTGGAACTCCCAGCTTTGCGGGACTGGCGGTAGTGGGACTTGAATGCGGCTGTTGGTGGTGTCTATTTGGCCGGGTGTGGAAGAGTAATGCTCCTGCCACATCACCGGCAGTGCACCAGTCTCAGCGATACCCAGCATTTCAGTGAACCAGCCGGCATAGCGATAATTGCGACCTTCTGATGCCTCCATCAGCCGAGGAAAGCGATCTTTGATCTTGTCAGCCAGTTCTCTGGCTGTGTCGGACCGGGCATCCTCCCACCCAAAGTACAGATTCCCGCCATCAGCAGAGCTGTGATGCGCGGGTTCGTGTCCTGTTTCGCCGCCTGTGGCATTAACGCAGTCGCCCTCAATCCCAAGCCAGTGCCAGGGGGTAAGCTGACAGCGCCAGTGCATGCCTGAGGGGGCTATGGAGGCGTAGATGGCCAGATTCTGGAAGCCTTGCTTGTGGAGCTCGTGAACAGCTGCCAGAAGGCGTATTGAGCGCCTGATAGTTGGATCTTTGGGTGGGAGAGGGCTGTTCATCGCGTCACGTCCGCAGGGCTTCAAATACAGCAAGCGTATCAGAGGTCAGTGGACTCGCTCTAACCTGGTTTGGAGGTAAGAAGTGCCTCGCCTCACGTGAACAAACAGGCTATCGAGCCCTCTTGTAGAGGGCTCGTTTATGCCGCGTAGTCTCTCGATGCGTTATAGACGCAAATAGCGGCTGCCCCCGTGACTGCTACACCTAGTAGCTTGACCCAGGGATTTTGGTTCCTGGTAAGGAGTGCCCCGGCTCCGACACCAATAGCGCATGCCTGAAGTTGATGGCTGGTTTTGCTGCCGTGCAGGATGTAATTGGCAATGTGCTCGCAGTTGTTGGTGAGGAGTTGATAGGAGTTGTTCCGCCCTATCAGTTCAAGAACTCTGTCCATCAGCCCCTCTCGCTCTACATTCTCTCTTCGAATGATGCGATAGGGCTGGCCCATCGAAAAATCCTCCATAGAGGTGATGCGGATTGCGCTGCCCGGTTGGATATGGGCAATGCCGTTCTGTAGCTGAACGCCGAGGTGAAGAACTGGCCCTTTTTGCCGGAGCAAAAGGTCGCCAAAGGTTGGTGTTTGCGTCATAATTCTATCCTGAATATGGTGTTGGTATTTGATTTCCATATACGTTAAACCTAAATTTATGCGGGTGCAACTTTTTTGATTGAGGTCATTATGTCTTCCGAGCAAACGACATTTTCAGCTGTCCTGGGCGTTGTATTGGCTAACCTCAGGAAGGTGAAAGGGATTGAGCAAGGTGAAATGGCCAGGAAGATGGGCGTCTCTCAGGCGAGTTATAGCCGCCTTGAAAGTGGCAAGTCGTCATTTTCAGTTGATCAGCTCTATCTCGCTGCGCAAGCTTTGGAGATTGATGGGGCGGAGCTGACTCAAAGGCTCAATAAGGCAGTGCAGCAACTCAGCGTGAATGGCGTACCTGTTATCGCGCCTCTCAGAGCCAACGCAACGAAGGCGGGTGAAAGTAGTGTTGATCCGGGGTCAATGCTGATGGGCGCAGGGTTAGCCGCGTTGCTGATCGGCATGTTGACCAAATAGGCAGGCATCCTCGGACGGGATCGGACGCTTCTGGATGAGCCAGGACTATGCTCAATCTACGTTATACTGCCGCCCACGAAGGGTTTGGGTCCGATTTTTAGGCTATTTTTAGTGGGGCCAACAGTGTGGCCAACATCCTTTTTGGTTTTTTTATTGTTATCAGTTGGTTACGGAGATATTTGAGTCCGGCCTCTGTAATCGAATGTTAAGTGTAGAATTTTGTGTGGCCTTCCCCTTTCCTTTCCCCTAAGTACCTCTGGGTTTCACCTAAAGATACCTTTGTATTATTGGCGCTGTTGATCTAGGGAGCCTTCCCATCCGTCGAGACGACACAGCAGCTGCACGTTTCAGGCTCATGCTGAGCACGTGAGGCGTTTTTCAGAGGCTCCCTGGTTCGCGTTTATACTTGTCTTTCTTTTCTGTAATTGCCGGGGGGAAGTCGGGCTTGCGCTGTCACTTACATGACCAGCTAAACCAGCGCGGGGTGCCGATGAAGAGGGATTGCTGCGAGCTCTTCGGGCCGACGTCGGCCCCAGTGGGTGGCCTGAGAAATCACCGGGGCGAGCTGCTGTCGTTTTTTTTATATACGCTGAATACCATACGGCTCAGCCACTTCATGGCCGCTTCATAGAGTGGTGGGCAAAAGCGTTGGGCGAATACGCCTAAGCGAATATCAAAAGAGGTGAAGATCCAGTAGCGATTCTTCTTAACACCGGCGATGATCTTGTTCGCCGCATGCTCAGGGGGTTTGGCATGACGCTGGAAGCGCCCCGTCAGAGCCTGCACATCGGGGGCATTACGGTCCACGCCGATCACATTGAGGGTCTTTACCAAACCAGTGTCCACGGCCCCGGGGCAAACAAGGCTGACACCGATACCATGCTGACGCAGATCAAAACGCAGTACTTCGCTAATGCCTCTTAAGCCGAACTTGCTGGCGCTATAGGCAGCGTGCCAGGGCAGGCCGAACAAGCCGGCGGCGGAGGAGACATTGACTAGATGGCCGCCTCGGCCCGCCTCGATCATCGGCGGTAAAAATGCGTGGATAATATGAATTGGCCCTAGTAAATTGACGTCGATGATCTGACGCCAATGCTTTAGCTCCAAGTTCTCAACCGTGCCCCAGGTTGAGATGCCGGCAATGTTCATCACCATGTCGACGCTATGATGCTTCTTATGAATGGCATCGGCGAACGTCTGCACCGCATCCGGGTCAGAGACATCAAACGCTCGGTGGAATAAGACTTGCCCGCCCTTTTCCTCCAGCTCTTGCGCTACAGTATCCAGAGACGTTTGATCAATGTCGGTTAGACACAGCCTTGCGCCTTCGGCCACGAGCTGTTGCGCCGTTGCCCGGCCAATTCCGCTGGCAGCGCCGGTAACCAGGCAGAGTTTATTACGCAGTGACTTCATGGTGATCTCCTATTAAGAATAGGAATGATGCCATGCCGTCCGGTTCCCCCCGGTAACCAATCGCGCCACAATAAGGGTCTGAAAATGCCAGCACAGCTTGGTTGGCAGAAGGTGTGACATACTCGGCGATATCGTTTGGAGAATGACTGTGGATGATAACGATAACTGGGTGGCAGCCCCCCATCTCCAGCATCTGGCTCGTACCGCACAGGCAAATGGTCTTGATGTGGACCAATGGTTGCTCCAGCTGGGCAATAATAATCCAGCCATCGGGGCGGAAGTCACACTGCCAATTTCCATGCTCGAAGAGCTTCTGGAACAACTCGATGGACGGTTTCCGGGTTACCCCTTCGGGCTGGTGATGGCGGAGAACATTCAGCCAGCGGCGTTTGGGGTTCTTGGCTACCTGAGCCAGAGTTGCACACGCTTCGCCGACGTTTTAGACCTGCTCGTGCGGTACAACGGACTCCTCAGTAGTTTCGGGAATAGCAAGGTTGTCCACTTGCCTGGCCGGGTCCGCGTTGATTGGGAGTGCCTAGCGGGCAGTCCTCTGTTTCGTAGGCACGCTTACGATTATGTTCTGGGCAGTTTCATCGTGCTTGCCCGTACCCTTCTGCAACCGACCCCCCTTGGCTCTTCTCGAAGTTCATTTCTCCCACTGCGCGCCTGAGAATCAAGAGACGCGGTTACGCCTTCAACAGCTGTTTCAAAGCCCGATTTATTTTGACCAGCCGCAAGCCGGAATTTGCTTTGATCGAGCGTTAATGGATCAGCCGCTGAGCCATGGGGACCTGAGTATTAAAACGACACTGGCGCAACATGCTGATTCGCTGATGCAGCAACGACAGCAAAACATGACATTACCGGAAACCGTAATGCGCCTGGTGCATGCCATGTTTGTCGACAGCCCCCCCAGCCTGGAAGACGTGGCGGATCAGTTGGGCATGAGTGGCCGCACTCTGCATCGTCGTCTGGATGCCCATAGCATTAAATTTCGTAGTCTGATTGATGAAATTCGAATGGAGAGAGCGTCAGACCTGTTATTGAATGGCTGTCAGCCACTGGAGGTAGCAGCATTTCAACTTGGATTCCAGTCCAGGCAATCCCTTATTCGTTGGTTCAAGAAGCGGACGGGCTTAACGCCAGGCGAATATCGACAACGAGGAAACAGCAAATCATGAGAAATTCAGATTTCTTGCATCCCGAGCAGGGCTGGGCATGCCCTGAACGTATTCGCATTCCTGCCCCGCCACGTCGGGAGCAGGCCCTCTTGCTGCGAAGCCTGTCCGGATTGGTGCGGTTCTTTGGTCGAACGGAGCTGCCTCATATCTTTCCCGTCATCGGCATCAATGGGCGGATTTTCTGGCCTTGGCTGGTTTTTGCCTCTCAGATGATGCCCTTCGGGCGGCTTCCTGCCACGGATAGGGAGAAAGCGATTCTCCGTGTGGCCTGGCACTGCAGAAGCCGCTATGAATGGGGGCAGCATGTGGAAATGGCATTGAAGGTTGGCGTTAGCGATCAAGAAATCGTTGAGATGACAAAACCTTCCATGGAGATCGCGAATTGCGGCGATCAGCTGTTAGCGGAAACCTGCGACCAGTTGTGCCAGCAACGCCTGGTGGATGAAGAAAACTGGCTTGCGCTGAACAAGAGATACACTCAAAAGCAGGTAATCGAATTGACCATTGAATCGCCACCAGTTTGCTAGACACCTTTCAGCCATCCAAAATGGCAACCAGAGAGGTATCTATGAGCAGCAAGCGCTATCCCGAAGAATTCAAGATTGAGGCGGTTCGTCAGGTGACCGATCGTGGTCACAGTGTGGCCCAAGTGGCTGATCGACTCGGCGTCACCACCCACAGTCTGTACGCCTGGATCAGGAAGTTCGGCCCGGATTCCGAGCAGCATCAGGCCAATGCAGATGACCAATCCGAGATCCGCCGACTCCAGAAAGAGCTCAAGCGCGTTACCGAAGAGCGAGACATCCTAAAAAAAGCCGCGGCGTACTTCGCCAGTCAGTCCGATTGAGGTACGCCTTCATTCAGGAGCACAGCGAGCGGTGGCCAATCCGCTCACTGTGTTCTCTGTTGGACGTTCACCCCAGTGGCTTTTACGCCTGGCAGAGACAGCCTCGTTCAGCTCGTGCAATTGAGGACGAGCGCCTGTCCGGGCTGATCAAGCAGTTCTGGCTGGAATCCGGAGCGGTGTATGGCTACCGGAAGATCCATACTGATCTACGCGAGTATGGCGAGCGATGCGGGCCCAATCGAGTCCACCGCCTGATGCGCCACGCGGGAATACGAGCGCAGGTTGGTTATCGTAAGCCACGCCATAGGGCTGGGGAGCTACACAAGGTGACACCGAATGTCCTGCAGCGGCAGTTCAATCCGCAAGCGCCAAACGAGAGTTGGGTAACGGACATTACCTATGCCCGCACACATGAAGGCTGGTTGTATCTGGCGGTTGTTCTGGATCTGTTCTCAAGACGGGTGATCGGTTGGTCAATGCAATCCAGGATAACCAAGGAGCTGGCGCTGGATGCGCTTTTGATGGCT
>Ga0207901_1000269_pt1 | contig 17185 bp, 15 predicted proteins | sample LinPmetageLP46_FD_184057 | JGI IMG/M metagenome (GOLD analysis project Ga0207901, IMG submission 184057) | Marine viral communities from the Pacific Ocean - LP-46 (SPAdes) | ecosystem: Environmental > Aquatic > Marine > Oceanic | place: Pacific Ocean | collected 2011-06-12
TCGCCGCAATTGCTGATCTGGGGTGGGGGCTGGCCATAGTTCTGGCAGTGCTGATGTTGGTAGCCCGGCCACTCAGCGTGTTTTTGTCGGCTATTGGCACAGGCCTGAACTGGCGGGAAAAGCTGTTTCTAAGCTGGATTGCTCCCAGGGGTATTGTAGCGGCGGCGGTTTCTGCACTCTTCGCTTTCCAGCTCCAGAATCTCGGTTACGAAAGCGCTGCCGCCCTTGTGCCTATGGTGTTCGTGCTGATTATTGCCACCGTTACTCTGCAAAGCCTGACTGCTCGGCCCATTGCCAGGTTGTTGAAGGTTACTGAGCCGGCTGAATACGGATTCCTGATTCTCGGCGCCAATCCGGTTGCCCGCATGATCGGGCAAGCACTCAAGAAGCATGAGGTGCCGGTCGCCCTGGCAGACACAAACTGGGAGAACGTGCGCCAGGCGCGGATGGACAACCTGAAGGTATACTTTGGCAACCCGATTTCCGAGCATGCCTCAACCCACCTTGACCTTACCGGGATCGGCAACCTGCTGGTCATCTCGCCCTATAAACACATGAACTCGCTGGCGACTTACCATTTTCTGGACTGGTTCGGTGACACCAGAGTGTTCAGCCTTTCAGATGGTGACCAGGATCAAAAGGCGCGACACCAGACGGCGGGGAAAATCCAGATGACCCGCGGCCTGTTCGATGACGTGAGCTACGCCAAACTTGCTAGCCTGGCGAGCCAGGGTTACTCAATAAAAACCACCCAGCTCAGCGAAGAGTTTGAGTACAACGACTTTCTGGCAAAATACCAGAATCAGGCTCTGGTATTGTTTGTATTCGACAGCAAGAGCCGCATCAAGCCAGTGCGCAGCATGGACGACCTGAAACCCGATGACGACTGGATACTCATCAGCCTGGTACCACCCCAGAACCGCAAAGAGCGAAAAGACAAGGGAAATGGGGTAGAGCCTTCGGCTCGCGGCAGAGAGCCCTCAGCGCCGGGTAAAGAGCCCTCAGCTCCCGGCAAAGAGCCCTCAGCGCCGGGTAAAGAGCCCTCAGCTCCCGGCAAAGAGCCCTCAGCGCCGGGTAAAGAGCCCTCAGCTCCCGGCAAAGAGCCTTCAGCGCCGGGTAAAGAGCCTTCAGTTCCCGATGAAGAGCCCTCGACAGAAGGCTCTGCTCCAAAGAAGCTGAAAGCCTAGCGGCAGTCCAACACCAACTTGCCACGCACATGCCCACCTTCAAGAAGTGCGTGGGCCTGTGCTACCTGGTCCAGCGAAAAGGCCTTCTCGATGTGCACCTTCACATCGCCATCCTCAATCAGCTCGGCAATTTCATCCAGATGAAACACATCCGGGCGCACAGTCATGCCATGTGCCCTTAAACCCAGCTCTTCCGCCGCACTAACGACTTCATCTGCCGTAACCGTAGGAATGGTAACCAGCGTGCCGTTTTCGCCCAAGGTGCGTAGCGACCGCTTACCAGTGTCACCGCCGATCAGATCCAGCACCACATCCAGTCCATAACACTCATCAGCGATGTCGGTGGTGTGATAATCAATAACTTCATGGACACCAAGTTCGGCAAGAAAGTCCCGGTTGCCCGCTGAAGCCGTTGCAATAACATGGGCGCCCCGTGCCAATGCGAACTGCACTGCCAGGTGTCCCACGCCACCGGCGCCAGCGTGCACCAGAATTTTTTGCCCGGGCTCAAGCTTGGCCACTTCAAACAGTGCCTGCCAGGCGGTTAGCGCCGCGAGTGGCAGCGCCCCGGCCCTTACCAGATCGAGTTCTTCCGGCACGATAGCCAGTTCATCTGCCCGTGCCAGCGCATACTCGGAATAGCCCCCACCATTCAGCGGAAAACCAATCATTCCCATGACCCGATCTCCGGGCGCCAAAGTCGTTACACCATCTCCGATAGCAACCACTTCTCCGGCCACATCGTACCCAGGTGTCCATGGCAATGAGCTTTCAATCTGCTGCGCCACAAACCCGAACCCTTTGCGGGTTTTCCAGTCGATGGGGTTCAGCCCGGCACCGTGAACGCGAATCAGGACATCGCCTTCTTGCGGTGAAGGGATATCCGAGTTTACGAACTGCAGAACATCACGCTCACCAAACTGGTGGTAGACCACCTTCTTCATGGACGATGAAGAATGCTGATCAATGGGTGTATCCATGGGTATCTCCGAAAAAGGGCGTTGATAGTAACGGGTTGCGACGGGATATTCTGTTCTCTCTTCAGGTTACCAGAAGTTGCCGGCAATAGTGACTCAGGAAGGTTACAGGCCTTTCCCTCCGGCCACACAGGCTGCCGTTATAATATCTGCAAACTCTTTCGGTGCGCGCGAAGGGCGCTGGGTTTTCAGATCGACACAGGCATGGGTCGACACCGCCCGAACCAGGGTTTTCCCGTCTTCCGGGCGTACCAGTTGGAACTGCCTCGCAGAACGGAAGCGGCCATCGAAGCCGGTCAGCCAGGTACCCATGACCAGCCGATCACCGGGGTTGGCGGCCACAAGATAGTCAATTTCTGTGCGGGTGATCGCCATAGCCTTACCTGTGGCCTCATGCAATTCCCACGTCATGCCCAGGCTCTTGACGTGCGCCCAGCTGATGTCTTCCAGCCAGCGCACATAAACCACATTATTGGCATGCCCAAGCTCATCGGTATCGTCTTCGACCACCAGAATCTCAAAAGTGAACGGATCCGGAAGATCCCATTGTATTGGCTTCTGTTCTGTCATTACGGCTCTCCAAGGCCCGGGATACCCCGCAACGGTAAGCGTCCTATACGGTCATTGTGAAGTGAACCAAAATACAGGTAACCATCATGGGGATTCACTGACGTAATTTCCTGAAGGTGCATGCCGCTAGTGTCATGAAGGCTGGTGATCACCTTGCCGTCACTATCGAACGCCACAACGAGACCATATTCCATAGGTGCCGGCTGCAGGCTTTGCGGCAGTTTGGCGACCAACTCCTTGAGCCAGGGGGTCGGATGCAAGGTATCAACACTGGCATTGCGCGGCGCGGGAAAAGCCACCCAGAACCGGCCTTGCTCGTCCACCGCAAGGTTATCGTTGAACCCCGGCAGGTTATCCGCAAACACCTCCGACTGGCCGGCTTGGGGGCCTTTGATCCAGTAACGCAGAATGCGGTACTTCCAGGTTTCGTTCACCAGCACATAATCATCGCCTGGCGCCACGGCAACGCCGTTGGCAAAGTGCATGTCTCCCAACAAGACCTCGGTTTCGCCGGTTTTTGGAGAGTAACGCAAGAGCCGGCCATGGGGTCTCATTTCCAACAGGTCGAGCTGGTAGTCCGGTTGGTAGAAGCGCGAGCTGGCATCGGTGAAATAGATCCGGCCATCGGCGGCAATATCAACGTCGTCGGTAAACCGGAAGGGCACGCCTTCAGCCTCACGGGTAAGCACCGTGATCTCGCCATCCGGCGCGATGGAGAGAAGCCCTTTCCAGGCATCGGCAACAATCAGATTTCCTTCTTGATCAAACACCATCCCAAGGGGGCGGCCTTCTGTGGAAAGCCAGTTTTCAACTCGACCGTCCGGAAACACGCGCACGATGTACCCGTCCTGGGTTCCCGCAAAAACCACGCCGTCCGAGTTAACGGTTGTATCTTCAGGCCCATAGACCTGCCCCAGTGCCAACAACTCCGCATCGTGCAGTTGTTCATTCGGTGCCAGCAAGCCCGTCATGGGTTCAGGTACCGGTGGCTGCCATGCCTGGGCGTCGATAGGTGACGGCGCCAGCAGAAACCCGCCCAGCAAGAGGAGCAAAACCAGTAAGCCTGCCATTAACCACTTCATACACTAAGCCTGCTCGTTATCCGTTCCTTGTTACCGGTGTTCAGTCTGCATCACGACCTTCCAGAAACCGCCGGCAAAGCGCTACAAACGCGTCCATTTTCTCAACGTGCAGCCAATGTCCGGTGCCCTCAATAACACTTAACTGAGCGTGCGGAAACAGCCGGTAGATTTCATCCCGGTGCTTTTCCTGAATATAAGCCGAATCGGCACCTTTCAAAAACAGAACAGGGCCGTTATAGGGGGCACCTGATTCCGGCGCCTTGGCCAAATTAGCGTAGCAGGCTTCGATCGCACGCAGGTTCAAGCGCCACCGATACACCGCTCCATCACTGGCCTGCTCCTCCTTCGGGATGCGCTCAAGGTTCATAAGCAAAAACTGCCGAGTAGCAGCCATCTCCACAAACTGGGCCAACTGCACATCGGCATCCCTGCGCGAGCGCGCATTGCTCAAGTCGATCTGCTTCAATCCGTCGAGGATGGCATCATGGCCAGCCTTGTAAGACACGGGCGAAATGTCTGCCACAATCAGTTTCTCGACGCGCTCCGGCGCCTGCAAGGCAACCTGCATGGCGACTTTTCCGCCCATCGAATGCCCCAGCAGGCAGGCCTTGTCGATTCCCTGCTCATCCATATACGCAACCACATCCGCTGCCATGGAGGGGTAATCCATGGTGTCGGTATGGGGAGAACTGCCATGGTTACGTTGATCCAGAGCATGGACCTGCCACTCGCCGTGCAATTTCCGGGCAATACCGCCGAGATTCTCGAGAGACCCGAACACGCCGTGCAACAGGATCACGGGGGAGCCTTCTCCGGTAATTCTGTGGTTCAGTTTAACGCTCATAGGCAAGCAATCTCCGTCAGGGGTAGTATTGTTTGAATGCCGATACAGTAACACTGCCAGTAACACGAGCAAGTGGAGCGAGGGAAGATTAGGGCTTTCTTGAGGCAAAAAAAGACCGGGCATAGCCCGGTCTGAAGGTTATGAATGTTGCATTTGAATACTTAGCAGCAATACATGTCGCTCAGGTACTCAGCAAGTGCCACAACATTTTCACGCTCACGTTCGGTACGGGGTACAAAAATTTCGTGTTCCATAAAAGCCTCCTGACTGGCCTTTCAATTACTTTACTCCGATGATTAGATACTATCGTTGAAGGAGGCAAAACCCGTTGACAGACTGTCCCACTCGCTTGACATTTTGTATCAGCATCCATGACAACCCGTTAATGAGACGGTTAATGTGACCACTGCGCCCAAGGACACCACAACGACACTCTTCGTTGCCGCCTCCAGCACTCTGGCACTGGTTCATTACCTGGATCGACAGGGGGTTCTGGACAGCTGTCGAGTAGAACAGCTCATCGGCCTGGATATGTCTGCGCTGGAGGATCCTGACAGGCGCGTACCTGCTCAGGCGCACTACAAACTTTGGGAACACGCCGAAAAAGTCACCGGGGACCCGGCCATAGGGCTGAATGCCGGGCAGATTATCGACCCGGAACGCATGGGGCTGGTTGGGCATGTCTTCTTTAATTGCGACACTCTGGGCGAAGCGGTAACCCAGTATGTGCGCCTGCACAGGCTGATCAACGAATCGGTAACTCTAAGCTTCGAGCAGACCGGCAATCTTGCCATTCTGACCTGGCAGGCGGATTCACCAGAGCATTACTGCCGTCAGGATATGGATCGTACTCTGGCTGCAGCTCTGTGCCGTACCCGACATTTCATTTGTTCCGGAATTCAGGCCGAATGGGCAGAAATTGCTCACCCCCGCCCGGATTACGCAGACAAATATGAAAAGCTGTTAAAAGGTCCTGTCACTTTCGGGGCATCAGCAACCCGGCTGGCTTTCAGCAGCCGCCACCTGAGCCACCCGATTCCCCACCGCAACCCTTATGTGTATTCAGCCGTCCTTCGACAGGTCAATGGACTACTGGCACGGCTGCAAACCCGGCGCTCATTCGGCCGCAAAATCCGCAAACTGATATCGCGGCAAATGTCGACCGACAAGATTGATGCAGACACCCTGGCCCGGCAGTGCCACATGAGCCGTCAGACTCTCTATCGGAGGCTTAAAAAAGAAGGGCTGGGGTTTCATGAACTGGTGGAGCAGGTGCGGAAAGACAAAGCCCTGCGCTACGTAGCTTCTGATCACTATGCTCTGGGGGAAATCGCCTTTCTTCTGGGATTCTCTGAGCTGAGCGCGTTCAGTCGGGCTTTCAAGCGCTGGACGGGTATTGCACCGGCTCAGTACCGCGCCCAGCACCTCATCACCCGGGAACCCGATCAATGATGCCTGACACCTCATTACTGGCCATCGCCGTCAGCCTGCTTTATCTGGGTTCTGCTGCCTGTATTTATCGTATTTTGCTGACCTACCGGAACACTCAGGGCGCTATCGCCTGGATTGTCGGACTTCTGGGCCTGCCCTACATAACCGTGCCATTGTTTCTTGTTTTTGGCCGCTCGCGCTTCGGTGGGTATGTCAAAGCCCGCCGCATGGGAGATCAGTCACTCTCTGAACTGCTTGACCGCTTTGAACAGCAGAAAACGTCTCTCTCCACTCCGGAGCAGGAGCATCTCGACAAGCAACTACAGGTTCTTTGCAAGCTTGGGCGACAACCCTTTACCGAAGGTAACCAGTGCGAACTGCTACGCGATGGCGAGGCGACTTTCGAGGCTCTGATCTCGGCCATGGAGAAGGCAACTTCTTATATTCTTCTTGAATTCTACATTGTGCGTTCAGACAAGATTGGCCAGCGCATCAAGAGCATTCTTGAACATAAGCTCTCAGAAGGTGTGCAGGTCTGGTTCCTGTACGATGATATAGGCAGCGTCGGGCTACCCCGCGCCTACCTGACAGAGCTGGCGAAAGCTGGCGCCCGGGTTGCCTCTTTTGGCAATGGCAACATCCGGCGTCGCCGGTTTCAGATAAATTTCCGTAACCACCGGAAGCTTCTGGTCTGTGACGGCAAGGTTGGTTTTGTCGGAGGTATCAACCTGGGCGATGAGTACTTGGGCACCGTGATAGACCAAGAGCCTTGGCGAGACACTCACTGTCGGATTGAAGGCCCTGCCGTTACGGGGCTCCAGCTTGCCTGGCTGGAAGACTGGAACTGGGCCAGCAACGAATTCCCCGATCTGGACTGGGCGCCAGAAGGTAAAATGCCGGGAGATGAACGGGTTCTCGTGCTTCCCACCGGCCCTGCCGACACATGGGAAACCTGCGCGCTGTTTTTCCTGAACTGCATTAATAACGCACAGTCTCGCATCTGGATCGCATCTCCGTATTTTGTTCCGGACTTCCAGATCGTGAATGCCTTGCAGCTCGCTGCCCTTCGGGGAATCGATGTGCGAATCATCATCCCGGAAAAATCGGATAGCCAGCTTGTTCGCCTTGCTGCCTATTCCTATCTGGTTCAGGCCAATCAGGCGGGCATTGGTATCTATCAGTATCAACCCGGCTTTATGCACCAGAAGGTTGTCCTGGTAGACTCGCACTACGCAGCTGTGGGTACCGCTAATCTCGACAACCGCTCCATGCGCCTAAACTTCGAGATCATGGCAATCAATACCTCCGAATCCTTTGTTTCCGACGTGGACTCCATGCTCACAGAAGATCTCACTCATTGCCGCAAGATGACCAAGCAGGACTACGAGGGTCGTTCTATTCTGTTCCGGTTGACCTGCCGGGCGGTTCGCTTGCTCGCGCCTTTGCTGTAACCAGATCACGGGTGCTGGCTCCGAAACGGGGGAATTGTACCTGGCCCACACCGGCTGCAAGCTCGCCAAACAATGGCAACCGGAGGATCTGGAGCGGCTGGAACAGCTGTACCAGCAAATGGAAAGCTGCTTCAGGCACAGAAACCCTTGCAGGGCTTCCTTAATAGAAGATCTGGGTAAACGAAAAACCAATATTCAGGTAAGCAGCCCAGCTGTCTCTATTGCTGTAAGCCGTTGCTACCTGCACCGGGCCCAGGAAGGTGTCCACACCCGCAAAGACACTCCAGGATTTCACCGAGCTATTCCACCCGGCATCACTGAGCGACTCCCAGGCGTTTCCTGTCTCCAGGCCCATTCCTGCAAACCAGGGCGTAATCGGGCCTCCGAACGTCTGCCGGGCATAAACAGACGCCATAGCCGCGCTGTCGCCCGTAATCTGTCCAGGAGCGTACGCGGATAATCGACGGAAACCACCGAGACGCACCGCATTTTCAATTCCCGCATTCCCGCGGGTCACCGTATGAGCATAGAGCAGTCCTGTCAGGGTAAACCCTTTCCAGCTTCCCGTACCAAGCGCCATACCCGTTATCGAGTCGAAATGCCGGTCGGACCCCAGATCTTCACGTTCCAGGCGGCCACGGATTCCAGCAAACGCTCCTTCTCGTGGGAAGAACGCATCGTCGAGAGAATCGTGCATCAGCTGAAGGCTGACATTGCCTTGGTGAAGCGCGTCTTCGGGCGCGACTGCTGCACCAATCTGCTTGTCCACGGAAGCATACCCGCGGGCGTAGGTGAAGCTGGCCTCGGCGTTGGCACCGAGTTCCATTCCCAGACCAAGATCTGCTTGACTGAGTGCCACGTCCAGCTCTGCAACACGCTCGCCTCCAGAGTCATATACGCTGACTGTGTCGCGGGAATACTCAGCACCCACCAGCAAAAAACGCTCATAGCCATAATCGAGCGGCTGGTACCATTGGGTTCTGATGTGCGGCTCCGTACCAAGCTGTGCTCCCGTCTGCCACTCGGCCCCGAGTTCATTCAGTTCGGTCATTCGCAGGGAGGCAGCAAGATTAAAGCGGGTATCACCGTCAAAGTTGTCCTCATAGTTCAGACCAAATGACAGGTAATTGGGCCCCCAGCTTTTCTCCTGAACTTTTATGATCAACAGCGTCCCATCTGGTGATGGTGACTGGGAGTAAGACACGGTTTCGTAATAACCCAGCCCGTATATGCGTTTCAGATCTGATTCCAGCGCACCCACATCCAACGGTTCGCCGATTTTCTGCCGTATTCGCTCACGGAGAAACTCCCTGCCAAGACGGCGATCATGCTCAATCACAATGCCCGCGATCAGCCCCGCGCTATGGCTGACAGAGGCCAGTCGCGACCGGTATGCATGCCAGGCCTCGTTTGATGCGGCCAGAGGGTTGAGTTCCACCGCATGCGCTCGGGCGCCGCTGGCACCCAATTCAAACAGTACCGGGGCGTTAAAGAAGTCTGCCGAGCCGTAGCCTTCCAGATCTGGCCGGATGAGCACGTCTTTTTCGCCCAACAACTTGAGCTGCTGATCTGCGTTGCGCCGGGTCATGATGGTGGTCAACTGGCCGAATACGGAGAAGGCTTCTCGCAGCTGATCCGGCCCCATCAATTCGTCGGTAATATCAACCGCAATAATGATGTCGGCTCCCATTTCACGGGCGACACTGACCGGCAGGTTGTTCGCAATGCCGCCGTCCACCAGCAATCGGCCATTAAGGCTGACCGGAGCGTACACACCGGGGATGCTCATACTTGCGCGTACGGCCGTAGCAAGATTGCCACTGCCGAGCACCACCATATCACCGGTTTCCAGGTCGGTTGCAACAGCGCGAAAGGGAATGGGTAAGCGATCGAAATCTTCAACCAGGGCAACGCTATGGGTCAGCTCGTTGAGGATAAAACCAAGATTCTGGCCAGCGATAATGCCGGCACCCAGATGCAGGCCATCGGAGCTGACACCAAGCCCCGGCGTAACGGGAAATCGCCAGTCTACCTGCTTCCTGCGAACCGGCTTGTAAGCCCGACCGGGGTCATCCCGAAAGCTCGACAACCAGTCCAACTTGATAAAGCGTTGTTCGATTTCAGCTACCGACATGCCAGAGGCATAGAGTGCACCCACCGCTGAGCCTGCGCTGGTTCCCACCACTATATCCACCGGAATACGCATTTCTTCCAGCACCCGAAGCACGCCCACATGCGCCATGCCTTTGGCGCCGCCGCCACTGAGCACAAGGCCAACCCGGGGACGCTCGGCGACGCTGTCAGCCGCTGTAGCCGGAAGCGATATAAAGAGAGCTAAAACCAAACAGACGAGGGGCAATACCGATGATCGTTTCAAAACCTGGCAGACCCCATAAATCCCATGCTCACTTGTTGTCTGGCTCGTCGTCTACCAACGACAGGTGTGAAACATCCGGCACAATGGGCGGAGGCAGATCCCGCTCAACACTGATGTCACTGCCAGCCGGCGCCAGGGTCCAGTCTTCCTGGTGCTGGAACATCGGCGGCTCTACCTCTTCCGGCTCCACCAGGATTACACCGACAGGGTCCAGCCCGAGCGCTGATCCCGCGAGTATGTCATCAACTTTGTCACCGGCTACTGGTAGGCGATCGCCCGGCTCCACACCGGAAGTGCCGGTACCGGGCCGGGAGCTGGCCGGATGGGAAACGATTTTCGCGGGCTCTTGTGTGGTGCTGGCCGGCCGAGCAGCCGGTGCTCGCGTTGCCTGCGGCTGGCTTCCGGGCATGGGCTGAACATAGGCAACCATGCCATGTTTCGTCAGTACCGCTCGATACTTTTCCGCCTGCTCTTCGTCCAGCTTGTTCCGGATGACCACCGGGCTACCGCTGAACATGCGCTCTACCTGCTCAACACTGGCTTTGAAAAGCGAACGGGCATTGCTGCGTGCCGTCGCTATATCAACGCCTGGGGCACACTCGCCCTTGAATACGAGCTGATACATGGGCAATTCTCCTGCCATCGGTTTCCGTTTCATAATAGTTGATAGATCAACGCCAAGGGAGCCCCATTCAAACAGAACCCTGCAGCCAAATGTATGCAAACTGCAAACAATTGAAAAAAATTAGCCAGACCCCGCGTAATTAACAACAGTCTTTGCAATAATCAATCGTAACCAAACATTACATTCCGTTACACTCGATCCTGATACCTCTCGGGGGAGCTGACACCATGAACATTCAGAATCTGATCCGTACTGCGGCCTTGGTAACGCTGTTTTCTGCGCCAGCCGTTCAGGCGGAAAATCTGGATCTCGTGATGAGCCGGGTATTCACTCAGGATCACGCAACCTACATCGGCTATGAAAGCGTTGAGCGTGAAGATATTCCGGTTTCTGCTGCGATCGAGCGCAAGTACCTGATCGTGGACTTCCGCCTTGCCGCTGCTCAGCCAGCATCAGAACAACTCCAGGCCAGCGTTCACAAAGTCTGCATGGCTTTGCTGAAAGACCGCGAACTGGTTCGTAGCCTGTCTGATTCCGGCTACGATATGGTCTCTGTCGCCTTTGATCGCCGCTCTCAGTTCGACTGCCTGTAAGACTGCCATGTACCGCGCCGGCAGGTTGAATTAGTTCTCTCGCCCCAGCAGTTTTGGAAACGCTTCAAGCGCACTGATGACGGCATCAAGATTGAACGCTTCTACATCTGCCAGCAATTTTTCCCCGAAGCTGGTTACTGACCGGGAGCGATAGCGCTGACCCCACTCCAGAACCCGGAGCGCAAACTCTCTCATCTCTTCCGGATCACCGCTTTCGCGCACGGTTTCCCATTCATTGCCAAAGTCTGCCGTCAGTTGCTCTCTCAGCCAGCCCCGCTCCTGCATACTCAGTGTCTGCGCCAGCAATCGTTCGGACTCCTTGGTCTCACCTTCGTCTTCCGCCTGTTCGCCGGTTGCTTCAACCTGGGGCAAGGTAAGCGTAAACACAGATCCATTCCCCGGTTCGCTTTCCACCTCCAGCTCCCCGCCCATCATCTGGGCCAGCTTGCGGCTGATAGCGAGCCCCAGGCCAGTGCCTCCGTAGCGGCGGGTATTCTGCCCTTCCTGTTGCTCGAACGCGTCAAAGATCCGGTCGCGCTGATCGGAAGGGATTCCAATACCGGAATCCGTTACCTTGACCGTGAGCCGGTAGGTCTGGTGTTCCGGGTTCTTTCCGGTTTTATCCTTGACCGCCCGGACCGTTGCCCGCACGGCCACCCCGCCCTCATGGGTGAACTTTATGGCGTTACCAACAAGGTTGAACAGCACCTGGCGGAAGCGGGTTTCATCAAGCATCATGGTAACAGGCATGTCTGGACCAACGCTCACCTCCAGCGTGATGCCCTGTTCCCGGGCACGCAAATCAAAAATATGGCGAACATCATCAAGAAGCCGGCGTACGGATACCGGTGAGTAGTCCAGCCGCATTTTCCCGGCTTCAATACGTGAGAGATCAAGAATGTCGTTAATCAGCATCAGCAGGCTGCGGCTGCCTGCCCGGATGGCATCCAGATAGTTGCGTTGCTGAGGGTCGGTAACACTGTTACTCAGCAGATCCGAGTAGCCGATCACCGCATTCATGGGGGTCCGGATCTCATGGGACATATTGGCCAGGAACTCACTTTTGGTCCGGCTTGCCGTCTCCGCCTCCCGGGCCAGACGTTCCGCCTCCAGCTTGGCAGCCCGTAGCTCATCTTCACTCCGGCGCAGCGCATTTTCAGAGCGAATGCGCTCGTCCACCTCCCGCGACAGCTTGCGGTTCCAGTAAAGAAAGATAAGCACCACCACAATAGCGATAAGCACAACCCGGCGAACCACAGTGTAATCGGCTTCCTGCTCAATATCGAGATGGATCCACCGGTTGTATATAGCCTCGGTTTCAGCCGGTTTAAGGCTACCCAGGGCTTTGTTCAGAATACGATGTAGCTCCGGGCTGTCTTTGCGCACCGCAAGCCGGAGATCGTACTGGTAGGGTGTGATACTGGTGATCCTCAGGTTCGACAGGCCCAGCCTGGCAACCGTATAGCTGACCGCCGGAATGTGGGTAACCATCACATCAAGATCGCCATTGGAGAGCGCCAGCAACCCGGCCTCCACCGTTGCCATCGGATAAAGATTCAGATTCGGGTGATTGATAAGCAGGTAATCATGTGCCGCATGGCGGTTGACCACCCCCACTCGCTCACTGCGCAGTTCCCGCAGATCCCCGATAAAACGCCCGTCATCCCGGATAGCCAGAGCAATTGGTACGCTCACGTAGGCCCGGGTGAACAGAAACGACTCTTCTGTTCGCGGTGTGCGAGACAAGCCAGGAAGAATATCCACTTCTCCGGAAACAAGTGCCTGCTCTGCAACCACTCGACTTTCCAGAATCCGTTCTTCAAAACGTGTGCCCAGCTGATTTTCCAGGCGTGCAACAAGATCTGGCACAAGCCCGGTGGCGCGACCATCCTGAGCGTACTCAAACGGTGGCCAGTCAGACCGATAGGCTACCTTCAATGCCGGGTGGCGCCTGAGCCAATCGACATCGGAAGCCGAGAGCTCTACCCCACTCTGCTCCAGTTCAGACAGATCCACCTGCAGCCAAGACTGCCTTATAACCCGATGCTCATTATGGCTGATCGCTTCTACCGTCTGATTCAGAACGCGAAACAGCGGGCCGTTACGCTCATCCACCTGAAAGACAACGTCCACCGACTTCTGATCGAGTAAAACGGACAGGCCAATACCATTGATCATCGCGGACTGAAGATAATCCGACACCACGGGTACCGGGCCAAGAAAGGCGTCGGCCTGGCCGGACAACACCTGACTGACAGCTTCGCCCAGGCTTTGAACAGGCACCGGGGTAAAACTCTCTACAGAATCAAGCATGGTGTATTGGTTGGGATCGCCGTCAATCACGGCTATGCGGCCATCCTCCAGGTCGGCGAGAGAGCGGATTGCGGCGTCACCTGCACTGACGAACAGGCCATAGGTAAGTGACATCAAAGGGCTGGTAAAACGTTTTCCATCAGGCACCGGTGTGCCCGGCACTCTCGTTGTCAGAAGCGCATCGATTGCCGGTTCGTCGGGTACCGGCTCCGCATAGGCGTCTCTGCTGATGACGACCGGCTCTATCGGCAAGCCCAACTTGCTGGAAAGCCGTGCCAGATAGTCAATATAGGTGCCGGCAAGGTGTCCATTTCCGGTATCGAAAACCAGGGGCACCTGATCCGCACGCACGCCAATCCTGAGACTATCCTGTTCACTGACCCAATTCAGATCCTTGCTACCCAGAACCGGTGCAGGTGATGCCTGGGGCGGGTCTGCCAGCGCCATGGATTGAAAAACCAGCAACAGCCAACAAGAAACAAACAGAAGGGTGGCCTTCACTGGATATCCTCAGAGGTTGCACTACATTTCAGGAAACAATACCTGTAAATGTGCGAAATTTCATTCAAGCAATCGTTAAGCGGCGGAACCTCTCCATGGACACAAGCAAACACAATCTGAGCACTCTTTTTGATCAGCTTGGACTGGCATCTGACGAGAAAAGCATCGAAGCGTTTACCACCCGCTATTCTCCCTTGCCCCATGAAATCGCCCTGCAAGATGCGCCTTTCTGGTCTGAAAGCCAGTCTCAGTTTCTTGAGGAGGGCCTGGAAGATGACAGTGACTGGGCGGAGGTTATCGACGAACTGAATGCCATAATGCGACATTAAGGCACCGTTGCCGCTGCGTTCAGAGGGCCCGCACTAACCTGGCACCTGGCTGATCCTGACACAGTTGCGGCCAGCATCCTTGGCGGAATAAAGCGCACGATCCGCACGGTCAAAGACAGTTTCTTCGGTATCGCCCGGGGCAAACCCCACCAGGCCTGCAGAGAAGGTAATCGTTACAGGGTTACCTCCGAAATGAAACGGTAGCGCACTGATATGGGCCCGGAGTTTATTCATCACGATCAATGCGTCATCTGGCAGGGTCTCCGGAAACAGCAGAGCGAACTCCTCACCACCAAAGCGGGCCGCAAAATCGGTGTTACGCAACTGGTTCCTGATCTCTCTTGCCACCAGCTGAAGCACTCTGTCACCGGCTTTGTGGCCATATGAATCGTTTACCCGTTTGAAAAGGTCTATATCCATAACGCCCACGGTCAATGGGTACTGGTAGCGCTTCCAGCGATTGAATTCAAAAGACAAACGTTCCTGCCAGGCTTCCCGATTGGGCAACTGTGTAAGGAGGTCTGTCACAGCCCGCTCACGCTCCTTGCGTACTTGCCTCTGCATCCGTTCTGAATGCACCTCCATAATCGCCACTTTTTCCTGCACGGCCCGCAACTGCTCGGAGAGCATTTTTTCCCGCTCCGTTTCCTCTACCCGAAAACAGCCAACCGCTTGGCCGATAGACTCCAGGTGGAGAGTGACGGACTGCTTCAGATCCTGAAGATCATCACTCGCTTCGACGTGCCGGCCAACGAGCTCTATCTCTTTACGGATGTTGCGATCAAGCGTTTCGGCGGCCGCCTGCCGGCCTGACTGCGCGGATGATTGCGCAGAAAAATGTCTTTGCAGCGCCTCAAGACGCTCATCAAGGCGTTTGAGAAAGGCATCAAACTCTCTCTGGCTTCGAGAAACGGCGGCGACAATAAGATCCGCAACCTGATTCAGCCCATCCCGCAGCTCGTCCCAGTTATCGCTGGACAGCAGTGCTCTTTGCAGATTTCTCGCTCTCTTCTCTGCCTCGGGCTCCAGAGAGACCTGACTGAGCAGCTGACCCAACAGATGACCAACACGCCGGGCAATTCGAAGCCGCTGGCCCTGGTTTCCGGCCTCGGACGCATCATCCGGGAGTTCCATCTCATGCCTCGCCTCGGCCACAGGCTTCGGCTCAGAAACAGTTTCAGCAGCGAGTGCAGGCCGATTACCGCCCTTCCGGGCAGGCACATCATCCAACAGCGCGACCTGGCGGTCGATCTGTTCCTGCAGCTCTTTCCAGCTATCCACATCAACCTTGTTCTTGCGCAAGTCGGATCGAACACGGGCAAGCAGACGATCAAGATCGGGCGCCTGACCTTCGGATGCGAGACAGGTGCGCACAAGCATGCGTTCAAGCGTATTGCGCTCAGCCTTCCAATGCCCCTCCCGGTGTTCTGCAACCTCAAGCCCCTGGAAATACTTTTCTTTCCAGGATTGATCCGATGACATCAGTTGTTTCCTTCCTGTCCGGAGTTCTGGTCGTCGTGGTTGCGCGAATGGCGTCGGCGCGCTCTGGGGTGGCTCTGATCATACACTCGAGCCAAATGCTGGAAATCAAGATGAGTATAGATCTGCGTGGTGGCTATGTCCGCATGGCCCAGCAATTCCTGTACCGCACGCAAATCTCCGCTGGCTTCAAGCATGTGGCTGGCAAATGAGTGCCGCAGCATGTGCGGGTGGAGCTTCTGGTCAGCGCCTTTGACTACTCCCCACCGGCTCAGACGGGCCTGGATACCGCGATGGCTCAGGCGATCGCCACGACGGCTTACAAACAGCGCTTTTTCTGCCTCGGGAGCCAGCCCGGCGCGGATGGGCACCCACTGGGCTATCGCCTCCAGCGCCTTCCGGCCTACCGGCAGTAGTCGTGTTTTACTGCCTTTACCCACCACCCGAGCCTCGCCGCCTTGGCAGTCAACAGCGTCGACATCCAGGCTGGCCAGCTCAGCCAGACGCAAGCCAGAAGAATACATAAGTTCAAACATGCACCGGTCGCGCACTTCCAGTGGGTCATCAGGCGAGGCATCAAGAAGATAGTTAAGCTGATCCACGTCGGCTACTGCAGGAAGGCGTCTGCCGCTCTTTGGAGCCCGGATATCCAAAGCCGGATTGTCCGTGGCCAGCCGCTCCCGCAACAAATACTGGTAAAACCGCCTTATGGCTGACAAATGGCGGGCAATGCTGCGCCCGCTGAGTCCCTGGCGGCTGAGGTTGGCTACGTAGCGGCGCAGATCATAACCGCTGACGGACCGCCATTGCGTGTTGTCCTGTTCGAGAAGCCAGGCGGCAAGCCGATTCAGGTCACGTTGGTAGCTGTCACAGGTTCGGGGAGAATGGCGTTTTTCAGATGCAAGGTGCTGGATAAAATCACGCATGTACCCGCTCAGCTCGTCGGGTAATTGAGCCGTTACGGGTACAGCGGTCACTCTAGCGGGACTCCGTCGCTAGGTCGGTTACCGGTGGGGTGGCGGTATGGCGCTGAACCATGGGTGGCAGAAGCCGACTGAGGGTGTCACTGATATAACTGAGGAACAGCGAGCCCATACTCTGGTCAAAATAGCCTGGCTGGCAACTGCCAACGGCGAAAACCCCCACCAGATCGTCGTGACGTAAAGGCACCAGAGCAACCGATGCAATGGGCTCATCCCGATCCGGAAACAGAAATTCACGCTCACTCTCCCGGAACTGACCACACACCGCCTTGCTGCCTTCCAGCAAGTTGCCAAGACGATTCCGGGCCTCCGCCGGACTCACAACATGAAGCGCGCCCTGAGAGCTGCCCGGCACTTCCGCGTCGGTAAACAGGATCACCGATGCGGCGTCCAGCCCGAAGTCACCACGAATGCTGTCATCAATGGTGGATGCCATATCAACA
>Ga0207901_1000270_pt1 | contig 17090 bp, 16 predicted proteins | sample LinPmetageLP46_FD_184057 | JGI IMG/M metagenome (GOLD analysis project Ga0207901, IMG submission 184057) | Marine viral communities from the Pacific Ocean - LP-46 (SPAdes) | ecosystem: Environmental > Aquatic > Marine > Oceanic | place: Pacific Ocean | collected 2011-06-12
ATCCAGTTCGCGTTTGTCGTGTCATTTCACGCCATTTTCCCAGTGTTTACCATCGGTCTTGCTCCGTACATAGCCGTACTTGAAGGGCTTTCGTTTAAAACGAGGAATCCGGTTTGGATGACGTTGTCCTCATTCTGGACCAAGGTATTTGCCGTGGTTTTCGGAATGGGTGTTGTATCCGGTATTGTGATGTCGTTCCAGTTTGGAACCAACTGGAGTAACTTTGCTCAGGCTTCCGCTAACTTTCTCGGCCCAATGCTGAGCTATGAGGTAATTACTGCCTTCTTCCTCGAAGCAGCCTTCCTCGGCGTATTGCTGTTCGGTCGGGATCGTGTTCCGGCGGGTGTTCACCTGTTTGCGGCGGTTATGGTCGCGACCGGTACTTTCATTTCTTCGTTCTGGATTCTTTCAGCGAACAGTTGGATGCACACCCCTGCTGGCACCGAACTGCGGGACGGGATGTTCTTCGTAACTTCCTGGAGCGAGGCAATCTTTAACCCGTCCTTCAAGTACCGTTTTGCTCACATGGTTACGGCCTCTTTCCTTACTGGCGGCTTCGTCGTCGCAGGCGTCAGCGCCTGGTATCTGCTGAAAGGGCGTGAAGTAGAAGCGAACCGCAAGGCACTCTCGATGTGTCTGTGGTTACTCTTGTTTCTTGCCCCCACGCAGGCGGTTATTGGTGATTTCCACGGGCTCAATACCCTTGAGCATCAGCCCATGAAAGTCGCCGCAATGGAAGGCAACTGGGAAACCTCGCCGAATGTTCCCCTGCTACTGTTTGCCATTCCGGATAAAGAAAGCCAGAGCAACTTATTTGAAATCGGTATTCCCGGTCTCGCCAGTCTTATTCTGACTCACGACTGGAATGGCAAGGTGCCAGGCCTTGAGGAGGTTTCTGTAGAAGAACAGCCACCTGTTGCCATTGTGTTCTGGTCGTTCCGCGTTATGGTCGGCCTCGGATTGCTGATGATCCTGTTCGCGTTAACAGGATTGGTTTTGCGGGCAGGTGATCGTTTCTGGCGCACTCGCTGGTTTCTTCAGGGCATGCGTTTTATGAGTGTTACGCCTTTCATTGCGGTGCTCGCCGGCTGGTTTGTGACCGAGATTGGTCGTGCTCCGTGGCTAGTGTACGGCATGATGACTCAAGCTGAAGCGGTAACACCGTCGCTCACCGGCGGCATGGCACTGTTCACACTGGTTGGTTACGTGGTGGTTTACTCTCTGGTGTTCTCAGCGGGCGTCTATTACCTGATGCGCGTGCTCTACGTAGGGCTTGAGGATGATTATGACGAGGAGCCGGATCAGGCCGAGCGGCCGAAGCGGCCCCTCTCTGCCAGTCACGTGCCCTTTGAAGTGCGTGAAGGCTCAAAACCCAATCCAGCCAATCCAGCCAATCAGGGAGATCACTGATTATGGAACAGTTTGATCTTGTTTTGATCTGGGCATTTATCATCGGTTTTGGCGTTATCATGTATGTGTTGATGGACGGCTTCGATCTGGGCGTGGGAATCCTGTTCCCTTTCGCTCCGTCGGAGCAGGATAGGGATACGATGATGAACTCGGTTGCGCCCGTATGGGACGGCAACGAAACCTGGCTGGTGCTCGGCGGTGCCGGGCTCTTGGGGGCATTTCCTCTGGTCTACAGCATTTTGTTGCCGGCGCTATACATTGGTGTGTTTCTGATGCTGTCCGGTCTGATTTTCCGTGGCATTGCGTTCGAGTTCCGCTTTAAGGCGCGCAGCTCCCGTTATCTATGGAATTGGGCGTTCGCCGGAGGTTCCACTCTTGCGGCGTTTGCACAGGGTGTGGTCGTGGGCACCTACATTCAGGGTTATGAGACCGCTAATGGCGTGTTCACCGGCGGCGCTCTGGACTGGCTCACACCCTTTACGGTGCTGACGGGTCTCGGGCTGATTGCGGGTTACGCTTTGCTGGGCTCTACCTGGCTGATCCTGAAGACCGAAGGCCGGCTACAGGAATGGGCTTACAAGATCACCCTGCCCCTGCTCGCAGCGGTGCTGGTGGTCTTCGGTATTATCAGCGTATGGACTCCGTTCATTGACGATATGGTGCGTGACCGCTGGTTCAGCAACCTGAGTGTAATCTGGGTGCTGCCAATACTGACTCTGCTGTGTGCTTTCCAGATTTTTCGGACTGTTCGCAAAAGGAAGGAAGGCATGCCTTTTGTAGCCACCATGGGGCTGTTTATAACCACCTATCTGGGGCTTATTGTCAGTCGCTGGCCATACCTGGTGCCGCCTGATTATACCGTGTGGGATGCCGCCTCGGCTTACAACTCGCAGATGTTCCTGCTGATAGGCCTGGTGATTGTGATTCCTTTTGTGCTGGCTTACACAGCCTGGACCTATTGGGTATTCCGGGGCAAGGTACGTGCCGGCGAGGGTTATCACTAAGTGACCGAAATGCAGGTCGAGAGCAGTGCTGTAAAGCGTTGGCTCTCGGGGCTTGCCAGCGGAAACCGGCGCTGGATTCAGGGCTCGGTTGCTGCCGGCACCCTCGCTGGCGTCGCTACCATCGTCCAGATGATATTTCTGGCCCGGATTGTTCATCTTGGTGTCATTGAGAAAGCGTCAGCCGCAGTGCTGGCGCCTCTTTTTGCCGGCCTTGTTCTGGCAATCGTTTCTCGTGCCGTTGCCCAAGGCATCCAGACCCACCTCGCAGCAAGATGCAGTGAACAGGTGCGTCGCACCGCACGCCGGCAGATTCACCGGCACTGGCGCAACAGCGGCCCCCTCGTACTGGGGCAAACGTCTGCCGGCAGTCTGGCGCGGGAGTGGATTGACCACGTTGATGCCCTGCACGGCTACTTTTCCCGCTTCCTTCCGCAGATGACGCTGTCTCTTATTGTGCCTTTGATGATTCTGGCCCTTGTGTTCTATCTGGACTGGCTCGCTGGAATTTTCCTGCTACTTTCTGCCCCACTGATTCCCCTTTTTATGGCGCTTGTGGGAATGGGAGCTGAGAAGCTTAACCAGCAGCATTTCGAGATTATCAGCCGGCTGTCTGGCCAGTTCCTGGATAAGGTTCGAGGGCTGACCACGTTACAGCTGTTCGGGCAAACTGACAGCGCTGCAGAATTGATTCAACAGAGGTCAGATCACTACCGCAGGATTACGCTGAAAACGCTTCGTGTTGCGTTTTTATCATCAGCGGTTCTGGAGTTTTTCGCATCAGTGGCCATCGCAGTCATTGCCATTTACATCGGCTTTGGTCTTCTGGGGTATATCACCTATGGGCCATCCTCGGATCTAACGCTGTTCTCCGGCCTGTTGATTCTGCTGCTTGCACCAGAGTTCTTTCAGCCGTTGCGCACGCTTTCCCAGTACTATCATGACCGCGCGGCCGCTCTCGGCGCTGGTGCAGAGATTCTGGCAAGGCTAGGTGATAAACCAGCACCCAATCCCTTGGCGGGCGGCAACGAAGACACAGTCGACTATAGGCCTTCAGTCAGCAACCAGGTTACGCGCCGCGAGTTGATTGAACTGAATTCTGTATCGCTTGCACTGCGCGCAGACCACCCAATCCTCAGTGATGTCTCGCTGACCATCGGTAAAGGTGAGGTTATTGCTCTCACTGGCCCTTCCGGGAGTGGCAAGTCCACCCTCTTGCATCTTCTGGCGGGTTTTCTTACGCCGGATAACGGCGACATCGGTCTGTTTGGTAAACAGGCGGGAAGCTTCGCCTTTGGCTGGCTTGGCCAGAGTGGTTTTCTCGTTCACGGAACCTGGGCCGATAACCTTCGGCTCACCAGCCCGGATGTATCCGATGTGGCTATTGAAACCGCGCTGCGTAACGTGGGTCTTGGCCCTTTGCTGGATAGCCGCGAGGAAGGTATTTTCAGCAAGGTTTCAGAGGATGGCCAGGGTCTTTCCGGAGGCCAGGCACGACGCCTGAGCCTGGCGAGAATTTTCGTCGCGGATTACGACGTTATCCTTCTCGATGAACCCACAGCCGGGCTCGACAGCGACAGTGAGATCTTTGTGCTGGAGGCGCTGCACAAGCTGGCGCTGGCAGGCAAAACACTGATTTTCTGCACCCATCACCACGCGCTTCTGGTTCTTGCCAACCGGGTACTTTTGGTCTCTGGCGGGGAGGTGACAGATGTCTGAGCTGAAACCCTGGCTAAAGCTGATCTATGCACGCCCTGGAAGGCTTTTAATCGGCGCCTTGCTGATGTTGGCTGCCCTGCTCTCGGGTCTCGGGCTGTTGGCGCTCTCTGGCTGGTTTATCACTGAAACGGCACTGGTTGGCCTTCTGCTTGCGGCCAGCCTGCCGGCCACCATCAACTTGTATGTACCTGGCGGCGGTATACGGTTTTTTGCAGTTTCGCGTACGGTTTCCCGTTATCTGGAGCGGCTGTATAACCACGATACGGTGTTAAGGCTCTTAACCGATATTCGTGTCGCACTGTTTCGCAAACTGGCCTCTGCCGACCGTGGTCGAAGGCGCGAGCTAACCGGCGCGCAGTGGCTGTCCCGGCTGACCAACGATGTTGACGCGCTGGATACACTGTACTTGCGCCTGATCGCTCCCGCTGCGCTTGCCGCTTTTGTCACCCTGCTCATAATGGTTCTGGCAGCGGTACTTTTTGATAGTGTGATCGCGATCGGAATCGCGCTGATACTTGGCGTCGCATTTCTGTTGGCGACGCTGGCTGTCTACCTGCGTACCGCAAAGATCACGTCGCGCCAGAGTGATCAGCAAGAATCGCTGCGTACCGCAGTTATTGAACACCTGGAGGGCTTTGCTGAACTGACCGCCGCTGGTCGTACCGGCAAACACGGTGCATGGCTTCTGCGTCAGGCGCACCAATCCTCATCCGGGCAGGTAAAGGCAGATTCCCGCGTTGGCTGGCACCAGGCCGGTTCGAATTTACTGATTAACCTGGCTGCAGTGTTTGCGCTCTGGAGCGGTTTTGCTTTGTTTCGCTCGGGCGTGATTTCCGGCCCGGTTCTGGTGTTACTGCCTATTGCGCTGCTTGGGCTCGCTGAAGCCTACGGCATGCTGCCGGAAGCTTTTGGTAAGCTGGGTGCTACACAAGCTTCTGCCGCACGCCTGAATCGGGATTGCAGGGAAGATGATTCCAGGGTTGCAGCAGAAATCATTGCCCTGCCTGAGGGCGGTGCCCTGATAGCGAACGATCTAACGGTAAAATACCCGGAAAACGCGCCGCTTTTCACGCACTTTGATTTGCAGATAAAAACAGGCGAACGAGTGGGTATCCTGGGGCATTCCGGGAGTGGAAAATCGTCCCTGGCAGATGTTTTCTCGGGACTTTTGATTCCTTCAGGTGGGGCCTGCGCCAGCGTACCCTGTGCCTATCTCACACAAAAAACCGTGCTGTTCGAAGATACCTTGCGGGCCAATCTGTTATTGGGTTCACCCGATGCAACCGAAGCGGAACTTTGGCGTATTCTGGAAATGGTTGACCTGGCTGAACGGTTTCGTTCAGAGGTTGATCAACTCGATACCTGGCTGGGGAGTTCCGGTAGCCGGCTTTCCGGCGGCGAGGCGCGACGTGTTGCTCTTGCCCGGGTACTTATGAGCCCTGCCCCGCTATTGATTCTGGACGAACCGTTTACCGGGGTGGATAAGGTCACAAGAGAAAGGATTACCCGGCAAATTGATGCCTGGCTTGAAGGCAGAACAGTCATCAGCCTGGCACACGGTCCGGATGCCCTGCCGTGCACCGACCGTGTGATTCATTTGGGGGTTTAAAACGCCACTGTTAGCGGGTTTCAACCACCTCAAACGTCAGACCTGCTTTGCTGGTCAGTCGCTCCAGCAACTTGTCGTTCAGCACTGATGCAGGAGTCCAGAAACCACCAGCTTGATCAGCCGGGATATCGAACGCCAGGCACATGCCGGCCTCGCCAAGCATCTTGCTGGTGGAGCCGTAGCCCGGGTCCGCATCACCGGTCACTTTCGTGATCATGGTTTTGCCATCCTGGGTGCGCCCTACAAAGCGCAGATCGTAGAACCCGGCCTTCTGGGCTTCCGGGGTCGGGCCCTCACCTGGCTGGGGTACAAACTTTTCAACCAGCCAGCGCGAAGGTTTGATAGCAGATGCCGTGAAAAAACCTGCCAGCGCAGCGATAATACCGTAAGCCGTCAGGCGCCCTTTGGTTCCACTGCCCGTCATCATGGCTTCGTCGTAGGTAAATTCCTTGCCGTAACGAGCGCTTTGCATGGCGTTAGAACGGTGTACGATGCGGGTGTTGATTGCGCCCATTACAAACGGCGCCAGCCACACGTTAAATGTTTTGTCGAACTCTGCCCCTTTCAGGCTTGGCTGACGCACTGTTGAACGGTGCTCCGGCGGGCAGATAGAGAACGGGTTGGCCAGCTCTTTGCGCAGTTTCGGATCTGCTGCGGCTTCTTTGGCTACGTTCATCATTGAAGCAACGGTGCCACCGGAAAGACCGCCTTTCACGACTTTCACCCGCATGCGCACATCAAGGCAGGGCTCACCGAATGTTTTTTCAGCCTGTTGCTGCAGGAACCACACGCCCATATCCGACGGAATGGAGTCAAAACCGCAGCAATGCACAATTCTTGCTCCCGATTTTTTTGCCTGGTCCTCATAGCGATCCACCATGCGGCGAATCCACTGCACTTCTCCGGTCAGATCGCAGTAGTCGGTGCCCGTCTCTACGCAGGCTTTAACAAGAGGCTCGCCATACAAGGCGTAGGGTCCAACTGTAGAGATAACTACGCGAGTTTGCTCACACATAGCCTTCAGTGCACGGTCGTCAGTGGCATCTGCCAGAATGACCGGCAGTTCACCTGCATTGCTCCCCAAACCGGACTTAAGCTCGCTGAGCTTGGATTCAGAACGCCCGGCGATGGCCCACTTGACCTCACCTGCAACACCGTATGAATCGAACAAATATTGCGTAAGTATCTGGCCAACGAAACTGGTAGCTCCGAAGACAACCAGATCGTAGGTTGTATCTGTTGGTTTAGTCATTGCCTGTCCTTCGGTCTAAGGAATATCGATTTTGAATCAGCGCACGTTGGAGAGCGCAGAGAAGTCGTAATGATCTGATCTTAACAGCTTTGCACCCGGGTTCTAACTTCACGCTGACAACCTGGTCGACGTCGTCACGGCCAATCGCACAGCCTGGTCTATCAGGCACACTGATAAACACCGATCCAAACCGCTTGTCAGTTCTTTCTGATGCGCCTGAGTATGACATCAACGGTAACGGTAAGTGATTCAAGTTCTGCTGCGCGCGCCAAGCCGTCCGCATTGGCGCGATAAAGATGCGGCGTCATGGCCAGCAGATCGGCGATGGAGCCCTTGTCGGGCAGCGCCAGGGTGTAGCGAATAACGGATGTATCGAGGTTCGTGAACCCTTCGGGCATCGCCTTCTGATCTGGCCGTGGCGCCCGCAGTTCCGGATAAATGATTTCCCGAAGCTCACGAAGATGGTCTACCCCGGCATCCATCTGGACGATCTCCCCACCTGATTTCAGCACTCGTGCGAACTCCGGATACACCGGGAAGCCAAACAGGCACAGAATGCGATCCAGTGTTTCCGGCAGCACAGGCAGGTTGGCGTTACTCCCGACAACCCAGGAGGAGCTCTTGTCCTGTTTAGCGGCTGATAATACGGCCCATTTGGATATATCCAGCCCCATCAGGGCAAGATCTATTATTTCGGGTGTGCTGTGAGCGAGTTGGCGCATGTAATACCCCTCCCCGCACCCCGCATCCAGGCAGTTTATGGAGGATTCATTGAATTCTTCGTGGAACACTGCGCGGCTCATAGCGTCTGCCAGGGGTTGATAAAACCCCGAACTCAAAAAGCGCTGGCGCGCCGCCACCATTTCCTTGTTGTCGCCCGGATCTTTGGAGCGCTTATTTTGCACAGGCAGCAGGTGAATATAACCCTGGCGGGCAATGTCGAAACTGTGGCCGTTAGCGCAGCGCCAACTCCTGCCAGAGATCTGCAGCGCAGAACCGTCGAGTGGGCAAGCAAGAGCTTCAAACGGACTGATGGTCATTGCAATATATCCGATAGAACAAAAGGCATGCGGGTTTGCTTCAACAGTTTAAGACTCTGCAACAAAAAAGACACCCGAAGGTGCCTTTTTTGTTGCCTGACAGAAAGTTACAGAACTTTCTTCAGCTCTTCTTCAAGTTGCGGTACTGCTTCAAACAGATCCGCGACCAGGCCGTAATCGGCAACCTGGAAGATCGGCGCTTCTTCATCCTTGTTGATCGCAACGATCACCTTGGAATCAGACATGCCGGCCAGGTGCTGAATCGCACCGGAGATACCTACCGCCACATACAGCTGCGGCGCAACAATCTTACCGGTCTGGCCTACCTGCATGTCGTTCGGCACAAAACCTGCGTCAACAGCGGCGCGGGATGCACCCATACCGGCACCCAGAAGATCAGCAACCTTTTCCAGCATCTTGAAGTTCTCGCCGTTCTGCATGCCACGACCACCGGAGATAACAATACTGGCACTGGCCAGATCCGGACGGTCAGACTTGGCTTTTTCCTCGCCAACAAACGATGAGAGACCGGCGTCTTTGACAACGTCCAGCTGCTCTACAGAAGCGGAACCACCTTCAGCGGCAACCGGGTCGAAACCTGTCGGGCGCACGGTGATTACCTTGATGCTGTCGCTGGCCTTAACCGTTGCGATGGCGTTACCGGCGTAGATCGGACGAACAAAGGTGTCTTCCGACTCAACGCGGATAATGTCAGATACCTGAGCAACGTCCAGCAGCGCAGCAACGCGCGGCATGAAGTCCTTACCCGTAGTACCTGCAGATGAAAGGATGTGGCTGTAGCCTTTGCCCAGCTCAGCAACCAACTCGCCCAGGTTCTCAGCCAGGAAGTGGCCATAAACTGCGTTGTCAGCAACCAATACCTTTGCGACACCTTCGGCCTTGGCTGCTGCTTCTGCAACGGCACCACAGTTTTCACCGGCAACCAGTACATCAATATCGCCGCCGATGGCTTTGGCAGCCGCTACAACACTCAGGGTCGCCTGCTTCAGGCTGCTGTTGTCGTGTTCAGCAATTACAAGGATGCTCATCAGATCACCTTCGCTTCATTCTTCAGTTTATCGACCAGCTCGGCAACATCAGCCACTTTTACACCTGCCTGACGGGCAGCCGGTGCTTCAACTTTCAAAGTGGTCAGGCGCGGCTTGATTTCAACACCAAGGTCAGCCGGGCTCATAACATCGAGTGGCTTTTTCTTGGCTTTCATGATGTTCGGCAAAGACGCATAGCGCGGCTCGTTCAAACGCAGGTCTGTAGTTACGACCGCTGGCAGGTTCAGGGAAACGGTCATAAGACCACCGTCTACCTCACGTGTAACATTCACTTTTTCGCCATCAACAACAACTTCTGACGCGAAAGTGCCCTGAGCCATGCCGGTCAGTGCGGCCAACATCTGGCCTGTCTGGTTGTTATCAGAGTCGATGGACTGTTTGCCGAGAATGACGAGCTTTGGCTCTTCTTTCTCAACAACGGCCTTAAGTAACTTGGCCGCCTCAAGAGACTGAACTTCCTCATCGGCTTCAATGTGGATACCACGGTCAGCGCCCAGCGCCAGTGCAGTACGAATCTGCTCCTGACAGGCTTTGGGACCAATGGAAACCACGACGATTTCGCTGGCAACACCCTTTTCTTTCAGGCGAACCGCTTCTTCAACAGCGATTTCGCAGAATGGGTTCATTGCCATTTTGACGTTGGCAAGATCAACACCAGTGTTATCCGGCTTGACGCGTACCTTTACGTTGTAGTCGATTACTCGTTTTACAGCGACCAGAACCTTCATAGATTCCTCGTTCTTCTACGATGGGTTAATGACTCTCAATCAAAAACACTCTAAGACTGGCCCTGTATGGGCGGGTTACAGAGCATTCTCGATTGCTGCGTCTCGGCAAGATACCGGAATTATGGGTATTCAGACCGAACGTTACAAACAGCGGCCTCGCACTGGGGCCATCCGTCACGGCGCACTAATACTGAAGGCAAAGATTAAGTGGGTCAATAGTCCAGTTAGACGCCCCACGCATGTTTCCCGTGCCAATCAGCCTTTATTAAAGCACCAAACCACAATGCCAAAGCTGCGGTCAGATTTCAAACAAACGTTTGTTTGATTCTTTAAATACGCTATCCTTTGATAGTATAAAGCTGGAGTATTCAGCTAAGGGTAGTCGTCTGAGGATACTTTTAACGGTATGATGACACACCAGAAATCAAGCCTGCGGGCACATAATATCCATTAAAGATGTTTGAGGAGACCAACGTGGAACGCGAATCGATGGAATTTGATGTTCTTATCGTCGGCGGCGGCCCTGCTGGCTTGTCGGCAGCTTGCCGAGTTATGCAGTTGGCACAGGAAGCCGGCGAAGAACTGACCGTATGTGTTGTAGAGAAAGGGTCTGAAATCGGCGCTCACATACTGGCCGGTACTGTATTTGAGCCTACCGCCCTCAATGAGCTCTTTCCGGACTGGAAAGAGAAAGGCGCACCGCTGAATACGCCCGTTACCCGCGACGACATTTTCCTGCTGAAAAACCAGGAGAAAGCCACAAAGATTCCGAATGCCTTTGTGCCCAAGAACATGCACAACCACGGCAACTATATTATCAGCCTCGGTAACCTTTGCCGCTGGCTTGCCGAGCAGGCTGAGGCGCTGGGCGTTGAAGTTTATCCGGGTTTTGCCGCAGCCGAGACCATCATTGAAGATGGTCAGGTAAAAGGCATTCTTACCGGAGACATGGGTGTCGCTCGCGACGGCTCCGAAAAAGAAGGCTATATGCCGGGCATGGAGCTGCGAGCAAAGTACACGCTGTTCTCGGAAGGTTGTCGTGGGCACCTGGGTAAGCGCCTGATCAGTGAGTTCAAACTGGATGAAGGCAAAGACCCCCAGCATTACGGCATTGGTATCAAGGAACTGTGGGACATCGACCCGGCCAAGCATGAGCCAGGCCTGGTTGTTCACACAACCGGCTGGCCCCTGAATGAAAGCGGCTCCACTGGCGGTTCTTTCCTTTATCACCTTGAGAATGGCCAGGTTTATGTGGGCCTGATTTCAGATCTTTCCTACAGCAACCCACACTTGAGCCCGTTCGAAGAATTCCAGCGCCTGAAATTGCACCCGGAAATCCGTAAGTATCTGGAAGGCGGTAAGCGTGTGTCTTACGGCGCTCGTGCTCTGACCAAGGGTGGCTACAATGCTCTTCCGAAAATGAGCTTCCCGGGTGGTTTGCTGCTGGGTTGTAATGCGGGCACCCTGAACAGCTCCAAGATCAAAGGCTCCCATACTGCGATGAAATCTGGCCTGCTGGGCGCAGAAGCGGTGTTTGAAGCCCTGAAAAATGGCCAGTCTGGTGAGGAAATTACCAGCTTTGGTGATCGCTTCAAGGAAAGCTGGCTCTACAAGGAGCTGTATGATGAGCGCAACTTTGGCCCGGGAATGCACAAGTTCGGCAACATCATCGGTGGTGCGATCGCATACTTTGAGCAGAACATTCTGCACAGAAGCCTGCCGTTTACTCTCCGTGATCTGACGCCAGACTACGCGACGATGAAGCCGGCGTCTGAGTGCAAAAAGATGAATTATCCGAAGCCGGATAACAAGCTGACCTTCGACCGCCTGACGTCGGTGTTTGTTTCCAATACCAATCACGCGGAAAATCAGCCGATTCATCTCAAGCTGACGGATCCGGATATCCCCATCAGCGTAAACCTGCCGAAATACGATGAGCCTGCTCAGCGTTACTGCCCTGCCGGGGTTTATGAAGTGGTTGAGAAGGATGACGGAAGTGGTAAGCAGTTCCAGATCAACGCGCAGAACTGCGTTCACTGCAAGACGTGTGACATCAAGGATCCTTCCCAGAATATCACCTGGGTAACGCCAGAGGGTGGCGGTGGACCGAACTACCCCAACATGTAGTTTCGGAATCAGGATCAAAAACGGCCCCTTGTGGGCCGTTTTTTTATGCTGTTCGTTTTATAAGGCGCAAAAAAACGACTCCCGTGGGAGCCGTTTTCGATGACGCGTCAGAAAAGCTTAGTGAGCGTGACCGTGCTCTTGCTCTTCATCAGTCGCGTCGCGAGCTTCGATAACTTCTACATCAAAGTGCAGAGTTTCGCCTGCCAGCGGGTGGTTCGCGTCGATGGTGACGGTTTCTTCGTTGACCTCAACAACACGAACAACCTGAGGGCCGCCCGGAGTTTGCGCCTGAAACTGCATACCCGGCTCAATGGTTTCTACACCTTCAAAGGCGGTACGCGGAACGGGTTGAACCAGTTCTTCGTTAACTTCACCGTAGCCTTCAACTGGCTCTACAGAAACCTTTACCTGGTCGCCTGCGCTCTTTTCGTTCAGTGCACTTTCCAGTCCACCGATGATATTTTGTGCACCTTCCAGATAAGACAGCGGCTCACGACCTTCGCCACGGGAGGAGTCCAGCTCTTCTCCCTGGTTGTTGGTGAGCGTGTAGTGGATGGTAACAACGCGAGGTTGGGCCATGTGATCTCCTTGAGTGTCGCAATGACTGTTTGATTGATTAAGGGTAATCGAAAGTAATCATGAACAGCCAGACTGAACAGAGGGACTAACGACCACCGGGCCTCGTTTGAGAGCCAGGCTCGTAACAAGTATGAAAACACAGTTTAACAAGTGACATAGTGCGTTTTCCACCGTCATTTCTGGGGGCACCCCAAAGCTTTTCAACCGCCCGACCCGATTTTGTAGAAATTTCCGTGGCTGAACACACCCAACACAGGCTTTCCATTGATGGTTTGTTCCACAACATTCTCCACCAGATCGTAGTACGCGGCGGTTACAAGGCGGGCGTCGACGCCATGTCGCACGCGGACTATGGGCCGGGGCTGCCCCGAGTCCTCATAGCGATCAACTTCCAGCGGATGCTCCTTGCCAATCTCCAGGGTTTCTCCCACATTGGTGGTTAGCTTTAAGATTTGCTGCTCGCCGCTTCCTTCAACTGTAAGAGAATGGGCCAGCAATGGCGTGTCTTCGACCTGAATCCGCCATTTCTCTACCGGTGTTACCAGGTAATATTGCTCGTCATCCTCTCGGCGAAGAATGGTCGAAAACAGCTTTACGATAGCTTCGCGACCCAGTGGTTTACCCTTATGAACCCACTGTCCATCGCGGCTTATTCGCAGATCCATGTCCCCGGAAAGCTCCGGGTGCCACTTATCAAGCGGTGGCTGATCGAGGTTTTTCGCGGTTTTCTTCACTTGCTCGACTAGATTTTCCGGGCTCTGGCTCATATCTATGCTCCGCAAACCGGTAATTTATAAACCACGTTGCCACTCAGGCCGCAGTGGCACTGCGCCCGGGCTTGTGATGGCAAGATTAACCTGGTCCAACAGCTTCTGTTTGTCGCGCCCCAGGTTTCCTTTCAGAACGAGGTAATTCGAGGCGTGGTCACTTCTGAACACCGTTCGCTCCAGATTCAGGTGTTCCAGAAACGTTCGAATCTCCTCAAACAAACCTTGCTGTGAAAGAGGCACAAAATCCTCTCCAAAGCCTTCGCGGAAACGCTCTTCGCCCTGCGGAAAGCTGACCACCAGCGTAGACAGATAGTCCGGCTGGGTTTCGTTGCACAGGGTTGCAGTGTTTATGGCGTGTTGGCGAGAAAGTGTCTCACCGCCCAGGCCATTGAGCACCATAACGGAACTGGTTAGCCCGGCTTCCCGGATTTTCAGCAGTGCTGACCGAGTGGACTCCCAGGTTTCCCCTTTGTTGATGCGCCGCAACACCTCGTCATCCCCGGATTCCATGCCCACGTAGAGAATCTTTAGCCCGGCTTCCCGCAGCTGTGCAAGCTCTTCTACGGTTTTTTTGGCAAGATTTCTGGGGAGGCAGTAACTGGATACTCGCTGCAGATCCGGGAAAGCAGCGTTCAGCTCTCCCAGAATCTCCAGCAACCGCCGGGTTGGCAGCACCATGGCGTCACCATCCGCCAGAAAAACCCGTTTTACGCCGCTCAGGCTTTTGGCAGCATTCTCAATATCCTGGCGAACATCTTCTGGCTTACGGGCCCGGAATTTTTTCTGAGGCTGCGTGTACATTTCAGTTCTATAACAATAACTTTTATACCAATTCGCCGAGTGAGTGAGTGAATGCGCGGTTTTAGTTTTAGTATATGTACCAAACATTAATACTAAACCTCTCTCTGTGGCTGCATGCCATCCTCTGAGTACGTAGTATATTCTATCAAGGGAGGAGCAGTCTTATGAGCAAGGACGACAAAAAGGTCACACGCTTGGAAAGCTACAAATCCAGGAAGGAGTTTCTGCGGCTCGCAAGAGAGTACGAAGTCAGCCTCCCGAACCCGTCGCCTAGCTACCAAAACATCATCTTTCTGTTTGATGAGGCCCTTGCGGTGAAAGGCCGTGAGCTTCTATTCAGACGCCTGAACCGACTTGCAGTTGCAAACCAACAGGTATTGATCGTAACAGACATCGGCTATAACAGGAGTGGGTTTTACTTGAGCTTTGACGAGCTGGGTGGAGGGTCAGGAGACGTGGACTATGACGCCTACATTGACGCGTGGGGTGAAGAAAGATGAAAACGGTTGTATGCAGCGGGGCTTTGCTTAATAGCCTGAATAGCCATCACCAAAACTCCAGACCGACTCCATCCATTGAAGATGGCTCGACAAACCATCCAAGTCCGGAAAGATTGAGTAAGCGTCCAGTGATCCCATCTTGCCCCAGCCGCCACAAGTGGAAGCCGCCTATACCTGACAAGGTGTGATGGCCGGACGCTTACACTCTTTTGCGGGAAGCGGCCAACTGATGGCTACTTATGTCTTTGAACCCTCAGCGGGCCCCGGCAACACTTCTTACAACAAAGGTATAATGAACCTTAACCACTCACACACTATCGGTGTTTCCACTTGTGGAGTATGTTCGAGGCTGGCCTGAGAGATTATATAGAGCCAACATCAGTTAGCCACAACATGTCGGATTGGTGCACATTTGTGGAGCGTTACTTGCGGACTTTGCTGTTTGCTGGAACCCTTAACCACTCAGACACTGTCCAAATTAAGAATCCAGAGTAATTTGTTGTCCAACACGCACAGGGCTGGTTTTGAAACTGAGAGGGGCGAGACCTGATTAATTGGAGAACCACAACATGTAGTGGTTTTGAACCTTTAGCCCTTACACCTTGATTGGTAGAGAAAATCCCGGAAACAAGCTGATTTTGATTGATTTTCTTTGCCCCGAAGCCTCTATCAATAGTTGCGTTCTTATTCACAGAACACAATATCCTGTTATGCTTGGGTCATTGAGATTCATATGGGATACGAGAAATAAAGAAGCCTCGCGCATGTGAATGCTAACGAGGCTGTAGGGTCGCAAAGGCAAAACGGTAGGAGGTGGAGCCTTTGCGTAAATTCACCAAGCCAGAGATGTGACCTGATGTGGGAAAGGATAGTACAGAAAGTAGCAGAATGCTGCCAATAAACTCTTTCAATAGAAAAGAGAGCGAGGGCCTTCTGAATCCTCCCCCACGTTGGAACATCCCTGGCTCCTAACCAAAGGAGCTGTCCAATGGTGACGCGTCCAGACATATAAGTCAGGGCCTATTACCGGATGGTGCGGGGCGTATTGCAGTACGTTACTTCGCACTTCCGCAGTAGACCCAAGCGCTAATTCGACTGAGCCAAACGGGCCCCCTCGGCCCCTTCAAGTTGAACCGGGACACATGGGAGGTTTCAACCATGCCCACATCAAAACGGCACACTAACGCCGCAAACGAGCTTTACTCATCTGAAGCTGAAATCAGTGCCATGCCAGATGGATACAGAGTCAGCAGCTGTTTCCATGAGGCAGCCATGGGCTTTTCTCTTCCTCGACGGTCGGCAAACTCTGCTTCCCGGCGTACACAGAGAAAACCCCAAACGCCAGACGGAACGGTTTCCGACACTGATGAAATGCAGCAACTCGAACTCAATCTCGGAGATGAAAACGATGAGTAACACTCGAAAGACCGCCAAACGCTACCGTAGCGCAATCACGGGGCGCTTCGTTAAAGAGCAGTACGCCCTGAAACACAAAAGGACGACCGTCGGAGAAACAGTGAAGCGTTGATCGCTGATGGAATATTGGGCACATGGAGGTGCCCTGCCCCTTGAAAACTTGCATCACTGAAAGCCCTGCTTCCGCGCAAATTCAAGATTAGTACCCGCTTTCAAGCAACACTGCCGAATTCAAACCCTTTGCATGCGTTGGATCAGAAAAGAGTTGGTAACTAAAAGTCGCTGTAGGACATGCAAATTTACTTCAGCATCGACGTAACGGACAATAAAGTTGGTAACTATTGAGATCTGGCTGGATCGACGCATTCCCATCTACCTTTCCAAGAGGCCAGCATGATGGCGGAAACACGCCGAAAACTGACTGACGCAGAGCTAACTGCGGCCAAAAGATTGAGATCAATCTATAAGCATGAAAAAGAGCTTGGTAGAGCGAGAAACAAGAAAATCACCTACGAGAGTATTGCCCAAGCCGCAGGGTGGCAAACTTCAAATGTTGTCGGCCAATACCTAACCGGAAGGATTCCCATTAACTTGGAGGCTGCTTGCAAATTTGCCACTTATTTTGGCGTTGCCCTCCGCGACATCAGCCCCGAGCTTGAAGCACTACTGCCCTTCGAAAACCGAAGGCCAAATAGAAACTGCCCGGTGTGTCAGGGGCTGGAGGATCTCTCGGATAGGCAAATAGAACTTTTGACCTCCCTGGTGAAAGAGATGGCGCAAAAGAAGGAATTGACATGGAGAGAACTCTAAGTTCGGTTTTTTCGAACAACCTGAAAACACTTTTGAGCATAAGAGAAGAGAGCACTGCTGGCGCGGGCAAGGTTTCGCGCATCAGCCAAAAGACGATCTGGAACTACTGCTACTCTCCAACCTGCAATCCTTGCGTATTCCGGCGAACGTGAACGCCCATTCTGGCTGAACGTGAACACCCTTTTTCTTAACGCATCACCCACCGAGGTTTGTACCCCGGGTGTTCACGTTCAGTCAATTTCCTGAAGTCGTTTTCTC
>Ga0207901_1000273_pt1 | contig 16867 bp, 10 predicted proteins | sample LinPmetageLP46_FD_184057 | JGI IMG/M metagenome (GOLD analysis project Ga0207901, IMG submission 184057) | Marine viral communities from the Pacific Ocean - LP-46 (SPAdes) | ecosystem: Environmental > Aquatic > Marine > Oceanic | place: Pacific Ocean | collected 2011-06-12
GGCCGTGCTTATGCGATCAATGCTCTTGGCCGCCTGCGTGGCGGGTGCTAGATAGGGCTGCATTTTGGCCAGTGCCTGGGATAACTGCTTGAGCCATTGCCGGGTCGAATTCAGCGGCACGGACGCCGCAAAGTGATTCAGCGCCTTGTCTGGCAGGTGATGGGCTTCATCAAAAATGAACAGTGCGTTCTCCGGTTCCGGGAGAATCGCACCACCGCCCAAAGCGAGGTCGGCGAGAACGAGATCGTGATTGGCCACAACGATGTCCACTTCATCCAGGTCTTTGCGGGCATCGAAAAAAGCACAGCTGTCAAAATAGCTGCAGTGGCGATTCGTGCACTGGCGGTGATCGGTGGTGACCTGGCGCCAGACATCGTCGGGTATCTGCTCAGGCCAGTGATCCCGGTCGCCGTCCCACTTGCGGGAGCCGTAACTTGCCAGCATTTCCTCAAAGAATGCCCGGGTGCCCGGCTCTTCGGTGCCGGGACTGTCCAGAAGGAACAGCGGCATGGTGTCACTGTCGCCGTTGCCTTCATCGTGCAGCCGGGATTCAAGGCGAGACATACACAGATACCGACCACGGCCTTTGGCGAGCGTCCAGGTGAAGTTCATCTTGCTGTGTTTTTTCAGGTCCGGCAGGTCTTTCAGGACAATTTGATCCTGCAGCGCCACCGTGGCGGTTGAGATCACCAGAGTTTTACCCAGTGCCCGGGCTACAGGAATAGCGGCAATCAGGTAGGCCAGCGTTTTGCCGGTACCGGTGCCGGCTTCAACCACACAGGCAGCCGGTGGCGAGGTGCGCTGGCCGTCATTCTCCGTGATCTCGCCCATGTACTTCGCTATTTCAGCAATCATCAGGCGTTGACCGTAGCGGGCGCGAACCCCCTTACCTGCCAATACGTCCCGGTATCCCTGCTGAATCTGCTGTTTGATGTCGTCGGTCAAGGCCATCAGCGCGGGCTCATCCAGTCCCGGACAATGCCGACACGGAAGGTTCTGCCCTGCTTGCCAAGCACAACGCCGTCTTCAGTCACTTCTTCCACGGTTATTCCGGAGAACGAGTCACCCTGGCGAAGGTAGTGGCCGTTAATCATCACCCGGCTTGCATTGGGGTCGGTGGAGTAGATATGGCTATTAAACATCAGGTCCGGAATACTCTTCTGAAATGAAAGGGGTAACTCAACCAGGTGCGGTACTCTTGCTCCAACTATTCCTCGAACCCCGGCTCCAACTCTTGTTCCGGGCTCATCCTGGCGCAAGGCAGGTGCCTGTCGCGCCCGGGGTAAAGACGGCGTGATAATCGTTGGGCGCTCGCGGGCGGGTTCAGCTATCGGCCCTGCCACCACCCCCTGCTTTGGCTCTGGCTGAGAAACAACGGCCATCTCTGGACCTTTGGCAGAAGTTTGCGCCGCTTCAGGTTTCACCTCTGGTTTCGCAGGCTCAACCGTCTGCCTGCCCGGCTGGGCTATCAGGTCGCTTGGGCGTTCCGGCCAGAATACAACCGCCAGAACCCCGGCGTTCACCAGCAAAGCCAGCGCCACCCATACCACCGGAGACACTCGCCGTTTTTTGGGGCGGTGAATCAGCTGTACCTGCTGCCCAAGGTCCGGAACTTTGCCCTGGCGGCGTTCCGTTTCAGACTTTCTGAGGGCATCGAGAATGTAGGACATAACCTATCCCATCCCTCCAGGCCTTGGGCTTACAAGCCTCGGAACATCCGCTTTAAGGTCGTTATTAATCTGGATAACCGTCATGGCGCCCGCAATACCGTCCACTGTCAGGCCCCGCAACGATTGATACCAACGCACCTGTTCTTGCGCAGACAGGCGTTTGATTCTCGCCTTGTCGGCGGGCGACTTGCCGTGGGCATCTGCCAGCTCCATCATGCGTACGCCAAGCCATAGCTCTTCACCCGCAGCATTACCAGACGCCGTGCGATCGGCAATATATTCCGGGAGCTGCCACAACACTCGATACTCCCCGAACCATAGGGCCTCAAGGCTCCTGAACGATACTTCAATCGGCCCCGTGGGCAGGACAATTTCTGCAACATCTCCATCGAGTTGACGCAAAACGACGTATCCAGAATTGCCGGCATCGTTTTGGAGCACCAGCATGACGGGTCTGTCGAGAAACGTCAGGCTTCGACGGCTACCTTGCCGCTCAAGGCAGCCAAGGCCAGTTGCGCGCGCAAAATCGCAGGCAATCGGAAATTCCCGGGGACTGTATTCAACACCCCAAACACCAAACAGCCCCTGGAAAGCTTCTTGCAGGCTCAACGCTTGCTCCGGAAAACTGAAAGGCGCGATTTCCGGTGTGGGGTTCGTAGAGCTCATCCCCACAAGTGTTGGTAGCTGCAAACCTTCGGAATCCTGCTCGTCAGGCTCGTTCTCGACCAGACCTTCGGGCTCGTTTTCACGCACAACAGTTCTGGCCTGCTCCACGGTCGCCTCACCCGTTTCCGCCTCTGCTACCTCTGCTGGCCGTGACCATTGTTGGTAGAGCCAGTAGGTGCTGATAATGGCCAGTAACAGCGATGCGACAAGCAATATATAACCCGAAAGTTCCGGCTTGCGCTGGGCTCCGGCCGGTTTTGGTCCGAGATTGTTGCCTCCGACTTCCTTTGCGGCCTGTCGGATGTGAGCAGGTGTCACTTCATGCTCGCCTTCGGAATAGGCGCCCAACAGTGCACGGTCACTGATCAGGTTGATCAATCGGGGTATGCCATTGCTCAGGCGGTACAGTTTCCGGATAGCTGCAGGCGAAAATACATCGCCCCGCATGCCAGCTACACCCAACCGGTAACTGAGATAGGCAGGCAATTCGTTGCTGCTGATAGCATTCAGGTGGTAACGGGCGGTTACCCGCTGATTCAGCTGCCGGAGTTTGGGAAGTGCAAGAATCTGCTGCAACTCTGGCTGGCCCAGCAAGACAATCTGCAGCAGTTTCTTCTCGGCTGTCTCGAGATTGGTTAACAGGCGAAGTTGCTCGAGTACGTCGGCTGAGAGATTCTGCGCCTCATCAATCATCAAAACCTTGTGCCGCCCGGCTGCGTGGGCCTTTAGCAAATCCCGGTTAATCAGATCCACCAGCTGTTTGATGGTCGCCCCGGCCGGATGGACAATCTCGAGCTCGTCGCAGATAGCAGAGAGCAATTCCCGGGCAGAAAGCCGGGGGTTGAGAATCAGGGCTATATCCACGTGGGCCGGAGCGTTTTCTATAAAACACCGGCTCACGGTGGTTTTACCGGTACCAACTTCCCCGGTTATCACAATGAAGCCACCCTGCCCCTGCACGCCATACATGAGATGCGCAAGCGCCTCTTTGTGACGTTCGCTCAAATACAGGTAGCGGGGATCAGGCGCGATAGAGAACGGCGGTTCTCTGAAGCCGAAGAAGTCGTAGTACATGGGCGTCCAGTCAAATGCTCAGGCGCCGGGCTGATCGGCCATTCACCGAGCCAGGCTCTATAACAGCGTATCATACCGCCCGCTTCGCAGGCCTGTCATCTCAGACTGGGCCGGAATTCGCACTGTCTACCAGCTTGAGATCCGCAGCGCTGCGACGGTTTTGCTGTTTAAGGCGGCGTACGCAGCGTTCCAAGGTTTTGGATATGCGTGCGTGCGAACGAATCATGGATATTTTTGGCCAGGTAGCGCGTTCGCCCGCCAGAATCATTTCACGCACGAACTCCGGTTTCGGGTCGGCAAGCATTCGCCGGTAATCCTTGAACCTGTAGTCGGGCGCAATGGTTACGTCTCCGGAGTACCGTTGAGCCATGATGGTGTACATCTGACCCGACACCTGCCTGAGCAATTCGGGCCTGGCCCGTTTGCGGAGGTAATCAAACACCCCCTGCCAGTGAAATTGCATCTCGGATTTCATTAGGTGCCAGGGCAGACTGGCCAGAGAAAGTTTTTCGTCCTGTCCACGTGCGTTCAGAAATGGCACCACGTGCGGGTTGGTCTGGCTGACGATGGTGAAATTTACATCGTAAAGGTGCATCAACCGCTCAATGGGCAGATCACTGACAACCGAACCATCAACAAACTTGAGCCTCGGCATGTACGGCAGAGCCTGGCCATGGATATCCTTTTTCATCAGAGTAACCGGCGGAAAAATTCCCGGCACGGCTGCACTGGCAAGAGCTCCGCTCCAAACCATTAAATAGGGCGAGGTATAGCCGGATAAAAGTCGGGCCTTCTGATGCGCCTGAACTGGCGATACACTCATATTAATAGAGCGGCCGGTGCGCAGGTACGCTTCTTCAAACGTGTACTCACCGATGTTGGTTCTCAGGCAGGTGCGAAGCTGATCCTGATCCATCAAGCCTTGGCCTCGCATGGCGCTGAGCAGCCCGCGCCACTTCCAGGCTTTCAGATTGTGGTTTTCCGGAACCAGCATTTCGGGGATTTCAGCATCTGTGTGAACACCCAACATTCCGGCAATGATCGCACCAATGCTGGAACCAGTAACAACCTGGGGAAGCAGCCCCTTGTCCCAGAGCGCTTTGATAACCCCGAAGTGAAACATCCCAAGGCTGGCGCCGCCGCTCAGCAGGAGCGTAGGACGCCCGTAACTGGTTAGCGTATCGCGGAAAAACTGAAGCTTGTCAGCAACCGGAAAACCCGGCACCGGGTGGTCGCACAGGAAATCGAGAGCTTCGCAGACCTGGGCAATGTACTCTTCAATCAGGTGTTTGGTGCCAACCCGGGAATGGGTGTACAGCGCCGAATTACCCATATTGCCAAGATCGTGATGCAGCCCCTCACGCAACGCCCGCTTCAGGCGTTCAAAATCATTCTGCTGACGATACTGTTTGATACTGCTCAGGCGATCATAAAGCAGCTCGTAATTGTAAAACTCCGACGCGAAATCCTCTTTCCACTCGGCATTGCCTTCCAGAAAGTCCAGTTCCAGCGCAGCGGCCTTCCACACCTCGTAGTTGGGCGCCTCGGCAAGCATTTTGCGGAATTTGTGAATCCTTGGATCTTTAAGCACGCGGAGTTTCCCTCAACCGGAGGCCAGGATCAAAAATCATCCAGCATCAGATCCTCGTCATTACCACTGGCGAACGGATCCCGGGTTACCTTGCCATCGTTGATCAGGTACTCCCTGCGTTGCAGGAAGGCGTTACGAACGAAGATATAGGTGTCGCCGGATATGAAGCCCTCAGCGGGGATAAGATCCGCGCGTTTATCGACAATCTGAAGCGCCCTTCCGTAATAGCTTTCGGGGCTGTGAACCTCGTCCCAGAGTGACGGAAACACAAAACCGTCAGCGCCCAGCCCACTAAGATGTCGAGGGTTTGATGGGCCCAGAAACGGCAGCATCAAGTATGGGCCAGAACCGACACCCCAGTATCCCAGAGTCTGTCCGAAATCTTCCGGCCTTTCCGGCAAATCAAACGCTGTCGCAACATCGATCAGACCGCCAAGACCAAACACCGTGTTGTAGGTAAACCGACCTGCCGCAACAACGGCAGACTCACCTTTCAGCTGCAAAATGCTGTTAGTGAAGTTGCGGACTTCCGACAGGTTATTGAAGAAATTGGTAATGGCCCGGTCAATAAAATCCGGGGTGAATGTGCGATAGGTTTGAGCTACCGGCTTCAGAGCCCAGCGGTCGATGGTGTCGTTAAACCGGTAAACCTTACGGTTCCAGTTCTCATAGGGGTCCTGCGGGTTAACGGCAGCCGAGCCCTCACGAACCGGCTCCTGTGCTTCCTGGGCCACAGCCGGCCCCGCAGACATGACAATTACCAAAATAGCCATAAGCGGCATGGCGAACAGCCGGCCCCAGCTTGAATAATGTGTCATCAGCGACGGCGCACCACAACACTGCCTATGGAATAACCGGCACCAAAAGAACAGATTACACCTGTGTCACCGGTTTTCAGGTCGTCTTTGTGTTTGTGAAACGCAATGATCGAACCTGCAGAACTGGTATTGGCATACTCGTCAAGAATCACAGGTGCTTCATCTTCACTCGCGTCCCGACCAAGCACCCTGCGGGCGATCAGCTGGTTCATGTTCAAGTTGGCCTGATGCAACCACATTCTGCGAAGACCATCCGGAGAAAGCGACAAGCTACCGAGGTGATCCTGAATGGTTTCTGCAACCAAAGGCGAAACTTCCTTGAATACTTTGCGCCCCTGCTGGATAAACAGTTTATCCGGCTGACCAACACCGGCTTCGTCTGCCCGGTTCAGGAAGCCGAAATTATTGCGGATGTTGTTCGAGAAGATCGTTTTCAGGCGGGTACCAAGAATCTCAAACCCCTGTCCCGGCTGAGTGTTCTCCTCACGCTCCACAAGAATAGCCGTGCAGGCATCACCAAAAATAAAATGACTGTCGCGATCGCGGAAATTCAGGTGGCCGGAGCAGATTTCAGGGCTGACAACCAGTACCGCGCGCGCTGAGCCATTCTCCACAGAGTTAACGGCTGCTTGCAGGCCAAAGGTGGCAGAGCTGCAGGCCACGTTCATATCATAGGCGAAGCCATCAATACCAAGGGCGGCCTGAACTTCGATAGAAACCGCAGGATAAGCTCGCTGCAAGTTGGAGCACGCTACGATCACCGCATCCACATCGCTGGCTTTCTTTCCGGCCTGAGCCAACGCTTCATTGCAGGCAGCAACCGCCATATCACACTGAACGGACGGCTCATCGTTGCCGCGTTCAGGAATATACGGCGCCATGCGTTTCGGATCAATAATGCCGGTCTTGTCAATAACATGCCGGCGCTTGATACCTGAGGCTTTTTCTATAAATGCCGAGGAGGACGGTTGAAGTGCGTCAGCTTCGCCACGCTCAATCGCGTCTGCATGTTCCGAATTGTACATCTCAACAAACTGGTTAAAAGCTTCAACCAGCTCATCGTTATCGATGGTCGCCGGCGGTGTGTACAGGCCGGTTCCGCTAATAACGGCTTTAATCACGCTAACCCCACGTCATGAATATGAAAACAGGAAGACAGGTATATCTACTTTCGGAAATACTAACACAGTCCCGGGGTTTTACTCGCCCCGCAGAAGCCACCAAGGCGGGCAGGTTTGATGCGATCAGACCCGGGTGAGATCCCACTGCTTATCCAGGCGTTTTACAGATACGGTCATGATCGTGCCCAGTTGCTGAGCAAAAAACGACACGCGGTATTCCTCCAGCATCCATCGGTAGAGCACCAGTTCTGGATCACGAACGCCCTGCTTTTGCTGCTCATCGCGCTTGCTTGCGTACCGGTTCCACAGAGTATCCCGTGTATGGAGAAACTCACGTTCACGCCCCATTTCCCTTGTCATTTTCTCCAGCCTGACCAGCGCCGCTTCAAAATACCGCCCGAACTCGGTCAGCCATTGGGGCGGAGTTGCCACCAAAAATCCAGGATAAACAAGGTTCTGCATCTGAAACTTCAAATCCGCCATGCTGTTTGCGAGGGCCAGATTGATCTTGCCTTTCAGTTGCTTTGCCACCTTCTGGTAGCCGGTCAGGGCCTGGTATAGACGCTCGTCGGCTTGCTCCAGAGCCGGAATAAAGTCGCCCCGATGCTGGTCAAACAGAGCATCGAATTCTTCACGGGTACCGGGTATCCGGTCGTGTAAAAAATGCTCCATGGCAGTGGAAACAAGCAGATCGTCCAGAAGAACCTTTGCCTGCCCGACGGTTGAAAACATCAGAGCTGACTGTTTGAAGCGGGGGAGCTTTCTCTCCAGATCGTCCAGGGTGCTTCCAAACCGGTTAAGGATCAGGCGAGCAATACCCTTGCGGGTTGTGTCTTCTGCGGTAAGGCGATCCAGGCAACGAATCTCACGCACGCGTTTTCCCAGATCCTCAAGAGCCGGGTAAACCGTGATTTGCATGCCGCCCTTTTCAGTCTGCACCTGCCTGGGCAGATCACCAAATTCCCAATCCGTGAATTCGCCCGCAGGCTCCTGATTTCGGCTATCGCTTGTGGCTGACGCGAGCGCTTCTTCAGCCCGCCCTTCAAGCTGATCCTGAAGCTCGCCCGTTTCGCGACTTTCAGCGATCACTTTACCGCCATCCCCAAGAACTCTGAGGTTCATTCTCAGGTGGCGTGGCAGCTCATCCCGAGGCCAGGCTTCCGGATCAATGCGTACACCAGTCATGCGGCGCAACTGCTCCCCCAACCGGAAAGCCAATGGCTCGTTGGAAGGCTGAAGATTGGCAACAGCAGCGTCGACAAAGTCTGGCACCGGCACAAAATTGCGACGCAGGGATTTTGGCAAGCCTTTAACCAGCGCAATACATTTCTCGCGAAGCAGGCCTGGCACCAGCCATTCAAGGCGCCGGGAGGGAATTTGCCGCAGCGCCATCAATGGCACCTGAAGCGTAACGCCATCACGCTCGCTGGTCGGCTCAAACTCGTAGCTGAGCGGGTAACGAACCCCCTCCCACTCCAGAAAATCCGGGTACAGGTCGCCCGCCAAAGCATCAACTGGCCGTTGCAGAACGTCTTCTTCGGTCAATTCCAGATTGCGAAGCTGTTCAGCCGTAAGACTTTTCCACCAGCGTTCAAAGTGACGACCGCTGACAATCCCGGCGGGCAAGCGTTCATCGTAAAAACTGACAAGTACTTCATCATCCACCAGAAGATCCCGGCGGCGGGTTTTCTTCTCCAGATCCTCAACGCTGGCCAGCATCTCGCGATTGCGGCTGATAAAAGGCGCTTTCGAACGATAGTCACCCTCCACCAGTGCATGGCGGATAAACAAATTGCGGCATTCAACCGGGTCTATTTTGCTGAAGGCTATGCTGCGTTTGGCCACCACATCAAGGCCGTAAAGGGTAATCTTTTCATACCCCATCACCTGAGCTCTCTTCTGCTCCCAGTGCGGTTCGAAATAGTGGTGCTTCACCACATGCCCGGCCAGGGGCTCTATCCATTCGGGCTGAATGGCGGCCACCATGCGGGCAAACACCCGGCTGGTTTCTACAATTTCCGTGGCGACAATCCACTTCGGCCCGGTTTTCGATACTTTAGAGCCGGGAAAAATCAGGACCTTGCGATTGCGAGTGGCCAGATATTCCCTTTTTTCAACCTTGGTCGCTACCTGCCCCAGCAAACCGGCCAGAATCGCTTTGTGTATCATGTCGTAGGTGGCGGCGTTCCGGTTGAACGACAGTTTTTGATCACGGCAAATCAGCGTAAGTTGCCGGTGAATGTCGCGCCACTCCCGCATACGCATCCAGCTGAGAAAGCTCTTCTGGCACACCTTTTTGAGCTGATTCTGGGACAGTTCCTGGCGCTGCTCTTCGTAAAAGTTCCAGATATTCAGCAGAGTGATAAAGTCGGATTCTTTATCATTGAATGGCGCGTGGGCCTGGTCTGCCGCCTGCTGTTTGTCCTGCGGCCGTTCTCTGGGGTCCTGAACACTCAAACCGGCAATAATGATCAGCGTTTCCGCCAGGCTGCCCTGATCTGCGGAGGTGACCAGCATTCGCGCCAGGCGCGGATCCAGGGGCAATTTCGCCATGGTCCGCCCGAGCTTTGTAACGCGCCGCGAACTATCGACCGCACTCAGTTCTTCCAGCAGTTTGTAGCCATCATTGATCAGGCGTTTGTCGGGCGCTTCAAGAAACGGGAAATGGCGAATTTCACCCAGACCTGAAGTGGACATCTGCAGGATCACGGAAGCAAGATTGGTTCGCAGTATTTCCGGGTCGGTGTATTCGGGGCGGTTGAGAAAGTCTGTTTCATCGTACAAACGAAAACAGATGCCCGGAGCAACCCGGCCACAACGCCCTGCCCGCTGATTGGCGCTGGCTTGCGATACCGGCTCAATAGGTAGGCGCTGTATTTTGGAACGAACGCTGTAACGGCTGATTCGCGCAACACCGGTGTCAATCACGTAGCGGATGCCAGGTACCGTCAGAGAGGTTTCCGCTACGTTGGTAGAAAGCACAATCCGGCGCCCGCGATGGTTCTGAAACACCCGGTTCTGTTCCTGATTGCTCAGCCGGGAGTACAGCGGAAGGACTTCCGTGTGCAGAAGTTCTGCGTGGCGCAGCACTTTACTCAGGTTGCGGATCTCACGCTCACCCGGTAGAAAGATCAGCACATCGCCCGGTGGCAACTTGTCGCTACGCTCATGCTGCTCAATTTCATCAAGCGCAGCGAGAACGCCATCATTCCAGCCCTGGTCGCGATCATCTTCATCGCCGGCCAGTGGCCGGTACCGCACGTCTACAGGAAAGGTACGGCCACTGACTTCCAGCACCGGAGCCTTGTCGAAGAAATCGCTGAAGCGATCCACTTCGATGGTAGCAGAGGTGATGATGACTTTGAGATCAGGACGTTTGGGGAGAAGTTGTTTCAGATAGCCCAGCAGAAAGTCGATATTCAGGCTGCGTTCGTGGGCTTCATCAATAATCAGCGTGTCGTAACGGTTGAGAAAGCGGTCGTGCTGGACTTCCGCCAACAGAATCCCATCAGTCATTACTTTGACCCGGGTCTGTTCGGACGTGTTGTCGGCAAACCGCACCTGATAGCCGATCTGCTGCCCGGTCTGCTCGCCAAGCTCATCCGCAATACGGGCAGCAACACTGCGGGCCGCAATACGTCTTGGTTGGGTATGACCGATAAGACCGCGAATTCCGCGGCCCATATTCATGCAGATCTTGGGTATCTGGGTTGTTTTACCCGATCCGGTTTCGCCGGCAACAATGACAACCTGATGGTTTTCAATCGCTTCGCGGATATCATCTACACGATCAGAAACCGGCAGCCCTTCCGGAAAACTGATTGGTTTGTGCAGGGCTGACCGAATATCAGAGTGCAAGGTCACCGTATTTACTTGTTCCCCGGCTCGTCACGCAGTTCACGGCGCAGAATCTTACCCACGTTAGTCTTTGGCAGATCATCGCGGAACTCAAAGAAGCGCGGCACTTTGTATGCTGTCAGGCGCTCACGACAGAACTCTTTCAGTTCATTCTCGGTGACACCTTCGGTTGTCGGGACCAGGTAAACCTTTACAGCTTCACCACTCTTGGCATCCGGGATACCCACTGCTGCGCACTCAACCACCTTCGGGTGGCTGCTCACCACATCCTCAATCTCGTTCGGGTAAACGTTAAACCCGGATACGATGATCATGTCCTTCTTGCGATCAACAATACGGATGTAACCGTCTTCCTGAATCACCGCCACATCACCGGTCTGGATGTAGCCATCTTCAGTGAAGGATTTCTGCGTATCCTCCGGGCGCTGCCAGTAACCGCGCATGACCTGAGGGCCTTTCACACACAGTTCGCCCGGCTCTCCCAACGCTGTCTCATTGCCATCATCATCAATGGTTTTGACTTGTGTGGAAGGAACCGGCAAGCCGATGGTGCCCAGCTGGATAGCACTTCGGGGGTTAAAGGTAACCACCGGAGAGGTTTCGGTCATGCCATAGCCTTCAGAAATTGCACAACCGGTCACACGCTCCCACATCTTCGCCGTATCCGTGGTTAATGCCATGCCACCGGAAGATGTCAGCTTGAGGTGGCTGAAATCGAGACCCTGAAACTCTTCGTTATTGCACAGAGCAACAAACAGCGTGTTGAGACCCAGGAACGCGGTGAACTTGTGGTTCTTCAGTTCCTTGACAAAGCCCGGGATATCCCTCGGATTGGGGATCAATACGTTGTGGCCGCCGGCTTCCAGCATGATGCCGCAGTTCAGCGTGAAGGAATAAATGTGATAGAGCGGCAAAGGTGCAATCACCACTTCCTGCCCTTCAATAATCGTGTCTTCCATCATCGGCCGAACCTGCAGCAGGTTCGCAACCAAGTTGCCGTGGGTGAGCATCGCGCCCTTGGCTACGCCGGTTGTTCCACCGGTATACTGAAGCACGGCGATGTCGTCTTGCGTGCACTCAACCGGAGTAAACTTTTCGCGGGCACCTGCACTGAGTACGGCTGGCAGTTTGTGGGCCTGCGGCATATTGAACGATGGCACCATTTTTTTTACATGTTTGACGACAGCGTTCATCAGCGTGCGTTTGATGGGCGAATGCATGTCGGCAATCTCAGTCACAATGACATGCTCAATGCACGTATGAGGCAGAACTTTTTCAGCGTTTTCAGCCATGTTCGCCAGAACGACCAGCGCCTTGGCACCCGAATCGTTAAACTGGTGTTCCATCTCGCGAGCGGTATACAGTGGGTTGGTATTGACCACGATCAGGCCCGCACGCATGGCGCCAAAAACCACAACCGGATACTGGGTGAGGTTAGGCATTTGCACCGCAATACGGTCGCCGGGTTTCAGGTCGGTCTTGTTTTGCAGCCAGGCAGCGAAGTTCCGGCTTTGAGTGTCCAGGTCGCGATAGCTGAGAGTCACACCGACAGCGCTGAATGCAGGACGGTCTGCGTATGTCTTCACCGCCCGATTAAACACGTCCACCATGCTGCTGTATTTTTTCAGATCAACTGCACGGGGAACGCTGGCAGGGTATTTGTCTTGATAGAACTTCTCAAAATCCATCACCATCTCCTGTCTGGCGCTTTTATTTATAGTGATTTACGAATGTCGTAAAGTTCAAAAATCAACTCGACATAAGTATCAGCCTCGAAAAAGTGGGGAGAGAATAGCAGTTTTGTTAACGATGAGGTAGTTTCAGATCCCAACTTGAAACACCTCAACCACCAAGCCTCGCGCACGGAGCACTTGATGAGTGACACCCTTGATACCCTTGAAAACATTACTTACGACGAGCTAAATGAGGGCGACACTGCGACATTCGTCCGAACACTGTCAGAAGATGAACTGGTGTTGTTTGCCGCGGTTTCCGGAGACGCAAACCCGGTGCATCTGGATCCGGAGCATGCTGCCGGCTCAATATTCGGGGAGCGGGTCGCCCACGGTATGTGGAGCGGGGCACTGATCTCTGCTGCTTTGGCCACGGTTATGCCCGGCCCCGGCACTGTGTATCTGGAACAAAGCCTTTCGTTCAAGCGCCCCGTCAAACTCAACGATACAGTGACCGTAAAGCTGACAGTCTCGCGCAAAGACCCGAAAAACCGGGTTGTTTTCCGTTGTGAGGTAACTAACCAGAACAATCAGAAGGTTGTCACCGGTGAGGCCAGGGTTATTGCCCCCACGGAAAAAATTTCCGTTTATAAGCCAATACTTCCAAACATCACGATCGAAGGTCACGACTGACCATCGGGGAGGCAGTTTCAGCCCGGCAGGAAATCAATGGGAAATCTCACCTTCCGGGCTTCAACATTAGCGGCACCGTAACAGTTGGTAACAGCGAAGAACGGTATCCACTAGGTCACCAAATCCAAAACTCGAATTACCGGAAAAGGTCCCAGAAAAACACACGGTAGAATCCAGGAAAAAAGTGTCGACTTATTTGACAGGAAGTGAATGCAAATCTGTTGCGGAGAACCCCTACGCAGCTGTATTTCAGGGACTATTCTGTTCTGGCCCTGTATTTGCTGATATGAAAAGGCGGGGGATGTGTTCCACACACCCCGCTTGATATGCCGAGCTTTGCCGATGTCTCAACCGCATCGGCTTTTTTTATTTGCTCAGTTGCTTCATGGCCGATTCGAGGCCTTCCACCGTGAGCGGGTACATGTGATTGTTCACAAGCTGCCGGGTCATGCCCAGGGAGCCGCCCGTTCCCCAGTAGCTCTCGGGTAGCGGATTGATCCAGACCACCTTGCGAAAATGCTCGCTGATGCGCTGAAACCAGACCGCACCGGATTCTTCATTCCAGTGTTCAATGGAGCCGCCCGCGTGAGAAATCTCATAGGGCGCCATGGTGGCGTCGCCTACAAAAATCACTTTGTAGTCTGACGAGTACTTGTGAAGGATGTCCCAGGTACTCGTGGTTTCATTCATGCGCCGTATGTTGTTCTTCCACAAGCTCTCGTACACGAAGTTATGAAAGTAGAAGTACTCCATGTGCTTGAACTCAAGGCGGGCGGCGGAAAACAGTTCCTCGCAAACCCGGACGTGGGGGTCCATGGAACCGCCCACATCGAAAAAGATTAAAACCTTAACCGCGTTGTGGCGCTCCGGCACCATCTTTAGATCCAGATAACCCGCGTTGCGGGCGGTGGACCGGATAGTGTCGTCCAGATCCAGCTTGTCTGCAGCACCCTGGCGTGCGAATTTCCGCAAACGGCGGAGCGCTACCTTGATGTTACGAATACCCAGGGTCACGCTGTCGTCCAGATCCTTGAACTCGCGTTTTTCCCAAACCTTGATGGCACGGCCGTGGCGGCCTTTCTTCTGGCCGATGCGGTATCCTTCCGGATTGTAGCCGTCTGCACCAAAGGGCGACGTGCCGCCGGTGCCAATCCATTTGTTACCGCCAGCATGACGCTCTTTCTGCTCCTCCATGCGTTTCTTGAAGGTTTCGATCAGCTCTTCCAGGCCACCCAGCGAATCAATTTTGGCTTTTTCTTCCTCGCTCAGGTTTTTCTCAAACTCTGAACGCAGCCATTCATCGGGAATCAGTGCTTCCAGCATCTGGTCCAGGTGTTCAATGCCTTCAAAATACGCCTTGAAGGCCAGATCAAACTTGTCGAAGTGGCGCTCATCCTTTACCAGGCACAACCGCGCCAGGTAATAAAACTCCTCCATATCTGCAAAGGCGAGCCGCTGTTGCAGCGCTTCCAGCAGATCGAGGAATTCACGCAGGCTGGCAGGTACTTTGGCCCGCCGCACTTCGAGAAAAAAATCAATCAACATAAAACCGCACTCTTGCCGAATTTCAGCCGCGACGGCGTGCCATGAACGCCAGCTTTTGCAACAGGTGCACGTCCTGCTCGTTTTTCACCAGAGCACCGTACAACGGCGGCAGCGCCGAGCTGCTGTCTTTGTCCTGCAGCATTTTTGCTGTCAGTTCATCTGCCATCAGCAATTTAAGCCAGTCAATCAACTCGGAGGTTGAGGGCTTTTTCTTGAGACCCGGCACCTTGCGCACATCAAAAAACACCTCCAGAGCGTCCTTTACCACCTGCTCCTGAATACCCGGGAAGTGCACATCCACAATGCTTTGCATGGTGGCGTGATCCGGGAAGCTGATGTAATGGAAGAAGCAGCGGCGCAGGAAAGCGTCTGGCAATTCTTTTTCGTTGTTACTTGTGATCACTATGATGGGCCGCTTTTTGGCTTTTACGAACTCCCGGGTTTCGTAAACGTAGAACTCCATGCGATCCAGTTCCAGCAGCAGATCGTTCGGGAATTCGATGTCGGCCTTGTCAATTTCATCGATCAGCAGCACAACCTGGTCTTCGGCCTCAAAAGCCTCCCAGAGCTTGCCCTTCACGATGTAGTTGCTGATGTCCTTAACCTTCTCATCACCCAACTGGGAATCCCGCAAACGGGAAACCGCGTCGTACTCATACAGGCCCTGCTGAGCCTTGGTGGTGGATTTGATGTGCCAGGGAATCAGGCGCATACCGAGCGCGCTTGCCATTTCCTCCGCCAGCAAGGTTTTGCCGGTGCCGGGCTCGCCTTTGATCAGCAGTGGGCGTTGCAGCGTAATGGCCGCGTTTACGGCCATTTGCAGGTCATCGGTGGCTACATAATTATCGGTACCGGTAAACTTCATCTGAGTCGTTCCTGTTGGTTACTTTTTCCGTTCATCATCCGGCTCGTTGTCCGGGTCATCAGGTAAATCGTAGTCGGGCAAATCATCGAATTCTGACAGATCAAAATCATCCAGGCCAAATTCTTCTTCATCGCCTTCTTCCAGCGGCTCAACCAGTTCCGGAATATCTTCTTCCGGCTTCACAATGGCGTTGGCAACCGGTATGTCCTCTTCCGCCAGTTCTTCTTCCGGTTCGGGCTGCAATACCGGCTCCGGCTGCAGCACAGGTTCGGGCTCTGGCTCAGCTTCTGACTCGGGCTTTGCCATCACAACAGGAGTCTCGGCCTCAAGATCAGCCATTTCCTGCTTCAGATCCGCCAGGTCTTCAGTATCTTCGTTCGCCCTTTCACCACCCGCCGCCGCACGACGCTTGCGCATCACCAACACAATGATCAGTGCGAGAACCACCAGAACGCCGGCTCCGATCATCCACAGTGGCACGGGCAGCGCTGATGCGGCTTCCGGCTTTTCTTCTGCTTTGGGCTTTTCTTCCGCTGAGGACTTTTCTTCCGCTGAGGGCTCTTCTTCCGATACAGGCACCGGTTCTGTCGGCTCAGCAGGCTCCGGTTGAGACTCAGGTTCTGCCACCGGATCAGGTTCCGAAGGCACGGGCGTTTGCTCTGCCTGCTCGGCAAGGCTGATATCAATGGGTGACTCGATGGTTGGTTCAACCATACCAACAGGAACCATAAACTGGGTCGTTGCGGTAAATTTGCGGGCAAAGGTTTTGCCGTCCGCCACGATATCTATTCTGTACAAACCTTCTGCCGGAAGCTTGCTGATGGTATCCGTATATTCGCCATCCACCGGCGGCTGATCGGCTGAGAGCGACCTGCTGCCGCTGCGACCGTCTGCAGTGGTCAGACTGAGCGTAACGCTTATTAAGTTCAGAAATTCCGGGTCGACTATCTTTTCCGTTTTGTCGAAAAAAGCAACGCGGACATCGACCAGAGTTTCCGGGGTAAACGTCGCTGGAACCAGGCTGACTACCATTCTCAAATCACTGACAACCGTAACGCGACTTCCCTCGCCCAGCTCACCCTTTACGCGCCACTCGCCCGCTGCAGGCTCAGTAATCGTAACCAGATCGTAGGCCGCTTCCCGCACCCAGCGAACGTTGCCAGGTTGCTCGGAATACAGAAGTGTTTCACCATCAGGCCGAATCAGTTCCAGGCTGGCAGGCTGCTTTGCCTCATCGTTGTCGCTCCGGGATTCATCCTTGTTCGCCGGGCTACGGAAGATCAGGGCGGTAAA
>Ga0207901_1000276_pt1 | contig 16656 bp, 8 predicted proteins | sample LinPmetageLP46_FD_184057 | JGI IMG/M metagenome (GOLD analysis project Ga0207901, IMG submission 184057) | Marine viral communities from the Pacific Ocean - LP-46 (SPAdes) | ecosystem: Environmental > Aquatic > Marine > Oceanic | place: Pacific Ocean | collected 2011-06-12
ATCACCCCAGCTTCCATCGCGACGGTTATCCGGTGGTTCCGCGGCTTGGGCTTCTGTGGAGGGTGTCCAATGCGATTGTCATCAAAGGTGAATCCTACTTTGCGCTGACATCCGAAGCACTGATGGCAGGTGTCGAAATCGAGGTCAGTGCGGATTTTGGCTGGGCTTGGGCGCGAATAGCCTTTGGTGCCAACGCAATTGTCTATTTCGATCCTTTCTATTTCATGGCGGATGCCTATGCGAGGATATCCGCCGGTATCAAGATCAAAACCTTCTTTGGCACCATCCGTATCAGTATCAGCCTGGGCGCCCAAATTGAAGTGGAAGGCCCGGATTTCCGGGGCAAGGCTACTATCGAAATCGGGCCTTGCGACATCAAGGTCAGGTTCGGAACCTCCCGGGAAATTCGCGGAATATTCGTCGACTGGGACGGCTTCGTACCCAAGTACCTGGAAGAGGTGGGGCCGGGCAGGGCGCGGACATTATCTGGTGCTACCGGCAAGGGCACCTTGCCCGCCTCGACCAATGGCGCCACCTCAGCACCATCCAGTGACGGCAGTCTGGCAAAGCCTTTTGAAGTCTTTGCAGAATTTGAAGTCTCGGTTGTCGCGTCGGCACCGGTCACCAAATTCGATTTTGGTAATCAGGCGGTTAACAAAACCATCACGCCTAAACTGCCAGATGGAACGTCAGTTTCTATGGGCCTCAGCCCGATGAATGCTTCCGGGCTTTCCGGCACCCTCAAGTTAAGGCTTGAAAGAAGGACCGGAGGCAGTTGGGTAGATCGCACCGCGGACCTGCGTCCCCTGGTCGAGGGGATGGTTGACGAAAAAGAGTCCGAAGAAGGCCCTACCTATGGCCTGGAAGCCTTCCCGATTGGCGTTTGGGGCCAACCCGAAGATCCCGATCAACCCTCAAGCCCCCTGCCCAAAGGCGACGTTATCTTCGCAGGTAGCAGGCTTAAACTCGTCGCTGCGGCGGACATGAGCAGCCAGACCGGCCCGGAAATCGATTACTATCGGGTCGAAGCAGGCCGCCGGCCTCTGCCGTTGTCCGCTATAGGCAATGTCCGCCTTAGAAATATCAACCGTGCCGATGATATGGGGCTTTCTCCCATCGCCGTCTCGGTGTCTGATGCGTTCAATGAGGCGAGGAAATACCTGTTTGCAGAGGCGGTGCGAGAAGTGCCCGAGGGCTTACTTGCCGTCGGGTCACGGAGCGCAAAAGCTCAGGCCATATATGAAAACTCAAGAACGGCACCGCCGCTGTTTGGCTCCCTGATGGATGGGCTTGAACCGGTTAACGCTGAGAACTCATCTGTAAGCCAGATGGCGACCGGCGCAACCGTTGCCGACCGGCAACCTGCCAAGCCATTTGTGACCGGTTTCATGACCAGTGGTGCCGGCGTGACTTTGAGAGCTGCAACCACCTCGGTCTCAGATGGGCGAATCAAGCGCAGACCCGCACCCTCAATCGAATCGGTGCGTGGCCGCTTGGGCCGGAGCTTACCTATCAAGCTCAACCTGACCCACGCTCCCTCGCGAATCAGCGACGATACCGTTGTGCTCAGAGGTTCGGTGCCACGCACCAATGTAGCGGGCCTTTCGCAATCCTATCTTGGGGGGCGCGTAGGCTCGGGTGCCGGAACCGGCTATGTGAAAGGCCTCAATTCCGGCCCTGCGCCACAGGCGCCTCAAACCAGCCTTCGGGCCGGGGATTTTGTAACCCTGCGATGCCCGGACGCGGCGATTGACACAGGTTCTGGCCGTCCTCAGCTGCGTATTTCCGGTCTCGCCCGGGTAGTTATGCTGCTTGGTAACGGCGCCGTGCTTCACGACATGCCGGTGCGAGACAAAACGCTTGAAGTGCCAGCCCACACCGCACTCATAGCGGTGCAGGCCAGTGGAGGCGGTGATGGTCGAGCCACCGGGATTGAGGTGAAAGGTTGGCATGACCAATCACGCCTGATCCGATTATCCGGTCGTTCTGCATTGGGGGCTGGTTGCGTGCTGGCGCTCAATGGAGCCAACAGTCGCCCCCGGGTAGGTTGGCATGTAGCGCAGGATCTTGTTCGCGGTGCGGCCTCTGTTTCAACTCGTTTCGGCGCTCAGGTCACGTGTATTGGCGTGGTCCTGAAGGGTGCCACCTCCCGCGCTGCAAGCGATGTCGAGATTGAGTTGTACGGTGCGACTCATCGAAGCGATCCAGTCGAACCCACGGTGGTTCAGGTCGGTTCCAGATCCATTCTCTTGTTCGATGTAATCCCGAATGGGGGCAATTCGGGCGTTTCAGTGCGCGCGATTCAAGGTGGTGCAAAGGAGATCGCGGGCATGATTGCCGCAGTTTCTGACGCAGATTCTCTTGCAGAGCTTGTTGCAGAAAAAGGGTTACCAGCCACGGTATCGCGCTTGCGGGCGGTTTCGGATGAGAGCTGTGACATTGAGTGGATTTCGGTGAAGGAGTAGGAGCGCATGCCTGTTGGTGAAGGAAAATTCAAGCTCTACGCCAAATTGACGCCACCGCTGGAGGCTGGCTTGTGGCGCCTGAGAGCCGATCAGCATTTCGGGGCGCAAACGCCAGAAACAGGTCTGGACGAGAATGATTTGCGCGTGGATCAGGAAAACGTGCATCTGCGCATACGATCACCCCGGTATCTGCTGCCACCGGACCAGATCTTGTCCACCTACCCGCCAGCCAACTCTTTCGGGAGTTATGGAAGCCGCTTACCCCAGGTTGTGATCAAACGCCGGACACTGCCGTGGGAAAGGCGTCTTGAAGGTGCGCCAGCGAAAACACCCTGGTTTGCCCTGGTTCTGATTGCCGAGGGAGAAGCAAAACTGGAAACCTCGGTGGATGTGGAAAACTGCGTAACAGCGGGTGTGGAACTTGAGGGCCTGAAAGAGGTTGCGAAGGGCAATTGTCTGGTCGCAAAAAAATCACTGATTAACCGCGTTTTCCCCACCAAGAGAGACCTCGACCTGCTGGCTCACGCTCGGGAAGTGGACATCCAGGACACTGAACTGATGATGGGTGATGACGACGGGTTCCTCGCGGTCGTGATCAGTAACCGTCTGCCCCTGCCGGGAAAGGATGAAGAAGGAAACGACGCGCCAGTGAAATATCTTGCGTGCCTGATCAATCTGGAAGGCCAGTACGATGTGCTACTGAACCGCTCGCCGGATCCGGCACCTACCTTCGCAACGCAGTTCCTGATCAAAAATCTTATGTACCAGGAGCACTCTGCGCGCGATGATCATCTGGTTATGGCGACGGCGCTGGCTCCCGGGCGTCCTGTCATAAATCCAGCCGATCTGGGTGAACTGACAAATCTGGTTCCGTTGGCACAAGGCAGCGAAGGCTCCCGCAGCACCCGATATCAGTCCGGCGCTGCGGTGGGCACCGGAGCGAAGCCTTACGCTGGCAGCAGACAATGGTCGACATCTTCACCGGTCATGAACACATCGGCGCAGGTTTCCCTTCAGATGGCGGAGTCTTTTCGACTTGTCGATGGGTTTGAGGCACTTCCGTTTGACCCGGAATATCGCTTCCCGGTTCTTTTGCACTGGAGCTTTACCACAACGGGCGATACCACTTTCCAATCCCTGATGACCAACCTGGATTCCAGACTGCTTGGCGATGTGGGTAATGCCGCCAAGCCTTTAAGCGGGCGGCTTCCCCTTGAAGTGGTTGAGAGCGGACATATAGGGCTGGGTCATCAGACCCGTGAAGGTGATCGGGTCCGGGCCTGGTACCGCGGCCCTCTGGTACCACATCCCACGAAAAATACCGGGGCTGACAGGCTCAAGCTGGCTCACAGTTCGGACCAGCTCCGGGTAGTTATTCCCGATGGCCGGGAAGACCTCTCACTGGCAACCGCATTCGAAATCGGGCGGCTGTTAACGCTCTCGCAACCTTCCATCATTGCTGCACTGATGCGCTGGCGTCAGGCGGATTACCACGCGGCACGCCTGCGTTCACTAATGGTCAGCAACCGGAACCTATGGGAAGAGCTGCTGGGTGTCGGCTTTGAAAAGATCGACCTTCACAAGATAGGCCCTCTGGCAGGTCGTTTTTTTGCCGATGCCATCGTCAAGAATCCGGAACAGTTCCTCGGCAACCCCCGCCCCCGAGTCACTCCCGGTCGGCCGCTGGAGTTCGAGGGTAAGGCAACTACCATACTGGCGCGCGGGCTTGGACTGAAGCCGGCGCTTTTTACCGGGGACCTGGCGAAGGTGTTCAATAGCCTGCGTGATGTTGGGGTTCCGAGGGATGACCTGCTGATAACGGACCTTGGGCGGATTGATGTTCGGGAGACCCTCGGAATTGACCTGGACAGGCAACGCATCGACCTGGTGTCCAGCGCGCTTTCAAACAAGTTGTTGGACGACAACCTGACAGGCCCCGCGTTTCCGGTAACAGATCGCATCAGGGCCGACGTTTTGAATGACAACCTGGACGTGATCCTGCGTGACCCAAGACGTCGCGACTTCACGGATGAGGATCAATCATGATTAACAAAAGCAGTGATATTCTTGAGCGACTTGGCACTGAAATTAAAAAAACGGCGCGATCTCCCTCCACAGAATTCAAACGCGACGAAAACACCGCGATGCCTGCAGAGCTCAGAAACTGGCTGGTTCGGTTGCGGCTGTTGGAAGGCGTACCCTTTGCCAATCTGGTCGCGGACAGCGAACTGCTTCCGCAGGAATCCATTCGCTGGTTTTACATGGATCGGCGCTGGACTGATGCTCTGGTGCAGGGTTCCCTAAGCGTCGGAACCGTGAACAGTGATGACCGAATACAAATCGATGCCCAATACGCTGCCATTCGCGCAGAGCTGGACACCGAGGAACGTAACGTCCGCCGAAACAAAGGTATGGCCCGGCTCGCGGGGCAGCCCGGCCCCATCACCGGCTTCTTATTGCGTTCCGCTGCCGTTTCCGGTTGGCCTGGCCTTCATGTTCGTGCGTTCAATGTTGATCCGGAAGAGGGGGATCAGGCCCGGTTCAAAGAAGACGACCCCCGTCGAATCCGGCTACTGCGTCTGGAACGTCTGGCTCCGGCTGTCTTGCTTTGCATGTTTGACGGCATCCCCAAGGTAGTCCACATCGAAGAGCCCAGGCAGGGCGTCCAGTTCGGATTTAAGCACAAGGACAACGGCAGTCAGCGCTCTGCCACGTTGCGACCCCGTAGTAAAACATCGTTTGAGTACCTTGCGGAAGACGGCAGTAAGGATGTGGACGTGCCCTTCCGGGTTGGTTCATCTGGTGTAGTGGATATTCGCCGTCTGTCTGATGCCCTGGCGGCCCATCCTGAAACAGGTGCCGCTGACGGTCTGGATAGTGCCGAATACGCACTCCAGCTCATTCGCTTTCCGTGGCGGCAGGTATTTGGCGAAATCCAGGTGCCGCCAATCGGTTCCATGTTCCGGGCCTCCATCGAGTACGCGCCGATGGTCAATGCCACCTTCAAGCTGTGAGGCCCGACATGTTCAAACATTTGCTCAAAACGAAAACACTCACCAAGGCCATCTTCGATGAGCGCTGGGCATGGCTGGTCAGGGCAGACACAGACCTGGGCTCTGTTACAACCTGGGATCCGAATCTGCGCCGAAACAAACGCATACTGGTTCCCGTGGACGTTCAGGCGTATGTGGCTCACGAATCCAACCCGGAATCTCTGGTGCCTGTGACCGGAGGGCCCGGTGACCCATTGCCTTTCACCGAAGGCACCGTTCCTGAAACCGGCGTACACCTGCATTGGGCGCTGCCCGATGCGTTGCTCAGAGGCGCTGAATCGGCATCGGGTGGTGAGCTGGAGATGACTGAACTGCCCGACCGCTGGGTGGTGATTCGTTCTCTGTTTCCCGTAGGTATCAACCGCCCCATGCTCAGAGGTTGGGTGGTGGATGCAAAGAAAGGATCAGTGACGCCGCTGGATCAATATCAGGGGGCAACGAACGACAGCGAGGATAAACCTACCTACGGCCAGCTCGACGGAACCGTTGGGGGATCGCCACTGTGGACGGCGTCCTACAGTGCGAGTGCAGGGCGATTCGGCTTCCACGATGCCTTTGAAGATTTGCCCAAACTGAGGAAAATTGCGAAGCACGGCTTCGAGAAGAACGTCGCCACCTACGTGGTGGCAGGCTGGTATACCGACAGCGACAAGGATCCTTTGGCTGTCAGCAAGGCAGATCTGTTGGATGTCATGGCGGATCTTGGCTGGCAGCTTGACCCAGAGGCCGAGCCACCAGGTAACGAGCCGGATCTCGCTGTGCTGGAGCGTTTACTCGCCAAAGGTCAGTTAAAGCAGCCAGCGGAATCGACACCCACGAAAATCGTTGCCCGCGGCAGAGAAGAATCTTTCACCTATGTCGACGTTGCCCCGGAGATGGCCTTACCCGTCCATAAAGCGGCCAAAGTTCTGATTGCTCAGAAACCGCCTACGTTCATGTCACTATTCCACGGAATGATTACCGGCGTACCCGTTGATACCGCACTACCGGGCTCTGATGAGCGACCGCGGAGTGAGTCACTGTCTGTTTCAGCCGGGTTTGATACTGACGATCTTGTGACTGCTCTTGGCGCGGGAACTATAGGTACCAGCCTATCTCAGAGAAGTGCGGCTGAAATGCTGGCTGCTGCCTTCACCAGCAACCTGATCGACAGGATTGGAACTCAGGACGGCCTCCGGGATATCGCCGAGCGTGAACACAATGACATGTTCAGTTCTTTACCCGGGAAGCCGCTGCCTTTAGCAAAGCTCGATCACCTCAGAACTGAAGACTCCGCATCGGTGAACGCTACCACGGTAGGCCGCAAGGGCCGGGCCAAGCTAGCCAGGCAGAGTAAGGGTGACGATCTGAACCCCCGGCCAAAATGGCGCGACAAGGTGGTTTTCAAGAAATCAGGCGAAACGCCCAAGGCACCCGACCTGAATATTGAGGAAAAGGTTGTTAAAAGTGCGATCAAGGACCGGCGCACGGTGGAGCGGCCCGCGCCAAGAATATTTATCCCTCAGCCGCCCTCAATTGCCATAAAGGGGGCCCGGCCCAGCCTGCGTCATCACTTCGATGGTTTATTCGATGATGAAGGCCGCTTGCGGTGCCGCTACCCGAATGAAGCAGTGAAAGGCATCAAAGGCGTCGTCAAAGCCCGCGACCTTGTACCAACACTAGGGTCTGGTGCGGTTCCGCCGGAGGTTCTGATAGTCGTGCGCGAGGCGATGGTGCTCAACCCATATTGCAGCCGCTGGCTGGCGAACGCAGCCGCTGAAAAACAAGAGAGCCGACCTCAATATCAACGCCGAATCGAAGGCGAAATGCTCAGGCTGTTTTCCAGCGATGGTCGTTACGACGGAAGCGGGGAGTACACACTGTCTGAGAGCTCAGTCAGTCCTCAGGCACCTGGAAAGGACAGCTGGAGCTCTGTGTCTTTTTCCCAGGCAGCCATCAAAAAACAGGCGGCAGCAGAACTGGCCCGAGCTTCATACCTCGATGGCTTCAACCCCAGCCCCTTGGGAGTGACCGCGTGGCGGCAGCCGTGGGTCCCCCTATGGCTGGAGTGGCGAGTGGAGCTGGAGGGCTCGACCCGGATAAGCGATTGGACACTCGACCAACTGGACGTGGTGCGTCGCGGAGATGCAGCTGACATTCAGATGGTCGAAATCACGGGTCGCAGCCCCATCAGCAGGGGGCTCGGCACCGCTCTTCATACTGGCATCGAACGATGGATTAAAGTCGAACAGGAACGAGAAGCCACCGGTGATTCACTCACCGCTTCGCAACAAAGTTCCCTGGAATCACTGGCCGATTTTCTGGAACCTCTGGACCTGGCCTCAGCTTCATTGGACGGCATCCGTGAACAGCTTCTGGGGCTCAACTATCGCGGCGGTTTTTTCTCTGCCCCCGAAGCCGATGATCGCCCGGAAGTGGTCGCAGACCCAATACCTCTGTTCGGTGGCACTCTCAAATTCAGCGCACTGCGGTTGGTGGACGCGTTCGGGCGAGTGCTGAATGTTCCCACCAACGACATCCACACGATTACGTCGTTAGAGATCAGCGACGCCCCCTCATCCATGAAAATGTCCGCAAGAATACAGGGCGGTGCGCGCTGGCTGTTCCGCCTGGTTGATCCAGCCTACCAAGGAGAGCCTTCGCTGGCACCGGAAGCATTTGTTAATCAATTGGAGCCGGATCTGTCCGTGAACCCGGTGGCCGGTTTCCTGCTTAGTGACCACATTGATGAATCTCTGGAAGCCTTTGATAATAAAGGCAATCCGATCGGGCAGATCAGCCATCATGAACTAACGGGGGCTGTGCGCTGGGAGCCTGCGCCTGGACGGCCATTGCCACCGGGAGCTGGCCCCATGGCAGAGCTGCCATCCAGTGCCACACCTCTGGGTAAACTGGCAGCCGGTGTCATCCGGTCAGATGTCCGGCAGCGCGACGGTATGCTTCCTCAATCTGAAAGTTCTTTGACTGCGCTTCTCCGCGCAATCGACACCACCCTCTGGACGATAGACACCTACAGCACGCTTGGATCGGCAACAGTCGCTGGGCTGGTTGGCCGCCCGATTGCCGTGGTGAAGGCGACGTTAAGGCTGGATATTCCCGATGATCTGGACGACGTTCGGGTTGATTCAGAAGAAACAGCCAAAGCCCGACGGGCTGCCTTTGAGGCTCTACGGGACGAGTCTTTCCCCGTGCGCTTGGGTGACCTGCAGAGAAGCGACGATTCGTTGTTAGGTTATTTCATTGATGACAATTACGACCACTTCCATCTGGTCGACAAATCCATAGCCGCTTTGGCCCGGGATTCTGGCCGCCGTCGTGGCCAGCTTGGCTTGCTTGGCCAGGTTCACATACCGGATGTTCAGCCGTTGGAGCATCCCTATCTGTTCAGCGACGACATTCTCTATATCAAACCCGGGCAGTCTTATCGGCTGACGCTACTGATGCTCCCAGCAGGTAAGGTAAACCTGACCTCGGGGGTATTGCCGAGGAAATCTCTAGCGCTGAATGATGTGTGGATCAATCGGGGACTGAAGCGTGTGATTCCCTCTGTGCGGGTAGGGCCCGTGCTGGTGGACCCGGACGAAATCAGATTGCCGAAGGTGAATCTGTTGGGCGATAGACAACAATTCACAAGGCGAACCGGAGCGCTGACATGGCGAGATGATCCGATCGTGTCAGCGAGCCAATCTGCCTTGTTGCCGCGGATGCCCCATGAATTCCAGGAGGGTTGGATTCGGATAATCGAGGAGGATGAATCATGACTACTACATCCACCGACCCTCGCATTGCCGAGGAAATGGCTTGGGAGCGCAGGCGAGATAGAAAATCGAAAAAACAAAAGAATTCAACAGCTCGCGATTCCTTTCTCGAAGACAGTACAGGTTTTGTAGACCGCCAGGCCCTGTCAGCTTCTTTAAACGCATTCATGGCGGGAGCGGGAATTGGCGAATTCGGTGGACCCGGCCCAGCACCGGGCGCAGCACCAATGCCAGCGCCCATGGCCTTTGCTGCCAACAACACCAATCGTTGGGTACCCATTGGACCCTCCGTTGTCAGGCAGGGGCAGGCGGATGGGCGGCCCAGAGTATCCGGGCGAGTCCGCGACCTGGCCGTCAGCCCCGATGGCCTGCGGGCCTACGCAGGTACGGCTAAAGGCGGCGTCTGGTACACCGGCGATGGCGGCGCAACCTGGGAACCGCTTGGAGGCTGGGCCAATGAGCCCAGGCGGATAGGTGGCAATATCAGCGCGTTTGCGTCTGGTTGCCTCCTGGTGTCATTTGGCGCCAATGCGGCGGCCGATTTTGTCATGGTGGGTACGGGGGAAATCGGCGCCTTCCAGCGTGCGACCGGGCAAGCGCCAGCCCGCGGCATGGGCATTCTCGTGGCACAGGGCCCAGCTAGTGCGGCTCTGAATGCAACCCCCTGGGAAACGACAACCGGCATCGGTTTTCTGGAAGGTGTCTCTGTTGTCCGCATGGTGAGAGTCCCGGGTTCTCCCGTGGGCGCTGATACGGATCAGGTCATTGCGGCGACATCCGGCGGTTTGTTCAGGGGCACACGGTCCATGGTAGGTGCCAATCTGGCCTTCACCTGGACACCGCTGCAGTTTCCGCCTGCTCCGGCAGCGCCGCCTGCAAGAGGGGTTGCGATTTCGTTCTCCGACCCTACAGACCTGTGCTACGTCGGTAACCGCCTGTTTATCTGCTTCAGGCACACAGGCGTGGCCTTCTCCGATGACAACGGCAACAGCTTTGCCTGGGTAACGATGAATCTTCTTCCGCCCCCGGCGGTACCTGCAGCAAGCCGCCTGCTCGGCCGAATGAGCATGGCAGTGAATGACGATAACAACCAGCTCTATGTGTTGGGCGAGGTGGATACCAATCCTTTCGTCAATAACGCTCCTCTTGTTGCTCACGTCTGGCAAATTGCGAATCCAGCTGCGATTGCACCCGCCGTGCCTATCGCCAACCCTCTCAACAATGTGCCTACCACGGCCAATCTCTGGCCGGGACAGCGGGATTATGACCAGGCCATAGTGGTGACAACCCGGACGACAGCAGCCGGGCCTCCTCCCGTCCGAACCGACCGTGTCTACATCGCAGGCTCACTTATCTGGCTGGCAAACTGGAATGCGTCTATCTGGGCCTTTGATGTCAACGGAAACAACCTGATTCCTTCGCCCGGCGTTTCCGATCAACCTGCTGGCACCACCCACGGGGCTAGCGCGCTGGGCCTCATAGGTAATGCGATCCACCCGGACGTTCACAGCCTTCGTAAGGCCACGAACCCGGACGGATCAAGCCAGATCTGGGTGGGGTGCGACGGGGGCGTATTCGTTTCCCTGCTTAACGGGCAAAGCAATACGTTCGCCGCAAAGAACGTCGGACTTGCCTCCATCGAGTCGGTGTTTTGCGCGAATCACCCGACCTCCAGCCACTTCGCTATGTTGGGATGCCAGGACAATGGCCGACAGGTGAGGGTGGGCAGCACAGTTTGGGAAATGAAAACCACTATGCAGGGGGATGGCGGCGGTGTCGTTTTCCATCCGGTGCAGTCACATTATGTGATGGGGCAGTTTACGAGGGCAAACTGGGCCTGTGACCCTTCCTCCCGCTATGTGCAACCGTGCAATGTAGTAGCGAACGATGCAGAGTCCGCCGCCAGTGGTTTCTATTCAGGAATCGCCTCTATCCGCCGTGCTGCTGGAAACCTTGGCCGAATTGCCCTGGGGACCAACCGGGTCTGGATCACGGACAACCTGGGAACCCGCGACCCTAACACCTGGAGGGTTCTGCCAACCACAGCGGCCGGCGTGTTTGTGCAGGCCCGAGACCCCCGCCCGGGCGGACGAGGCCCTAGCACAGCCGCCAATTTGGCCTTTGGGGTTCCTGGCAGCGGGCTTGGGCCAATTGTTACGGTGAAATGGGCGGATGAAAGAACCCTTCTCGCATTGTTCAACCAAGGTGTCGTTCGATATCAGGAGAGTGCAGCCAACCCTGGTCGCTGGACATCGACGACCCTTCTGTCCCCGGCTATGGTGGCTCCTGCAGCTCCACTGGTGGTACCGCAGGCAACGTTCTATACGGATATTGAACCGGTTCCCGGAACGAGCGATTTCTATCTGACAGGAACCGGCCAGACCAGCCAGTGGACACCTGCAATCCCTGCCTCGCCACCCAATGCCGCCGTGGCAGCGGTCCCACCGGCTGCAGCTCAGGACACATGCTACTATTTTGACAGTGCCGCAGGCGGATTTCGCCTGACCGGTCTAGGGCAGGTCCTGCCGCCAGTCCCGCCGTTCCTGAACAGCCCCATTGACCCGGCCTATTCGGTTGTTATCGACCCGGCTAACGTGAACACCGTGTATGTAGGTACCGCATCAGCCGTTTGGCGTACAAACAAAGTCGCTGGTAACGCTCACAATCCATGGCAGTCGTTTGTTAATGGTCTCCCAGAGTCTACCGTTCAGGACCTGACCGTATGGACCGACCCAACCGGGGCAGCAGGCTCACCACGCCTGCTGCGGGCGGCGCTGCAATCCCGTGGAGTGTGGGAAGTCAACCTGGCGACCGCCGAACCGATCCGAACCTATTTGCGGGTGCACGCCCGGGATGACCGCCGGATGTTTCCGACGCCGATGCAGAATCCGAGGCGACGACCGGCCGCACCAGCGGAACCGTTTTTCGCCAGCCCCGACATCTGTATTCGACCTGAGGCACCGGTTACCAATCCGCCGTCATTTCGTGGTGCGAATCTCTGGAACGGCAATCTCCGCTACCAACTTTGGACCTTTCAGACGGCTTTTCGCTGGATCTATCCCAGTGTTATTCCTGATGGCCAATGGAGCGACCAGTTTGGTGACCTCATAGAGCGACACCGTCGATTGCTGGCGCTGCCAGCAGCAGGCTCTCGACGGGTAGATGCTGCGTTATGGACATCCGTGATGGGCTCCGCTCAGGATGAAAACGGTGCTCCCGGCGTCTATCGGGCACCGTGGCAAAACGCGGCAGTGCCCAGCCTTCCCGGTTCTGAAATTGACCTGATGGAAACGGTGGTGCCGCGGCGGAATATCAATAATGTTTGGCAGGCTTACCGAGAGCGAAGCACTGTGGACGTGTTACTGCATCACCGTGACACACGCCCAGTGGCTGCCAACGGCGCGTTCGTTGTTCTTTTGTGGCGTTCCGATGCCTCCCAGAACACCTTGTTGGCAACCGATTGCACCAACCTGGTTCCCTTTGCCAGAAGCCTGACAGGCGGCGCACCACAGCCACCACCGGCAGGCTGGAACGTGCCGCTTGCAGCAGATGGCGCGCCTCTGCATAAGTTGCCGGTTCCGCTGGCCGCGCGCATGCCACGGGCCGTCTCTATCAACATTGATTTTTCAGCGGTACCGACCGGGCACCGTGTTCTGCTTGTCGCGCTCGCTGGGTCAACAGCAGACCCGTTTTCGGCGGATCCCGACGGCACACTGGACCAGGTGGAAAATCTCGTTCGGTACTGGCCGCACGCAGCAACGCGGCTAATCAGTGTCTGGCGCAGGCCCGGAATTCAACTTTTCCCCTAAAGAAGGACGCCACCCATGGAATTTGATGCCTTAACTCTCGTTCTACTGGCGCTGGTTATCCCGGCGTCATTCACCCTGTCTGCCGCGGCGGGGCTTGGCGGATCACTGATCCTTGTTCCAGGCCTGATGCTCTCCATCGGAACCCGTGAGGGAATTGCCGTGGCCGCATTGCTTTTGGCCTGTAACAACATCGCCAAGGTGGTCGTTTACAGGAAGACTCTTCCCTGGGCCTCGTCTGCATTGATTGCCGCTGCCGTGATGGTTGGGAGCGCCCTCGGTGCCACGCTGATGCTGCAAATGCCAGAGGCCTGGGTTCGCTATGCGGTTGCAACCATGCTGCTGCTTACCCTTGCCGGGAATTTTGTTGCCCAGGGGTCTGTTCGTAAAATCTGGGCGGTTTTTCTGGCATTCCTTTCCGGTGGCACTTCCGGCTTCTCCGGTACATCCGGCCCCTTAAAGGGCGTTGCTATCCGCAGCCTTCAGTTGGAGCGCTTCTACTTCGTTGGGGCGGCTTCGCTGGTCTCGATGGTTGGCGACACGACCAAGGCTCTGGTATTCAGTCAATCGGGCCTGATTACGGCGAGCCATCTATTACTGGCCGGCGTGCTGGTCCCGGTAATGGCCGGCTGCACCCTGCTGGGCAGAAAGATCAATCGGGAAATAGGGGAGAAGTGGCACAGCATATTGTTCTGGACCGTAATGGGCGGATATCTGACCCGTTTGATGGTGGCGTAAATGGCGGACTACAAGCAGCAAGGCGCCGGGAAAGTTCATACCACCAGCGCACAGGAGCCGGAATGCCAGCATGAGAAAGGGCATCACACGGATGAGCATGAGGCCTGCAAACCTGATTTTGACGAGAAAGATTCCAATATCTCACCAAGTCGGAAAGCGGCGGGGCCAAACCTGAGAACCCTTAACCGATCAGCTGACCCAGAGGGCAGCCCATCAGAGCAAGCCCCGGAAAAGGCCAGGCCTCCTGAAGCAAAGATCAAGGATGATCTGCCCCCTGAGCCCGAGCGCTGATAATGACAGCCATCGTAGACCGCTTCGAGCTCGACCTCGCAGCAACCGGCGGCCAGGCCGGAACCATAACCGAACCCAGTCTGGCATGTTCGGGTAAACGGATAATGGTGACCGGAAACTGGTTTTGCTCACGCTCAACAACAGGAGGTAAAACCTGGACGTTCATCGACCCCTATACCGAGTTGCCCCCGGCGGGCGCCGGGTTCTGCTGCGATCAACTCGTGCACTACTGCAAATCGCGCCGCCTGTGGATCTGGTTGCTACAATTTTCCGCAAACAGCAGCGGCAATATGATTCGTGTAGCCGTCAGTTCATCGGGCGAGCCGGGTACCTGGACCTGGTGGGACACACGCCCTCAGGACATAGATGAAAACTGGACTCAGGTGTGGCTGGATTATCCGGACATGGCCGAATCAGACTCGCATCTTCTGCTCTCATTCAACGTGTATTCAACAACCTCGAACCGCTGGCAAAAAGCCGTGGTTTTGCGGCTGTCTCTGGACCAGCTCAAGGCTCGCCAACAACTCATTCGCAAAGCCTGGTCGACGACCCAATTCGGGTCTCTGCGTTTTGCGCGAGGTGAGGGCGGTACCGCCATTTTCGCAAGCCTTAGCACCAGCAGACCGTCGCTTGAAATATTCCGGTGGCCGGACTCGGAGAGCGACGTTTCGCAGGATTCAGTACCGGTAACGCCCTGGAGTAACGGCCCATACGCCTCAAGCTCAGACGCTACAAGCGCCTGGATGAACCGATTAGATGACAGAATAACCGGCGGCTGGAGTTCCGATGGCATTCTCGGATTTGCATGGACAGCCTCTGCCGATGCTCTGCATCCTTTTCCCTACGTGCGAGTAGTGCGCGTTAATGAAACGACCAATGAACGTATCGACGAGCCGGATTTGTGGAACTCTGACCTGGCATGGGCCTATCCGGCAATCAGTCCAAACCAGAGAGGTGACGTAGGCATAGCGGCATTTTGCGGAGCAGGGGGACGACACCCCACTTTGGGCGTGGGATGTCTCGATCCATCGACGGGGCTATGGACCATGACGCTGGGTGCTGCTTCAACCCACCCTCCTGCTGCTCAGGCCTGGGGCGACTATCTCGATATACAAGCTGACCCACGGCGCACAACCTACTGGGTCGCGTCCGGGTTCACACTCAGAGGCGGGGGGAGCAGGAATAATATCGTTCCCCGCGTTGTGGTTTTCAAACCCTGACAAACTCTCCCTCTTTTATCTCCCAGGTTCCGGGATACCTTGTATAACCAGATGCTTGTTCAGCTCGCCACAGTATCGATGATCAGCACAGGTGCATGGAAGCGGTATTCCCTTTCTCACCAGGCCAACAGAATACATACTGCCTGTTCAGGCTCAGAAACAGTGATGGGTGGCGAAGATGCAGAAGAAAAAAATCATTACGGCGATCGTGCCGCTGGTTTTCATAGCCATCATCGCGGCGTTCTGGTGGCAAAGCGACCGCAATGGGAGTGATGAGTCGACGTTGCATCTCTACGGCAACGTCGACATCCGTGAGGCGCAACTGGCTTTCAACAGCAGTGAACACGTTTTCGAGATCCGGGTTCAGGAAGGGGATCGCGTTACCAAGGGGCAGCTGCTGGCCCGTCTGCACACCGAATTACTCGACGCACAATTAGCCGAGGCAGAAGCGGCTCTGCGCGCTCAACAACAGACCCTGGCCAAACTGGAGGCAGGGAGTCGACCGGAAGAAATTCGCAAGGGGCAGGCCGAGTTTAATGCCACACGCGCGACGGCAAAGGCAACCAGCGACAGTTACAATCGCATAGCGCGCTTACTTGAGAAAAAGATGGCCTCGCCCGAAGATGTGGAGAAAGCCTATTCCCTGGCGGATGTAGCCAAGGCCCAGATGGAGGCATCAAAACAGGCACTGGCATTGTTGCAGGTAGGCCCCCGCAAAGAAGACATCGCCGTAGCACGCGCTCAACTGGCTGCGACGGAGGCACGGTTGGAGCTGGCACAGCAGCAGGCTGTGCTCGGTGCCTTTTTGTTTCTGGTTCCTGCCGTCATCCTTTCCGGGTTTTCCACGCCGATTGCCAATATGCCGGAAGCGGTGCAGTGGCTGACCTATCTTGATCCGCTGCGTTATTTCCTGGTGATAGTTCGTGGCGTCACGCTGGAAGGTAATAGCTATGCGCTGCTGATCAACCAGTATTGGCCAATGGCACTCATTGGTGTGGTGACATTGGCCCTGGCCGGCTGGTTGTTCCGCCATCGGATGTACTAAGGGATGACGGGTAATAGTACCTTATGTTTTCGGGTAATTCTGCGGGAAAAGCTCTCGCCTGGCAGCTTCGTCACGCTCGGTCTTGAAGTTAAGATCCTTGCCCAGTTCCCGAACACGTGCCACGGCAGGACGGCTGTTAATACCATCGAACCAGCGCTGCAGGTTCGGGTAGCTCGCCATGGCTTCCTCACCCAATATGAAAGGCCCCTTATCGATCCATCCCCAGGCAGAGATATCGGCAATGCTAAAGCTGTCGCCAACGAGGTACTGGCGGTTTTCC
>Ga0207901_1000279_pt1 | contig 16350 bp, 16 predicted proteins | sample LinPmetageLP46_FD_184057 | JGI IMG/M metagenome (GOLD analysis project Ga0207901, IMG submission 184057) | Marine viral communities from the Pacific Ocean - LP-46 (SPAdes) | ecosystem: Environmental > Aquatic > Marine > Oceanic | place: Pacific Ocean | collected 2011-06-12
GGTTTTTCAACCGTTTTCGGGCAAGATGCGGACAGGAGAAATGGAAGAGAAAAATGGACGGACCGATTGTCTTCATCCTGTCGAACCTGCCCGGGCTGGTCGCCCTGGTGATAGCGTTCATGCTGGGAACCGCCGTCGAGCAATATCGAGTCAAGGTCCGGCGGGCCGAGTGGCGCCTCAAGCATGGGCCAAAATATCATACAGCCGGCACCACATCTCGTCACGACGGCAGCCCGAAGTCGGGCGTAGATTTCTCTGCTGGCCAGCTCTCAAAAGTCAGCCGCGCCAAATTTTCTTCCCGTCCGCTGCTCAACAAGTCAGAGGCCAACGTCTTCGTTGCGCTCGACAAGGCGGTTATCGCGCGCAATCCCCGCTGGCAGGTGATGGCGCAAGTCTCACTCGGCGAGTTTCTCATCAGGACCGGCAACAGCGCCGCCGCCCGCGATGCGGTGAACAAGGAAGCGCGGCGCAAGGCGGGCATTGGTTATCACGAGGTGGTTGCGCGGCATATGACGGCGGGAGAGCTTAGGGCGCTGGTGGGGAAGTTGGTGCCGGGGGGTCGAGTGTGGGGTTTTTGGATGTGCGATTAGAGAGATCGTGCACTTAATTCAGATGAAAGTATGTTGTCATCCTAGAACCAACAAATTTCATCACGATCATTTGCTTTAGCCATAGGTACCTTTTCCGAGGCTGGGATGCTAGTCATCATCTGAATCGTCACGATTCATTCTTTCAAAAAACTCTGCTACATTTTCGGCATGATACCTTAAAAGCATATTCGGACGACCATCTTTTGTATCGATAAGTGCATCGTACACTGCCTCACGCGCAGGAGCGTTGAGGGCTCTAAAGTCAGCCCAATCATTCTGAATTTTGCTATAGAGTTTCTCCGATCCGCGAAATAGATAAAAAGTCCGGTCGTTTTTCACAAACATTTGATCGGGTCGCGGCGAAGGTCGGCGGTAAATTTGATACATAATTTCCGCGATGCCAGCGCGTTCTAGAATGTCGTCCCAAACTAGGTCGCCAAGTACAATGTCCCTTCGATCTTCCAAAAGCAGTCCAGTTAGAAAATCAAAGAGCATTCGATATCGTAGGACTCCTGATGCGGTCTGCTTTAATTGGTCGCTACCAATCGAAGCCAAAACGACCGCCTTAAGGTCCTCAATTTGGTTAGAAAAAGCGTTGAATTCCCTTGAGGTTTTCTCATCAGATCGACTTTCATCAAGGAGTCTTTGAAATAAATGAGCCCACTGGGAGCGCAAGGATTTTCGAATATCTTCAATATTAGAAAACTCAAAAACTGAGTTATTTCTACTTCTCTTCCTAAGAAAATTTATGAACTCGAAGATGTATATCGCGGTTTCAGATTTTGCGATTGACGGAAATTCAGCTTCTGCGATTATAGATTTCTTTTTCTTATTCTTCTCATAGAAAAGATGATCTCTGTTCACGCCCGTCTCAACAAAAGTGTAAACTGGGATCCCGTTTTCAATTGCTTTCAGAACCTCGAGCTGGGTTATCGACAGTTTATCCTTGAATTCCGATGACTTTGAGGAGTTCCAATCGTCAGAAAGCTGGTCAAAATTCACTAGATCGGTCGCCGAAGGTAAAGCTTCTCCACCGAGCCTGGAACCGACAATTAAAACAAGAATATCGGCAGAAACTATTTCCCGAACGCAACTATCATGGGTGTGCCTTCGAGGATCAAACAATATATCTGAAAATTCGCTCATAATCGGTTCGTAGCCAATCGACTCTATAAATGGGCGAAGTTCTGCCCTGACTGAACCAAGATCATAGCATGTTGAAGATATAAAAACTTTCGGCTTTGCCATGCAATTCTCCGTTCAGGTCGATTTACAAGCTCAATACATTTGACCTCTTATCTAGGCAAGTACAACAGCGATTACGGCGATAATCATAACAATCCCCCAAAAATCAAGCCGCCCTCAACTCCGGTATCTTGTCGAGTGCGTCGCCCAGTTCCTGTCTGGCGATTTTCAGATCATAGGTGCGCTGCATGTTGATCCACACTTCCGGCCCGCCGCCAAACATCTTGGCGAGGCGCAAAGCCATTGCGGGGGTGACCGGTTGACGCTCGTTGATGATATCATAGAGCGTCTGGCGTGAGATGCCGAGCAGGCGTGCGATCTCCGACTTGGGCCGCGCAACGGCAGGCAGGATATCCTCGCGCAGCAATTCGCCGGGATGAATGGGGCGCATATTCTTGAGCATGGACTCAGCCATTGGTGATAATCCTCCAGATCGCCATCAATAGCATCGGCCACAGGTCCGATAGTCTCTAAAATCCATCTTAGCGACTTCGTGTCTTCGTGTGAAATTTTCATATCACAAATGGCGATTGGATGGCATCCTCCACCCCAACCCCTCCTCTGAAGAGGAGGGGTGTTAATCGGTCACTCCCCTTGCAGCTGTGCCACGACCTTGATCTCGACCACGCCGTCCGCCTCGTAGAGCGTGCTGATGCCGATCGCGGTCCAGGTGGGGAACGGGGCTTTGACATAGCGGCTCTTGACCTCGACCATTTGATTGATCGAGCCCTGCAGATCGGTGTGATAGCTGGTCAGGTCGACGACATCGTCCCAGCCGACTCCGGCCCGTTCCAGCGTCCGGCCGATGCGGTCGAAGGCGCGCGTGAAGGCTGGTTTCAGGTCGCTCTCGCCGGGCTGTGGCGTGACGATTACGCCAGACAGATAGACTTTGTCGCCTGCGATCACCGCATCGGCGTAACCAACCGCTGACTGGAAGGCGAGATTCTCGGCATCCTCCGGCATGATGACGTTTTTTGCGTCCTTCGCATGAAGCGGCGGCGCAGCCATGGCCAGCAGTGGCAGGACCATCAGAAATTTGTGCATATTGTTTTCCCCTCGGTGTGCAGCGACTCGCTGCTCGAAAAAGCCGGTCGTTGCAGGGAGTTATACTGCGCCCTTCGGCCGGCTGTCGTCAAGCTGTGGGGCGTCGAGCGGGGGCATAACATCATCTCGTCATCCTGAACGCGTTTACCTTCGGTGGCCTTCGGCTCAGGATCCCGTCAGATTAAGCGCTGCCGTCCGAGGTCCGGAAACGAGTTCAGGATGACGATGGCCGCTGTTTCAGGATGACGATGGGGATAGGTCAGGATGACGAGGTTTTTTTTGCGCGCACTGTTCTGCCGGTTCGCGCAGACCACCTTCTGTCGGATAGAAGCGCTCCCCCATTCTGTTGCTCCCGGCTCCTATGTAAATTTCCTGAGTTTCCGGTCAGGCGGAAGCGCTTATATTGCGATAAAGGGAGATATATTATGAACCGCCTGGTTTCTTTCACACTCGCCAGCACAGCTCTGGTTACGCTTGCCGCTTGCGGCGAAACAGCACAGCAGGATGATGATATGACCACACAGACAGAGACTCAGGACAGCAACGCCATGATGGAATATTCCAGCGAAATTCTGTCCAATGACTATCTTGCCACCACCCGTTTTGAAGTGCCTCCCGGGGCAAGCCTGCCCGAGCATCAGGGCCAGCCGCGTGTGATCTACTCGTTGGACGACTATACGCTGCAATGGCGCGAAGGCGATGCCGAGGAAACAACCCGCAACTGGAAAGCAGGCGACATTCATGCGCATGAGGGACTGCCCCACAGCCTGACCAATATGGGTGAAACACCGGCGCGGTTTCTGGTCATCGTCCGCAGCGACATGGCCCTGCCCGACAGCATAGCGAACACCGGAGACGTTGCCGATGCGGATCCGCAGGATGCCGAAGCATTATATGACGAAGACGGGATGCGGATTGTCCGCGTCGATCTCGCTCCCGGCGCCTCTCTCCCGCCCCATGATGGCGGGCCGCGCGCGATCTATTCGCTGAACGACTATACAATCGATTGGACCGTAGGCGATGCGGCGCCGGAAACGAAAAGCTGGTCAGCCGGCAATATTCACTGGCATGATACCGACAAGCACAGCATGACCAACAGCGGCGCTACGACCGCAAGCTTTCTGGTGATCGAACCAAAATAGGCCTTCTCATCATCCCCCGGATGGTCCTTTTCAGAGCGTAGACGACCACGGCAAGTGGCGGGCGGTCAGCGCGAAAGAAACTGATCCGCTGGCCAGCTTATCAGCATTGCACCGCGCAGATCGCCGGGCTTGAAACCCGTGGCGAGATCACCGGGGTAGAGGTCGTCGATATGCTGTTTCAGCGCGGGATCGACGTCCGTTCCGTGGCAGACGGAGCAAGGCTGATCCTGCATCGGAATGGCGCTGAGATAATGGATGCGGGCATTCTCGTCCTCTCCGCTGCGCCAGATACGCACCGCGGGCTTTCCGTCTGACAGCGGCTGCGCAGCAAGAGCATCATACTGGATTTCCATCGCCGCGGGCACGCCGGCGTCGGGATTGCGATGTTTGCGGGCAATGCGGCTGACCTCAGCGCCACTCTCTTCTGATGCTGCGGCAGCGATGGCGGGCGCGACTTGCCTGCATACCGAAACCGCTTGTTCCGGCCCACCATTTGTGAGCGCCGCCACCAGCTGCTCCTTGAGATTCTGTTGAAATTGCTGCGCCACCGGCGCCGATCGCGCCGTGACCGCGGCTTCGTCAATGGGTTCGGCTTCGCTAGCCCCGTCACCGCAAGATATCAGCAGAGGCAGCGACGCCGCTGCTATCACCATATGGGTTTTTGCCATATTCCTCATGATCACTCCACAGCTCCTGTTCTACTCGTCCGCAGGTGCATCTATCGCATCTGCCGCTACATCACCGACCGTCTCCGGTTGCGTGGAACACCGGCCAAGCGCTTCAAAATAGCGCCGGAATGCTTCGCTGTCCCCCGCTAGAGCGCTGCGCAATTGCAACTCGGCAAGATCGGCGGCCTGGCGATAGGCCACTTCGTTTATTCCGTCCTCCCCAAAGAATTCGACCGCATTCATCGCAAATGGCAGCCGTAATTCTTCCGGAAAGGCGCGGTGGGCTTCCAACGAAAACGCACCATCATCCACCGCATCGCCGTGCAGCATCCACAGGCCGGCACAACGGGACGCGTCCTTCCGGTTAAAAACCATCGGGGCAACCAATTCCCCAGTGGTAAAGGCGCGACCGGCATGGTTCCAGTTTACGTCAGCAGTCTGTGCGGCGCAGCCGACCAGGGCCACGGAGCACAAAACCAGACTCCACTTGAGCCTATTCACTCCGCCGGCTCGCTCACCTCATCTTCCGGCAAATACAAGCGATCCCCCTTATCCTTATAGACCTTGGCCATCTCGCGCATGCCTTCTTCCGCTGCGGCCTTGCTCGCTGCCGCCGTATCCGCGCCCAGTTTCTCCGACGCGATGAAGCCTTCGGCGCTCTGGTTCTGTTTGCTGGCGAAGTCGCGCACCTCTTGCGAGATTTTCATGCTGCAGAATTTCGGGCCGCACATCGAACAGAAATGCGCGGTCTTTGCTCCTTCTGCGGGGAGGGTCTGATCGTGATATTCCATCGCCGTGTCGGGATCGAGGCTGAGGTTGAACTGGTCGCGCCAGCGGAACTCGAAGCGGGCCTTGCTGAGCGCATCATCGCGGACCTGGGCGGCGGGATGGCCTTTCGCCAGATCGGCGGCGTGGGCGGCGAGCTTGTAGGTGACAACGCCGACTTTCACATCGTCGCGGTCCGGCAGGCCGAGATGTTCCTTGGGCGTGACATAGCAAAGCATCGCGGTGCCATACCAGCCGATTTGCGCGGCTCCGATGCCGCTGGTGATATGGTCATAGCCGGGCGCGATGTCGGTGGTTAGCGGGCCGAGCGTGTAGAACGGGGCCTCGCCGCAGACTTCGAGTTGCTTTTCCATATTCTCCTTGATCTTGTGCATCGGCACATGGCCGGGTCCCTCGATCATCACCTGCACGTCCGACTTCCAGGCGCGGTGGGTCAGTTCGCCGAGTGTATACAGCTCGGAGAATTGCGCCTCGTCATTGGCGTCGGCAATCGAGCCGGGGCGCAGGCCGTCGCCGAGGCTGTAGGCGATGTCATAGGCCTTCATGATTTCGGTGATGTCGTCGAAATGTTCGTAGAGAAAGCTTTCCTTGTGATGCGCGAGGCACCATTTCGCCATGATCGATCCGCCGCGAGAGACGATGCCGGTGACGCGTTTTGCGGCCATCGGCACATAAGGCAGACGGACGCCGGCGTGGATGGTGAAATAGTCGACGCCCTGCTCGGCCTGTTCGATCAAGGTATCGCGGAAGATTTCCCAGGTCAGGTCCTCGGCGACGCCGCCGACTTTTTCCAGCGCCTGATAGATGGGCACGGTGCCGATCGGCACGGGGCTGTTGCGGATGATCCATTCGCGGGTGTCGTGAATGTTGCGGCCGGTGGACAGGTCCATGACCGTGTCGGCGCCCCAGCGGATCGACCAGACCATCTTGTCGACTTCATTGGCGACATCGCTGGCGACGGCGCTGTTGCCGATATTGGCGTTGATCTTAACCAGGAAGTTGCGCCCGATCGCCATCGGTTCGCTTTCCGGGTGGTTGATATTGTTCGGGATGATCGCGCGTCCTCGTGCAATCTCATCCCGCACAAACTCAGGTGTGACATAGTCGGGAATGGCCGCACCAAAACTTTCACCGTCGCGCTTATATTCCTTGAGCCGCTCGCGCCCCAGATTCTCGCGCTCGGCGACATATTCCATTTCCGGGGTGATGATGCCCTGACGCGCATAATGCATCTGGGAGACGTTGGCACCCGGCTTGGCGCGCAGCACCTTGTGGCGGACATTGGGGAACGGATCGACGCCGCCGCTGCGGTCGGGGCCAAGCTGGCCATTGTCTTCCGGCTGGATCTCGCGCTGGTTGACTTCCTCGACATCGCCGCGCGCCTTGATCCACGGACTACGCAGTTCGTTGAGGCCGGTCTTGATATCGATCAAAGCTTCGGGATCGGTATAGGGCCCGCTGGTGTCGTAGACCCGGACCGGCGCTTCGCCGCCTTCAAGATGGATCTCGCGCATCGCCACACGGATGCCGGAGCCGCTATGCGCCGCGACATGGACTTTTCTCGAGCCACTGATCGGGCCGGTGGTCACGCCAATTTCGGTCTTTGCGGGGAGGTCAGCCATAAATATACTGCTTTCTGTAAAGGTTAAACTTGGAGCCGGACGAAACCGGCAGAAATAGCGGCGAAGCCGAAGATGATCGCGAACATCGCCCAGGCGCGTGATCCGTTGGCCATCATGCGGCCGGCCAGGCCCATGAACCAGTCGCCGACAGCGAGGATCAACAATCCCTCGACCACGATCCAGCCGCCGATGACGGTGATCAGGATCGACAGCCAGTCGGCCGGATCGAACGGATTGACGAGATAGATGATGGCGCCGAGGCTCAGCGTGACGATGCCGGTGACGAATTGAAGTCCGCTGCTCGCCTGGATTTCGCGGACCATCCTGGACCAGAAACCGGGATTGCGGAATTCGCCGACGCCGGCGGCCAGACCGTATAAGCCAAAGAATAGGGTGATCCACCCGGTTATATTGCCTGCACTACCCATCGCGTCTCTCCTTCTGTCCTGATGAAGAAAGCGCGTCTCCGGGAGACCCCGATAACCGCTCCCTCCCTCCGCCGGTAAGCCCGTTTACACGGTGCCGGATCAGGTTCTGCGGGTCGGGCGACGTTACGCGCCCCTCTCAGTCAAACGACTCCCCGGGGAATGGCGTGATGTTAGTCGCGATATCCGCTTCTGTCGAGAGCAAGCGGAATATTACCAAAAGAGGCTAATAGCGACTGAATTACATTGACCGAATCCTGAATTATGTTTCCAATGCGGACATATTAGACAGGTTATTAAGGGGCAGAACGGTGATCGAATTTTGGCTCGCAGACGAGAACATTGTTTTCGCGGCAGCCCTGGTCCTTATGGTCGCCCTCGGTCTTTTGCAGCTGATCGGCTTTGGCGGCTTTGATAGCGATATTGATATGGACGCCGACGTCGATGGTGCCGGCGTAGCGGGCGGACTTCTCTCTTTTCTGGGATGGGGACGATTGCCGTTCATGATATTGCTGGTGCTGTTTCTGATGATCTTCGGACTGACCGGATTTGCCGGGCAGCAATTTGTGCAATCGCTTACCGGCGGATTATTGTCGCCCGTTTTGGCCGTAACCGGCGCTCTGCTTGTTGCTCTTCCGGTGACCGGTCTGCTCTCGAAGCCGCTGGCAAGGATCCTGCCGGGCGACGAGACCACAGCGGTGTCGATCGATGATCTCACCGGACGCCGCGCGATTATCGATATCGGCACAGCCAAGCCCGGCTATCCGGCCCGCGCCAAGGTCAAGGACCGCCACGGGCACGGCCACGCGCTGATGGTCGAACCGGACAATGAAGACGGGATATTCATCACCGGTGAAGAAGTGCTGCTGGTGCGGCGCGAAGGTGATATTTTCAAAGCCATTGCGATTGGCACCCATTGGCTGAAGGAAACTTGATAGTCCCAATGGCAATCGGCCGGTTCGAACTGAAAACGCAGAAAAACCGATGCCGGATCAACGAGCATCGTAAAATGAAAGAGAGACTATATGCTTGAAAATGTAAGCCAGATCGCAATTTATGCCGGCGCTCCCCTGGTCGGACTGCTCATTTTTGCGTTGATCCTGACCCGCTTGTACAAACGCGCGTCCAAGGAAATTGCTTTCGTCCGGACCGGCTTCGGCGGCGAGAAAGTCGTAATGAACGGAGGCGCCATGGTGTTCCCGGTCTTCCATGAAACCATGCCGGTGAACATGAACACCGTGCGGCTGGCGGTCGAACGCAACAATGTCGATGCGCTAATCACGCTTGATCGCTTGCGGATCGACGTGAAGGCGGAATTTTACGTGCGTGTCCGTCAGGATGCGCAGTCGCTGGCGATGGCGGCACAGACCCTGGGCCTGCGGACGATGCAACCGGAGATGCTGAAAGATCTGGTCGAAGGCAAATTTGTCGACGCCCTGCGTTCCGTTGCTGCCGGCATGACCATGAATGAACTGCACGAGCAGCGCGCCGATTTCGTCCAGAAAGTGCAACAGGCATCGTCGAGCGATCTGGCGATGAACGGTCTGGAGCTGGAATCGGTATCACTCACCGGTCTGGATCAAACCAGCATCGAGCATTTCAATGCGAACAACGCCTTTGACGCAGAGGGTCTGACGAAACTGACGGAGCAGATCGAGCTGCGCAAGAAAACGCGAAACGATATCGAGCAGGACACCCGCGTTCAGATCGAGACGAAGAATTTGCAGGCGGACCAGCGTTCGTTTGAAATCAGCCGGGACAATGAATTTGCGCGGCTGGAACAGGAACGGGAAGTCGAGGTCCGCCGGGCCATTCAGTCCTCCGAAGTGGCCAAGGAACAGGCAGGCCGCGATCGCGACGCGAAAGATGCGCAGATCAAGGCGAAGCAGCAGGTCGACAGCAGCCAGATCGAGGCCGACCGCGCCGTCGAAGAAGCCCGGATTGCCCAGACGCAGGCGATTGAAATCGCCCGTCAGGAACAACAGATCGCGATTCAGAACAAATCCCGCGAAGAAAGCCAAGCCAAGGCCGAAGCGGATGCGGCTCGCGCAAAAGCTGTTGCGGCCGAGGAGCAAGTCACCAGTGCCCGGGAAACCGAAATCGCCGACCGCGACAAGCGCATTGAGCTGATCGAGGCATCGAAACAGGCCGAGCGTCAGGCGATTGGCGTGAAGGTCCAGGCCGAAGCGGAAAAGGAAGCCGCCGGAAACCGCGCTGCGGCAATGCGCCTCGATGCCGAAGGCGAAGCGGAATCAGAGAAGCTGCGCGCCGAGGCTGCGCGCGTTCGGTTCGAGGTAGAAGCTGCCGGGCAACGTGCGATCAATGAAGCGGCAAACATATTGTCCTCCGATCAGATCTCGCTGCAGACCAAGATGGCGTTGCTCAAGGTATTGCCAGAAGTCATCCGGGAATCGGCCAAGCCAATGGAGGCGATCGATTCCATCAAGATTGTCCAGCTCGACGGCATCAACCAGAATGGCGGCGGCGGAAACGGCGTGGCCAGCAAAGGCGGGACCGGGAACGGAAGCAGCGGCAATCTCGCGACCGATGCGGTTTCTGCCGCCCTCTCCTATCGCGCCCAGGCTCCGGTGATCGACGGCCTCATGAAGGAACTGGGACTGGATGGGTCCTCGCTGGAAAATCTGGTGTCGGGTGCGACCAAGGTAACTCAGGATATCGATCCGGAAGGTAAGGCGAAAATCACGGGTGATGACGAGGTGGACAAACCGGCCCCGCGCGCCGAGAAAAAGCGTGCCGCTCAGGCTCCCGCCAAGCCAGCGGCTCCGGCGGGCAGTGACGGGAAAAAGCCAATAGACGATTGAAGGGCGGCCCGTTCGCGGGCCACCCGGCACGCCTGCGTTCTAAAACGTATACCCCACCCCGATCGCGCCGAAAAACTGGTCTGCGCTGCCGCGGATTGATGTGACCGGGGAGCGTTTCGGGTCGCCCAACATCCGCGAATAGCCGCCGAGGAAGATCATGCTGAACCCGCCATTGGTCACATCGCCATCCAGATCGACTGCGGTCAGCATGGTCGCGCCGATATTTTTCCAGCCGCTGTCAGCCGTGAAGGTCGGCAGACCGCTGGCCGCTGCTCCGGTTGGCGATATGCTGAAATAATAATCGGCATAGTCATCATCGACATATTCCGCGTTGATCGAAAGGCTGGTCGCGACACCGCGGCTGAGCGGCGTGAAATAGGTAAGGCTGGGAAAGACGATCATCCCGTCATGGGCTCCCGCGACATCCCAGCGCAGATCAACCTGCGCCGTTAGCGAGTCATAGGGATTGAGCAGACGGTTCACCTGAACACCGGCAAACGGGCCGACCTCGACCGCGAAATCAAGCTTGCCAAGAGATTTGACAACATCGTCCTCGATCGAATTGTGGCGATCAAAGCGAGCGCGTACCACAGGCCCGAAAATAAAATCGACTTTCGCGCCGTCGCGATCGGGAATGAAATCAAGCGCTATGCCGGGGCCGCGCGGCTGAAAATCCACGCCGCCGAAGCTGCCCAGCACCACCGGCAACGGTGAAACCGTGTAATTGTCCGATCCTTCGTAGCTTGAACCGATAGCGACGCCGATGCCCGCGGTCAGATAGTCGCCGTCAAAGACCGACTCTTCTACTGGCACTGGCGCAGGCTCTTCCTGAGCCAGAAGCGGAGAAGACAGGCCGAGGCCGAGAGAGAGCAAGGCGGTACGGCGAAATATGTTCGAATGTTTCAAGATTGGTTCCCTGTTGGTTGCGCGATGATTTAACGCGCTGACCGCATAACGGTTCCATCCCAATATAGGAGGCCAATCGTTTTTAACAAAACGTTGCTAGTCTAGCAGGCCCTGTTCGATAACGGCCTCCAGCGCCTTGAAACATTGCTCATCCACCGCGCTGCCCACTTCTTCCTGTAATATGGACATGGCTTTTTCCGATGACATTGCCGCGCGATAGGGCCGGTCGGCGGTCAGTGCATCATAAATATCCGCAACCGTAATGATGCGGGATTCCATCGCAATGCTGCGTTCGTCGAGACCCAGCGGATATCCCTTCCCGTCAAGCCGTTCGTGATGCGAGCCGGCGATCATCGCCATGTCGCTCATCACACCGATCTGTCCCAGGATATTTGTTGTCAGGACCGCATGGGCTCTCATGGTTTGCCATTCTTCGGAGTCGAGCTTGCCGGGTTTTTCGAGAATCGCACTGCTTACGCCCAGCTTTCCAACATCATGCAGGATTGCGGCGCGGCGCAGCACCCGACGGGATTGCTCTCCCATTCCCAATTTTTCACCAATTTGGTCTGCGATCATCCCTACCCGCGCACTATGGCCAGCGGTATCAGGGCTCTTGGCATCAATGACATAGCCGAAGGCAAAGCAGATATCGTCCAGATAATCCTCATCCACATTGATATATTCTGCCGCCGGTTCGAGCTCCGATAATTGTTCGGGCAGATCGTCGAGCGCTAATTCATCCCAGAAGCCGCTGGCTTCGGACAATTTCTCGAACAGCGCGCATAGTTGCGGATCGAACCAGCTTCCGGCCCGATTGCGGACTTCTGCTAGCGCAGCGTCCTTGCCTCTGGCGGTATAAAAGACGTCTACAACCTGAGCCAGCAAAGCGATCCGGCCGCCCAAATGAATATCGGAACCCGCAATAGCAAGCGGCAGCCCGCCGCCGTCCCAATGCTCGTCGAGATGGGAAATGGCCTGGGCGACGTCTTCGGACAAGCGCAATCGCCTGGCGATATCCGCACCACGCGAACAGCGGGTCGCCATGATATCCGTCATGATCTCGCCAACATTTTCGGCAATATTGCCAAGCGCCTGTTCGCGCACATCGGCTTCCGCATCGGCACCGACGGCGGCGGCGATATATTCGCCAAAATCTTCCGGTCTTGGACCGATCAGTTTGAAACCCTGTTTCAGCTTGCGGTCGTCGCCAACGAACATCTCGCTGACCCGGGCAGCATTGCTGCTGCAACCAAGGTCCTTAAGCAGAACGGCATAATAAACGTCGCGCAAGGCATCGCCTTTCAATCCCAGTGCCATGGCTATTTGCGTACCAATCCAGCAAGCGCGGATGCTGTGGCCAGCAGGTTGGCCTTCCGTCAGATCGAGCGCGTAGGAAAAAGCGCCGAGGATTTCCGACAGTCGCAACTGTTGGGAACCATCGGTCTGGTTTAAAAACGCTTGTCTCGATTGATACATTTAACGCAACTCCTAGTCTGTCACGGCAGAATGCCGCCAGAATCCTAGGTAACGGTTAACTTTTGCAAAATTACAGGATATATTTCATCCGCACCGCATAATGGGCATCGGTCGTGCCAACGGTAAATTGTGCCGATTTGAATTTGGGCGGGCCCATGCCGATTTTCGGATTGCGCGAAAAACCGAAGCCTTCGCGTGGCAGAAACAGCCGCAGGTCCATTTTTCCATTGGCATTTTCATCGTGGACCAGCGCCACCGCATAAGTTCCCGGCTTCACCCCGGCAATCTGGATATTGTCGGCCTGCGTCGCGGAAACCTTCAATTTTCGGGCGAATTTGTCCTTGGTGCAATCCGGGAAATATTCCGGATTAGCGCTCAGACAGACCAGCACATTGCCTTTTTCAGACCGGAGTCCGGTAATTGCCAGATCAATCGAGGCAGAAATGACCGGCGCAACCGCAGCCGGTGCTTCACTCGCTGTGGCGCTTGCTCCCGCTAGCAGCACCGAAACCGCTCCCAGCATCGGCAAGGCCGATATCCGTGCCGCAGATCTTGTCCCAAAATCGAAAATATAACCCATAATTACCTCGATATGCCTCATGATGTTTCTCGTGGTGGGTGGCGGTTATCAGCCACTTGCCCAGTCGTCCACGAACCAGCCAGCGCGGGAACATTTCCCATCCCATATGATTGGTTACGCCCATAACCGTCATGGTGAGCAATACCAAACCCAAAACGCCGACGTGAATCGGGACCGCGATCACCAGAGCGGGAATGACGACGGCCCCGCTGATCGCCTCGACCGGATGAAAGCTCATCGCTGCCCAGGCGGTCGGTGGCCGGCTGTCATGGTGGACCGCATGGGCGACCTTGAACCATTGCGGCCGGTGGAACAGCCGGTGGGTCCAGTAGAACCATGTGTCATGCAGAAAGAGGTAGAGAAAAAAAGACAGCGGCAGATACCATAAAGGATATGTGCTCGGGTCGGTGTAAATCCTGGTCCAGCCGGCATTTTGCCAGCCCCACGCGACGATTCCGGCAGGAACGCCGTAAATCGCGGCGGACAGCAGCGACCAGCGTATTTCGCGACCAATCTGCGGTTTCAGCTGGTCATAATGACCCGGCCGCACCCGATCGGTCAGCCAGGCAAAAAAACCGCTGCTCAGCAGATAGCGACCGCCGACGATAAGCGTCATTGCGATGGCTGAAATCAGGATAGCAAGGCCATAGTCCATAGCAGGGGAATATGGCGCGGATCACGCCGGAGCAAGCGGTAATAAACGAACGGCCTACATGCTTTCAGACAGGCTTTCCCCTGCCCGCACCATCGGCTAAGGCATATTGATGCCAAAGCCTGCGCGATCTCCGAACCCATATGATCTGGCTATTGCCGGCGGCGGGCTGGCGGGCGGACTGGTTGCGCTAGCGCTGTCAAAATTGCGGCCGGAACTGGATATTGCCCTGATCGAGGCGGAAGATCATTTTGGCGGCAATCATATCTGGTCCTTTTTCGCAAGCGATGTCGAGCCGGAGCATCGCTGGCTGGTCGATCCGCTAATCTCGCGCCAGTGGGACAATTATGATGTGCATTTTCCGAAATATAGCCGCCGTTTGGGCAACGGCTATTATTCGATTGAATCGGCCAATCTCGATCGGGAACTGCGGGAGCGGTTGCCTTCGGACTCATTGATTACCGGAAAGAGAGCCGACAAGGTTGAGGCCGGGCGGGTGCAACTGGCGGACGGCACCGTGATCAAGGCAAACGCGGTGCTCGATGTTCGTGGCGGCGGCGATATTTCGGCGCTGGAAACCGGCTGGCAGAAATTTTGCGGGCAGATGCTGAGCCTGAAAAAACCGCACGGGCTTGAACGTCCGATCATCATGGACGCAACGGTCGAGCAGATTGACGGCTACCGCTTCATATATTGCCTGCCGTTCAGTGATAGCGAGGTTTTTGTCGAAGACACTTATTATGCGGACGGTCCGGACCTCGACAGCGCGACCTCGCATGACCGTATTACCGAATATGCTGCCAGCCAGGGCTGGGAGACCGATGCGGTACTCAGCGCAGAACAAGGCCAGCTTCCGGTCATCTATGGCGGTAATTTCGAGGCTTTCTGGAAGGCCAACGGGGACCTTGATGCACGGGCCGGGGCACGGGCAGCGCTGATCCAGCCGATCACCAGTTATTCGCTGCCGATGGCGGTGAAGACAGCGATGCTGATTGCGCAAATGCCACAAATCACCCAGAGCTCTCTCGACAAGATACTGCGCGATCTGGCGACGGAGCACTGGAAAAACGGAAAATTCTACCGGCTGCTATGCGCCTTTCTGTTTCTTGGCGCAGACCCGGATAAACGTTACAAGACACTGGAACATACCTATGCCAAGGACGAGCGATTGCTCGCCCGTTTCTATGCCGGAAAGTCGACCAAGATGGATCAGATCAGCCTGTTGACCGGCAAACCGCCCATTCCCGTTTCCCGCGCAATCCCGCTTTTGCTAAAATATAGATGAGTTTGATTATTCGATGAGTGAAGTTGCAAAATCCCAGAGTGAATTGTTCAAAAAAGCCGCCGTCATCGGCTCCGGTTTCGGCGGCCTTGCGCTGGCCATCCGGCTGCAGTCCGCCGGCATCCAGACAACCATATTGGAAGGCCGCGACAAGCCGGGCGGGCGCGCTTATTATTGGGAAAAGGACGGCTTTATCTTTGATGGTGGCCCGACCGTCATCACCGACCCTGATTGCCTGTCGCAACTGTGGGAACTGACCGGCAATGACATGGCCAAAGATATCGAACTGATGCCGGTATCGCCTTTCTACCGGCTCAACTGGCCGGACGGCACCAATTTCGATTATGTCAACGATCCCGAGGAGCTTTACGCCAATATCGCCGCGATCGAACCCGATGATGTCGAGGGTTACAAGAAATTCCTCGAATATAGCGGCGGGCTGTATGAGGAAGGTTATGTCAAGCTCGGTACCAAGGCGTTTCTCGATTTCAAATCGATGATCAAGGCGGCCCCTGCCCTGATGAAATATGAAGCCTATCGTTCAGTTTACTCGAAGGTTTCCGGCTTTGTGAAGAACGAGAAGCTGCGCGAATTTCTGTCTTTCCAATCGCTGCTGGTCGGCGGCAATCCGATGAAAACCAGCGCGATCTACGGCCTGATCCACAAGCTGGAACGGCTCGGCGGCGTCTGGTTTGCCAAGGGCGGGACCAATATGCTGGTTACCGCGATGGTAAAGCATTTCGAACGGATCGGCGGGGTTATCCGGCTCGATGACCCGGTGACGAAAATCGATACGATCGGCGACCGCGCATCGGGCGTCACCTGCAAATCCGGCTGGAGCGAGCGCTTTGATGCGGTCGCCTCAAATGCGGACGTAATGCACAGCTATCGCGATCTTCTCGGCCATAAACATCGCAGTAGCAGCGTCACCGAAAAGCTGAAGAAGAAGAAATATTCGCCGTCGCTGTTCGTCGTCCATTTCGGCCTGAAGGGCAGCTGGCCGGGCATTCCGCACCATATGATCCTGTTCGGGCCGCGCTACAAAGGCCTGCTCGACGATATTTACGACAATGGCGTGCTGCCCAGCGACTTCTCGCTCTATCTCCACCA
>Ga0207901_1000283_pt1 | contig 16209 bp, 13 predicted proteins | sample LinPmetageLP46_FD_184057 | JGI IMG/M metagenome (GOLD analysis project Ga0207901, IMG submission 184057) | Marine viral communities from the Pacific Ocean - LP-46 (SPAdes) | ecosystem: Environmental > Aquatic > Marine > Oceanic | place: Pacific Ocean | collected 2011-06-12
GCGGCGAGGAAGCCACGCGGCGGGGTCTGGTGCTCGATATCGTCGCGCAGCGCTGCGGCTGATACGTCAGCCTGCTGTTGCCGGACATGGTCGCGTTTTGCGGCACAGATTTCTTCAAGCTTGTTCATTGATTGGCGATCCAGCAGTTGAGCATGGCATTGGCAAGTCCCTTGTCGAGCGCCTCGGCGGCTTCCTCGACGCCTTCTTCCCAGCTGTCGACCTCGCCCGCGACCATCAGGGCGGCGGCGCTGTTGAGCAGTACGGCATCGCGATAGGCGGATTTCTCGCCCTGCAGCAACGCCTTGAGTGCAGCAGCATTATAGTCGGCGTCGCCGCCCTTTATCGCTTCCGCCGGATGGCGGGTCAGGCCGGCGTCTTCCGGGGTGATCCGGTTGATCGTCACGCTGCCATCGCTGATCATGGCGACCCGGCTGGGACCGGAAATGCTGAGCTCGTCGAGCCCTTCTTCGCCGGAGACGATCATCGCCTTGTCATAGCCTAGTTGCAGCGCCGCTTCGGCATAAGTCTCGACCAGATCGGGCGAGGCCACGCCGATCAACTGGCGCTTGACCTTCGCGGGATTGCACAGGGGGCCAAGCAGATTGAAGATCGTCCGGCGACCGATGGCCTTGCGGATCGGGGCCAGCGGGCCGAGCGCCGGATGATGATTGGGCGCGAAGAAAAAGGCGATACCGATGTCGCGCAGGCTTTGCCCGCCATTGGTCGCGGCTTTGGCGAGGTCCAAGCCGAGTGCCTCCAGCGTATCCGCCGCGCCCGATTTGCTCGAAGCGGCGCGATTGCCGTGTTTTGCCATCGGGATTTCGCAGGCGGCGACCACCAGTGCGGTGGCGGTGCTGATATTCAGACTGTGGCTGCCATCGCCGCCGGTGCCGCAGACATCAATGGCGTGGGTGGGCGCGTCCACGCCGATCATCCGGGCGCGCATTTCTGTGGCCGCTGCTGCGATCTCGTCCGAAGTCTCGCCCCGGTCGGCTAGCGCGACCAGAAAGGCGGTGATCTCTTCTGCTGAGCAGGAGCCGTCCAGTATCGCGGAAAAGGCTTCGCGGGCCGCTGTTTCGGAAAGCGGGCTTGCGGGATCGGGCAAGGTCATGCCACTTCCTTCGCTTCGATCCCTGCAATCGCCATGAAATTGGCCAACAGCGCATGGCCATGTTCCGTGGCGATGCTCTCCGGATGGAATTGCACGCCGTGGATCGGCAGGCTTTCGTGGCGGAAACCCATGACCGAACCATCATCGGCGGTTGCATTGACCGGCAGGCTGCCCGGAATATCCTCGACAATCAGCGAGTGATAGCGGGTCGCGGTATAAGGCGAGGGCAGGCCGGCGAAGACGCCGCTGCTATCGTGGGTCACCGGCGATGTCTTGCCGTGCATCAGACCGCCGCGCACCACCTTGCCGCCGAAATGCTGGCCAATGCTCTGGTGGCCGAGACACACGCCGAGCAACGGCTTTGCCGCATCGGCGCAGGCCGCGACGAGATCGAGCGATATGCCCGCTTCATTGGGGGTGCAGGGACCCGGTGAAATCAGGAAGGCTCGCGCTCCGGTTGCCAGCGCTTGGCTGGCGGTCAGAGCGTCGTTGCGCTCGACGCGAACCTCCGCGCCCAGTTCCATCAGATAATGGACCAGATTGAAGGTAAAGCTGTCATAATTGTCGATAACCAGAATCATCAACCGCGTCTAACGGGCCGTGTTTGACCGGCCAAGCAGAATTTCGCTCTTTCCGCTGTTTGATGCTGATCGGGGGCCGACCAGACAGCGCAAATTTTCGATCAACAGCAATTGTAATTTGCGCGCCGAGCGTCCACAATATTATCAATTGAAACCAAAGGATCTTCCAATGAGAACCAGTCATGTTTTTTTGTCCGCAGCTGCATCTTTGCTCGCCATCTCGGTCAGTGCACCGGGCTGGGCGAAGGACGCTGCCGCCGAAGCTACGGCAGATGACAATGTTGCGGATACGGAAAAAGCGGAAATCGGCGCCTGGGGCGTTGATCTCTCCGCGCGGGACATGTCGGTGTCACCCGGTGCGGATTTCTTCCGTTATGTGAACGGGCACTGGCTGGATACGGTAGAGATTCCCGAAGACCGGTCGCGCTATGGTTCGTTCGACATATTGCGGGAGCGATCCGATGATCAGGTCCACGCGATACTCGACGATCTCGCCGCACACGGTGACGGAGCCGATGCGCTGGATCAGAAAGTCGGTGCATTTTACGCCGCATGGATGAATCAGGCTGCCATCGAGAAACTGGGGACCAAGCCCCTTGAGCCATATCTCGCGAAGATAAAGGCCGTCAGCGATCGTGCGGGATTGCTGAAACTGTTCGGAACCGTCGGCTATGCCTCGCCGGTCGGGGTGGGTACCTTGCCCGATCCTGCCAATCCCACCCGCTATGTCGTTGCAGCCGGTCAGGCTGGACTGGGCATGCCCAGCCGCGATTATTATCTCAAGGAAGGCGCGGAATATGACGCGTTTCGCACGGCCTATCGGGATTATCTGATCGCAATCCAGAAACTGGCCGGAATCAGTGATGCTGCTGCCAAGGCCGACCGGATCATTGCACTGGAAACGGCCCTCGCCAAATCGCACTGGGAGCCCGAGCGGCAGCGCGATATCAAACAGATTTACAACCCGATGAACCGCGAGCAGTTGATGGAACTGGCGCCGGAATTCGACTGGACGAGCTGGCTGGAAACTAGCGGTTTCGGCAAGGTCGATACGATCATCGCGGCCGAGACGACCGCAATTACCGCGAGCGGCAAGCTGCTCGAAACGGTCCCGGTCAGCACCTGGAAAGAATATCTGACCGCGCATTTCATCAGCGATAATGCCGACTATTTGCCAAAGGCATTTGACGAGGCGAAATTCAATTTCTTCAGCAAGGCACTACGCGACATCCCGGTCCAGAAAGAGCGCTGGAAACGGGGCGTCGATCTGGTCAACGGTCATATCGGCGAAGCGATCGGCCAGAAATATGTCGATCGCCACTATCCCGCCGAAAGCCAGCGTCAGATGACCGAACTGGTCAGCAATCTGACTGCGGCTTTGGGCGAACGGATCAGCAAGAGCGACTGGATGGATGAAGCGACCCGCAGCGAAGCACAAAAGAAGCTCGACGCTTTTGAACCCCGGATCGGTTACCCGTCGAAATGGATCGATTATTCTCCGCTCGTCGTGAAACCGGATGACGTGCTCGGCAATGTTCAGCGGGCCGCGAAATTTGCCTTCGAAATCGATCTGGCACGCTTGCCGCATCCGGTCGATCGCGAACTGTGGGCCATGAATCCGCAGACCGTGAACGCTTATTATAATCCGCTGCTCAACCAGATCACCTTTCCAGCAGCCATATTGCAGCCGCCATTTTTTGATCCGAACGCCGATCCGGCTGTCAATTATGGCGCGATCGGCGGTGTGATCGGCCATGAAATCGGCCACGGCTTCGATGATCAGGGGCGCCAGTTTGACGGCACCGGCAAGCTGCGCGACTGGTGGACACAGGAATCCGCAGAGAAGTTCGAAGCGCGGACAAAATTGCTCGGTGCGGCCTATGACAAGTTTGAACCGGTTCCCGGTGTTCATGTTAACGGCCAACTCACCATGGGGGAAAATATTGGCGATCTGGGCGGCCTCGAAATGGCCTATTCCGCCTATCGCCGTTACGTCGCCAGCCATGGCGAGCAGCCGGTAATCGACGGACTGACCGGCGACCAGCGCTTCTTCCTGTCCTGGGCGCAGGTCTGGCGCGGTAAATCCCGCGAAAACGCGTTGCGCGAGCAATTGCTGACCGACCCACACAGCCCGACCGAATATCGGGTCGACGGCGTCGTCCCCAATATCGACGCCTGGTATGCCGCGTTCAATATCACGCCGGACAGCGCTATGTATATCGCACCCGAAAAACGCGTGAAGATCTGGTAGGCAGGATAATGAGCGAACCTGTAACCGTAAATGTTCCCCACAAACTGGGATTGACCGAAGCCAAAAGCCGGATCGGCAGTGGCGTCCACACATTGAGCGATATCATCCCGGGTGCCAGCCTGACCGGTCATCGCTGGGAAGACGACCATCTTCACTTTACCTTGGAGGCGGTCGGCCAGCGGATCGTCAGCGACATGCACGTCCGCGAAGACGAAGTGTATGTTATTCTCGATCTGCCGCCGATGCTGGCGATGTTCGCTAACAAGATAAAGGCAAAGCTTATGAAGGAAGCGCCGAAGATGCTGGAATAGGTCGGCTGGTCCCGAATGGCTTAAGCCCTAATCGGACGAAAGCGTTGATCATTTCTGGACTCGGCAATTGGCTGGTTTTCAGACAGATGGGTTTTGTGTGCTAAGTTGGGAAGAGCGGACGTTAAATTTTAGATGCTCCAGTCGGTTAGATGCTCCAGTCAGATTGCATGACATGCAGCAGATTGCGCAAAATTCTTCGGCCCCCTCCATTGTGTCCAACCCCGATTTTCGACCAATTGCGAACAATGACCAATTCAAACATTTCTTTAAAACTTGGCATTGGGTTATGGGCACACGCTTGAACAATCCGCGAAAAATATCTCGCTGAATGTGTTTCCAGACGGGACTATGCTGAGATAAAAGCTTCGGGAAAGAAAATGGAATCCGGGAAAATCATGCTCTGCTTATGAACATTTATCGACAAACGCGAAAGATATTGGGCAGGTTTAAATGGGTGACAGAAACGGCTATTTTGCTTGCCACTGCCCGTTTTCTCGTTAAATTTATACCCTTTCGATATTGGCGTAGAACCCTGGGCGAAATTGACAGCGTAACGCGTCAAGAAAGGCAAGTGGCAACTTCGGTTGAAGCTGGCAGCGAAGCGGCGCTGGTCGGTCGCTGGGTGCGTAACACTGCCGCTAAAGTGCCGTTCAAGGCGGTTTGCCTGCCACAAGCAATGGCTGCGCGCTGGATGTTGACGCGTCGCAATATTTCAACCCAGCTATTTATCGGTGCAAGAAGAGACCGGGACACAAAAGAATCTCAGTTCCATGCCTGGTTGATGCACGGCCAAGTTTGCGTGACCGGTCAGCGCGAGAGAAAAGAATTTCAAGCCTTTGGGGGATTGGCCGACTTCTAACGGAACCGTCCAGTACGTTTCTAAAGGTTCAAGGCAGAATTGCAAATCGTTAGATATTGAATTTGAACGAAATTTTCCGCATGGACATGCTATGACTACTAGCGCGTCTGAAGTTTTGGCGACGGAATCCTCGGTCCGCTAGGGAGACGTGCGGGAAGTTCTGGAAGGCGCGCTGACAGAAGCGCCAACATTTGCGATTTCAGAAAATGCGTTTCAGTTAAAACTGCCGAGCGGGCTGAGATTCCATTATCAACGCGGGGATGGCGTCACTGTATCGAAACCCGAAAATATTTCCGATTCAGAAGTTGGGCTGTTTCTGAATGGTTCTGTTTACGGCGCAATTGCGTGGTTCAATGGCTATGTCCCGCTCCACACCTCTGGGGTGACGCGTTGGCGCTGACCGGAGCCACCGCCGAAGCTCGGGTTCGGCCTGACCTCGACAAGTTCTATGCCTCGCCGCCAGCCGGCATGTCGGCTGAAGCACTGCCGTTCGCACATTTAAGCTTTCTGGAGGATCGCGCCAGTCAGCCGATGGAAACTCGCGTCTCAGGCATTGACCGGTTTACGCGTACCCGCTCAGCCTTTTCTCGACCCAGATTCTACAACTCGATTGTCGAAAAAATGGATCTATTTTCAACCATTGAGCGGATCAGCCGGCAAATACCGATGTCACGCTTTGACCGTCCAAGCGGTAGCCAACAGCTTGACAAGGTTTCCGATTTTGCGGCTGCTTCCATTCGGCGCAATTATGGATAGCGATGTGCCGTCAGGAAAAATCGACTGGCTGGCGTCCTACCCCAAATCAGGCAACACTTGGATGCGAATGTTGCTGTCCAATTATTTCAGCGAACAAGACGATCCACATGACATTAACAAGCCCGGGACAACCAATGGCATCGCTTCATCACGCCTGCTGTTTGACGAGTATTTGGGGATCGACAGTTCGGACTTGACGGCCGAAGAAGTCAAAGCACTTCAGCCGCATATTTATAAGTTGCTAACCGAACATAGCCGGCAGCATCATTGGCTGAAGGTCCATGATGCCCAGACCATGCTTCCCGACGGTCGGTGGCTTTTTCCGCCTGCGGTCTCTGGGCCGGTAGTGTATCTAATCCGGAACCCGCTGGATGTGACTGTCTCGTTGGCATTTCATGACGCGCATGAGGATATGGATCGCGCGGTCAGAAAAATGTTTAACCGCGACACGGCGCTTGGGGGAGAGCAGCGGGCGCAGTTGCGGCAATATATGGGCAGTGGAGCGATCATGTCCGCAGCTGGACCGACCAATCGGAGATACCGGTACTGGTCGTCCGCAAGTGGTGCGGTTGTTGACCGGGCGTCTTATTTTCCATCCAATGAGTTCGAATGACCGAAACTGGGTGGGTGGCCGAAGGTCCGCTTTTTGCGAGTTAAAGCCGCAAGTGTGACAGTACCATTTTAGGGACGTATCCCATAACTGACTAAACTTGTCGTACGCAGTAACAGGTTGAGAGAGAAGGGCTTCGTGCGTTGGTTTTTCCGACTGCTTTCCCGTAGCCCGCGAGATCGCACGCATCGACAAGCCGAAATCTGGAATGGATTGCTTCAAATTCTTTATGCTTGCCGCCCTGATCAGGTAACACTAGCTAAATCGTACATGGTTGACCTCTGAAGGATTTATGATGAAACAAGCCTTGGTCCTAGTTGGATTTTGTGCCGCAGCCTTGGTGCTCGAACCCGCCGCTTCATTGCAAGCAAAGGTGCTTGTCCTTCCCGTTCCCGATAGCGCGAGAGAGCTTTGCGGGAATGGCTGCTTAAATCCTATTGAGGCTGTTACCTATGCAGACCATGTTGGTACGAAGGCTGGTGTCTCAGGAAAATTTTTGATGGATGTGCAGGCCGTTGGCGAAAGCAAGGACACTATTTTTCTCAATTCGGAGGAAGACTACCGCGACCGCAATTGCCTAACAATTGCGGTGCATAAATCAGCGATGGATCAGATTCTGAAGTCCGGCGGGTATACCTCAGCCGAAGAAGCTTTTCGCGGCAAGCAGATCGTCGTGTCCGGGACTGCCCGCAAGCTGCGGGTTGATTTTATCGACAATGATCGGAAACCGACCGGCAAATACTATTACCAGATCCACGTGCGCGTTCGCGATGCGAAGCAAATAGATATTGTAAGCTAGTTTCTAGTGGCTGAGCCAACGCTGTTGGTTTGACTGCCTAATTTCACTGGCTGCGCGGCTAGGCTTGAAGGTCCGCAACGGGGCGCTAGCCAACGGACAGAAACTGCACGCGCCATGCCCCTTTTGCGGCCATAGCGAAGCTTATAAATCACTGCCCGAAACCGGTGTCCTGGGCCCGCTTCACCGCTTCTTTTGCCGCTGCCAGCAAAGCGCCTGCCTTGGCCCGGCATTCGGCCAGTTCATAGGCCGGATCGCTGTCCGCCACGATCCCGGCGCCGGCCTGCACATGCAGCGTGCCGTCTTTCACAATGCCGGTGCGCAGGACGATACAGCTGTCCATGCTGCCATCGGGGGAAAAATAGCCGACGCCGCCAGCATAGGCGCCGCGGGTTTCCGGTTCGAGTTCGGCGATGATCTGGCAGGCGCGCACCTTTGGTGCGCCGCTGACCGTGCCGGCCGGGAAGCCGGCGAACAGGGCGTCGAGCGCATCCTTGTCCGGTGCCAGCTCTCCGACCACGTTGGAGACGATATGCATGACATGGCTGTAGAATTCGACCGTATAGCTGTCGGTAACCTCGACGCTGTTCGCGCTAGCCACCCGGCCAACGTCATTGCGGCCAAGATCGAGCAGCATCAGATGTTCGGCGCGTTCCTTGGGGTCGGCGAGCAGGCTGTCCTTGTTCGCTTTGTCTTCGGTCGCATTCTTGCCGCGCGGGCGGGTGCCGGCGATCGGCCGGATGGTGACTTCGCCATCGCGCGCGCGGACCAGGATTTCCGGGCTCGATCCGGTCAGGGCAAAGCCGGGCAGGTCGAGGAAGAACAGAAAGGGTGAAGGGTTTATCCGTCGAAGCGCGCGATAGAGCTCTATCGGCGGCAGGGAGAAGGGCGTGGTAAAGCGCTGTGCCAGTACCACCTGGAAGATGTCCCCGGCCTCGATATAATCCTTGGCGTGCAGCACCATTTCGCCATATTTTTCGGCGGAGACTTGCGGCGTGAACTCCGGTTCGTCGGGACTGAACCCCGCCTGTGGAGCGCCTGACAAGCGTCCTTCGACAAGCTCAGGACGAACGGGGGCGGAGAGGCCCCGCTGAGCTTCATCCAGCCGTTCCTCCGCCGTGGCGATCTTGGCTTCGCTATTTCCGTCCGTCTCGGGCCATACGGGCGCGACCAGAAACAGTTCATCGGCGAGTCGGTCGAAGATCAGGATTACCGTCGGCCGGACGAACAGCATATCGGGCAGGTCCAACTCCGAGTGCGGGGCACGCGGCAGCTTTTCTACCAGACCGATGGTTTCATAGCCGAAATAGCCGACCAGACAGGCGAGGGCGCGGGGCAATTCTTCCGGCACATCCATCTGGCAGGCCTTGACCAGATTGCGCAGGGCCGAGAGGCTGTCGCTGCGTTCCGGGGCAAAGGAGTCGCGATCCTGCAGCCATGTGCGGTTTATCGCAGCTGTCTCGCCATCGGCGCGGAACACCAGATCTGGTGCAAGGCCGATCATGCTGTGCCGTCCGCGGGTTTCCCCGCCTTCAACCGATTCGAGCAGATAGTCGCCGCGCCCATCTTCCATCAGCTTCAAGGCAGCGGATACCGGCGTTTCGGTGTCGGCAACCTGCCGCCGCCAGATCAGCGCCGGCTTGCCGCTGTCGAGAGCCGCGCGCGCCGCTTCTATTCTGAAACTGCCGCCCATGTTGGGATCAGTTACCACCGAGCAGCTGGTTTTTCAGCGCGGTCAGCGTATCCTCGTTACGCTCGACGCCAATATCCGCCTTCATCGCATTGATGAATTGTGCGGTATATTCGTTGCCGAACACCTGTTTGAACTGAGTCTTCGTCGCGTTCAGCAGATCTTCCCGTTTCGAGGCATCGCCGCGATTGAGCTTGTCGAGCACGACCACGAACCATCCTTGGTCTCGCGGTGCTGCGAGCGATTTTGCGGTGCCCTGCGCCATGCTGAACATCAGGCTGAGCGGAGGGGGGACCTGTCCCTGCTGGCTTTGCCGCGCGAGTTCGGCCCGTGAGGAGCTGATCTTCTGGACATTCGGCAATTTGACCCCGGCGTCGGCGACAGCCTTGGACAGGGACGTGCCACTGCTGACTGCTTTGGCGATCTTGTCGGCGACGGCCTTCGCCTTTTTCGATCCCTGATCCAGCATATAATCGCGGGTCACCAACTGCTCGATCTGCGCCAATGGCGGCGGTGCGGATTCGGTGATCTCCGATACGTCGATCGCGGCATATTTCTCGCCGGGAACGATCTCGACAATCTGCGGATCGGAATCTTCATCCACTGCAAAGGCGATCGGCAATATGCGTTCCATCTCGGGGATCGGTTTGTAATTCTGGTCGTTCGGGTTCTGGCCATTGGCCAGAAGCGGCGGCGTGGACTCGATCTTGAGCTCTTCCGCCTTGGCAATGTCGCCCAGCGTCGCGCCGTCGGCAAATTCATCCTCCAGCCGGACTGTCAATTCGGCGATGGCTTCTTCTATCTTCTCGCGAGTCAGTTCGGTCACGATCTCGCTGCGGACCTGCTCCAGCGAGCGGGCAGGGATTTGCGTGATCTCCTGAACCTTGACGATATGCCAGCCCAGCGCGCTTTGTGCCGGTCCGGCAATCGCGCCCGAACGAACGCCAAAGGCGGCATTGGCCACGGCTTGCGACGCGTTATTGGCAAAGTCGGTTTTGTTGACCGGTCCCACTGCGGAGGCGGAAAGGCCGACCGACTGTGCTGCCTGCTCGAGCGAGGTGCCGGCCTTGACCTTGTCGGCCAGCGCCTTGGCGGCTGCTTCGGTCGGCAGAATGACCTGATTGAGTTTGCGGGTCTCGCTGGCTGAGTAGCGGGAATTGTTCAGTTTGTAATAGCCTGCGATTTCCTTTTCGCTAGGCTTGATCTTGTCGTTGAAACGCGATCTTTCAAACAGGGCATAGCGAATCGTCCGGCGTTCGGGGATCGTGTAGCGCGATGCGTTCTTGGCATAAAAGGCTTCAACGGCTGCTTTTGCCGGCTTGCTGTTTTCAATGAAGGCAACAGATGGAATGGTTGCAATCTGTCCTTCACGCGATTCAAGCAACAGAGAAGCATAAGGAATGACAAGCTTTTGCGGCACTGCGGTCCCGAATCCGGCTGTCGTCAGCAGCTGGTCAGCCATCAGATTGCGGGTAAAATCGTTGCGCAACTGGGTTTCGTTTATTCCCTGCTGCTGCAAGGCGCGGCGGAAATTTTCTTCGCTGAACTGGCCATCTGCGCCCTGAAAAGTCGGGATGCTGGCAATCTCGCCATCGACCAGGCGCTTGCCCGCAGCCATGCCATATTTGGCACCGAAATCGGCAATGGCAAAGCTGTTGATCAGCCGGTCCAGTACATCGTCAAAGCCGCCGCCATTGATGAATGTCTTGAGATCAAGGCCGGTATTCTGACGCTGCTCGCCGCGGAAGGCATTGTTGACCGACTGGCCGAGTTCCGCGCTGGACAATTTGCTGTCACCGACTTTCGCCGCCGTGCCCGAGCCGGTGACCCCGCCGAATGTACCGCTGCTCGACACGTCGGCCGTGGCAAAGGCAATGGCGATCAACCCGACGAAACAAAAGGTCAGAAAAAGGCCCAGTTTCGAGGAAAAAATACGGCGGAAAAAACTGATCATGAAAGAAATGTTCCATTGCGGGAGGTGGATTTGCGCTTGCTTTAGGCGGCTTGGCTTTGCGGTTCAAGCAAAAGACTGCGGAAGGAAATTGGCAAGCGGGAGGATATTTGTTAGCGGATGGACATTATAAAAATGGAAAAGGCTAAGGGCATCATGGCAAACCGCAAATATATTGTCGGCAACTGGAAAATGAACGGACTGCGCGCGCAGCTTTCGGATATAGCGGCCATTTCCGCGATTGCCGCCAATCATGAGGGCGCCGATGTCGGCATCTGCCCGCCGGCCACGCTGATCGCCGCCGCGGTTCAGGACAATCCCGGCTTTGCCATTGGCGCGCAGGATTGCCATTTCGCCGAAAGTGGCGCGCATACCGGATGCCTATCAGCCGCCATGTTGATGGAAGCAGGCGCTACTTACTCGATCCTCGGCCACAGCGAACGGCGCGCCGACCAGCAGGAAGGTGATGCCGAGGTGAAGGCGAAAGCCGAGGCAGTCCATGCCGCCGGCATGGGGGCAATTATCTGCATCGGCGAAACCGAAGAAGAACGCGATGCCGGACAGGCGATTGAAATAGTCACCATCCAGCTCGCCCGCTCCTTCCCGGCCGGTGCCAGTGCAGCCAGTGCAGACTGGCTGACCATTGCCTATGAACCGGTATGGGCGATCGGCACCGGCCGCGTTCCCGAAACCAGCGATGTCGAAGAAATGCACGCCGCGATCCGGGCGAAGCTCGGAGAATTGATGGGGCAGGGCAGCAACGCCGTGCGGATTCTCTATGGCGGCTCGATGAATGGCAGCAATGCAGCAGAATTGCTGGCAGTCCCCAATGTCGACGGTGGTCTGGTCGGCGGCGCAAGCCTGACGGCGGCAAAATTCGGTCCGATTATCGAGGCAGCTGCGGCAGCCTGAACGGGCTTGATTTAGATGCATATCTCCCGGCCGGGAGCACGTTATCGAGGCGGCTGCGGCAGCCTGAACGGGCTTGATTTAGATGCATATCTCCCGGCCGGGAGCACGGCGGATGATCATATTGTTGCTAATATAATTTCCTACATTTGGAATATTCTATCCAACAGCAGCTGTTTCCACGCTCTCTCCGCCGCAACTTCGCCAACTTTAGCTGGTTGAGGCAGAGTGGATCATCGCTTGAACTCGGACGGGTCAATCGCTATGTGCGCTGCACGTCGGAGCGCATGCTCGCCATATTAGTTCGGAAAATCCATGTTTCTTTTTCTTACCGTCCTTCAAGCCATTGTCGCCGCCATGCTGGTCGGTGTCATATTGATGCAGAAATCCGAAGGCGGCGGACTGGGTGTCGGCGGCTCGCCGTCCGGCATGATGTCGGCGCGCGGCGCAGCGGATTTGCTGACCCGGACAACCGCGGTTCTGGCGGTATTGTTTGTCGCTTTGTCGATTACCTTGGCGGTTCTGGCCGCTGCAGAAGGCAAGGTCGAAACGATCGACCAGAGCCTGCAACGGGATACGGCGCCGATTTCCGCACCGGCTGACGACGTTCCACTGGTCGGTGACGATCCATTGGCGGCAGCCGCTGCTGCTGCAGCGGCAGAAGAAGCGCCGGCAACCAGCACGGACAGTTCCATTCCGCTCGACCAATAAGCTTTTTCAAAGCCATCGGCTGACTTTGATTATCCGGGCATTGCGGCCAGTGCCTGCGGGCGCTGACTCGAGAACCACTTGATGAGCGGAAAATGACCGGCTCCAAATAATATTTATTTCGCTTTTCCGGATTCGCGGGATTGCCATAAGTGGTATTTACGCCTTAAGCCTCTCCTCCCATGGCGCGATATATTTTCATTACCGGCGGTGTGGTTTCCTCTCTTGGCAAAGGTCTGATGGCGGCGAGCCTCGGCGCTCTGTTGCAGGCTCGCGGATATTCCGTGCGAATCCGGAAACTCGACCCCTATCTCAACGTTGATCCGGGCACGATGTCGCCCTATCAGCACGGCGAAGTCTATGTCACCGATGACGGCGCAGAGACCGACCTGGATCTTGGCCACTACGAGCGTTTTACCGGCGTTCCGTCGCTGCAATCCGACAATGTTACATCGGGGCGAATCTATCAGTCGATCATCACCAAAGAGCGCCGTGGCGACTATCTTGGTGCGACCGTACAAGTTATTCCGCACGTTACCGACGCGATTCAGGCCTTTGCCGAAGACAAGCTCGACGGCATCGATTTCGTCTTGTGCGAAATCGGCGGGACTGTGGGCGATATCGAAAGCCTGCCATTCATCGAAGCGATTCGGCAGTTGCGCAACAAGGTCGGCCGGGACAATGCGATTTCCGTCCACGTCACTCTCGTGCCTTATATTGCCGCTGCCGGTGAGCTGAAAACCAAACCGACCCAGCACAGCGTCCGGGAATTGACTTCGCTGGGCATCCAGCCGGACATATTGCTCTGTCGCTGCGAACATCCGTTGCCGGATACGGAACGGGCCAAGATCGCCCAATTCTGTAATGTCCGCAAGGAATCCGTGATCCCGGCGCTGGATGCGAGCAATATCTATAATGTGCCGCTGCAATATCACCGGGAAGGTCTGGACCGGGAGGTGCTGCGCGCCTTTTCCATCGATGATGCGCCGGAACCCGACTTGTCACGCTGGTATGATGTGATGGAACGGATCGAGCATCCGGAAGGCGAAGTCATTGTCGGCGTGGTCGGCAAATATGTCGGTCTGCAGGATGCCTATAAATCGCTTCAGGAAGCGTTGTTCCATGGTGGTCTTGCCAATCGAGTCAAGGTACAAGTCCGCTGGCTCGACGCGGAACTGTTTGAAAATGAGGAGGATCTTGCTGCAAAACTGGAGCCGCTTCATGCGATTCTGGTTCCCGGCGGTTTTGGCGAACGCGGCAGCGAGGGCAAGATCGGCTCGGTCAGATTTGCTCGCGAGAATGACATTCCGTTTTTCGGTATCTGCCTTGGTATGCAAATGGCCTGCGTCGAAGCGGCGCGCAATCTGGCCGGCATCGACACGGCATCGACTACCGAATTCGGTGAAACCGAAGAGCCGGTTGTCGGCCTGATCACCGAATGGATGACCGAAGAAGGTCTGCAAAAACGCGAAGCTGGCGGCGATATGGGTGGCACCATGCGACTCGGCGCTTATGACGCGGTGTTGCAGAAAGGGTCAAAAATCAGCGAAATTTATGGCAGTAGCGAAATCAGCGAACGCCATCGCCACCGCTATGAGGTGAACAAGGGCTATGTCGAACGGCTGGAACAAACCGGTCTGATCTTCTCCGGCATGTCACCCGATGGCGAGCTTCCTGAAACCGTCGAACGGCCCGATCACAGCTGGTTTGTCGGCGTCCAGTTCCATCCGGAGCTCAAAAGCAAACCGTTTGATCCGCATCCGCTTTTTGCCTCCTTCATCGCAGCAGCCTTGCAGCAAAGCAGGCTCGTCTAGGCGCCGAAATCAATTGTTATCGCTAGATTCCGGCGGATGTCGAATCTGTCCAATATATTTTACAGGATGTGACTATTGTCACACGAATAAAGCATAAGGAAGTTAGTAAAAACTTCCAGACAGGGTCGAGGGATGGGTGCAGTGAAAGCCGAAGAACTGGCAAATATTTTGGCGGAGCACAGCTTGTTTGCCGATTGCGACGAAGCTGAGCTGGCAGACTTGATATTGCGTGGACATTTCGTGCAATATAAAAAAGGGGACGAACTGATCATGCAAGGTGATCCTGGAAACTCGCTGCTGATATTATTGTCAGGCAATGCGCGCACCAGTATGATCGCCAGCAATGGTTATGAAGTTGTTCTCGATTATGCGGAAGCCGGGCAGGTCCTTGGTGAAATTGCGCTGCTGGATGGTGGCGAACGGACAGCCAGCGTAACCGCGATCGAACCGACGTCGGCGCTTTCGATAACGCGCGAAGCTTTTGAAGATATCCTGGCCAGGCACAAGAATATGGCGCTGCGGCTTTTGAAAGTCATGGCCAAGCGGATTCGGATGGCCAACAGCATGATCGAAGGCGATCGCGCCTATACTTCCGGTCCGCGACTGGCGCGCTATCTGTTGAGACTATCCGTGGTTGGCGCAGAAGAAGGGCGATTGAAGCTGGACCTGAGCCAGAGCGAACTCGGCAACTTTGCCGGCATGTCGCGCGAACATATTAATCGGCAACTGTCATCTTGGTCGGAAAGCGAGATTGTGGCAGTGGAGAGCGGAAAGGTCCGGATATTGGACCATGCGATGCTTTCCCATATTGCCGAAGCAGATTCTTGACGAAAATTGGCCTTTTGCGACCCGGGCTAATTATCGTCGAGAGTGACACCAAGCGGGTGTCAGGGGCAGTCGGATCCTCATCCGGCTGCCCCATTTTATTGTATCAGCAATAGAAAAGGCAGCCAGAATGCTCTGGCTGCCTCCGACTTTCGGTTGAACGAACCGCTTAAGCGGCTTTGTCTGCTTTCTTTTTCCGCTTGTCCGCAATCTTGGTGACATTGTCGCCTTTGTTGATGGCGATCGTCTGCGGCCGCATCGCTTCGGGAATTTCCCGGACCAGATCGATTTCGAGCAGACCGTCGGCCAGCTCTGCATTTTCGACGCGGACAAAATCGGCGAGTTCAAAGCGCCGTTCAAAGTTGCGGTTGGCAATGCCCATGTGCAAGAACTGCTTGCCTTCATTGTCTTCGGCTTTCTTGTTGCCGGCGACGAGCAGCAAATTCTGCTGGGCGGTGATTTCGATTTCTTCATCCTTGAAACCGGCGACGGCTAGCGTGATCCGATACTGATCTTCGCCGCTGCGTTCGATGTTGAACGGCGGGTAATTTTCGGATTGCTGCGCGCGGGCATTATTTTCAAGAAGGTCGAACAGCCGGTCAAAACCTACGGTTGAGCGGCGGTATGGGGTAAAGTCAAAACGATTCATATCTAGATCCTCTGCAATTGAGCAATGTAAATCTGGACCCGCAAATGCGGCATCCGGTTCGCTGTTGTGAAACCCGATTTGGCGTTCCACACCCATAGAGATATGATCGGTTTTCTGGATTTCAAGAGAAAGAAAAAGGCAGATTGCCAACGGTTTAGAAAATTTATGGCGCAAAAAAAAAACGCCCGGATGCCAATGAGCACCCGGGCGAAAATGGTGACGAATTAATTCGTCCCCTGTTTTCCCGTCCTATTCAACGCCGCTTGTCCCCCAACATTTGGCGGAACCGGAAGGGATCCCTGAACCATGACCCGTTAATCGAGATGTTTGATTCTGTAACCATGTGTGATCGACTGACATAAATTTGTCATGGTAATTTTGCCGCCAT
>Ga0207901_1000287_pt1 | contig 16031 bp, 15 predicted proteins | sample LinPmetageLP46_FD_184057 | JGI IMG/M metagenome (GOLD analysis project Ga0207901, IMG submission 184057) | Marine viral communities from the Pacific Ocean - LP-46 (SPAdes) | ecosystem: Environmental > Aquatic > Marine > Oceanic | place: Pacific Ocean | collected 2011-06-12
TCCCACAAGGCGCAGTCGATTGCGTTCCGCGCAGCGCCCGGTGGCATGATCTCGATTAGCCGCTCGCGATCGGCTCCCGCCTCAATCTCGTCGCGAACAGACCCGATCTGGGCGATGACACTGTCAATCGTCTCATCATATCGGGTGTAAGGCACACCTTCGCCGCGCCCTATATGTCGGCCCCGTCGGATTTCCACAAAGATTGTGTCGGCGACCGACTTTGTCCCGCGAGAAATGCGAAAAGGCCGCTTCAGGCGGTAAGGGACGTGGATGGCTGAGAGATGGCGAAGCATTGTTCAATCCTGTCAACTATGAGGTCAGCGCCTTGCGCATAAGGGTCAACGCAAGGCAGTCCGGTTCTTTCCGCAATTTGATCACACACAGCCCGAGCTTCCTTTTCCGCCAGCATCGACGTGTTGACCGCGACACCCACCGCTACCACATCCGGGCTGGTCAGACGCGCCTGCTCGAGGTTGGCAGCGATCGTGCGCTCGAGGGAAGGCATCGGAAAGTGGGGAAGCCCGCGCATATGCTGCCGCGTTGGTTCGTGGCAGATAACGATCGCGCTCGGCTGGGCCCCGTGCAGGAGCCCCGTGGAGACGCCGGCGAAAGACGGGTGAAAAAGCGACCCCTGCCCTTCGATCAGATCCCATCCCCCGTCGGTTCTTGCTGGCGCGAGCTGCTCTATGGCGCCGGAGATAAAATCGGCGATAACCGCATCGACTGGCACTCCGGATCCGGCGATCATTATGCCGGTCTGCCCGGTGGCACGAAAGTCAGCACGGTAACCGCGAGCCTGCATCGCTTGTTCGATACAAAGCGTCGCCACCATCTTCCCCACCGAGCAATCGGTGCCGACGGTGAGCAGACGAAGTCCCTGGCGTGGCAATCCGTTTCCAACCTTCAAATTCGCGGCGGGATCGCGCACGTCGATCAATGTGCGCCCCTTCTGCTCGGCCAGTTCAGCGAGTTTGGGAATATCGCGCAATCGGTTGTGCAGTCCAGACGCAATGTCCAGCCCAGCGTTCAGCGCGGCTTCTGCATCTGCTATAAGCTCGTCCGTGAGCAGGCCGCCGGCACTTGCGACCCCCAGGATAAGCGTCTTGGCCCCGGCTTGCACCGCTTGTGCGAAGCCCATTTGCGGTAAACCAAGGGTCAGACTACTGCCCTCATGAACGAATTCGCCTACGCAATCATCAGGGCGAAACATCGCGATCCCACGGGACGTCTTGATCGACAAAGGATCTGATGTCGATCCGAGATATAGTAAATATGGAGTTTGTATCATAGCGCCGACCGTTGTTAGAGTTCGACCCTTGGTAGGCGATTGAGCTCCAGCGGTAATATCATATGCAGTATGAAACATATAACCCAACCTTATAGGCCGGGAGCCAACTGAAATTTGTTCGACATCGCATCATCCCGTTGACCACTATCAACAAAGATCATGAGACGCCGCTCGGGGACTTGCATTACTTATTGCCAGAGACCTCCGACCGACTGATTTATATCCTCAAGATATCTTGATAAAAAATCATCCGATGTGGATCGTGCTGGTAGGTCAGAACGCGCAAGGCTCGCGACCGTTTGCTTGGTGCGTCAGCCGCCGACTGGCGAAGCATGCATTCAATGCGATACCTTCACCCCTCTCAAAAAGGCAGCAGCGCCCCACCCGCATTGCTTTTCGGCGCGCTTGGCCCGCTCCGTCCTTACCAGACATAGCGCACGCTCACGCTTCTCCCGATCGTGCCATAGTTCCGCGACAGCTGGGCGTCCGCCGAGGCCTTGATCGACCACGAGCACGCCGCGCTCCACTGCGCCCCCAACCGGACCGATGCGGCATCGGTATCGGTCGGCAGGGTGGTGCGGCTGATCAGCAGCGACGGGAGCTCTGCAAAGCTGCGCGTGACGCTGCGATCGGTCTCGAAATCGTGCAGCCAGGCGAGTCGCAGCAGCGGCGAGAAACTGCCACCGCCTTCGGTCTTCCACTGGCCATCGATCTGCACGCCGAGCGACATCGGCAGCGCGGTGATCGTCTTCTTGCGGAAGGTGATTGCGCTTTCGGGGACGTTCAGCAGCGTCTCTGTCGCCTCTTTCTGAAATACCAGCATGGGTTCGATCGCGACGAAGGGCACGACGTGCGCGTCCGGGCCGCCGAGATCGATCGCATAACCGGTTTCGAACCGCGCACCGGGAAGTCTCAGGAAGAATATATTAAGAAGAACGTAAGCGGGGTAATTCGGCAATCAATTTCAAATAGGCCTCCCAGTCGCCACCGGCAGAAACGGCACGTCGTCGGCGGTTGCGGAACGAGATAGTCGCTCACCCAACGTCAGCTTTCCCTTTTTCGGTGTTTCAAACCGGACAGGCAGAAGGCGGACCAACGACAGTCATTAAAGACTGTTCTTCCGCAGCTCAAAAGCGGACGAGATTTTGACAGAGCGGCAACGACGGCTTTGAGACAGCGCGATTTGTCTATTGTCGAATGACCACCGCGGTAAGCTGTCACGCAAGTTGCAGTAGCCCGAGGGACAGACCTATATCTGCTGAATGGCGGTTTTGCGACCTAAAAGCTGCCGTTCTTTCAGGACCGCGGGGATGGCCGCCACGCGCGCCAACACCAACCAGAGGTGGTCCTGTTCTCAGGTAGCAGAGAAATCCTTTTGATTGAAACAGTGCAAAAGCTTGTGGATCACACAAGTTCATGCGTCTTATGATTGTCAGCAATGGAGCGGTGCATGCCCATGTTATCAACGGATGAGGAGAAGTGGGTGAATTTTCACCGGGATTACCGACCCGCTTTGATTGCATTTTTTCTGCGCCGCACATGCAATTATGCCGAAGCCGAAGATCTCGCGCAGGAAGTGTTTGTCCGTATTGCCAGCAAAGATCATGCAGCCATGCAACAAACTGATGCTTACATATTTCAGGTCGCCGCCAACCTGTTGCGAGATCGCAGCAGGCGGGCGCAGGTGCGCACGGACTACGCAGCGCGTCTTCGCCTGTCAGATGAATTCGGTATCGACCCGCTCGACCCGCACCGGATTATTGTGGGGCGTGAATCACTGGCGTTACTAACATCGGCTCTGGCGGAGTTACCGGAGCGGACGCGCCAGATCTTCATGCTGTTCCGGTATGAACAGATAGACCAGCGCACGATTGCCGAAAGCTTTGGAATCAGCGTGAGTGCGGTGGAGAAACACGTTCATCGCGCAATGGCAAATCTTATGAGAGCGCTAGGAGACGAAGTGTGAAATTGGTCCAGGCCCTAGATCACAAGGCGACTATCGAAGAGCAGGCCATTATCTGGTGCACCCGCTTGGCTTCCGGTCACTTGGCGCCTGCCGAACAGGCGGAATTCGATAAATGGTTATTGGCGGACAACGCGCATGGCGAAATATTCGACCGGGCTCAAATCACCTGGAGGGGATTGTCTGCCATTGCAGATAGCCCCGAGATAATAGCCCAGCGTGCGGATGCGCTGGACGCGTTGCGCCTTGCCAATCGCAGACGATGGACGCACAAGATTCGAGTAAATTGGCAAAGGGCTGCGGCGCTCGCAGCCAGTGTTGTGATGGTGGTTCTCTCCGTGTTCCTGTGGTCGAACTTCCTGATGAGTCCGCACGCAGAGCCGGAGGTGTTTGCGACAAACCCGGGGGAACAGCAGATCATCACCCTTACCGACGGTTCACGCTTGACTCTGGATGCAGAAACGAAGGTGACGGTTCTGTATGAGGACGACCAGCGTGTGTTGACGCTGCAAGAGGGTCGGGCGAAATTCGACGTAGAAAAGGATCCGAAGCGTCCTTTTTCTGTAACTGCCGGCGGACGAACGACCGTGGCGACCGGAACGTCATTCAGTGTCGAACTGCTCAGGAGAGACTTGCAGGTCGTGCTCTTCGAAGGTCAGGTGAAGGTTTCCAAGACTGGCAGCCCATCATCCAGCCAATCCTTCACGCTCGCCCCGGGAGAAAAACTGGTCACCAACATTTCCCCTTCAGCCGTTCCAAGAATCGAACAAGCAGACATTCCGGGCGCGCACGCATGGGAAAGCGGTCAGTTGGTCTTTATCGACGAACCGTTGGTATCGGCCTTGGAGCAGGTCAATCGTTACAGCCGGACGAAAATAGAGATTGGGGATGCGCGAGCATCTGAAGTCAAGGTCAGCGGAGTTTTCAATGCCGGTGACAGCCGTGCATTTCTTGATGCAATTACTGAGGCTTACGCTTTGAAAATGACCTCCGATTCCGGCCGTGTGATAATCGAGACAAAAAATACTTCAAGCTTGAAGTGAGGGTTGCCGCCTTTCCTGCGTCTTAGTTAAAATCACTTGGGTGATTGAGAACAAAAAGGGGGGAATGAAATGGTAGGCACACGCAATTTATTCATGATAGGGACCGCGATCGCTGCAATTGCTTCGCCGCTGGCAGCCAGCGCACGAGCGCAGACCTATCAACTGGACATTCCTTCGCAGTCTTTGGACAGCGCCTTGCGGGCATTCGCCCAGACAACGCGGCAGCAGATTGTTTTCGACATGGACGTCGTCAGAGGGCGCACCAGCCCTGCGCTGCGCGGCAGATATACCGTTACCGATGCTATTACCAACCTGCTAGCCAATTCCGGTTTGGAGGCTTCGCCGGGAAACTCGGGGGTCTATGTCGTCAGGCGAAAGGTGACAGGTTCTATTGCTCGCAATCTGGTCGCACAGCCGTCAACTGCAGGGGAAAACGCTGGACAGACCCGACAGGCTCCGCCTGTCAGCGACGCCGAGCCACGCTCGGAAATCGTGGTCACGGCCCGGCGCAAGGATGAAATGCTGACGAGCGTACCGGCTTCAATCACCGCCTACTCGTCGGATTTCCTAGAAAAGCAGAATATACAGACCTTTGCTGACTATGCGACCAAGATCCCCAATGTGACGTTCCAGTACGGACAGGGGTCTGATTTTTCGGCCACTGGTTTTAGCGGCGGGCGGATCACCACGATCCGCGGTGTCGCAGGGGCGAATACGACCGCCTATTACCTCAACGACACACCGATTCCAGCCTCAGTCAGCCCGCAGACGCTCGGGCTGGACCGGATCGAGGTGCTGAAGGGCCCGCAAGGCACATTGTTCGGTGCAAGCTCGATGGGCGGCACCATGCGTTTCATCACGCGGAAACCTTCTCTGACCAACAACAGCTTCACGACCGAGATTCAGATCGGCAAGACCAAATCGGCCGGTGCGGATTATGGTGTCGAAGCCCTTGCCGGGGTCGTGCTCATCCCCGATGCGCTGGCTCTGGATGTCTCACTGGGCTATACTCATGAATCGGGCTTCATCACTCGCCGTTTTCGGGAGCCTTATCCAGACGGCAATTTGGTCAGCAAGGATGATCAGGGCCGCAACAACCTCCTTACCGGATCGGTCACACTCCGCGCCAGGCTCAGCGATCAACTGGAGTTGACGCTCAATACGCTTGGACAAACATCCAAGCTGACCGGGTATCCGGCGGCCTATGTGCCGCTGCCGGAATATAAGCCGCTCTCCTATACACTCGATCGTGACCGTGATGTAGCGGAATATTCAAAGGACCGTTGGGGCCTCGCTTCGATGGTGCTCAATTACACCGGCGCAGGTTTTTCAGTCGTGTCTTCCACTAGCTACTTTGCCCGCCGGGTTGAAGAACAGGAGGATGTCACCGAGGGCACCAACGCGTTCATGAGGCGTTCTTACGATCTGGACCTCGACAATGCGCCGTTCTCGGGCCATAATATCATCAAGGACAGGCGCTTCACGCACGAAACCCGTCTTTCTTTCGATGAGGGCGAGCTCATTCCGCACTTGTCCGGTATTACGGGTGTTTTTCACCAGGAGGACACCCAGACCTTCAACCAGCCGGCTGTCGTTATACCTGCGTTGGCGGATGCGGGTTTTGATCGGCCTTATCTGTCGAATTTCCGCTTTCCACAGCATGTGAACAATACGGCCATTTTCGGAGAGCTCTATTATGAGCTCGTTCCAAAGCTGACCCTGACGCTTGGGCTTCGGCAATATTGGATCAAGCAGAAGGCCGACGAGTTCCTCAGCACGGGATTCTTCAACTCGCCGGAAGGCGATATCACCCCGGCGAAGAGTAACAGCCAGTCGGGTCTCGTGCCAAAGTTTGTCGCATCATACGAAATTGGAGACGGAGGCAATATCTACGCATCGGTCTCAAAGGGCTTTCGTGTAGGTGGCACCCAGCCAGCTCAGACCGATGATTTCTGTGTTCCCGAACTGGCCGCGCTCGGCCTTACGAAGAACGACATCGGAAATTATAAGCCAGACACGTTGTGGAGTTACGAACTGGGCGCAAAAGCCAGAGTGGCCGACGGCAGGCTGTCCGTGTCTTCCGCGGTCTTCCAGATCGACTGGTCCGATGTACAACAGACGATCTTCCTGCCCCGTTGCAGCATCTCCTTCATCACCAATGCTGGCAAGGCGCGCATTCGTGGCGGCGAACTGGAAGTCTCCGGTCAACCCATATCGTCGGTTCCGCTCACGGTGCAACTGGGCCTCGGCTATACAGATGGCAGATTGGTCGTCCCCGGTTTCCTGCCACAGGCACCCAACTCGCGGCTCGCTCAGGTGCCCCGGTTCACCGGCTCAGTCGCGGGATATTATCGTACGCCTGTCAGCGACAATATCGACCTGTTCGCAGCCGCTGACTATTCCTATACGAGTGCCGTCAAAGTGGCGGATAACGTAGGCGGGTTCCTCACTCGTCAACCGTTCAACCTCGTCAACGCGAATATTGGATTGGGTTTCCAGAATTCGGAACTGCTGATCTACGGCAAGAACCTGTTGGATAAACGCCTGAACTTTGGCGACCTCTACGCCAATGGCTTCGAACGTCAGGAAATGATTGCAGACGGCGGCGTGCAGCGCCTGCCGCGCGGTGCCGTCAGCCGTCCCCGCGAGATCGGCCTCCAGTACCGGCTAAGTTTCTAACTCCACACCATGAATATAGGAGACTCTCGTTGCTCAAACTGTCCAAAATCTGGAAGCCGGCCTTTGCCTTGGCGATCATCGCGGCGGCAACGCCTTCCCTTGCGCACCACTCTTTTGCCATGTTCGACAGAAGCGAGGAGAGAACCGTCACCGGGATTGTCGGTAAGTTCGCCTGGACAAACCCGCATGTGATGATTGACCTGAAAGTGCCGGATAAGCGAGGCAAGTCCACGCATTACCGGATAGAGAGCGCCAGCATCAACATTCTGATGCGAGAGGGCTGGAAGGTGGGCGCAGTCAAGCAAGGCGACCGGATAACCGTTATATTCAACCCTCTCAAGGATGGTCGACCAGGCGGGTTGCTCGTCAAAATTGTGCGCGCCGATGGGTCCGTGCTCAAGGGATAGGCAATTGAAAGGGAGAGTACCATGAAGTCAAGCCGATCATTGGGGCGAGCCTTGGCTAGCGGGGGATTGCTGGCTTTACTGTGCAGTCCCCTCGTGGCGCAGGCCGATGAGGCAGTGGCGCGTCCGGACATCAGCGGCACTTGGGAACGTTACCCGGAAGATTGGGCGGGGCCGGATCCCGATAATCCGATACCACCCAATGGTCCGTTCAAGTTGAACGAACCCTACGCCAAGGCGTATGACGACCTGCAGAAGCGAAAAGCAGCAGCAAATCTTGCAGGCACCCCCCTTGCCAATTCCAGCACGCGGTGCCTGCCGGAAGGCATGCCGACGATCATGGAGGCAATCTACCCGATCCAGATCGTGCAGACCAAGGGTCAGGTTATCGTGCTCGCGGAATTTTTGACCCAGACGCGGCGTATTTGGCTGGACGACAGCATGCCGCCGGCTGACGAGATTTCACCATCCTTCAACGGCCATTCCGTGGGACGTTGGGAAGACGACACGCTGGTGATTGAAACCTTGGGTATCCGACCGGACGTAACCTACTATGGCATTCCCCACACGGCTGACCTGCGACTGACCGAGCGCATCCGAAAGACGGACTCCAACACGCTCGAAGATCATGTGACGATCGATGATCCAACGGTATTTGCGGAACCCTATTCTTTCACTCTGACATACAAGAAATCGGATTACCGAATCAGCGAATATATATGTGAAAACAATCAGATCGAAGTCCATGAAGATGGCGGCTCCTACCTAAATCTCGGACCAACAGGAGACTGAAGTGACGAAAAGAGGATCACGGACGCGCGTTCTGGCGATCATATTTGCGGCGTCCGCTCTGTGCCTTCCCGGCACCGTGCTGGCCGAGGTGCTGCCGAAGCCGAATGTCCTGCCCGTCCCGCATTCGGGGAAGCTTCCGCTCTCTTCGGCTGATCGCGAAGGTACGGAATATATCGACCTGGCCAAGGCAGGATATCTGGAAGAGGAATATTATCTCTCCGGTATCGCGCCTGCAATTACCGCCAAGGGCGAAATTCTCTTCGATGCACCTTACATCACTCGCATTCTGGTGCGAAAGCCGAAGGATCCCGCCCGCTTCAATGGGACGGTCATCATCGAGCCGTTTACGTGGTTTGGCGAACGAGGTGCGGGCTGGATACTGACTCGGGATTATCTTGTGCGCCAAGGCTACGCCTATGTCGGCTACACGCTGAACATCAACAAGCCGGAGAACGATCCGAAGTTCCTGCCAACCGACTTGCCAAAAGATATCAAGCGTTATGCCGGTATCGTCAACTTCGAATTCATGCGCGACTTTGATTATGCGCGCTATGCTCCGCTTGGCTTCTATTTTGACCCTGAACGATTCAAGCGCGGCGATGTCGTCGATCCCTTCGTGCCGCAATCTCAGGGCGTTGGTGCACAGCTGGCCATGCTGCTCAAGTCCAATGACGCTGACGGCCCGTTGGCGGGCCTTCATGTTGACCGTGTTTATGTGAACAGCTGGGCAGTTACTGCGCAGGTATGGATGGATTATCTGGATCAGGGGCGCCACCAGCAATGGAGAATGCCGGACGGCAGCGCTTTGATTGATGCCTACATGACTGGCCGCATGTCCTATGGCGAAGTTGGGGGAGAGGTGATCCGGGTACCGCGCCATATGCCCGACGACGCACCATTCGTGACAATCTTCACGCAGTCGGAACTGAGATATAATGCAGTCAATTCAATTCCGCTGCCCCCTGACACTGATCGCCCTCCGCTTCGTTATTATGAAGTACCCGGGACCCCGCATCTGCGCCCCGAGGATGTGGGCACCGGCGAGATCGAACCCATGCCAGCAGACGTAGGCAAACAAGACGATCCACGGTGTAACACGCTGTATGACGAACCTGTTGAAGTCGTCGCCTCTGCCTTGCTGAACGGCATGGATAAATGGGTGCGCAACGGCACACCGATGCCGAGATCGCCGCGCGTTAGGCGCAAGGGGAATGATATCGCGCGCGACGCGGCAACAGGCAATGCAATCGGTGGTGTGCGTCTTCCCTGGATTGAGGCACCTACCGCCATCTATATGGTCGAGGAGGAAACGAACTGCGGGTTGGCGTACGACACCAAGATGCCCTATTCGGCCGAGCGGCTCCGCAAAATGTACGGCAGCTACGCGAACTACCGCAAGAAATATGAGGCCGCGAAAGCGGACGCAGTCGAACAGGGGTATCTTCTCCCGAAGGATGCCGCACGGCTGGACCCCATTGCTGAGCCGGAGGATTTTTGACGGCAATCGTGAATGAAATGGAGGGACGGCTAGTCGAACATCGCTACAATGCGGGCCCACCCAGCACCGGCCTTATTGATTTCCACCGAGCAGCGGATGACAGTGAAGGCGTGCGGAGAAAAACCCGCGGCTCGATCTCGATCTGTTGCTCGGTGTGAAAGTTTTGGTCGTCGATGACAAGTGGCTGATTGGCGAGCAGGCAGCACAATAGCTGGTCGACGCCGGCATGGATGTCATCGGTCCGTCCCACTCTCTCGAGGCGTCACAAGACGCCAAGCCCGGCCTTTTCGCCCGTAAAAACAGAATATAGCTAAAACACGTCGGATTTCAGACGTTTTGTCAAACAAAATGAAACTGGCTGAAATGCGTCAATGGCGCCAGAAGAGGACTCGAATTTGGCATTTAATCCATTGAAATATAATAGTTATTCCAATGTGGGGATTAGAAAAGCCCATAAAAAGGCCCGCATAACGAATGTGAGATCCTCTAATATATTGTATTATAAGTAAAATTATCGCCTCAAAGGATGCTTCATCTGAAACGACGGATGTGGCTCACCCGGCTAACCTCAATCTGCCTATCGATCGCTGACGGGGGACAAATTGCAAGTAAACTGGTAGGATATATCGAAGCTGACAAGATGCCCCATGTGCGCGGTGCGCCTTTCCAATGCTGTTTCGATGATGTTATGGTTTGATGGCAAAAGCTATGTGAACCAAATCAGGGAAGGGAAATTCAAAACCCCCGCCGGACGCGACATCGAGGTGAACGGCACGACGCCATTTTATGGATATGTCGTTTGCGACCTAACAGCGAAGGTCAAGAAGTGGTTGGAGCAGGAGAAAAACTTTACACCCATGCCGGATGGTCAGGGTTGGTTTAACTGGCTCGGTAACATCAGCCTCTACATGGAGGTGATTAGTTGGACAAAGCTCCTGCGCGACGCGGAAATGCGGAACAAGATATTCTTCAATAAACTCGGCATTGATTGAGTGGACCGATGACTGGTGGTAGGTTTAACCTTTGGCTAAAATGCCAAGCTTTACTTAGCAAATTGTGGAATCTATAAACTCGACATTGGTTTGAAAGTCTGTCAAAACGCTAAGCATGACTACGCGTTCTGACAGCAAGCTAAACCGGCTCCAGCAGGAACTTCCCGAGGGACTGCTGGTGGATGCCGCGTGGATGGAAGCCCACGGCTATTCATCGGCTTTGCGCAGCCAATACGTTCGAGCTGGCTGGCTCGAAAGTCCGGCCCGGCGCGTCTATCGCCGTTCACGTATGCCGCTGACCTGGCAGCAGGTGGTCATCTCCCTCCAGAATTTGCTAGATTTGCCCTTGGCCGTTGGAGGGCGCACCGCACTCGAACAACAGGGCTATGCGCATTACCTTTCGGCGGAGATGCTCGAGGTTCACCTCTACGGACCCAAACGCCTGCCGACATGGCTGGCTAGCTTGCCGCTCAACGTGACATTCCACTGGCATATTAGCCTCAGATTATTTCCGGGCGATGCCGATGGCCCGCCGGAGCCAAATCCTGTTATGGTCAGCGCCGCTGGTGTGCAACTGCCGATCCGCTATTCGAGCAAAGAGCGTGCCGTGCTGGAATTGCTCGATGAGCTACCAGACCGCGAGAGCTTCCACCAGGTTGACACACTTATGGAAGGGTTGAGCGACCTCAGCCCGCGCCGCTTGCAAATCCTACTCGAGGCATGCGCCAGCGTGAAGGTGAAACGGCTATTCTTATTCTTCGCTGACCGCCACCGCCATGCTTGGCGATCTCGGCTTGACGTATCCCATCTTGATCTTGGATCGGGCAAGCGCGTCCTTGTCAAAGGCGGCAGACTCGATCCCACTTACCATATAACCGTCCCAGCCGATCTTGGAGGGCAGTGAGTTCATGGCCTTTCTCGACACCTACCGGCTACAAAAGGCGGCAGACTCGATCCCACTTACCATATAACCGTCCCAGCCGATCTTGGAGGGCAGTGAGTTCATGGCCTTTCTCGACACCTACCGGCTACAAGTTGCACTCCTCATTCGCACGATTCCCTTCGTGGCAAAGGAAGAGGCTTTTGCGCTCAAGGGCGGCACGGCAATCAACTTGTTCGTACGCGACATGCCGCGTCTCTCCGTGGACATCGACCTGACCTATCTGCCTGTCGAGGACCGCGCCACATCGCTTGCCGCAATCGACGCAGCCATGCTGCGGATTGGGGATCGGATCGAGCAGGGAATACCGGGGGCGAAGGTCAATCCTTCGCGCTCAGCAGATGAGAAAATCGTCACGAAGCTGATCGTCCGTGCCGGGGATGTGCAGATAAAGATAGAGATCACGCCAGTGTTGCGTGGGACAGTGTACGATCCCGTCGTTACATCTGTGGTGCCGACCGTGGAAGATACTTTTGGATTCGCTGAAATGCAGGTCGTCTCATTCGCCGACCTTTACGCGGGAAAGATCGTGGCAGCGCTCGACCGCCAGCACCCTCGCGATCTTTTCGACGTGCGCGACTTGTTGGCGCACGAAGGTATTGGCGACGAACTGCGGCGCGCATTCCTTGTCTATATTGTCAGCCACAATCGCCCGATGGCCGAAGTTCTGGCACCGACCCGTAAGCCGTTGAGCGAGGAGTTTGCGCGAGGCTTCGTCGGAATGACGCTGGAACCGGTTTCCCTTGCCCATCTTGAAGCTGCACGTGAAACAATCATTGCCGCGATGGTCGCCGAAATGCCTGACGCGCATCGGCATTTCCTTGTCGGCTTCAAGCGCGGCGAGCCAGACTGGGAACTTCTCGCTATACCGGAAGCCCAGCACTTGCCTGCGGTCCTGTGGAAGCAGCGCAATTTGGAGAGGCTGCCCGACGACAAGCGGCGTCTGCTAGCCAATGCGCTTGAGATACTGCTTTTTCGATAAGACGAGTGGAAGAAAACAATTAAGCCACGGGGGCCTTACCATGTGAATGGCGATAGTGCCTAAATCGTGATGAGTTTCCTTTTCAAAGCAATATCCGAGCCGCTCATACAAGACGATATTTTCTACCATCAGCTTATTCGTGTAAAGCCGCGTTGCTCGCAAGCCGGACGATTTAGCTAGCTTTTCTGCATGCCTCATTAATAATGTGCCAAAGCCTCTGCCTTGGTGATCCGGATCGATTGCAACATTGACGATCATCATTTCATCGCCCTGCTGGACTGTTTCGATAAGGCCGACCAGCCTGTTATCCTCGTAAAGTAAATCGAACCGGTTTTCCTGCACGGAGACATTATAGTCTGCCGTCATGGGTCGCGGCTTACGAGGCGTAATAGGAACCCACTTTGCGTAGGCCCGGACGCTGAGGTCACGAATCTGCTCGACTTGGTCTCGACCGGCAAGGGGAACTAGCCATGATGCGCCGAGCCGTTCAGCACCTTGCCGCCGAGCGAGTCGACATCGTTATCCCGGACTATGGCGCGACACTGTCACAGATGGCAAAGAGGCTAGGTCAGATCGACGAGTGTCTGAATGACATAGCCGACCAACCTGCCATGCAGATGACCCCCGACAGCATAGGCAATCGGATTTCGGCAGCCGCTGAATCAGCGCGACGAACCGATCATGAAAGGATCGGCCTCGTACAAAAAGATTTGCACCAAGCGGCGCAGGCAATGCGCGCAGTCACCACACACTCGCGTACGAGTGCCGAACAGCGCCGCGCCTTGTTCCAAGCGGCAGGAGGCGGCGTGCTGGCTGGCATACTGCTATGGTCATTCCTTCCAGGCACGATTGCCCGAACTATGCTGGAAAGTTGGCACTGGCCCGAGCGTATGGCCGCAAGGATGCTAGGAGAATCATCTCGGTGGGATGCAGGCGCGCACCTCATGCAGAGCGATAACACCCAAGCATGGAATGCGATTGTGCAGGTCGCCGACATCCAGCGTGACAACACGGATGCCATTGAAGCCTGCAAGAAGTCTGCCGCAAGCTCGCAGAAGCCGGTGCGATGCACCATCCGGATTCGGGCAGAGACCGAGCCGCGACAGTAACAATCAGCTCTATGATTGCACGGCCTAACGTCCCGCCAAGGCTCAGAATGGATCATTCCGACCCGCTCAAAATGTGGGAACTAATGTGGTATCAGATTTTCAAGATACCCACTTTATCGTTAAAAAACATAACGATAAAGTGGTTGACTGGTGCCCCATAGACTTCAAAGAAGGGCACTCTAATCATTGGAGAATTTCGGTCAGTTTACCCTAGAGTGAGCCCATTGTGCCCAGTTACCTACTTTCCACGGTGTTAACTCATTCCTGAAAGCGGCCAGTCGGCGCAAAGAACTTTCGCGCGCCTGCACATCGATCGGGTTCCTCAACACAATTGATTACAAGCGGATATTGGGAACAATGAAATTAATATGCAAATCCAAATTTTGCGGAGTTCGTAAATGGACAGTTTTATAAATCTTCCCAAGGCTACAGGCTAATCGGCCACACCTTATGAATGAGGTAATCTCCTAACCGCGAGCTTTCGTGTACCCCTCGCTACCTGCATTCGGTGGGTTCCGCTAACCTTTACCGTGCGGGCAATGCGTGAGGGAATGAATAGCCATTCATTCGAAATACGGTCAGCCTGCACATCGAGCACCATATATCCCCGCTGACTTGTATCACACCATGCCAGATCAGGACTGGCATCGACGAACCGCTCCGCGATGGCAATCGGATCGCCGTGGAAACGCTTGTCCATTCCAAGCGAAGACACGCCTTGCACGGCCATTTCCACGCCCACTGGCTGACCGTCATGTTCGAGGTTAAAAGCCCAGGCATTGTGACTGTCGCCACTGAGGACCACGAGATCAGCATTTGCCTCTTGCGAAGCTTGCAGCAAACGCCGCCGCGCCGCAGGATAACCTTCCCATCGGTCCATATGCTGCGGCACATCGATTGCCGAAAGTCGCACGGCCACGTTCATTTCCTCGAGTTTCTTGGTGCTCATCCGGTCGTCCGGACCAAATAAGACAGAGAAATCTTTGGGGATACGGGACCGCCCCATGATGACCTGTTGCGCTAGGATTTGCCATTTTCGGCCAGATGCGGTGGATGCGGCCAGTCCGTCCGCGAGCCACTGTTCCTGTTCGGCTCCCATCATCGTGCGCGCCGGATCATTAAGTGGCCCATCCCGAAATGCTATCGCAGCGGCAGCGGGATCTTTTTCCCGGCCTTGGATAGCATCCTTTAAATCGAGCTGCTCCGAACGCCCAATCAGCCGGGTTTCCAAACGGAATAGCGTGGCAAGATTGCCAAGCTGATATTTGGAATAAGGTTTGCTCCGCATCGGTAGCCATTCGAAAAATGCCTGCACGCCAGCGGCCATTCGATCCTTCCAGCGGCCTTCCTTGGCCGGATCATGATTAGCCGCTCCGTTGGTCCAGCTGTTGTTTACGGTTTCATGGTCGTCCCACATGACGATTATCGGGAAACGGCGGTGCAATTCCTGCAAGGCGGGATCGGCACGATAACTGGCATAGCGCTTGCGATAATCGGAAAGACTGACCGCCTCGTGCGCGGGCTCGATACCCCGAAGCTCTGCCATCCCTTCAACCGCATCAGATCGGTCCAGCTTGGATTCGTAAATATAGTCACCAAGATGAACGAGCAGGTCGAGATCATCGCGGGCCGCTGCGTGGGCATAGGCATTGAACCAGCCCGATGTCGCATTGGCACAGGAAAAGACGCCGATCCGGAACTGGTTCAACGCACCTTCGGGCAAAGTGCGCGTGCGTCCGATGGGAGAAACCTCGCCGGTGTCAGCGCGGAACCGATAATAATACCAATGTCCCGGGATAAGGTTTTCGGGCCGGGCATGAACGCAGAAATCTCTGGCCGGTGTTGACAGAGCAGAAGAGCGAGAAACAATCCGCTCGAATTGCTCATCTTCTGCAACTTCGACCTGCAACCAGGCAGGCTCTGCATCGGGTGACACATATCTTGTCCACAATGTTACGCTCCGCTGTTCCGGATCACCACTGGCGACAGAGTGGGTAAATGCCGGTCGCGGAGCCGCACTTAGCGATCCGGGCATAAACAGAGTCGGGCTGATCGCCGAAGCCTGTAGGAGCGAGCGCCGCGAAACGGCGGACAATGGCAAGGACGGCCGTGCAAATTTTTTCGTGGTCATGGCCGGTGGCTAACGCGCTGGCGTGACACATTAATTAAACGTCCGAACTATTTAAAAACCGGCCAATAACTTTCACATTTAATACATTTTGCAGCAATCAAGCCGTCATCACCGACCGCTAGCGGACGACCCACAACTGGTTCACTCAAAATTGGGGATATAAAATGGGTCGCGAAGTTCTTAACCGTAAAGGCCGCCGCACACGCTTGC
>Ga0207901_1000288_pt1 | contig 16022 bp, 19 predicted proteins | sample LinPmetageLP46_FD_184057 | JGI IMG/M metagenome (GOLD analysis project Ga0207901, IMG submission 184057) | Marine viral communities from the Pacific Ocean - LP-46 (SPAdes) | ecosystem: Environmental > Aquatic > Marine > Oceanic | place: Pacific Ocean | collected 2011-06-12
TGCATTATTTGCTCCTTCATTTGTTCCGCGACTGACCCAGCCTGATGTTCGCATTCTTGCCATCCCGCGCGAGACGCCCTGTGCGATGGCGCGGCTTGTGGCCTGCGTACCGGTCGCACCGCGTCCGATCACAAACCCACCAGCTGCTGCGATTGCCGATGCGAACTGGTTGGCGAGGGCAGGGCCGCCGCCCCCAAGTGACGCTGCGAGCATCGGAATTTGCAGGAAAAAGAAAAAACCGAGCGCGTAGAAGGCCAAAGCCTTGATTGCGGCCATGCCTATTTCGTCATTTTCAGAAATTGTGGCGATTATCGCTTCGCCGGTCTGGGTCAGAAAGAGCGTCAGCACGAGCGCGAAGACGATTAGCATCAAATAATTGATGCACGCGCCGAGCCATGCGAAGAAATAGCCGCGCGTGGACTCGAACAGCAAAGCTGCAACAAAGAGCGGCCCGACTACTGCAAGCAACGCCAGAGCAAACAGGCCAAAAGCGCTGATAACAAAGCCGATGGCGGCACAGAGCAGGGTAGCTACGATCACCATAACTATCAGAAACCCTGAAAAGACAGCGTAGCCGATATCAGGAAGCGTGCCTTGGGTTTCCTGATAATTGGCTCCGATCTTGCGCATAGTGTTGGCAGTTTCAAAGCCAGTGCCTGCCAGCTTGTCATAAAAGCCGCCAAGGCCGCCCACATCTGCACCGCCAAGAGCCGTTGCGAATTGGCTCGGCAGGCCGCCAAGCGCAAACATGCCTATTTGTGTTCCGTAAAGCGATGTGACGGCAAAATAGAGAAACGCGAGCTGGCAGCCGCGATAGGCATATTCACGGAAGGGATATTGCACAGCCCCGCGCATAATGGCGTAACCCAGCAGCGAAATGTAGATCACTATGCCGATCCGCAGCGCGGGTGACACAATACCGATGATAGCAGCATATTTACCAACGATCGCGCCTAAGGCAGAGTTAAGCGCCTCAAACATCGTGGTAAAAACATGATCGCTGAAATCCATATCGGCACTGAGTCCTTTTGGTTTGTTACTATCTGGTCAGCTGGAGCTGTGATTTGGCGAATGCCGCTGCGCGGCAGTTGGTTGTTATTACGGCAGGCTGTTCGCTCGCTGGGGCATTCGAACCTGCCCACTGGCGGCAAATTTCTTGCATTGGCTCGATCTCGGCAGGGTGGGCAGCATAATATTTCCAACTTCTGGCTGGCATATTGCTGTCCGTCCCGTCCGAAGTCTCAGACGCGCCGCACCCCGCGAGGATTAACAGGATCGTCAGGGGTGCGGCCCGCATGGTCATTGCCCCCGGTAGTAGCGGCTTGCTTCATCAAGCTTTTGTGCCAAGGCCGCTTGACCTTCGGCGGCGCGTGCGCGCTCCTGTGCTTTTTGTTGCAGAGCAATCGCTTGCAATCGAAGCTGGTCATTTTGCATTGCGGCAGATTCCAGTTGCAATCTTGCGGTTAGATCGGCGACTTCTTTTGCTGTCGATGCGGTCGCCAAACGTGTGCGTAGTTGGTCGAACCCTTGCGCCCGCGAAGTAACGGCGGAGCCGACATTTTCTGCCAGGCCAGCATTGATACCGATGTTTCGAGCATTCAGATCAAAGGCAGCGCGCGACTGCTCCGAGCCTGCAAGGCCAAGCCGGTCTAGAAGTCCGCGATAGACTTCATCGGCCTTCGCGCGGCCCGCGCCAACAACATTGAGATCGCCATTACCGAACCCTTCGAGCGAACCGTTTGATGTATCAAGCTCGCGCAGCGCATCGGTTTTGAGCTGCTGGGCCAATGCCGGGATATCGGTGAGCTTGTTTAAATCCTCATAGAGCCTTTGCGCTTCGGCAATTTGCTCTTTTCCTTGCTTCACCATTTCCAAGGTTTGCCGAACTGTATTGATCTGCTGGATCAGGCTGGCGCTGTCATGGACGGGCATGCCTTGGGCAAATGCGGGCAAGGGGGCTGCGAAAAGCAGCGTTGCGCTTAGTAGCTGTGTCAATTTCTTCATCGTCTTATCTTTCTTCTTGTTTCAGCGTATTGGTTGGGTTCAGCTGGGACGCCTCCGGCTATGGAAGAGGGGAAGCCATGTGGCAGGGTCGCTGCCTACCTCGGCAATGATTTCATCGACTTGGGCTGTGGTTTCGGCGCGGCCAGACAGGACCGCCAGCGCGTCATCGAGACCGCTCAAATCAAGTTCGACCACCACGCTGTCATGGCCCTGCTTGACCAGAAACTTGTGGCTTTCAGGCGAGAGGTCTTCGCGCACGAGCTTGAATTCGGCCTCTGACAGCGCGAATCCATCCACATAATCACGCCGCGCACCAAACGGATTGGGCAGCATGATCTTGGTGGCGACCTGTTCGAGGATCGAATGGCTTATGTCGCTCTTAAGCGCGTCTGCTGGTGACTGTGTGGCGAACACCATAAGGGCGTTACGCTTCCGATAAGTTTTTAGGCCGTCCTGGGCAAAACGCCGGAAGGCTTCATCGCCCAATGCCTTCCAGAATTCGTCAATGCAGATAATCATCCGCTCGCCGTTCAGAAGCTGGTCGATCCGGTGGAAGAGATACAGCATGACGGGTGTGCGGATATCGGCGTTGTCGAGGAAGTCGGTCATATCGAAACCGATGAACCGCGCATCTAGTGTCATGCTGTCATCGGGATTGTCGAAAACCCAGCCTAGCGAGCCTTCCGACGTCCATTTTTCCAGTCGTGCGCCAACGCCGCTTGCGTCCTTCATGCCGAGCATTGAGCGCAGCGCGCTTAGCGAACGGTCTGCTACGGGCAGCTTCATGACCGCATTTATACCGTCCTCAATACGTCGTTCTTCTTGTACCGAGATAGGCTTGCCGTCAGCGCGGACCAATTGGCGGATGAATAGCGAGAGAAAGCTCTTATCCGGGGCGCAGTCAGTCAGTGCCTTCAGCGGGGAGAAGCCGGTGGCGATGCCATTATGCAATGCGAGATATGTTCCGCCGCTTGCCTGCACGAAGATTTGCGCGCCGCGATCCTTATCGATGAATATCTGCCGTGCGCCGGTCTTTTCCGCTTGTGCCATCAGAAAGTTAAGCAGCACAGTCTTGCCGCCGCCAGAGGGACCAATGATAAGCGTATGGCCCAAATCGCCTTTATGGAAATTGAAGAAATAGGGGCTGCGCGCGCTGGTCTTGAGAAGCGCAATGGCTTCGTCCCAATGATTTCCGCTCGCTTGTCCAGCGGGGAAAGTATGAAACGGCGAGAAAGCCGCAAAATTAAGTGATGTGATAGGCGCGGGCCTGGCGCGCCAAGCAAAATTGCCGACAAGCTGTGACCAATAGGCGGCTTCAAGCGCGGCGCCTTCTCGTGCTGCGACCATCCCGGTATCGGCAAGTGCCGCCCGCGCCACAGACATATGATCGCGCAAGGCGCGCATACTTGTCCCATAAACGGCAAGCGTGAAATGGTGATCGCCCAGAACAAAGCGGTTTGACATCAGATCATCGCTCGCATCAATCAGCGCATCGGCCTGGCTGACCGCGCGGTCGCCCGAGTTTTCCATTTGTGTCATGCGCAGACGGAATTTCTCGGTTGCAGCCGCTCGCCCAAGGAATGTGAAGGATTGTGTCAGCACGAACCCGAAATCGACTGACAGCAAAGCTTCAAACTGGCGCGGGGTAGTTTGCGCGGGGTATTCGCGGATTCCGAAGATCCCGCCAAAGGCTGATGTGTCGGCACCGCGAACCTCTATGGTTTCCGCGCCGAAAATCGTCCGCGCGCGGTAAAGCGCGCCGCCTAGATGCCCGCGCACGACGGGAACCCGGACATGGCGTCCGGTCATCACCATATCAGCGACTTCCATCGTTTCGGAAAACATCAATCCGCGATGTTCATATATTGCGCAGCGGCGCGGCTGACAGCGCGCCATGAGTTTTTCAAAGTCGCGCGCTTTATCATCAAGCAATTCGACTAGTGCCTCGTCAATGAGCGGACCTTTTTCCGCTTGCTTCGATACCTTCCGCTTGAGGAGCTGGATGATCTTGTCGCTTCCCGTTGCAGCAGGGCGAATGACAAGGCTGACAAAGAAGCGGTTTATGAACATCCGCTCCCGGTTGATGCGGCCAAAATAGGCGCGGTCCAGATCGGCAGCGAAACCAGATTTGAATGCCCCACCGGGATATTGATCCACGCGCATCCTGATTAAATGCGTCCACACCGACAACCATTCGTCATGCAGGTTTCGAAGCAATCCGTTTAACTTCGTATGCCAGTCGTTGAGATCGCGCACATCGGACGTCTCAAAGGCGCGTCCCTGCAATTCAAAGGTCAACATGATGTCGCCAGAATCGAGCGCCACCATTTCTTCGTTTATATGGCGCGCATAGGGCAGAAACTTCTCAGGCGTTGCTTCGCGCTGCGCTATTTTTAGCGGCACAGCATTGTTGGTGGCGAGCAATCTACCCATAGCGACCAAAGCCTTTGCGGCGCAGGCCCGTCAGAGGCAGCGGTGAGTAGCTGCTGCCGCCCCAGAAGCTGCGGTTCCGGTTGCCCGCTTTAGTTCGGCCCCAAAGGAACAGTAGGCGAAACGCATTGACATCGTGCCGCACGATCAGCCGTGAAATTGAATAGCCAAAAGCCGCGATCAATCCGGCATAGAGAGGGCTATTGCTTTGAATCAGTACCGATGCGCTGGCGATTAACAGTAACACCGCCGCTTCAATTGGAATCCCCGCCCACAGCGCCGGGCGCGTAACCGCGAGGAACAGCGTGTTTTTTGTCAGACTTTCGGTTTGCTCGTTCATCGCCGTCAGCCTGCAATGAGACCGACGATGGAATCCGCCGAGAAGACTATGGCGATACCAATAATGACCGTCACCAGAACAGCGGTCGAAGCGCGGCCTGTAAACCAGAGTAGGCCGGTTACAATTACGGCGATGACTGCCAGTGTTCGAAGAAGGGTCGATGACAAAAGCCCGCGCACGTTGCTAGCAAAACTCTCTAGGTTTTGTGCGTAGGCTGGCTCAGGGAGCGCGAGCGAAACGAGTAATGCACCTAATAGCATCGCGGACCAGAAGGCCGCGCGTTGGCGATTGCTTTGAAGCTGTTTAGATTTCGCTGCACGGGATGTGTGCCACACCTTAGCGCCCCGTGCCAAATTTAGGATGATGCTCATATGCTGCCCCTTTCATTATTTGCGAGAGCTTTGGTTTCGCGTTCGTAAGCCGCACGCTCAAAGAGGTTCCAACGCGGGGGCGGTGCAGTGCGAGGTGGCGCCCGCTGCGCGGCATTTTCCGCGACAATAATTGCCTGCAGATCGTCGCTTGTATCCGCGATTGGTTGCGAGGCCGTGGGGGCATCGGTGACTTGCCTATCTGCAATGCCAGCATTGCCGATAACCTTGGCGACATAGCCATTGCGAAATCCGCGCGATTGGCTGCCTGTATTATACATGGAGAGCGCAATCCTAAGGGCGCTTTGCGGGTCGCGCCCCGCTCTCACTGAATTATAATTCTGGGTAAGAACGCGGCCTAATGCTGCAATGTTGGTGCAAGGGTCGAACACCGTCTCCCAAGTCAGGCCAAGCCAGCGCATGTTGCGCGAGTTGATTTGACCAAGACCCAGATCGACTGAATATCCTGCTGCAACATAGCGTTTAGCTGTGGCAGCGGCTGCTGCAGCGCTGGCCTGACGGCGCGGTTGCCGTCCGCCATTGACGTTGAGGGCGAAAACGTGACCGCGGCTTTCAGTATGGACAATCGCGGCAACCGTTTCCGGTGCTACCGTCGGCGCACATTGCAGTGCCAGCGATACAATAGTTGCAGAAGAGTAACTCATTATCCTGCTCGCTTCGGAGTTCTATCTATTGCTCCCAATCGTACCGTGCATTTCATGGCGCTTCACTCCCAGTTTACTTTTCTCCTCCGAATTATAGATGCTCGATTATTTGTTCAGCCATAGATTCAGGAAGGCGTTACAGCCGTTTCGACTTGCCAATCGAAACCCATAACGGGCTTTGACCTTCAATTTTGACCTTGCGGACTGGCTGCTTGTCGCTGGGTGTGTTCGCTCTAAGCCCGATTTCTAGCTCAAACTTAGGATAAATAAGGCAAAATCGAACATTTGCCTTCGTAATTTCAAGGCCTCGCCGGTGTCATCCAGCTAGAGGTGAAATATGAATCGAAGCCGATATGTAACACGGCCGCTCGACGCTACTGATCGAGCGATTATCGCCGCATTGAACGACAATGGTCGAATGACCGTTCGGGAACTTGCGGAACAGATTGGAATGTCCAGTCCGAGCGTAACAGAGCGTATTCACAAACTGGAAGATACAGGCGCGATACGGGGTTACACTATTATCGTTGACCCAACTGTTTTTGGCTTGGGTATTTTTGCGCATGTTCGAGTGCGCGCCATGCCGGGTGAAGCAAAGAGAGTGGCGCAGATGCTCATCGACACTCCTGAGATTGTCGAAGCGGATCACGTCACCGGCGAGGACTGCTTTCTGGCAAAAGTCGTAGTTGGCGATCTGCAAGAACTCGAAACTGTGATTGATCGATTTCTGCCGTTCTCATCGACCGATACGGCAATTATCCAATCTTCGACGGTCTTGAAACGCTTACCCAAATTGTAGTGATTTCCGACGCAAATTCAGATCCAATGGATCACGCAGCTTCAAATACGCTGAGAGATCAGCGCATTCGTCAATGGGTCTGCAGGAACCACTTACTCCTAATCGTCTGCAAGTTTCGCTGACGACCAATGGATATGTGCGATACGCCAATGTCCATCCACCTTGTTCAAGAGCATAGTTTCTGCAGAACGGCTTTTTATGGGCCGGTCGCGAAAGGTGCCGTTCACGGTTTCAATACTCATCACCCAAGCGGTATCACCATTGGTGCCACTCGATCTATCAACCAGCGTGCGCTGCACAGAACTACTGAAAGCCATGTCAGACTGCAAATGGTGAGCGGCATATTCATCGCGGCTGTTTTCAACATTACCGGATTCGAAGATCGACGCATCTTCTGCCAGTAAATCGAGGACCGTCCTAGTGTCGCCGCGCGTCAGCGCAGCATGAAAGGCAATTACAGTGCCGACGGGCGACGCATCAGCAATTGGGGCTTCAAGTCCGGAAGAGCTAGATTCAGATTGAGAGTGATGTTCAGCCGGATGGACTGCTGCGGTCAATACGAGCGAGGCGCCAGCCAGTATTGCTAGTTTTCCGGATCGTGTCAGCGCCCTCATAAGTTTCTGCTTCATGCCTAATTCCTCCCTAAATGTTGCGTATCGGCGATATATCGGAGACTTCAACTCATCGGCGACATCATCCCCGCTATTGCCACAAGTCCGATGACCGCGCTTGCCAGAGTGATTTCGATTGTTAAGCTGGCGCGCAAAGCCGCCAAGCTTGTGGTCGGGTCAGCGTCCAATCTGGCATTTGCCGTTGCACGGCGTCTGCCGATTAGCGCGTTGCGTCCACCGCACAGCAGCATGAGCGCGACGAGCGCCACCTTTATGGCCAGCAACTGGCCATAACCGGTCATAAGCACCGTCCCGCTATTCGGCAGCCCGAATATCATCTGTGCATTAATGAGCCCGGTGACAACAACGACTGACACCAATGCAATTCCTAGCGGTGCAAAACGGTGCATCGTGCTTAAGAGCGACTGGGATTGCGCGGCGTCGATGTATCGGTGCGCCCTAATCGTTAAATGCACAAACCATCCGATCGCTCCAAGCCAAAGTCCCGCAGCAAGCAAATGAAGTGCATCATTAATTCTGTGGAAGAGACCAGCACTGCCCTCAAGCGCCGCAGCATGTCCGCTCCATGCTAGGGTTGCTATTACAAACCCATAACAGACCGCGGCGACAATTAGGGCGAGGCGTGAACGATGTCTGAGCAGTAACGCTATCAAGGCTGCCGATAACAGCGCTATACGCGCGGCAAATGCCCAGCCGATGCTGGTTGTAGTGACCATCAATTCTACAGTTGCCCAATCGGTCAACCAAACCGGCTGCCCCATCATTGCCGCGATGCTTAGTAACATCAAAGCGGATGAAACAAGCGGTGCGAATATGGCCAAGCCCAACAGAGCTCCATTAAACCACGGATATTGATTTTCGGAAGAAAGCCAACGCAGACCGATAAGCCGGTAGGCTGTAAGCCCAAACAACCCAAGTAAGGCGGCATAGTGCAGGAATCGAAGCAGGATTTGCGGCCAATCATCCATTTGACTGACCTAGCGCACCGTAAAGTTCACAGTGCCTTTCATCCGGTGGCCATCAGCTCCTGCGGCTTGCCAGCGCACTTCATACGTGCCCGTTTGCAGAGGCTTCCGAAGTGACAAGGTGATTGTTTTGTTGTTGTTAGACCAAGCCGAGGTAAAATTCCGGATCACCATCGGTTGGTGATTTTGCATGCCTGGCATTGCGGTCATAACGATGCTGGTTGCGACTGTCGGGGGCAACAATGCTTCACTGAAAGTCATGGTCACGCTACGAGGGCGGGCAACTGCTGAGCCTTCTGCTGGTGTTGAGGCTGTGACCCGAGTGTGGGCCTGCGAAGCTACCGGAATTGACGCAGCCGATACAGCAATAGCAAAAGCTCCGACCTGTAAAATATTACGAAAGTTCATAAATTTATCCTTTAAAAATTCGGCGCGTTCAAAACCAGAAACGGATGCCTACGACATAATTGGTAACGCTGTTGTCTTCGCCGCGCGCAGAAGCATAATCTGCACTACCGCCTACTCGCCAGCTTTGCTCGACGCCGATATAGGGCGCGAATTCACGCTTTATTTCGTAGCGCAGTCGGAGCCCAAGTTCGACGTTATCAATCCCTGCGCCGATCCCCAGTTCGGGAATATCCTGAGCGGACAGGTTAATTTCTGTGCGTGGTTGCAGGATTAGCCGCTGTGTAATTTTCTGATCGAGTTCAGCCTCCAACCGGGCCGTAAGGTCGCCGCGATGCGAAAGAAATATCGCTCCATCAACCTCAAACATATAGGGCGCAACGCCCTGAATGCCGACTACAGCATGGGTTGTATCGGGACCGGCAATATCTTGGCGGACGCCTGCTTGCAGATCGAAAAAGGGGGCAATCGCGCGTGAGTATAGGGCCTGAAACTCGGCATCTTCTACCGGCTCGCCAAAGCTGCCTTCGCCTTCGCTCTTGAACCAGAACTTGCTAGTGGTTCCGCCATAATAACCTTGAACATCCCATAGATACCCTTCCGAACCTTGCCGAAACTGCACTTCAGCGCGGTCGGCTTGGAACCAAAAAAGCGGATAATCGCCGTGGGATTTCTGCAAATCCTCACGCGATGCACGCATGGCATCCGCGCCCCAGATTGCATCCGCAGCGCGCGGAGGGCTGGTAGGCGCATCTGCTGGCGGCGGCGTTTCCATTTCTGGACCGGGCGAAGCCGCGCCTTTCATCTGATCATGATCCATAGCGCCATGATCCATTGTAGAATGGTCCGCCTTATCCTGCTCCGGTGCGTTATGGTTCATCGTGCTATGGTCCATCGAGCCATGATCCATGGCCGAATGATCCATATCGTCCATTCCGGAAGGTTGGTCTGGTTCAGACGGAGCTGGCATGACGTGGCCAGCGTGCGGGTCGATGGGTTTTACCTGTGGGGTAGATGACGGGGCGGCCTCGGGTGAGGTCGCTGGGGTGGCGTGGCCCTGATGCGCATCATGATCCTGCGCTTGCGCCGATACAGGTAGCATCGCCGCTGCCAAAGCGGGCAAAATGATGACTGAAGTTCGGCTCATGAGGCCGCTCCAGGTCCAGCGACCGTCACCGTCTGCATCATCCCGCCATGCATATGGTAAAGGAGATGGCAGTGGAACGCCCAATCGCCCGGCTCGTTTGCTGTCAAATCAAACTGCGCGCTGGCTCCAGGCTGCACGATCATGGTGTTTTTGCGCGGTTGCAATGCGGGTGACTGGCCGTTCACCATTTCAAAGAACATTCCGTGCAAATGGATCGGGTGCGCCATCATCGTGTTGTTGATAAGCTTGACACGGACCCGCTCGTTCCAAGCGAAGCCGATGGGTACGTCACTGACTGCGCTATACATGCGTCCGTCGAACGACCACATATAGCGTTCCATGTTTCCGGTCAGATGCAACTCAAGCAAGCGTGAGGGCTCACGGGTGTCCGTGTTAGCATCGCGGGCAACCAGCATCCGGTAATTTAGAACGCGGTGATCGACATCGCGCAGCCCAAGGCCCGGATCATCCATTTTGTCTACGGGTGCCATTGATACCATGTCGATACCCGGACTAATTGCTACATCAGGCGGCAGGAGCGACGTATCGCGCATATTCATGCCGTCCATACTCATACCGGCCATACCGCTGCTTTCGCCTGACGCGGCGGGTTTTTGCTTGCCATGATCCATAGTTTCCTTGGTCTTTGGTTCATGATTCATGCCGTCCATTTTATCGCCGCTGCCATGATCCATGTCACCATGATTCATGCCCATATCGGCCATCGTCAGTAGAGGTGGGTCGCGCAATGCCGGAACTGTGGCGCGGGCGCCGGGGCGGCTTGCCAGAGTGGCGAGTGCCATTCCGGAGCGGTCCATAGATTCAGCAACGATGCTGTAAGCTTCTGCGCCGCTTGGTTCGACAATCACATCATAGGTCTCGGCAGTGCCGATCTGAAATTCATCAACCTCAACCGGGCGCACGGCCTGACCATCAGTGGCGACAACGCTCATGGAGAGACCCGGAATGCGGACATTGAAGAAAGACTGAGCCGAACCGTTAATTACGCGTAGTCGCACCCGTTCACCCGCGCGGAATAGATATTCCAATCCTTCGGATGGTCCGCGACCATTGGCTAGGAAGGTGTAAGTGGGCGCTCCAATATCGGCAATGTCGGTTGGCATCATCCGCATCTTCGCCCACATGCGCCGCTCCTCTGCGGTCATCGGGTAATCATCGGTCATCGTATTTTGCTGGCGGTTGAAATAGCCTTCGCCAGTACGAAGCCGGTTCATAACAAAATGAGGATCGAGCGTCGTGAAATCGCTCAGTAGCAATATATAATCACGATCGGCTTTAATCGGGTCGCCGCCGCGCGGCTCAATGATCATCGGCCCGTAATGGCCAGACTGTTCCTGCAGTCCCGAATGGCTGTGATACCAGTAAGTGCCCGATTGCCGGATCGGAAATTCATAAACGAAGGTTTCTTTCGGCTTTATGCCGGGAAAGCTAATGCCGGGAACGCCATCAAACTGAAACGGCAACAACAAGCCGTGCCAGTGTATTGAGCTATCGACGCCGAGATTATTTGTCACATTAAGGCGGACATTCTGCCCCTCGGTAAGCCGGATGAGCGGGCCGGGAACACTACCATTGACAGCAATTCCAGGGCCTCGTCGCCCTTCGACAATCCGGTGACCGCTCCCAATCGAAAGATCAATAATTTCGCCGTTAACCTCGTCAAAACCGGCCGGGATGAGAGTGTCACCGCTGCCGTGCACGCTGTGCCCTTGCGCCCATGCCGGAATAGCGGCTGCCATGTAGCCAAAGCCCGCTGCGCCAGCGCCTACGGTCAGAAAATTTCTTCGATTGAGTTTAGTCATTTCTATCTTTCGGATAACGGCCATTACATCTGTTACGTGAGCAGCAGCCTTTGCCCTCAAAATATGTTTGGTTTTTTTGGGACAGTAATTCAGTCAGTTTAGGCTGGCTTTGAGAACGTGGTTATTTGAACAACATCCACAGAGCCATTGCGACCATCATCACATTTTCTGTCAGTGATATGAAACCAAGCGGCACATTGCTATCGCCGCCTACACACGCGCACCTCAGTTCGCGTTTGTCGATATAGACTGCTTTGAAAACTGAAAACGCGCCAATCGAACCGATGAATAGAGCCACGGGTATCGCGATCCACATAAACACGCCTGCTATCATCAGCAGACCGGCTAACCCTTCTCCGAAAGGGTAGATGTAGCCATAGCGTACCCATCGTTGGGCAAGCAGATCATAATTTAGAAACATGGTCGAAAAACTGCGGACATCCTGAAGCTTTTGAATAGCCAGAGCACACATTGAGAATGCGATGAACCATTCGGCGGCCAAAACCGAAAACCAATCGCCAGTAGCAACGAACGCCGCCCCCACAGCCATCAAGAATGTCATCGCAAAAATTGCAATGACCGGCTGATAGGAAGTCGCGTCTGGGTCTTTTACGCTTTTCCCGAAAAATTCTCTGACGTCATCGTGTCCGCCGATGCGTTTGCCGTCGATAAAAGTCTGCGGAGTAGTTTCAACCGCATGCTTCTTCTTAAATGCGTCAGTTTCCTCGCGCGTTTCAAGATGATGGTCTTCGACCTGATAGCCTTCGCGTTCGAGCAAAGCCTTGGACTTGAGCCCGTAAGGGCAGGTATGGTCGGGCATCACCATGCGGTAAAGTTCGGCAGTTTTTTGTTTATTCATAAGCCTTTTCTCTTTTTTGCATCATCAGAAAAATATGCGATGCCGAGCAACTGATAAGCAGGAAGCCAGTCATCGCTTCAATCGCCGCCAAAAACTTTAGATGCCCAAGCGGAATTATATCTCCCAGTCCCAGCGTCGTCAGGTTCACCAATGAGAAATAGTATATCTCCATCCAGCCACTTTGTTCAGTCATTTGGAACCCGCCAAGCCCGGCCTCGCTGGAGACCCAGAATGCCGCCGCGAAAATTCCCGCTGCAATAATTTGACCGATAGTCGCTGCCATCAACATGAGGAGAAAGCCCGACAGGTCGAGCAGTTTCCTTTTCGTCAAATATCTATGTGACTTCCCCAAAATGAGGAAATGAATGCTGCCTGCGAGTAGCAGTGCGCCGAGCGCGATCAAGATTTGCCAAAGCATCGACATTCAAACAGATGATTGGTTGTTAATTGCTGCTACCCGGCTTCAAGCTACCTTCAAATTTGGGAAGAGGGCGCGCCGCAGCTTCAGCATCGGTCGTGGCTTTTCCATTTTGATTTATATCGTTTATCAGCCACTCCATTTCCTTAATCTCGCGGCGCTGTGCCTTGATAATCCCGTCGGCTAACTCTCTCACACGTTTATCTTCAATATTGGCGCGCTCGCTGGTAAGTATCGCGATGCTGTGGTGCGGGATCATTGCCTTTTGCCAAGCTTGATCGGAAATAGTGTCCTGTGAGCGAACGAGGAATAATGAACCGGCAAAAACCAGCGCCGCTCCAGCCAAGATTATCGCGTTCTTGCGCTTGTCCTGATACATCCCAAGCATGAACAACAGCATGATAATTGCCATAGCTGCGCCCATGTAAACCGCCATCCAAGTGCGGGTTTCACTGAAATATACATGGTCTATTGAGTAGGTATTGAGATACATCAAGCCGAACATCACCAAGGTCGATGTTAAAATCATCGCTATGAAATGATTGTATTTACTCATCTTTGTTTCTCCCTATGATAAAATTGGGGTGCGAATATATTATGCGTAACTAGATTATTGGTTCCAGTTCCCTCGGTCGTGGGAAAACGAACATGCTTGATGAGATTGTCTAGGCTTCAAGCATCAATCCAGAACCGGTTAAGGATAGCGGCGGCGTCACCGCAAAATTCTTGTCTTCGTCCAACAATTCCGGAAATGGCTTCTAGCGGAATAGATTGGATTATTGGATAGATACGAAACAGGAGGGTGCTACCCCTCAAACTTTTCCAATTTTTCTCGAAGCCGATTTCTGGCGCGGTAAATTCGCGTTTCTATCGCTTTTTCAGTAGTGCCCAGAATTGTCGCAGCTTCTGCCTGACTCTGGCCATCGAAAGTGACAAGTAACAAGGCTTCCCGGAGCCGTGTGGGCAGGTTGGATATCTCTTTTTGCACAAATTGTAGGGACTGCGCCGCTTCAGCGCTTTCCTGCTGATCAGGGCTTTCCGCAGCGACTTGATCGACCTCATTCTCCGGGCCGAAATCAAAAAGCTTCATGACTTTTCGTTTGCGAAGCTGATCCCTGCATTTGTTTAAAACAATGCGCGTTATCCACGGACCAAAGGGAAGCGATTGATCAAACTGGCCAAGTTTAAACCATGCTGCCGCCATTGCTTCTTGAACCGCATCTTCAGCATCGGCGTTGTTGCCCATTGTTCTGCGGGCAAGATTGGTCATTCTTGGCTCATGTCGGCGCATCAGCACATCAAATGCCTGCCGCTTCCCCGAATGTGCCAGCGCTATCAGCGCGCCATCTGGTTGTTGCGCGTCATCATGCGCTGATAGCGTCATTCCTGATTGGCGGTCAGCGCATTGCCGACACGGGCATCAAATGCTTTTTGTTGCTCATCAGTAAGCAGACGGCGCATGTTGAAAATATGCTCTACGGTGGCTTTCTGCAAAGCGCCCATTTTCTCATGCACCGCTTCAATAGCCAAGCTGACTTTGGGACCATATTCATGCTCAGCTTCCATCGCAGCTGCGAGGTCAGCATTCGCCGCCCGAAGCGATAATTCCAGCGATTTCTGTTTTACGGCAAAATCCGCTTCAAGCGCCTCTAGCTGTGTCAGCTGACTAACGGTCAGATCAAGTTCGTCATGTACGAAGCTGTGAATGCCTTGCGTTTCGACATCCCGCTGTGACCAGTAATTGGCGCAATAGGAACCTAGCCAACCCGCCGCAAGCGCAAGGGTCAGCAAAATTATGATACGAACTGGCCCGATTTTCATTGCGCTATATTCAACAAGCCAGCGGGTGAGTAGTCTGGTCCATCGGTGAGGGTGCTAAAGTCTGTCTGGGCCGAAACTGGTTGTTCAGCGGTGCCAAAGCCTGCTCCGATTGCGACCAGAAACATGACTCCAGCAAGAGCGTTGCTTTTATAAGCGCTGCGCCGCTCTTGGATTTCGCCGATGCGGGACCAAACTGAGCTACTAAAATCCGCTGGCAACGGCTCAATGCCATCTGCCTTCAGTGCGTTCAAAATATTGTCCAGATTGCTGGTCATATCGGCCTCATGAGAAAAATTTCTTACCGCTAATACGCGATGGAAGTCATCTACCCCTTGAAAATAATTTCAGATTACATTGAGGGGTCAATGCATTTGGCCCGTAACAATAGCAATGAAAGAAAATACTCGTTCGTAAAGCAAGCTCTCATCGTGGTCATGGCCTCGCAGGAGGTCAATGGAGCAGGTGCATTACGATCAAACAAAATCAACGGGAATATGAAGGATAACATCATGCTGAGTAAAATGAGGAAAGTAATCACGCATCGAACAGCTGGCACGGCTTTGCTTCTCTCGCTTGCAGCCTGCACGACTGCGGCGCAGGCTGCTCCGCTTGTCATGTTCCGTGATCCGGGCTGCGGCTGCTGCGAAAAATGGGCCGAGCATATTGAAGCGAATATGAAGCAGGACGTCGAAACACGGAACAGCAATGATATGGCCGCTGTCAAAGACGCAAATGGTGTGCCGGGGGCGCTCCGATCCTGTCATACCATGATTGTCGAGGGATATGTTATTGAGGGGCATGTGCCCGCTGAAGCTATTGCCAAATTGCTGCGGGAAAAGCCTGCCGGAGTGAAAGGCCTTGCCGTTGCAGGAATGCCTGTCGGTTCACCTGGGATGGAATATCAAAATCAGACGCAGCCTTATCAGGTGATCGCTTTTGGCGAGAGCGGCCAGCGCGTTTTCGCCAGTTACAATTAATCACTCCAGCCCCCGAAAGGAAATATGATGACTAAACTAGCAATTTTTATGAGCAGCTTTGCATTGATCACAGCAGGACCATTGTCCGCCCATGATCATGAAGCCGATAAGTCTGGCGAGCATAAATGTGAAATGATGAAAGACGGCAAGAAAATGCAGGGCATGATGATGAAGAAAGCTGACGGCAAAATGTCATGCCAGATGATGGATCATTCTAAAATGGACCACAGCAAGATGGATCATTCTAAAATGCCAGCGCCCGAAGCGTCTGACCAGGCGCAACCAGTCATGGATCATTCAACGATGGACCACTCGAAGATGGATCATAGCAAGATGGAGCCCAAGAAAGACGCACCTGAATAAGCAGAT
>Ga0207901_1000299_pt1 | contig 15512 bp, 13 predicted proteins | sample LinPmetageLP46_FD_184057 | JGI IMG/M metagenome (GOLD analysis project Ga0207901, IMG submission 184057) | Marine viral communities from the Pacific Ocean - LP-46 (SPAdes) | ecosystem: Environmental > Aquatic > Marine > Oceanic | place: Pacific Ocean | collected 2011-06-12
CCTCTCGGGGCGATACAGCAACGAGACATGCACCGGTAGCTCAGTTGGATAGAGCAACTGGCTACGAACCAGTAGGTCGGGGGTTCGAATCCTCCCCGGTGCGCCATATCCCTAAAAGGGCCCGCTAGTTAGCGGGCCCTTTTTCGTTTCGGCCTGGCACAAAACAAACCGCGTCATCTTCCTTCAGTGGAGGTTCGGCGCCGTCTGAGCCGCACCAATTGATCAAATCAATCACACCCCCTGTACACAGGCCTCATTGCAGGTTGTCGACAATCCCTCTACATTCCCAGAAATCGACGAGAGAGACTCGGAAATCTCCCGAATAACCCAGGGAGCCTTCCGGGGATGCCTGCTGACACGGTGGGCTGTCCCGCTTTCGCCTGCGGTAATGCAAACCGCCACCGGAACCGTAAAGGAGTGTTCCATGAACACACTGATGGCCCAGGGCCTGGAGCTCATGCTGATTGGCATGGGTGTGGTCTTTTCCTTTCTGATTATTCTCGTGGCCGTGACGTCGTTGATGTCGTTGCTAGTGAAACGCTTCGGGCAGGCGCCCGCAGTCATCCCCGCGCCGGCTAGCCCAGCCCCCGCCGGAGACCTGCCGTCTCCGTCGGTGATCAAGGCCATTGAGAAGGCGGTGCGTCAGCACCGGCAGTCCCAGCAATAACCGGAATTTTTCCATGAGTGATCACAAGCCTCTGGGCATCACCGATGTGGTGCTGCGCGACGCCCATCAGTCCCTGTTTGCTACCCGCATGCGTCTGGACGACATGCTGCCCATTGCCGCAGAACTGGACGACATCGGTTTCTGGTCCCTGGAATCCTGGGGCGGCGCGACTTTTGATGCCTGCATCCGTTATCTGGGCGAAGACCCCTGGGAGCGTATCCGCGAGCTGAAAAAAGCCATGCCCAACACGCCTCAACAGATGTTGCTGCGCGGCCAGAACCTGCTCGGCTATCGTCACTATGCGGATGATGTGGTGGATGCGTTTGTGGAGCGCGCCGCCGAAAGTGGCGTGGATGTGTTCCGGGTATTCGATGCCATGAACGACATGCGCAACATCGAGCGCGCCATCGCCGCCGTCATCAAACAGGGCAAACACGCCCAGGGCACCATCGCCTACACCGTCAGCCCGGTGCATACCCTGGATATGTGGGTAGAGCAGGGCAAGGTGATCGAACAGATGGGCGCCCACTCCGTGGCCATCAAGGACATGGCCGGCCTGTTGCGCCCCAATGTGGCCTTTGAGCTGGTCAGCCGCCTCAAGCAGACGCTGTCTATTCCGGTCCACATGCAGTGCCACGCCACCACCGGTCTTTCCACGGCGACGGCACTGAAAGCCGCCGAGGCGGGCATTGATAATGTGGATACCGCCATCTCCTCCATGTCCATGACCTATGGCCACAGCCCCACCGAGTCTGTGGTGGCCATGCTGGAAGGCACCGACCGGGATACTGGCCTGGATCTGAAAAAACTCAATCGCATCGCCGGTTACTTTCGTGAAGTGCGCAAGAAGTACGCCCAGTTTGAAGGCAGCCTGCGCGGTGTGGATGCGCGCATCCTGGTGGCCCAGGTACCCGGCGGCATGCTCACCAACATGGAAAGCCAGCTGAAAGAGCAGGGCGCCACCGACCGCTTCGACGAAGTGCTGCAGGAAATTCCCGCCGTTCGCGAAGACCTGGGCTTTATTCCCCTGGTCACGCCGACTTCCCAGATCGTCGGCACCCAGGCGGTGCTCAATGTGCTCTCCGGCGAACGCTACAAGGCGCTCAGCAAGGAAACCCGTGGCGTATTGCGCGGTGAATACGGCGCGGCGCCAGCGGCCTTCAACAGCGAACTGCAGGCCCGCGCCCTGGACGGTGACGAGCCTGTCACCTGTCGCCCCGCCGACCTGATCGATGACGAAATGGACAGCCTGACCCGGGAAGTGGAAACCCTGGCCAGCGAGAAAGGGCTGAAACTGGCGGAAGGCAAGCGTCGCATTGATGATGTGCTGACCTACGCCCTGTTTACACAAATCGGCCTGCGGTTCCTGGAGCACCGGGGCGACCCCTCCGCGTTCGAGCCGGTACCCGACGGCAAGGCGTTGCCGGTTGCCGGCAACAGCGACGGCGACGGCGTTTATACCGTGGACGTGGATGGCCGGGAGTACACCGTCAAAGTCAGCGACGGTGGCGACGTGACCGGCATCAAGGCCCTGGGCGAAAGCGCAGGGGCTGGCCAGTCCAACCCGCCGGTGGTGCACAACCCGTCCCAGAGCACACCGATCCCCGCGCCCCTGGCCGGCAACATCTTCAAGGTGCTGGTGAAACCCGGCGACCGGGTTACCGAAGGCCAGAAAATCATGGTGCTGGAAGCCATGAAAATGGAAACCGATGTATCCAGCCCGGAAGCGGGCATCGTCACCGAGATGGCGGTGAAAGAGGGCGATGCGGTCACCGTCGGCCAGACCTTGCTCAGCCTGGAGCCGGCCCATGGATAAACTGGAGACGCTCTGGCACAGCACCGGCCTGTTTCATCTGTCCGGTGGCCAGCTGATCATGCTGCTGGTCTGCCTTGGCCTGCTGTGGCTGGCCATCAACAAGAAATTCGAACCGCTATTATTATTGCCCATCGGCTTCGGCGGCCTGCTGGCCAACATCCCCGTGGCCGGGCTGGCGGAATCCGCCATCAGCCAGGCCATGCACTTCGGCAGCCAGGATCTGCTCGCCAGCATGGCCCAGGTGCTCGGCATGGATGCCGATGCCGGGCGAGAAGCGCTCTATAAAGCCGCTGAAGGCGCCGGGCCGGTAGTACAGGACCAACTCCACCACCTGGCGCAAAAAGCCAACTACGGCGACGGCATCCTCTACCTGATCTACACCGTGGGCCTGATGACTGGTATTTTCCCGCTGCTGATCTTCATGGGCGTGGGCGCCATGACCGACTTCGGCCCGCTGCTGGCCAACCCGCGCACCCTGTTGCTGGGCGCCGCAGCCCAGTTCGGCATCTTCGCGGCCCTGCTGGGGGCCCTGGCGCTGAACTTCCTGGGCATGGAATTCTCCCTGGCGGATGCCGCAGCCATCGGCATCATCGGCGGCGCCGATGGGCCCACATCCATTTACGTGACCACCAAGCTGGCCCCGGAACTACTCGGCGCCATTGCCGTGGCGGCCTATTCCTACATGGCCCTGGTGCCGATCATTCAGCCCCCCATCATTCGCGCCCTCACCACCGCCAAGGAACGCACCATCAAGATGGAGCAGCTGCGCCCGGTGAGCCAGACGGAAAAAATTCTCTTCCCCATTCTGCTGCTGGTGCTGGTGGCGCTGGTATTGCCCGATGCGGCACCGCTGCTGGGCATGTTCTGCCTGGGTAACCTGATGAAGGAATCCGGCGTGGTCAGCCGTCTGGTGGACACCACCAGCAATGCGCTGATCAATATCGTCACCATCATGCTCGGCCTGGCAGTGGGCGCGAAACTCAGCGCAGAACAGTTCCTGGTCATGGAAACCCTGGGCATCCTGGTACTGGGCCTGGTGGCCTTCATGATCGGCACCGCCACCGGCGTGCTCATGGCCAAACTGCTCAACCGCCTCAGCCACCACCCGGTGAACCCCATCATCGGCGCCGCCGGCGTCTCCGCCGTGCCCATGGCCGCACGCGTGGCCAACAAGGTGGGCCTGGAAGCCAACCCCCACAACTTCCTGCTCATGCACGCCATGGGCCCCAACGTGGCCGGCGTCATCGGCTCCGCCGTCGCCGCCGGCGTCCTCCTCAACTTCGCCGGCTAACCCGCGCGGCCCAGGCCGCGCTACCCCCAACCTTTCTACAAAGCCGCTGTAGGAGCCCATGCTTGCATGGCGAACCGCGCTCGCGCGGAAATCGCCCGAAGGGCGATCAGGCCTATCCGCCCACGACCAACCTCCCCATATAACGACACCAACAGGCGGCAACTCCTCCTGCACCGCCCAAATCCCTCCAGTTCTTACACCCACCGGGAACCCCAACGCCTATAGTACGTCGAACAGCCAAACCCCAACGGAGCGACACCCTTGCCACCCGCCCTGCAGACCCTGACCGACAAGCTCTACCAGATCCGCCACCTGTGGGCGCTGATCAGCTTTGCACTGGGTCTGTCCAGTTACTTTCTGGTGGAGCGCCAGCCCTGGCTGGCGGCGGTACTTACCGGCTTTCTGATCCTCAGCTGGTTGCTGCTGATTACCGAGAGCCTGTGGCAACAACGCCTGGTCGGCACCGCCATGGAGGGTATGTCCCAGGGCATGCTGAAGCTGCTGTTGCAGGCGGTTCACCAGGAGGCCTTCTTCTTCAGCCTGCCGTTCGTGCTGCTGCAATGGTCCGGGGGCGCGGAATACATCTTCTTCACCACCCTGGTGATCAGTGCCGCCCTGGTCAGCATCATCGATCCGCTGTACTTCTGGCTGGCCCGGCACCGGGCCCTGTACTTCGGCTTTCACGCCTGGGCGTTGTTCGTGGCTCTGCTGGTGCTGTTGCCGCTGATCTTCCACTGGAGCACGGATTCAGCTCTCACCTGGGCCGGCTGGCTCACCGCCTTGTTTGCGCTGCCCAGCTTCTGGCGCGTGGGCGGGCCACGAAAATGGTTTCGCTGGCTGGGTTTGCTGGCGGTCTCCTGCGTGATCGCTTTTGCCCCGCGCTGGCTGGCACCGTTGGTGCCGCCGCTCACCCTGTCCCTGGAAGAGCGGGCCATGGCGCTGTCCTTCAACCGCGAGCAACGCCAGCCCTTGGTCACCGGGCACAGCTTCTCCAGCGATGAAGTGACCGCCGGCCTCTATGCCTACACCGCCATCAAGGCGCCGCTGGGGCTGGGGCAGGAGATTTATCATTACTGGTTCCAGAATGGTGAGCAGATCGACCGGATTCCCCTCAAACTCTACGGCGGCCGCGAATCCGGTTTCCGCACCTGGTCCCACAAACGCCATATCCCGGTGCCCTCAGAAGGCCGCTGGCGAGTGGAAGTGCGCACCGCAGACAACCAGATCATCGGCGTCATGCGCTTCACCATCACACCCTGAGTCATGCGGCTCCCCGGCCGCCCCTTACCCCCAAGCCCTTCAACGCCTCAATCCCCAACCCCAAACCCAACCCCAACCCTCGTTGGAGCCTTGCTCGCAAGGCGAAGGGGCTGAAGTCACTGCCGTGCTTCGAAACCCTCTGCGTCTTCGTAAGCTGGGCCCAGTGGTTTATCCAGACCCTTTGGGGCCGTACCCCTCCAAACGGTTATCCCGAATATGCCGCGCTCAACAGAACGAGCCATATCTTTGTAGGATATGGCTTACAGAAAATGCTAAACGGTTGATATAGAGTGGTTTTCAGAACTGGGGAATATCGGGGAAAGTCAGGAAATAGGCCGCATCTTCGAGTTTTGTCAGACGAGAAGGGGGCTTTTTTTACTATAAGAGCCTGACGACCTTGCGAATTCCTGTGTTTCCCCCGAAATTCATAAAAGAATTATGTCGAAGAAAGATAGGTCGAATCAGTTCGACTGAATACGCTGTAAAGGTGATTATATGGAAATGATCCGAGTCCGGTCATCGGCCATCAGCTCAGTTGGCTATGACCCCGATTCCATGCGTATGAAGATACGCTTCACTAGCGGAGGAACTTATACATATTGCCGTGTTCCCCAGAATATATTTGACGGTCTTCTTTCTGCATCATCAAAGGGTTCATATTTTGACCGTCACATTAGAGATCGCTACCAGTGCTAATCTGCTTAACAAGCAGCGGCTGTCGGATCAAATTTACGCTCGTGCCTCGCTCTAATTTGCCCGTTGTGCTGGGAGTTATGCCTCGGGGAGTGATCGCAACTAGTACTATATGAATTAAGGCCATGTTAAGAATGATCGTCGACATTTCGCTGGGCAGCACTGTGGCCCCTGCTAATATAGTTAGGTATCGGTTGAACCAATGACGATAACAAAAACCGACAAATTTTCAGCCAGCGAACAAGGCTTGGGATACATTTACCAAGCGCGTCTCGCCCTGCTCCATTTATTGCAATTACCGGAGGACACCGCCGTCTTCTTGGAAAAGGACGACGACCTCGATTTCATCGACGTTGGTGGCGGAAAATCCCTCGCATCACTCAAGCACAAGGCGGTCGGCGACAGGCTGGCCGATCTGTCCACGGACTTTTGGAAGTCGGTGAACATCTGGCTGGAGCGGTACAAACGTGATGGACGTTCCGCATCGAACCTGCAATTCTTCCTGTTTACTACAGGTACCGTCAGTAGCGGTTCGTTTCTCGCACGTCTTCTCCCTTACAAGTCAGTCCCTTCAGGCGATTTAGAGACACTAACTGAGCAGGCGAATGCCTCGCTCGCCAAGTCTAGGTCGCAACTCATCGCGCCGATCACTGCGTCATTCAACGAACTTAGTGAGCCAGAGAAGCAGGATTTTCTCGAACGTATTCTGATATTAGACGGCAGCCCGCGTATCGATGATATCCCGTCGATCATCAGAGATAAGCACATGCGAAGCATCCGGCGCGAGCACCGCGAGTTCGTTTTCGAGCGACTGGAAGGCTGGTGGACTGACGCCGTGATCAAACAGTTGACGCGCGCGCGGACGGAAGGAATTTTCGGTTATGAGGTATCGGACAAACTCTCCAACTTTGCCGAGGAATACAAAACGGACAACCTCCCCATTACCTTTCGAGGAAAGCAGCCCGCAGGCGAGATTGATATTGAGGAAGATTCTCGATTGTTCGTGGCGCAACTCCGCGAAATTGGCCTCTCCGCCAGCCGGATCAGGAGTGCTGTCCTAGACTACTATCGGGCGTACGAGCAGCGATCCGCTTGGGCACGCGAGAACCTGCTGGTGTCAGGAGAGGTCGAGGAATACGAAGATCGTCTTGCCGACGAGTGGAATCGCTACAAGGATGTCGTCTTCGAAAATTTGACGGACGACAGCGCCGAGAACGCGCTTCGTGAAGCCGGCGCGACCCTCTATAACTGGGCGGAGTTCGAGACAGGAAAGCTCGAATCCTTACGCATCCGAGCCCGGGTTACTGAGCCTTATGTCCTCCGCGGAAGCTTACATATTTTGGCCGATGCCACGCCCGAACCTAGGGTCTACTGGCATCCCAGATTCCTTGATCGTCTTGGCAAAGTACTTGGAGTGGCCTTGTGAAGCAATGGAACTTGCGCCCCGTCGAGATTCGTAATCTGTTCAACCCTGCCTTCTGCGGTTTGATCCTGCACCGCGCCCTCTCTAGTTTCGAGGAACAAGATACTCGCGGCATGCCTTTCTCTCTTTCGCTGCTGGTATTGCCATTGTGCCTGCACAAGGATTCGCGAGAAGTCCTTGCAGGCAGTCCGCGTAGTTATCTCCTCAAGACCACGGAAAAAAACCAGCAGATTACACTGGGATTCGCCGACCGAGTGACACAGATGCTGCCCTATGTCTTCGAGGGGTTCGGTTTGCTGATGGAACGGGGGTGCATCGTAGTTGCGGATGACGGTCGCATTCAGACCGTGCCCAACAAAGTGCGCAAGACCGTCCGGGGAACTGATGAGACCGTCTCTTGCCAGAAAGTGGCACGAATCCTGGGACGGGAATTCGCACGCATTGCCGATCCGGTGACCGTTTACACGACTTTTGGGATTCGTCCATGAAGATCAGCTCCATTCATATCTACAGCCACGACGGTCAGCGCCGGGATCTCCGGTTTAGGGTCGAAGGGCTCAACGTCATAACCGGTCGCTCCTCTACCGGCAAGTCTGCACTCTCCGAGATCATTGAGTATTGCATGGGCCGCTCCTCATTCAATGTTCCCGAAGGCGTTATTCGCGACAAGGTGGCGTGGTTCGCCGTGATCTATCAGTTTGAGAAAGAGCAGGTGCTGGTTGCTAAGCCGAGCCCTCCTAGCGCAGGAGCCAGTTGCAGCATGGCGATGCTCCGACGTGGTACTCAGTTGCAGACGCCTGCATTCAAGGATTTGGCGGTCAACGCTGATGACGATAGTGTTGAGGAATTGCTGTCGCGCCTGCTCGGTATTCCCGAGAATCGCACTGATGTCGCGCTTGAACACAGCCGTGACAGTTACGACGCGAACGTCAAGCACACGTTCTACTATTTGTTCCAAAAGCAAGGGCTGATAGCCAACAAGGATCAGCTTTTTTATCGCCAGAACGAGCCGTATCAGCCTCAGGCCATCCGCGACACGCTGCCGATCCTGCTCGGCGTCTCCTCCCGCGACCGCTATGAACTGGAATCTCGGCTGCGAACAGCTCAGCGGGATTTGAGGATTAACAGCAAGCAGTTGGAACAGGCGCGTAACGCGATAGACACATCACACGAGCAGGCCATCGGCCTCTATTCGGAAGCCAGAAGCGTCGGCGTCATTGGCGGCGGGGGGAGCACGAACGGAAGCAAGGTCATCGAGACGCTGAGGTCTGCGCTGTCGTGGAAGCCCGAAATGGTGCCCGACGACGACGGCAGCCGGATTTCGCTTTTGGAAGAAGAGCTAAGCCAGTTGCGCCAGGATCGACGCGACACGCAGGCGAGGATCGACGCGGCACGACAGTTTGCCAAGCGGGCGGGTGGCTACGAGAATGAGGCAGCCGAACAATTGGATCGACTGGCGTCGATCAAGGCTTTGCCGAAAAACCCGGACAACGACGAATGGCAATGGCCGTTCAGCGAACGAAACCTAGCGATGGAGTCTCCAATCGCTGCGGCCTTGCTCGGCGAGTTGGAGTCGCTTGACAGCGAATTGCGCATCGCGACCGGCCAGCGCCCAAAACTCGAATCCTACCTCGCCGAACTTACGAGCAAAGTGGATGAGATAGCGGGCGCCATTCAGCAGACGGAAACGGAGCTATCTGCGGCGATCTCGGCTAACGAGGTCATATCTCAAATGGGTACCCGCAATAATGCTGCAGCGCGCGTGGTTGGTCGCATCAGCTTGTTTCTGGAGAGGCTTCTTCCGAACGAAGAACTTGCTCGGTTGGAAGCGCAGAATCGTCGTCTTAACAACAAGGTTAAGCAGCTTGAAGACCAGATTGGCGCCGATGACAGCAACGAGCGCTTAACCTCGATCCTCAATAATATCTCCGTAAACCTGTCACGTTATATCCAAAAGTTCAACGCCGAGTTCAGTCCTTACCCAGCCCGGTTAAACTTGCCACAGTTGACTATAATTTTCGATCGCCCCGAACGCCCGGTTCCGATGGCGCGGACTGGAGGCGGCGAAAATCATCTGGCCTACCACCTATCGGCACTGCTTGCGCTGCATCTTTTCGCCGCAAAGAATAATCGGCCAATCCCTCGCTTCCTTCTGATCGATCAGCCGACTCAGGTGTATTTTCCGTCTGAGCAGGTCTACAACGACGCCGACGGATCAATACAGAAGACAGAGGCCGACGCCGACTTAGATGCAGTGCGCCGGCTGTTCGAGCTATTGCTAAAGTTCACTCAGGAGGAGGTTCCAGGTTTCCAACTGATTATCACCGAGCACGCGAACCTTCGTGACCACTGGTTTCAAGAATCGCTGGTCGAACAGCCTTGGACAAAGCCACCGGCCCTGGTTCCTGAAGAGTGGAAAAACATATGATCTCTGCTGTATGTCAGCTAAGAAGGCATAACACAGCACTTGCAGCGGGAAAGCTACTGAATGTGGTGTATATTTCAAGGGGAGGAACTTAGGTGGCTGATTCAAGATTATCCGACCGCGAAGCCAAGAACATCTTGCTGTCGTGGCCATCCAGAACCAATTCACACTGGAGCACGCCTCGGAAGGAGGGATATTGGATTCAAGCCCAACCGAAAGAGGCGGGGAGTAGAAGGGCCACACCAAGCGTTCGTGTTCCTGGCGCTACATTGTTCAAGACACAGCCAGATGGTATGTGGGTCTACCTAGCAGGCAACTCGTTTGCAGATATCGCATGTATCGAGGTCTGCGGCACGGCTCAGAACCTGAATGACAAAAGGTCGCGTTATTCTGCCGCGGTTCGGAGCCTTGAAATCCACTGCCCTTTACCTTGGTTGAACGCTGATATTTCAATCCAGAAAGGACGTCAGTTACCACGTTGGCGTGCATGCGAAACGATAGAAAACGAACCGACCGAGGATCTTTCTCTGCCCGTCCGATATGCCCGGGTGCTTTACGCGTTACCCAATGATTTATACCGAACATGGACGCAACATAACGTTCCAGGGGGGCACGAATACTTTTGTCGCCACTCCTCGTTAGACTCCTATAATTCACCGAAAATGCAGTCCTTTCTGCGGCAAATGTCTTTCGCGTCTCACTTTTTAACCCAAGCCGGAAGTTGACGAAAATGAAACATAAAAAATCGTTGCAGCGGATGTTGTAGTGACCCTAATCTTGTGGACCCCTTAAAACCCTAGAACCGCACCTTCCCCAACGGCACCAACAACACCGCCGCGCCGATCAGCGCTGCCGCAGCCCCCAGCAACCCGGGCGCAAAACTCCCGCTACTTTCCAGCAGCCGTGCCGTCACCACCGGCCCCAGTATCTGCCCGACCCCATAGCAGGCCGTCAATGCACCCAGGGCGGCGCTGGCGGCGTGGGGGGCCAGTTGGCGGCCGCAGTACATGCTCAGGGCGACCACGGCGGTGAAGGTGCCGCCCACCATCAGTCCGCTGATAACCAGCCCGGTGGGGCCGGGGAGCCAGGTGGGGGCGCTGACGCTCAGGGCCTGAACCACCAGTGCAGTCATCAAGGCGTTACGTTCGCTGGGAATGAGAATTCCGAGACACCGACCAACTCCCCCCATAGAGTCCATCAAGTGTAGGCAGACATCTCGATCCGATATCTTTGTCTAAGCCCATTCCGCGCCAGATGCTACGACGCTTCAATCTGGAATGTGTCTGAACCGGGAAGACTCTCGACAAAATCTGATCCAAACAACATGGCCGGTGTATAGCTGCCGCCCGACAACTCGGTGCTGTCGTCTTCCAGGTTCGCCACAACTGCCAGGGCTGAGTTAACGGTGAAACTGTACAGGTTATCGACGTTGATGCGTGCGGTTTTGACCGTCCCTTCTCGGTTTCGGACTTCGCCCCAGACGCGGGTAGGCTGGCTTTCACGGGCCTGTTCGTTTGGCCCTTTTATATAACGCTTTACCAGATTTTTGAGTTTCCCCTGTACCCAGTTGCTGGATAATAGCGGTCTTGATATATCAAGCAGCCTTGCGCCCCAGGCAAGCACCGTTGGCATGGGGACCCAAGTGTCGACATTCGGGATAGAGGTTGTGTAATACGCCGTTGACACATCGCCCCAGGGAATGGTCATCGCGCTTCTGGCGCCCTGGCCAAAATCAATTTTTCTTCTCAAGCTGCCCATGGGCACTGGATGAATCACGCCGTTGCGGCGTACCAGACAACCCTCGGCGAGCCCTTCAATAACGGTTTGAGCTGTCCCCCTTGAAAGCCCTGACTGGGTTTCAAACCCCAGTGACAGTCCGGTTGCGTCTGGAAGCAATTCTTTCAATTTTAGGGCCAGACAATCCGTGGGGACCACATCAAAGCCCACCCCCGGGCAGATGATGACGTCGGACTCACGGGCCCGTCTGGATACATCCGTGGAGTGCGCATATTCAAAAACCGGTATTTCCCCGGTGATATCCAGGTAGTGCACACCCGCCCGCAGGCAACCCTCAATCATGGGGATTGCCGTTGTCGAAAAAGGGCCAGCACAGTGCAGTACCAGCGCTACATTGTCCAAGCCGCCGGCGACTTCGGCGGGGGTGTCCAGGGAAAACACTCGTGCCTGCAACCCCAGTTCGTTGGCCAAACGTTCTATTGGCTCGGCCCGGCGTCCGGCAACAACCGGTTTAAGTCCGCGTCGGGCCGCTTCGCGGGCGATCAGTTCGCCGGTATAACCGTTGGCGCCGTAAATCATCCAGTTCATGAATCTCTCCAGTGCCTATCTTTTTATCTCGCTGTGGCGAGCAATGCTATGCAGATAAGCGGGGTGTGTTTTCGGCAAGCAACGATCTCGGGCGTGAAACTGTGTTGCCGACGGCGGTACCGCGACTGCATGGCACAAAGTCTATTGGCCAGATCAATGGCAACCGCGTTCATCTAACGGATGGCCTCTCAGGGAGTGCCGACCCCTCGGCTTTTGCCGTCTTGACTGCGGTCCGATACTGCTTCAATGATTCGATCGAATAGTGTCTGCGCCATGCCGGTGATCCATAACGAAAGCGAAGCTTGAAGAATCGTTCGGCTAAACGGCCGGTTACGAAGCGCGGTAGCACACGCCAAAACGCGCGGTGGACTCTGATAGAAGCATGATCGCCACGGGTGCGTTCGATTCCCAGCAGCGTTTCCATCTCCGGTGGCATGGCCAGTAGCAAACCGGTCCAGAGAAGTCGCCGTGGTGGCCAGGTTATGGCCTGCCATACTGGGGTTGGTAACCAGGGCGAACGCATAGGTCTTGGCGGTGATTGCGCCATTTCCAGAATAAAGTTGGCGGCCTGAGTGTGATTTTGCATGGCAGGCAGCCATGTGTTCTGCCAGTAGAGCTGGAAGTCGTCATAGTTTTCCGGCAGCCCGCGCACTCGAAAACCCTCCCCCAATTGCAGCAAGCCCGTGTACACGTCCTGACGGAAAGCCTTTGATTCGAAGCCACGGAGCTCCTCGTAGACGGTCATGATAGGCTTGAGGATCCCTGCCCAGGTAAGGGCCCACAGGTCTTTGTTCCAGGCATGGTAGCGGCTGCCGTCTCGCAATTTACCTTCGATATGACGATGCAGTTCGTGGATGGCGTGGGCGACAACGGGCCGTTCGTCGCCGGCAAATACCAGGCCAATCACCATGTCTGCCGAATTGAGCAGTCGGTCCAGGATATCTCCCAACCCGACGTTTCCGCGTGCATGGATGCCTGCGACGCGGTCATGATCGTCCACGCCCTGACCGCCGCCCTCGCTGGCGACAGCGAACACCAGGACGGGTAATGCTGTGTACAGCATCACTCCATCGCTAAGCACTTGATAAAGTGGAGACCCGGGGCCGGTGAGGTCGGGTTGATGTTCGTTCTGGCTCATGGAGTGAGCTTCTCCTCAGGGTGTTCAGTGACAGTGTGTCGCCGAGGTTTGCCCACGGCAGGCCACCAGTATCAATACCCTTCCCGGATGGAGTGAGTTGCTCGTCTGCCAGGTTTCTTATCATTTTCAGCCAGGCGCGATCACCGCAGGTGCATTGAGGGCAGGAAACGAAGACGTCGGGAAAGAGCGCAGGGTGCGGTATCACGGCGGCGTACATCGTGGTCCGCGCTGATAGGTTGAGGAACGCAGGCAGTCACCGCAGGGGTCTGTAATGGCTAATTATGAGCGTGCGCCCGGGCCGCGGCAGATGCGTTCCCGGTACTGGCTTGGTGTTTCGCCCATCCAGTTGCGAAAGGCACGGGTGAAGTTGGCCGGATTGAGATACCCGAGGCGGGTTGCGATGTCCTCCACCTTGAGGTCGGAATGTTCCAGCATTCTGACTGCATCGCGCTTGCGTGCTTCCCTGGCCAGCTGCGCGAAGGAGGTGCCTTCCGCTCTCAGCTTGCGAGCCAGGCTGCGGCTGGACAGGTGAAGTTGTTTCGCCACAGCCTGTTGTGTGGGATAGGGCCCGGACAAACCGGTGAGTGCGCCGCGCACGCTCGCAGCCAGCTCCGCATGGGCACCCCCGGCCAGCGCCAGCTCTTGTTCACAGCGCTCAATCGCTTGTTGCGACGCCATTGCGTCCGCCAATTGTGGGCTCATCTGCAGAAAGCGCGCGGGATAACGAAGAGCATTGCGAGGCTGACCGAACCGGGTGGGGGGAAGTCGGTCACGATATGCCTGGTGATAGGCGGGTTCTTCCCAATCGAATGCCAGCTCGAACCCGGAAAGATCATGGGTGCCAACCAATGTGGCGGTTCCTCTGGCGATGCCGATCAGTAACGCCTCAAACATGAAAGCTCGTACCGGCCCCAGAGGATGGAGTTCTTCCAGGTTGATGACGCAGGCGTCACCTTCAATTGACCAGGAAAGCTGCAGATTGCGTTGCCGTGACCGAAAGTAGCGTGCCAGCAGCTTTATGGCATCCTCGCCGGATAGACTTGTCATGGTCGCGTAGCCCAGAAAGCCGTGCACCGATAGCTGCATGCGCAAGCCGTATTCATACCCCAGGGAACGGCAGTCGGACAGCTCCATGGCGTTGTAGACGATTAGTCCCCACTGCCAGGCCGCCATACGCGCATCGGGCTGATTCGCCTGGGCTGGCTCGATTCCCGTGCCCTTCAACAAGGCATCAACATTGATACCGTGCTCGGCCATGATCTCCACCATCAGTTGGAGATAGGCCATGGGAATGGCCGGGGTTCGAAGGTTTTTTCGAAGGACATAATGCGTAATGCCTTGAGAGATAGAAGCCGATCAGGGGGCTGGTGTCAGCGGCCACATTTCACACTTCTTACCTGAAAGCCCGCTCCGGCACCAGTTTGCGGTAACATTTCCGGCTCTCCCCAGGGTCAATGCTGACGACCGTTGTCGTCATTGTCGGGTGTTGCAGCTTTGTCTGATAGCCAGGCGAGCCCGGTTGATATCCGGTTTCATGGGGGGTGATTTCCGGTGGGGAGCCAGGTAGGGATTCCATTTACCGTTTTACCTGTTTGGTGGAGTTCAATCCAGGACCTGACGGTGGGGCTTTTTATTCTGCTGCGGTTACCGCACTGTTAAGGCAAAGCGTCATCCCTAGCCGATACTCCAAATGCGATTGATAAAACCTGCTCTCGTCTACTTTATCCTGATCTTCGCCACCGGCTTCGCCCTGGCCATGATCCGTATTCCCTTCCTGGTGCCGCGACTTGGGGAGCGATGGGCTGAGCTGGTTGAATTGCCTTTGATGGTGCTGGCCAGTTTTCTGGTGGCCCGTTGGCTGGTGCAGCGATTTAGGTTGGTGACGGTGATGCAGTGTATTGGCACTGGCTTGCCGGCCCTGTTGATGATGCTGAGTGCCGAGTTGGCGGTGATGTGGTTTCAAGGACAGACCCTGGGCGAGTATCTGGCGGGACGCGACCCGGTATCCGGTATGGCCTATCTCTTTTCTGTGTTGCTGTTTGCAGCCATGCCGTTGCTGGTACGCCAGCAGGCAGTGAACCGGCCCTAAAACCGCACCTTCCCCAACGGCACCAACAACACCGCCGCCCCGATCAGCGCCGCCGCTGCCCCCAACAACCCGGGCGCAAAACTCCCGCTGCTTTCCAGCAACCGCGCCGTCACCACCGGCCCCAGGATCTGCCCGACGCCATAGCAGGCCGTCAGTGCGCCCAGGGCGGCGCTGGCCGCATGGGGGGCCAGTTGGCGGCCGCAGTACATGCTCAGGGCGACCACGGCGGTAAAGGTGCCGCCCACCAGCAGGCCACTGACGACCAGCCCGGTGAGGCCGGGCAGCCAGGCGGGGGCGCTGACGCCAAGGGCCTGAACCACCAGTGCAGTCATAAGCGCGTTACGTTCGCTGGTGTGGCTGGCGAGCTTGCCCCACAGCAGGTTGG
>Ga0207901_1000305_pt1 | contig 15264 bp, 14 predicted proteins | sample LinPmetageLP46_FD_184057 | JGI IMG/M metagenome (GOLD analysis project Ga0207901, IMG submission 184057) | Marine viral communities from the Pacific Ocean - LP-46 (SPAdes) | ecosystem: Environmental > Aquatic > Marine > Oceanic | place: Pacific Ocean | collected 2011-06-12
AGCATTTCCATGAGTTAATGATGATCACCCGTGATTAACGAATGAAAAAGAGATTATTTATCAGGGTCAAAACCTGTTAACGCAACAATATAAGGGATCTTCGCCTAAATCTTCATTGCGCGAACATTCCACCATCAACTAAAAACTCTGCGCCCGTAATATATTTTGCAGCATCAGATGCAAGAAACGCGACCATCGCGCCAATATCATCCGGCTCCCCCATATGTCCCATGGGAATTGCTGCATTCGCGCTATCGAAAACCTCCTTATTATCGGCGATCGCTACTTTTTGCATATCTGTCCAAATAACTCCCGGGTGGACAGTATTGACGCGAATTTTTTCCTTTGCCGTTTCTAGCGCAACAGCTTTAGAGAACAGACGAACTCCGCCTTTCGAGGCAGAATAAGCTGCAAGTCCCGACATGCCGACAAGACCAGCGATTGATGATAAATTAATGATTGAGCCGCCGCGTCCTTGCAGCCGCATTTGATCGAGCCCAGCCTTGGTGCCCAAATAAACGCTGTCGAGGTTCACGCTTAACTGTTTCTTCCAGTCTGTCATGGTCATTTCATTCATCGCACGCAAAATGACAATTCCTGCATTATTGACAAGAATGTCCAAGCCTCCGAATTCTGAGACAATAGCGGAAACAACGGCGGCCCAGCCCAACTCGTCAGTGACATCCTGGCCCATCGATGACGCGGCGTACCCCTGCTCGCGAAGCTCTTGCGCTCGATCTGAGACGGCGTTCTCATCTAGATCGGTAAGATACACGTTCGCGCCTTGCTTCGCCATGATCTTTGCCGCAGAAAATCCAAGCCCCCCTGCCGACGCAGCGCCAGTGATCAGAGCAGTTTTACCTTCTAGATCAATCATCTTAAAAGCCTCCGTTTGGATGTTTCATTGAGCAAGCCGCTGGTCCTAACTTGCGGCCTTGTGATCGTAAATTCACGTACCGCTAAAAACCACCGGCCGCTTATTTTGAAACGCGTTTACGCCTTCCTGAAAATCATTTGTTTTCTTTGCACAAACTTGTGCCAGCTCTTCCTGCTCGAAAAATTGCTCGATGCCCGGTGCAATACTGGCTCGGAACATCCGCTTGGCCAACGCGATTCCGGTTGTTGCTTTCGTCGCAAGCTCGTTAGCAAAGGATGTGACTTTCACATCCATTTCAGTCACCGGAATCACTTCAAGTGCAAGCCCCAGAGAAACAGCCTCATCGGCAAGGACAAAGCGGCTCGTATAAACCAATTCTTTTGCGCGCGCTTCTCCCAATATGCGAGACAAAAAGAATATCGCACCTCCATCCGGGATCAATCCCAACTTCAGAAAACCACCACCAAATTTGGCGTTATCCGCTGCAAGGACAAAATCACAAGCCATTGCCAAGCTCCAGCCAACGCCTGTCGCGGCACCACGAACGGCGGCTATGACCGGCTTTTCGCAATTATATATCGCGCGGATCATTCTGTTCCCACGTTTCAGGCGCGCCAATCCTGATGCCATATCATTGGACAATTCAATTTCACCCACATCGCTGCCGGAACAAAAGGCGTCACCCTCGCCAGTAAAAATGACGGCCCGAACATCTTCGTTGACCGAACAATGTTCAAACAAAAGTGCGATCGCATCCCACATGGGCGGCGCAACAGCGTTTCGCTTTTCGGGCTGAGAAATTGTGATCGTTGCGACACCCTGCGTAATTTTTAACCGAATACGCGGATCAATGCCCTCAATTGGCGATGCGGTATTTGTCATTTTGTTGTCCTGTTTAATCATGATTAAAAACTGGCACGCGCTTTTCGATGAAAGCGTCCACGGCTTCGTGGTGATCATTAGTTTCATGCACCAATGCCTGAAATGCTGCTGACAACTCAAGCAATGTGTCCAGCCTTGTATGCTGGGCTTCCCTGATGAGACGTTTGGTCATACGCACGGCAGAACGGGGATTGGCGGCTATCCGTGCAGCAAGCGCTTGTGCGTCCGGCAGCAATCGCTCAGGCGTCATCACGCGCGAAACGAGACGAGCCTCAAGTGCCTCGCTGGCTGTCAGCAAGTCCCCAGTGAATGACATTTCACATGCCTTCGATACGCCAACAACATTTTGTAACAGCCATGCGCCCCCGTCGCCCGGAACAAGCCCTACCTTGACGAAACTCTCTGCGAATTTTGCACGGTCCGATGAAAGCCGGATATCGCACATGCAAGCAATGTCCAGCCCCGCACCGATCGCCGCACCATTAACGGCCGCAATGGTCGGCACTTCCAGATTGTAAAGCGCTAGAGGTATCCGCTGGATAGTATGGCGGTAATTTGAACGGGTTTTGATCGGCGTCGTCGATGGACCTATACCCGAACGCTCCTTCATCATCTTCAGGTCGCCCCCAGCGCTGAAGCAATCCCCGGCTCCCGTCACAATCACTGCGCCAACATTAACGTCCTGTTCGATACGGCGGCATGCCTCGACAAATTCGTTGCAATCTTCTTGGCTTGAAAGCGCATTCCGAACCTCCGGCCTGTTCATGGTAATGGTTGTGACGCCTTCATGATAGTCGATCTTTAGAAATGTACTCAAGGTAAGGCCTCCTTCAGGTGAGCGTATGAGAAACTCTGTTACAAGCTGCGGGGTCGACTATCAGGCTCCAGGTATCCGAACTTGAATCCAGAACATGGCGACCAAGAGCGCGTGCCCAATATCGTTCACTACCAAATTCACTGCGCCACGAGAGTAACCGACGGGTAAGATAATGCAGTTGATGCTCGTCGGTAAAGCCGATGGCACCGTGTGTCTGGTGACTAAGTGCTGACCCAACACCAGCCGCCTGACCTGTCCGAACTTTAGCTACCGCTATCTCAAAGTACGCACTGCCGCCATCACGAGCCGCCGCTGCCGCCATCGCCGCGACAGCGGCTGCAGCTGCTTCACTTGCAAGCTGCGCAAGCGACTGTTGCACCGCCTGAAACTTACTGATCGGCCTACCAAACTGAGCGCGAACATTCGCGTATTCTGCCGCCATGGCCGTTACGCTCTGCAATGCTCCTGCCATCTGTCCTGCGCGCAACAAAGCGCCATCAATCATCGCCGGGTTCTCCCCCGTGATTTGCCGACTAGCTGACTGTGTGATCATAGACCCGGATACAGTCACAGTGTCTCTCGGATCGCGCCCGATATTGCAATTCATCGTCACTGCATCGGCACTGAGCGCGATACAGTCAGTTCGCGCGACTCCATCCTGGACAGTAACACTTACTAAATGACTTGCATTGCGTGCCCATGGAACTGATATTAGTGATCCATTCCCATTTGAACTTGCGGGGGCAATGGTCAACGGCCCATCTGGGATCTCAAGGCCTGCATCCGCAAGCCATTTTGCGGCCAAAACTGTTTCGCCAACCGGCAATGGCACCGCATAATGCCCGAGCAGTTTGAAAAGGCTAATAGCTGCAACCCATGACAGTCCGCTACCCCCCTGCTCCTCTGGTACGAGCAGCAACGGCAGACCCATATCAACGCTAGCCTGCCACAGATCTGCAGGCCATTTCCCTTTTTCAGCAATATCAATAGCTTCCCGGTCGAGGCTCTGCTGAAACAATCTTTCAACCTGGTTTGTCAGCATGCGGACAATATCTGAATCATCGTTCATCGCAATCCCAGCCCCCGCGCAATAATGCCCCGCAGCACTTCACGAGTACCACCTCTCAGCGAAAAGGAAGGGGCAGCCTGCATCAAAAAGGCGAGCATCCGATGCACCGGCACATCTGATGCACCAGCAGGGGCGTCCAACAAGATACGGATCGCTTCGGGGACATATTGCTCTAAGCTGTTCCCGAGGTCTTTAACCACTGCCGCCTCTATAGCTGGATCAGAACCCTCGCTTAACATCCCAGCAATCGCCAGCGACATTTGGCGTAAGACCGCATGCTGTGCAATCAAATCGCCCAATCTTTCGCTAGCAGAAGAATCCTGTGCAAGTGCAGGAGCATTGTGGACCACCCGAACAGCTTCAGCAAGCAACGGGAAACAAGTCAAATAACGCTCTGGGCCAGCCCGCTCGAGTGTAAGTTCGCCAATGACCTGCCGCCAGCCATTACCTTCTTCACCGACCAGCATGGCATCAGGAACAAATACCTCATCAAAAGTGATCTCGTTAAAATCTTCCTCGCCTGTAAGGTCTCGAATAGGCCGGACCTCAAGTCCTGAAGACGTCATATCCACTATAAACTGAGAAAGGCCCTGATGTCGCGTCTCATCCGCCGTACCGGAACGAAACAAAGCGATCATATAATCGGCATGTTGGGCATTGGTTGTCCAGATTTTTCTGCCATTTAGCCGCCAGCCGCCTTCGACACGGGTTGCCCGAGATCGAACTGCCGCGAGATCAGAGCCCGCATCCGGCTCACTCATTCCTATACAAAAGGACAAATCGCCGCTCGCGATTCCCGGTAGCAATTTGCGCTGCTCGTCATTGCCCGCCCTTAATATTAGCGGTCCGCTCTGCCTGTCACCTATCCAGTGAGCGCCGCAAGGCGCGCCTGCCGCCAGCAATTCTTCCAGCACCACATATCGCTCCAGCGCGGACCGCTCGTGACCACCATATTGCTTTGGCCACGTCATACCAATCCAACCCTTGCGAGCCAGCTCTTTACTGAACGCGCGGTTATAGCCTGTCCAACTGTGCGCCAATTGTTCCGGCGACCAATCACCGGACATTTCTTTGAGGAATTCTCGCACGTCAGTACGGAGCGCAGCAACCGAATCCGGCAATTCGCAAAGTGAAAATTGTAAGGACACTAACTATACCCTGCCAAATCACCAAAATTCACTGAGCGCTTCGGGCGAAAACGGCTGTACTGTCTCCAGCGCATTTTTGCGCGCCTTTGTCGCCCATTCCGGATCGCCAATCAACGCCCGCCCCACTCCGACTAAGTCGAATTCATCAGCGTCGAGACGGGTGAAGAGTTTTTCCAGACTTGCCGGCAAACTCGTTTCGCCGGCAAAGGTCTCGGACATCTCTTTGTCCAGTCCAACCGAACCAACGGTGACAACCGGCTTACCGCTCAGCTCACGTGTCCAGCCCGCCAAATTAAGCGAGCTTTCTTCGAATACAGGCAACCAGAATCGTCTCTCAGAACAGTCGAAAATATCAACGCCCGCATCGACGAGCGGCGCCAAAAAAGCTTCGAGTTCAGCAGGCGATTGCACAGTCTTAGCGTTATAGTCCTGCAGCTTCCACTGGGAGAAGCGGAACATGATGGGAAAATCCGGAGAAGTCCGGCGGCGACATTCACGAACAACCTCTGCCGCAAAAGTTGTGCGAGCCACGATATCACCGCCATAACGGTCGGTCCGCTTGTTGGTTTCTGCCCAGAAAAACTGATCAATGAGATAGCCATGTGCGCCATGCAGCGCAACACCATCGAAACCCAGCTCATAAGCAGCCTGCGCGCCCTTGCCAAAAGCCTCGACACAATCATCGATATCTTTTTGGGTCATGGAATCCGCGCGCAATGTTGGCCATACACCAATCCCACCGACATATCCGGACGGGCCTACCTGTTCGGGCCCAAAATCCATCCGCTCCTTATCGATCCCTGCGACCTCTTCAAATTCCATCAACCCGATATGCCACAATTGCGGCATAATTTTTCCACCCGCAGCATGAACCTTATTCACGACCTTTCGCCACCCGGCGAGAGCTTCGTCGCCAAAGAAATCGGGGACTTTATCATCATTCCCAGCACCCGGATGATCGACCCAGGTCCCTTCAGTAATAATCAACCCGACGTCCGCCGTCGCGCGACGGGCATAATAATCGGCCACGGCATCAGTCGGCACACCACCAGGACTCATATAGCGGGTCATCGGAGCCATCACGATACGATTTGGTAGGTCGAGTGAACCTATTGCTATTGGCGAAAATAGTTTTTCAACCCCGTTCTTCAATTTAACATCTACAGTCATTCCAAATTCTCCTAATTTCGCTGACCTTTTAATATTTACACGCGCCCCATCCGGGCCCGCTATTTTCTGTCGTGAGTGCATTGCCTCTGTTTTTTGTGTGCCCGACCCGTCCGGGTATGATCATAAAACCCCAGGCAAAAATGCCCAACATCTCAGATCACAAACGATGCCTTTGGGGCGAATATTCAAAACATCAATCAAACCAAAGTGGTGAGAGCATCAGCGGAATAAGGCTTAATCTCGCCAACTTTTCCATTTCGTACCTTGCTTGCCCAATCGGGATCAGCGATCAGCGCACGTCCGATCGCAATCATATCAAAATCACCCCTGTCCATCATTGCAACAAGGTCACCAATATCCGCAGCACCGGCGCGCTCGCCATGCACCGTTGTTGCAATAAAATCCTCATTAAGACTGACCGAGCCGACCGATATAGTAGGCAGACCTGTTATTTTCTTAGTCCAGCCAGCAAGGTTAAGCTCGCTGCCAAATTCGCATTCCCAAAAACGACGTTGCGAGCAGTGGAATGAATCCACGCCAGCTTCCACCATCGGCCGAAGAAATGCCTCCAATTCTTCAGGCGTTTCAGCCAGTTTTGCTCCATAATCTTGCAGTTTCCACTGCGAATAACGCATGATGATAGGGAAATCCGGACCAACACGGCGCCGAATTTCTTTCACAATTTCGCAAGCGAACCGCGTCCGTCCAGCAATGCCGCCGCCATAATCATCGGTGCGCAGGTTAGTAATGGCCCAATTGAACTGATCGATCAAATAGCCATGAGCTCCGTGCAGTTCGACACCGTCAAAACCCACCTTCTGTGCCGATACCGCCGCGCTGGCATAGGCATCAATAAGCTCGTCAATCTGCTTCAGCGTCAATGCCTTTCCCAACGGCTTTGGCAGCTCACCCAAAGGACCAACCATGCCCGACGGCCCCACCTGATGACTAGCCAAATTCTTCGATTCTCCGTAAACACCTTTATCAACTTGTGGAGTTAGCACCTGCCCGACATGCCAGAGTTGCGGTACAATTCGCCCTCCCGCTGCATGAACCTCATCAACGACCAACTTCCACCCAGCGAGGGCATCATCACCATAGATGCGCGGTACGTTCGGGTCGTTAGATGCGCTATCATGTGGGATCCATGTACCCTCCGTCACAATCAGACCAATCCCGCCTTCTGCGCGGCGACGATAATAAGCAGCAACATCCTTTCCCGGAATTCCGAGAGGACAAAAACACCTCGTCATGGGGGCCATTACTAACCGGTTAGAGAGGGCGAGCCGCCCAATAGTGGTCGGTTGAAAAAAAACTTCTGCCTCTTTTATTTCGTGCGCTGTCAACATCAGTTCCTATCAATATTACAAACTGGAAATCATCTCCATGAATAGAAGTGCCCTCACATTCGCCTTAAAAAATAACACGGTCGAACGCTGTTTGGGCGCCTTACTTATCCAGATGGCACTGACATTGAAGCGATGGCAAGACCGGATTTGTCACTCTAGAGAGACTCCACATATATGTGGCTCACTTTGGGGGGGGGGGCTGCATACATGTGCAGTATGATGGCCGGGATCGATAGACCATTGATAACAGAACTCTTAAACTTTAGTCCGATAGTTAACAGTAACAAAGGATTTTGCGCTGAAGATGTCCAATTTAGAAATGTTCATGCAGCCACGGTCGATTGCCGTCATCGGCGCGTCCAATGATAAAACAAGGATTGGGGGTCGGCCTATACGCTATCTCGTGGAAGGCGGATTTGTTGGCTCTATTTATCCAGTGAATCCGAAGCGTAACGAAGTGCAAGGATTGCGCGCCTACCCCCGCGTTGAAGATGTCTCCGGTCCCGTAGATTGCGCAATCATCGCCACGCCCGCCGATGCAGTGCTATCGGCAGTTCGATCTTGCGCCAATAAGGGTGTGAAGGGCATCGTTATGTTAAGCGCAGGCTTTGCGGAGTTGGGCGAAGCGGGAAAGCGCATGCAGGACGAATTTCTAGCGATCGCGCGGGCGCACGACATCCGTATAATTGGACCAAATTGCCTTGGTCTTTTCAATACTGCCAATAATATCTACATGACTTTCTCTGGCGTATATGAAGATGTTGTTGGCACCAGCGGGCGTATAGGAGTTGTCAGCCAAAGCGGGGGCTATGCAGGGGAACTGGTTACGCTGGCCAAACGGGTTGGGCTGAATTTCGGTTCATGGATCACCACCGGTAACGAAGCCGACGTAGAAGCCGGTGAAGTCATTAATGCATTTGCAGAAGATGACAATATCGACGTCATCCTCGCTTATCTGGAAGGCGTACGTAATCGCGACACTTTGATCAAAGGACTTGAGGCAGCAGCTGCCAAGCATAAGCCCGTAATAATAATTAAATCCGGGCGTTCAGGTCAGGGGGCTTTGGCGGCGGCTGCGCACACAGCCTCGCTGGCCGGAGCCGACACCGTATATGATGCAATATTCGAACGCTACGGCGCCTATCGAGCACGAACGACAGAGGAGATGCTGGACGTCGCTTACGCGGCCTCGCGCGGTGTTTTCCCGTCCGGAAAACGGTTGGTAGTCCTGACCGGCTCTGGCGGGATTGGCGTTCTTTCCGCTGATTTCGGGCAAGATGAAGGCTTGGAGCTGGCCCAACTTCCCGATGAGGTTAAGTCTGGCGTTCTAGACATGGTGCCAAATGCTGGGATGCATAATCCTATCGACCTTACCGCAAAGCTGGCTCATGAACCGGAGCTTTTTGCTCGAGCGCTCGACCTCATCCTGGCCAGTGGCAAACTCGATATGGCCTATATTAATATCGGCGTCCTTGCAGGAATGCCCTACGCGGCCAAGCGCTTGGTGGATAGCTTGACCGCGGTCGCGGCTCGATACCCTCATATCCCGATGGGGGTTGGTGTGATGGCCGGGGATGAAACGGTTTCACAATATGAAGATGCTGGTTTTCTGCAATATTTGGAACCGGCACGTGCGCTAAAATCACTTGCCGCTCTTCACCATTTTTCTGAAATCTGGTCACGCGATGTGTCCGCATTTGCACCATGCGATGCAGCTATGCCGGAAATTCCGGGAGGCAAAGCGCTGAGCGAGACCGAAGCCAAGCAATATGTCGCAGCAGCAGGCATTCGGGTGCCGGAAGAATTTTTGGTACAGGATGCCAGTGCAGCAACAAAGGCAGCGACCCACATAGGGCAGGCTGTCGCAATAAAGGTCGTCTCGTCCGATTTGCTACATAAAACAGAGTTCGGCGGAGTTGCTCTTGGCGTCGCTATTGCGGATGCTGGTGCTCGGGTCGATGAGGTGCGCGCCTCAGTTACTTCTCTTGCACCACACGCGCGGATAGAGGGATTCCTCATTACGCCCATGATAAGCGGCGGTACAGAATGTTTTGTCGGCACACATGTTGACCCGGTTTTTGGCGTTACGGTGACTTTTGGTCTGGGTGGTATAGCGGTCGAACTTTATCGCGACGTCACCACCCGCGTCGCGCCAATTGACAAGGCGATGGCACTTGAAATGATCCGTTCAACTAAAGGCTCCGCGCTACTGGAAGGCTATCGCGGTCGCCCCAAAGCAGATGTTGAGGCGCTTGCCGATGCAATTCTAAAAATCGTTGGGCTGGCGCAGGAGAATGCCGAGAAGATTAGTACAATAGAAATCAACCCATTGCTGGTGATGAACGAAGGTGAGGGCGTGCTGGCATTAGACGCAGTGATCACAGAATAAATCGATAATATTAAATTATGGCACCGAATGGCTACTCTTACTTTTGCCCCGAGGACAGGTGACAACGCATAATTTCGGCCCGCTACATATAAAGGATTGGATTGAACATGCCTTTTAATACACGTATTACCAAGCTATTTGGTATTCAGCATCCGATTGTACAAGGTGGTATGATGTGGGTTGGGCGAGCCGAATTGGTGGCTGCGATCTCCAACGCTGGCGGGCTGGGCATTCTCACTGCGCTCACACAGCCAAGCCCGGACGACCTGCGCCGGGAGATCGAGCGCTGTCGGACAATGACTGACAAGCCTTTTGGCGTGAACATCACGATACTGCCTTCGGTCAACCCGCCCCCTTATGCCGAATATCGAAAAGCTATCATCGATAGCGGCGTCACTATTGTGGAGACCGCTGGCCATCGGCCCGAAGAGCATGTAGATGAATTTAAGTCACACGGCGTAACCGTCCTGCATAAGTGCACCTCGGTGCGACATGCGCAGTCAGCAGAAAAAATGGGTGTAGATGCGATCTCCATTGACGGCTTCGAATGCGCGGGTCATCCAGGTGAGGACGATGTTCCCGGCCTCGTCCTCATTCCGGCAGCAGCCGATAAAATCAAAATTCCTATGATTGCCAGTGGCGGAATTGGAGACGCCCGCGGATTGGTTGCGGCACTGGCGCTTGGTGCTGACGGAATCAATATGGGAACCCGCTTTTGTGCAACGCAGGAGGCACCCATTCATTCTAAGATCAAGCAGTTCATTGTTGATAACGATGAACGCGACACCAACCTAATATTTCGCGGGTTTAAGAACACGGGGCGCGTTGCCCGGAACAAGGTTTCACAAGAGGTTCTTAATATTTCGCAACGTCCCGATGCGCTCTTTGAGGATATTCGCCCACTTGTTTCCGGCGCACGCGGCCGGGCCGCGCTTGAAAGCGGAGATATTGATGCAGGCCTTGTTTGGGCGGGCCAAATTCAAGGACTCATTCATGACATTCCTACTTGTAAAAAACTAATTGAACGCATTATTACTAATGCCGAAACTATCATCGAAGAACGCTTAAGCAGCTTTTTAAAGCCGCCAAATGCTTCGTAGAGCCAGATGAGTGTACGCAATTTCATAGGTTTCTAAGGCTTATCGCTACGTTCCGATATTTTCGTATTTGTTGAATGTACAGCAAATACAATGCATGTAGTAGACGCCACTTGATAAGAGAAAAGTTCAGGAGAAAATAGTTTGATTTTCAAGTGCTTTTGGAAGTTTAAGTTTAATTCAGCATCCTGAAAACTTCCAAATTAGATAAAAGCAAACTTGAGAAAAATTGAGCGATTTTCTCTTTAATTTTAGAGACTGCAATGGCGATTGAGATCAAACAACTGCGTTATGCAGTAACTACTGCTGACAGAAGAAGCTTTTCGAGGGCGGCAAACGCGCTCAGTGTCAAACAATCCACTCTCAGCAAACGTATCGCCTTACTGGAAGACCGGCTCGGAATTACCTTGTTCGAGCGATCCACACGCGGCGCTATACCCACTGAATCCGGTAAAGTGTTTCTTGAAGTCGCGCGCCGTATTGTTACTGACGTTGACAACCTAAGAACAACAGCACGCAGCGTCCAATATGGAGAAATCGGACGTGTGGTCGTCGGTTTTTCAAATTCACTCTCAATAGGAAACTTGCGATCACTTCTTGGCGAATTCCTTGAGAGATTTTCAGATGTTCAACTCGACGGTGTTGAGGTTGGAAGCGGGAGACTTCTTAGCGGTTTGCAATCGCGTATAATCGATATCGCCATTCATTCCACGGATTTGGCCAACGATGGGGTGTCCGCTCGCTCGCTTTGGTCAGAACGACTCATGGTGGCATTGCCCAAAGATCATGAACTTGCTAATCGCGATACAATTTACTGGACAGATCTCCGCCGCGAGACATTTGTGCTGCCAAGCAGAGCTGGTGGACCGGCTATTGCCGATGCGATTGGTTCGCGAATGACTGGACAAGGCTTGCGTGCAAACATCATCAGCCAGGATACCAACCAAGTGAATATTGTTGGCATGGTGCCATTCGGCAAATTCCTCACGATCATTGGCGAAAGCGCAATGGGCTTTCAACGGCCAGACGTGGTGTTTTGCGAGATTGAGGAAGCTGGTGGTCATGCGCGGCTCGATTATGCGGCCTATTGGCGAGAAGATAATGTTAACCCGGCGCTCCAGCGATTCTTCACGCTGCTGAATGAACGCTATCCTGCTGCTGGGGCAGCCTGAGTCTTGCGCCTCGCCTTGGCAAAGGCCCGGTCCGTTGCCATGAATCTCGAAATCATCGGCACTACGAGCTTTTCGGGCCTTGGCATCCCTTCTTTCTTTCCGCCGTTTATGATAGCGGCGTAGTCCAACAAATCAGCATGGACATCCGCTGGAAATTCAATTGTTATTTTGACCGGCTTGTCTTCAATCACATCATTCAGTTTGAGCTTGGTCATCGTAGCTGTCCAATAGGCGCTAATATCAGATCGCGTGTTACTATCACGCGCACAGGAAAGCCGGGGCGGATGGTGAGTGTCGGCTTTACATTAAGCTCACGTCCCACAATTTGCTGACCTGACTGGTTGACCGTATCTTGCGTTCCGCGCCGCAGTGCACGAGTCAGATTATCATCGCTACCAGACCCAACCTCCGCCCCAATTCCCAAAAGACTGGAGATCAGAGCTGCCTTGATAACATTGCCCCAATGATAATTGGTGCCATCTTGCAATCCGGCAAATCCACGAGCATCCGCGCCGGGCTGGCGATCGAGCAGGATCGAACGCCCGCCGGGCAATATCAACCTGTCCCAAGCCAGAAGAACGCGGTTTTGACCAAAGGTTACATCTGCGTCATATTCGCCAATGAGCCGAGAACCTTGCGGTATCAGCAATATTCGCCCCGTTGGGCTGTCATAAACATTTTGGGTTACCTGAGCGGTTATCTGTCCGGGCAAATCGGACCGGATGCCGGTAATCAATGCTGCAGAAATGATACTTCCTGCCTGAATGATGTTGGGGTCGGCGGACATGGACAACCGCTCGCTGGAAATCGTCTGACGATTTCCCGTTCTTTGCAAAAAGCCGGAGACAGTTGGTTTTTCTTCTGCTGCAGTTGACGGCGTATCGTTACCCGCCAGAACGCCGCGCAAGTCGAGTGGCGCGGTTGGGGCAGAAGTCCGTGCCCCCGACCCGTTTACTCCGCCCAGAAACAAACGGCTCAAACGCGCCGCTTCGCGTTCCCGCAATGCCAGTTGTCGCGCAGTTTCTGCATCACTGACCTGCGGCTGCGGCCGAACCGGCGGCGGCGCGCCAATCTGCGGCAATTCGGCAATATCGCCGCGCTGATGTGCTGCCAATATCGGCGCGCCAAGATCACCCGGCAGCGGAGGCCCAAGCTGTGGCACCTGACTATAATCTTTGGGAGCGCCGGAAAGACCGTCGGGAAGATTGCTTCCGCCATCCGAAAATAATTCTGTTGGCGGAGCATCGCCCGCCGACTGCAAAGCATAAGTGAACAATCCGCCAATGCCGGTCAATATAACCGCGCTGGCGATGCCTATGGTCTTGCGTGAGAGCCGCATCACGCGCGGAATTTCGCCGCGCAGTTTCAGGTCCGGTGCTGATGGGCGCGGTTCAATCTCTGGCTGCCGCAACTCATCCGATACGGGGTCTTTGTCATCGACCGTCATTTTCGCGCACTCCGCTTGGCACGAATAATCCGCACCTTTTGCTCGGATTTCTTGTCACCAAGACGCAGTTCGGCGGCAGCAAACAGCCGGTCCACAATCAAATGTCGCCCTGACACACGAAAATTGACCAGCTCGCCCCGCCCGCTCTCACCGATCACAAAAATCGGCGGCATTTCACCTTGAGCAATGCTTTCGGGAAACTCGACAAAGACGCGAACGCCGTCATCGAAAACGCGGATCGGCCGCCAATCAGGCTTGTCGCCTTTAATCTCATAACCAAAATTGAGCGCGTCGATATTGATACCACTGGCAATCGGCGCGGAAGCTGCATCCCGGGCATTTGCTGTCCGTAATGCAATTAGAGCATCCTGCGGATAATTCCAGGACACCGACGCCATATAGGTGGACGGGCTTGCGGTGAGTTCGAGATGATAGGTCCGCCGGTCGGTGTTGATGACCATATTCGTCTTCAAGTCGCTGCGCGTGGGTTTGACCAATATATGGACACGCGACATTGGACCCGCACCGCTGATGGTATCACCAATAATCCAGCGCACCGTATCGCCTGCCGCAACGGGACCGCTGCCTGCCAGTTGCTCGCCTTCCTGCAGCATTATGTCGGTCACTTGTCCCGGTGCTGCATAGACTTGATAAAGAGCGCCATCGGCATAGGCATATTGCTGGATGGCATTAAAAAACCCGTCGCTTGCAGGCTGGACACGGGCCGCCTCATTGGCATTGGCAATGCGTCTGGCTGGTGCAAAGGCATTTGCTTGTTTGCGCGCTTGCCTTGATTTGGGGACTGGTTTGAGCTGCTCGGGCAGCGGGAGTGGCACTGGCATGGCGACAATTTCGACCTGCTTGGGCGGATCGGGCATTGGCTGCGCTTGAACCGCACCATCATATTTGATCTTCTCTTTGGCTATGGCCGGATAAGGCGCGAGACAGGCTGTTGTCAGCAAGATAGCGACGCTGGAAAGCGACGCAGCTTTGCTCTGTAAAAATTTCATGATCCAAGTTCCTTTGACCAGTTAATGGCATCGATGAAGAGACCGAGCGGGTTTTTGCGTAAGCTATCTGGAGTGCGGGGCGGGTTTATCGAAACCGTGAGAATGGCAGACCAGCGGCTTGTCTCCGCGAGACTGCCATCGCGGTATCGCCGCTCGGTCCAGGCCACCCGAAAGCTCGAAGGTGATGCACGAATGACACTGGCGACATCGACCGCAACCTGTTCCTTACCGATATTGGCAAAGGGATCGTTGGTGCGGGCATAATCATTCAATGCCAATGCGCCTTTGGGCGAGGTAAACTCATAGGCGCGCAGCCAGTTGCCGCGTACAATCACCGGATCAGCAGGAATGCCGCGTACCTGTTCGATAAATTTGGCCAAATGAAAGGCAATTTGCGGATCGCTGGGATTTGGCGGGACATCGGCAGGACCGACAACACGCGCTTCGCCCAATTTATCGACCTCGACCACCCAAGGCACAATTGATCCGCGCGCGCCCTGCCAGACAAGGCCAGAGGCAAGACCACCCGAGAGTATCAAGGTTCCAAAGAAGGCGAGCCGCCAGTTTTTGGCCTGCACGCGAGCCGAACCAATCCGGTCGTCCCAGACCTGCGCTGCCCGCTGATACGGTGTTTCTGGCTGCGGCGTTTTGCCGTAGCGGATGGAAGGTCTGGTGAACATTTTCACTCCTTTTCTTTGGTATCGATAGACGTGCCTGCACCGCCGCCATCGCCTGACCGGAGGGTGTGCGCGGTAACGGTGGCGGCATGGCCAATGGATTGGCGGTTTTTCATGTTTTTGGCCCAAGCGGGCTGCGCGGAACCGCTTGTCCCAGCGG
>Ga0207901_1000311_pt1 | contig 15065 bp, 10 predicted proteins | sample LinPmetageLP46_FD_184057 | JGI IMG/M metagenome (GOLD analysis project Ga0207901, IMG submission 184057) | Marine viral communities from the Pacific Ocean - LP-46 (SPAdes) | ecosystem: Environmental > Aquatic > Marine > Oceanic | place: Pacific Ocean | collected 2011-06-12
ACCGAGGCCCTGTCGCTATTTGCCAGCGCAACTCTCGACCTTACCGAGCAGCTGGAATTGTCTGGCGGTTTGCGTTGGACCGACGAGAAGAAAATCAGTCGGATTTCGGTGCCCTACGTCCACACGTTCCTTTCGTCAGGTCCCGCGTTCATTCCTAGCGGGTTCTTCTCCGGACCGATAGAGTTTAGCGATTCCAATTTTTCTCCTGAACTTTCGATCCGCTATCAGGCGACACCGGATGTCAATATTTACGCCGCCTTCAAAACCGGGTTCAAGTCCGGCGGTGTTGATAATAGCGCTCTACCATCCTCCAGCTTGCTCGGTTTCAACGATCCCGATCCGCAAGTCCGCCAAGATGTTGCTAATGCGCTCAAGTTTAAGTCCGAAACTGGGCTCGGCGGTGAACTCGGTGTGAAAGCCCAGTTCGCTGATCGAACGGTGACTTTGAATACGTCGGTCTTTTATTATGTGTTCGATGACCTGCAGGTGCAGAATTTCGACGCTGCTACAGTGCAGTTCCAGACCTTTAACGCCAGTCAGCTGACCAGTCAGGGCGTCGATGTGGAATGGGGATGGCGCACTCCTGTCGAAGGTTTGAACTTCTCTGGTTCGCTAGCCTATACGGACGCCGAGTTTACGGAGGAGTTTGTGACAACTTCGGGTGATGATCTTGAAGGTCGGGCAGCGGCACGGGCTCCCAAATTTGCTGCCAATGTTGCTTTCGACTGGTCGGTGCCGATGGGCGATTCTCTCGAGCTCGGATTGAACGGAAATCTGCAGTATAGCGGATCATATTTCACCAACGAAGACTCGCTCGACGATCTCAAGCAGGATAGCTATGTCTCTATTGACGGTTCGATCTCGGTTGGTGATCCGGATGGCAAATGGAAATTGTCACTGGTCGGGGTGAACCTGACCGACGAAATCTGGGTCAACACCAGCGGCGGTCGTCCGTTCCTGGAACCAGGTGTCGGTGACGATCTCGTCGTTACGCAGAACCGGGGTCGTCAGGTCTTCGTGGAAGCCGCCTTCAAGTTCTAATCATAGTTTCAGCAGACCAAATCGGGCCGGGGCAGCGCAAGCTGATCCCGGCCTGTCATTTTTGGTAATACGGACGCGCCCCAAATAGCGAAAGTGACAGTAGCAGGCATCAACGGACCTGTTAGTCGCTTGAAAATAAGGCGGCACATAAAAAGCTGTCAGTTTTGGATATGCCTCAGGTTCATAGCTGAGGTATTTTTTTTGGAGGTTCTTATGAGTTCACAATCGACACGTCTTGACAAAATGTTGCCCCGCAATTCCGTCCGGGGATTGCTGCTGGGTACGGCAGCGAGTCTGGCTTTCGCCGGTATCGCCGCTCCCGTCTATGCCCAGGACGTTGTCGAATATGATGATAGCAATGTCATTACCGTGATCGCGCGTAAGCAGACTGAAACTTTGCAGGAAGTCCCTGTGACGGTCACCGCGATTGGGGCCGATACGCTGGAGAAATTCCAGGTGAATGAAATTGCCGACGTGGTCAGCCGCGTACCAGCACTCAATGTGCAGGTTGGCGGGTCCGGCTCGGGCGGTCAGATCAGCCTTCGCGGTGTAGGGTCATCCAACATCTCCGCTTCATTCGATTCTGCCGTCGCATTTGATTTTGACGGCGTTCAAGTCAGCACGATGCGGATCGTTCAGGCCGGCTTTTTCGATGTAGAGCAAATCGACATTTTGAAAGGGCCGCAATCGCTGTTTTTCGGTAAAAGTGCTTCCGCCGGTGTTTTCGCTATTCGCTCCGCCAATCCAACCCGGGACTGGGAAGTGGCTGGTAAAGCATCTTATGAATTTGAAGAAAAGGGCTATACTGTTGGCGGCCATATTTCGGGCCCCATTTCAGATACGCTTGGTATCCGCGTCGCCGCACAATACCAGGACATTGAAGATTACGTAAAAATACAGCCTGGTACACCAACGTATAATTCTGACGGTAGTTTGAGAGACAGCCGAGGATTGAGCAATTTTGTCGGCCGTACAACTCTGCAATGGGATCCCGCCGATAATTTCAATGCCAATTTGAAATTGAACTACATCAGAAACAGAAGTGATGGTGCCGATTCCCATACTGATATCAGTTGTGGTGCTAACGGAGTTGCTGATCCTGTTTATTTGTTATCAGGAAGCCTGGTCATTCCTTCAAGCGCCAATTGTGACGCAACAGACGGCCTTTACGGCATGTCAGACGGTGCAGCGGCACTGGTCAGCAATGTTCCGACCGGTTCAGGTGGTGACGGCACAAAATTTGAAAATGGTATCGCATTTGGCAAGACCGATATTTTCTTTGGCCGGTTGAAATGGGATCTGGGTCTGTCTGATACGCTGACATTGTCATCGGTATCCGGCTACCTCAGTCTTGATGCGATCGATACCGATTGTTATGCTTATACCGGTCAGCTCGCACCGGGTGTACCTGGCAACGCTGGTTGTAGTGATCCGGTCAACAAGACCGAACAATTCACGCAAGAATTGCGTGTCACCAGCGATTTTGACGGCATGTTCAATTTCATGGTCGGCGCGTTTTATGAAAGCCGCGACATTGATTTCAACACGTCACAACAGGGTGTAAATATCTCGTTCGTCGCGCCTGATCCAGTGACCGGCTTTACCTATGACTGGTATAAAAAGCAGAATACTAAAACCGAAGCGCTTTCGTTTTTTGCCAGTGCCACTCTAAATCTGACGGAACAATTGGAACTATCCGGCGGTCTTCGTTGGACCGACGAGACGAAGGTTTCGAGAATTAGCGTGCCTTATGTACATTCATTCCTGTCTTCGACTCCGGCCTTTATCAACAGTGGTTTCTTCTCGGGGCCTATCAAATTCTCCGACTCCAATTTCTCGCCAGAAGCATCGATTAAATATCAGGCAACACCGGATATCAACATTTATGCGTCGTTTAAAACCGGCTTTAAGTCGGGCGGCATCGACAATAGTGCGCTGCCATCCAACAGCTTGCTTGGCTTTAACGATCCGGACCCGGCTGTTCGTGCGGAGGTGGCAGATGCTTTGAAGTTTGATTCTGAAACCGGAATCGGCGGTGAAATCGGTGTCAAATCCCAGTTTGCAGACCGTACGGTTACTTTGAACACTTCGGTTTTCTATTATGTGTTTGATGATCTTCAGGTGCAAAACTTTGACGCCGCTGCGGTTCAGTTCCAGACCTTTAACGCCAGCCAGCTAACCACACAGGGTGTTGATGTCGAATGGGGATGGCGCACACCAGTACAAGGTTTGAACCTTTCCGGTTCTATCGCTTATACGGATGCAGAATTTACCGCTCCGTTTGTGACAACATCGGGTGAAGATATTAACGGCCGGTCTGCGGCACGTGCACCAAAATTTGCAGCGAATGCGGCATTTGACTGGACCGTACCCATGGGTGATGCCGTGGAATTGGGCTTAAACGGTAACCTGCAATATAGTGGATCTTACTTCACCAACGAAGATTCGGCATCCGACACTGTCCAGGACAGCTATGTGTCGATCGATGGTTCGATTTCTGTGGGTGATCCAGATGGGAAATGGAAATTGTCTCTGGTTGGCGTCAACTTGACCGACGAAATCTGGATCAATACCAGCGCAGGTCGCCCGTTCCTCGAACCAGGCGTGGGTGATGATGAAGTCTGGACACAAAATCGTGGTCGCCAGGTTTTTGTGGAAGCTGCATTTAAATTCTGATTAACTTCCTGTTGATCTAAACTGGCCGGGGCAGCTTGCTGTACCCGGCCTTTTCTTTTGCGGATAATGAATAGCCATAATGAGAGTGGCACCAGTGATGAAGAGATCGTTAGAAGACACGGAAAATCAATCAAAGGAGCGGATTACATGGGACGTCTAGAAGGGAAAAAAGCAGTAGTTCTGGGAGCTGCGGGTCGGGACAATATGGGGCAGGTGATTGCCAAGCGCCTGCACGATGAAGGTGCTGACGTGCTGGTCGCCGGACGCAAGGAAGACGAGCTGAAGCGTTTCGCTGAAGAACTCGGCGGCCATTATGCGCTATGTGACCTAACCAATGAGGCGGATATCCAAGCTCTTGGCGAGAGCGCCAAAAGCAAGATGGGCGGCGTTGATATTGCGATCAATGCGACCGGCCTGGGCTTTCTCAAACCTTTTTTGGAAAACACCAAGGAAGAGCTCGAAACAATGTCGGCGCTGCAATTGGTCGGGCCGTTCCAATTCTATCAGGAAATGGTCAAGGCGATGGAAAATGGCGGATCTATCATCCAGATCAGTTCGGCCACCGCGACGATCATGCTGAACGATCATGCTGCCTATATGGGTACCAAAGCTGCGACCGATCATATCATCCGCTGCGTTGCCCATGAATTTGGCGATCGCGGAATCAGGGCGAACAGCATTTCACCCGGTCTGACACGGACGCCGATGACGGCGGGCGTTGATCAGGTGCCTGGTCTGGTTGAATCGTTCGAAGCGCGCTATCCACTGGGCCGCATCGGAACCAGCGATGATATCGCTGCCGCCGCCGTATTTCTTGCCAGCGACGAATGTTTTATGACCGGCGAGAATTTGCAGGTTAACGGAGGGCTGTGCCTGCGCGGCAATCCGACCCGCAAGGATCAGGAACTGATGATGGGGGCTGTTGCCGCCGCGTCCTGACTCTAGTCCAGCGGCTTGAGCCGCTTCTGGATGTGCGGCCTGATCCTGAGGAACTGTTTGTACAGGGCTTCGAGGATCGGCAGCACGCCCGGAATGCGGGCAAGCTGGCCCAGTGGCTGCATGGCCGGGATGGCGCGCCACATGGCGGAAAACGCGGCCGCGCCCGACAAAATCTGCCCGTCTTCCGAAGCATGAAAGCGATCGAGCATCAATTGGCGGTCGAGTGGACAGGATGCGGCCGGCGCTGCGATGTCGATGAAGGTGATGGCGTCGCGCCGGTCCAGTTTGCGCATCAGAGCGATTTCCCGGATGCACAGCGGGCAGGCGCCGTCATACCAGACGGTTACGCGGCTCATCGATCCTGCTCGTCACCGAGGCTATGCTTCATATCTGTCTCGCCATCATTGTACCAGAGACCTAATAGCCGCGACGGTCCTTCGTCATATGGTCCAAAAGCCTATGGTCGATAGAGGCTAAACGTCCAGATTGGCGACGTTCAGGGCATTGTCGACGATGAACTCGCGGCGCGGTTCAACCACTTCGCCCATCAGCTTGGTGAAAATATCATCGGTCACGTCCGCCTGTTCGACCGTGACTTGCAGCAGTGAGCGCACTTCGGGGTCGAGGGTCGTTTCCCAAAGCTGTTCGGCGTTCATCTCGCCGAGACCCTTGTAGCGGGAAATGGCAAGGCCCTTGCGGCCCGCCGCCATGACGGTGTCGAGCAGTTCCGAGGGGCGGGTGATCAGCGTGCCTTCGGACCCGACGCCACCCTCTTCAGCGGTTTCCCCGTCGCCAGAGGTCGATTTGACCAACCGGCTGCCGCTAGTATAAGTTGCGCTTTCTTCGGACGCGAGGCGATGGAGTTTGCGGGCCTCCGCGCTCTCCAGAAATTTCGCTTCGATGATATGGTGATCAGTGACGCCGCGCCAGAAACGCTGGAATAGATAGCCGCCCTCTTCGGAAACCTGACCCGACCAGCGGCCTTCTTCGTCAACCTTGTCCATCCATGCAGCGGTCGCGTCGACGGCTGCCTGCCGTTCGGTATTGCCGTGATCGGGATTGAGAGCGCCTGTGAGCGCCATTCCCTCGACAATCGTGCTGTCATAGCGCCGGGGCACATAAGTCATCAGGCTACGCATCCTGCGGGCATGTTCGATCAGGCCGCGCAGGTCTTCACCACTCCGCGCCCCTTCGCCGGTTTGCAGGACCATGCCATTCAATCCGGCATCAACCAGATACTGGTCAAGCGCATTGTCGTCCTTGAGATAGACTTCGCTCTTGCCCTTGCCGACCTTGTACAGCGGTGGCTGTGCGATATAGAGATGACCGTTTGTGATGATCTCCGGCATCTGGCGGTAGAAAAAGGTCAACAGCAAGGTGCGGATATGCGCGCCGTCGACGTCAGCATCGGTCATAATGACGATCTTGTGGTAGCGCAGCTTTTCCAGATTGAAATCGTCGCGGCCAATGCCGGTCCCCATCGCCTGGATCAGCGTGCCGACTTCCTTCGACGAGAGCATCCGGTCAAAGCGGGCGCGTTCGACGTTGAGGATCTTGCCCTTCAGCGGCAGGATCGCCTGATACATGCTGTCGCGACCCTGTTTGGCCGATCCGCCAGCGGAGTCCCCTTCCACCAGGAAAAGTTCGCATTTGCTCGCGTCTTTCTCGCGGCAATCGGCGAGCTTGCCGGGCAGGGAGGCGATATCCATCGCCCCTTTGCGCCGGGTCAGTTCGCGGGCCTTTTTGGCAGCTTCGCGGGCAGCAGCGGCGTCGATCACCTTCTGGATGACCATCGCGGCATTTTGTGGATTTTCCTCGAGCCACTCGGCAAGCTTGTCGGCCATCAGGCTTTCCAGCGGCTGGCGCACTTCTGAGGAGACCAGCTTGTCCTTGGTTTGCGAGCTGAATTTCGGGTCGGGCAGTTTGACCGATACGATCGCGGACAGGCCTTCGCGCATATCGTCACCGGTCAGCTTGACCTTCTCTTTTTTCAGCGCGCCGGAGCTTTCGGCATAATTGTTCAGCGTCCGGGTGAGCGCCGAACGAAAGGCCGCCAGATGGGTGCCGCCGTCGCGCTGCGGGATATTGTTGGTGAAGCAGAGAACATTCTCGTAATAGCTGTCGTTCCACTCCAGTGCGACGTCGATGATGACATCGTCGCGGTCGCCGTGAATGGCGATCGGCTCTGGCACCAGAGGCGTCTTGTTACGGTCGAGATATTGAACAAAGGCAGCGATTCCGCCTTCGTAAAACAGGTCGATTTCCTTTACCTCTTCATGCCGTGCGTCGCGCAATATGATGTGCACGCCACTGTTCAGGAAGGCGAGCTCGCGGTAACGGTGCTCCAGCTTTTCAAAATCAAATTCGGTAATTTTAAACGTGGCAGGCGACGGAAAAAAAGTGACTCTTGTGCCCTTTTTTACGCCGGTTGCATTGTCCGCCGGCGGGGCGTCCCCGATGACTTCCAGCGAGCGCACGGCATCCCCGAATTCGAAGCGCATATTATGCTCTTTGCCGTCGCGCCAGATGTTGAGTTCCAGCCATTCGGACAAAGCGTTGACTACAGATACGCCGACGCCGTGCAGACCGCCGGACACCTTGTACGCATTGTCGTCGGAGGTATTCTCGAACTTGCCGCCAGCGTGGAGCTGGGTCATGATGACCTCTGCTGCCGAGACGCCTTCCTCGCTGTGCATGCCGGTCGGGATACCGCGACCATTGTCCTCGACCGAGACGCTGCCGTCGGCGTTGAGGGTGATCAGGATCAGGTCGCAATGACCGGCGAGGGCTTCGTCGATCGCATTGTCCGATACCTCGAACACCATATGGTGCAGGCCGCTGCCATCATCGGTGTCACCGATATACATGCCGGGCCGCTTGCGGACCGCGTCCAGGCCCTTGAGAACCTTGATCGAATCCGCGCCATATTCATTTTGATTGGAAGATTTGGAAGCATCTTCCGGCATTTCGTTTTTGCTAATGTCATTCATGCCGCAACCATAGCCGCTGGCGCTGGCAAACCCAAGGAAAATGTAGGATTTCGGGATATTAAAATCGCCTGAAATCAAGCATTTATATTGGTTTCCGATCGCCGTCGCCATTCTCCTCCACAGCCACGATTATCAAAATGGATAGGGGCTCAGGTCGGAGCCCGGTGCGGCGCTTCACATTGGCCGTCAAAAGCCCTTTGTGGCTCCCGGTTTTTGTGCAAAAAAGTTCATATATCCGCGTTTTGCGGCAAATTTGATGCGAAACAACCCGGAAGGACCCGATTCATGACCAATCCAGCCGATATCGTCCCCTTTGCCAAGACCATGGGGATTACCATCACCGCGATGGACAAGGACGTCGTGCGTGGCGAAATGCTAGTCCGGCCGGAGATTTGCACCGCCGGAAACGGCCGCGGCACGCCGAGCATTCATGGCGGCGCGGTGATGACCTTTGCCGATGTGCTGGGCGCTTTTGGCGGTTTTGCCAATCTGCCCGAAGGATCGAACGGCACCACGACGTCGGAAAGCAAGACAAACTTCCTCAACGCTGCGCCGGAAGGCAGCATCGTCTATGGCGAAGCGACCCCGTTCAAGACCGGCCGTCGCCAGTCGGTCTGGCAAACGAAGATCACGCTGGAAGACGGGACATTGGTGGCGGTGGTCACGCAGACCCAGATCGTGCTGTGAGGGTTTGCTATAATATCCGTTCGTCCTGAGCTTGTCGAAGGACGCTGTGGATCGCGCAGGTGCTTCGACAGGCTCAGCACGAACGGCAAGCAAATAGGGCTGCGACCGGCGCGGCCGCGCGACACTTCCTGCGTCAATTTATTCGCAGCTTCCCAAGCGGTCTGTTTTTGCGCTAAACCATGGCCATGATCAGAACCCTGCTCGCCGTTTCCCTCATATGCCTGGCCACCACGGCCTGCTCCGAATCCACCCAGGTCAGCGACGATCTGGCCGAAAGCAGTTCCTATAGCGACAATCCGACCGGCCGGACCGAGCGGGTCGAGACCGGTCCGACCGCCAAGCCGGTGCGTATCGGCGAGGGCGGCCCCCGCTTCGACGCCTGTCAGTCAGTCGGCGAAGTTGGTAGCCATGTCAGCGGATCACTGCCGGTGCTCAGCGCGCCCTTTGATGCTGCAGAAAAAATCGACAGTCTCGCCCCCGGCCAGATCGTCCATATCTGCACCCGCAGCATCGACCAGCAATGGTTCGGGATCGTCTATGACAAGGCGAGCGATTCCGAGGCGAGCGCCCCCGTCGACTGCGGCGTGTCCTCTCCGGTGCGCGCCAAGCGCAATTATGACGGCCCTTGCAAGAGCGGCTGGGTCGAGAGCACTTATGTGGTGCTGGTTGCGGGGTAGATTTTTATGCCATTGCCCTTGCAAACGATATGCGGGAATTAGGTGCGGCTTGATAAAATTAGATCGGGAATTACGCAACGTCGCTGCAATCCTATAGGGCTGCGAGGCATGCTCCGTATTGCGTGTTCAGCTATGTCGGGACGCAAATATTTGGATGGCAAGCAGACCCACGGCGGCAATTGCAAACTGTAAAACACTTAGGCTTGCGCTATCTATCACGCTCTTAGCCAATTCAATCCCGGCAACAAGAAGAACTATTGGTATAGAAAATACGAAGAGCATTAAAACGCCCGTCGCGTTTGCGGGCGTATATGACCACAAAAAAACTCTTCTGAAAAGTATTTCATTACCTTTAGAGTTACGCCTGATCATGAGAGATCCTTGCAAGAATTTCTTTCTATTATCGCGAACGGTCGCTGCTGACCAGCACGTTTGTATTCGCTCTGGATTGAACGTGTGTCTGACTCTGGTACGCCCGAAACAGTTGATCGGGGAGACGGGGAAAACCACCTATATGCTAATTGAAGTGGCGTGAATGATATTATGTACGCGAAGACGCTAAGGCGCGAAGAGGTCGGTGATTGGAATTACGGTGACAGTTTACTAAATGCACCTAAACATTTCTAATCTGAATTGTTTTCGGGCCACGCTTCTGCGCTATCAGGGTCCGGCCTGCCTGAATTACGGTGACAGTGCCCCAATTACCTAAACCGCTCCTAAAAGTGCACTGTTACCGTAACTTCGTGATTCTAACTTGAATGCGCGATGGACTTTGGCGCGGCCGGAACAGTCAATCGGGCAGGCGTGAAAAACCGCTGAAATTCTGATGTCGGTAATGCTGGTGAAATTTTGCACGCGAAGACGCGAAGGCGCAAAGAGGGCGGTGATTGGGGGAGTGATGGTGAGGGCTCTGCACATTTCTGTAAGGGACGTCATTGCGAGCGCAGCGAGGCAAACCAGTGCGGGACACGCTGATGATTGGGGCAAGACGCTCTGGATTGCCGCGTCGCTTCGCTTCTCGCAATGACGATGATCTGTCCACACAGTTGAATTTCGGTGCGCCGACATGCACGATGGCTCTCCGCCGCATCGTCAATAACCATCGCCCTTAGCGGCTTCGCGCCTTCGCGTGAAAATCTGCTGCACCTGTCCAAAAGAACAAACCGCGCCGAAAGCCATTGCATTTCAAGCCGATATGCGGAATTAATCACTTGATGAAACATATAGACCCCGCCCGCTATCTCGAGCAGCCGTTCGGCCATCTCGCTGATCTTATCAACGCCCATGCCGTCAACCAGCCCGACCGGATCGCGCTGGATGACAGCGAAGAAAAGCTGAGCTGGGCGGAGACGGCGGCGATGGTCAACCGGATCGCGGCGCAGTTGCAGGCGGACGGGTTGCAAAAGGGGCAGGCTGTTGCGATTCTCGGGACGACGACGGTGCGCTATGCTTTGGCCTATCTCGGCGCGATTGTTGCCGGCGGTTGCGCGGCGCCGCTGACGACATCGGCGACGCCGACGCAGCTGGCGAACATGATGCGCGACAGCGGCGCGATGCATTTGTTTATAGACAGCGCCAAGCGCGCCGAGCTTCTGGAGAGCGGGGAAGACTTGCCGCCGCTCAAACATGTCATGCTCGATCAGGCAACGGACGACGCGCCGGTAATGGAAGACTGGATGGCACCGGAAGGCGCCATGCCTGCCGATCTCAGTGTCGGCCCGAGTGATCCCTATAATATCATCTATTCCAGCGGCACCACCGGCACGCCCAAGGGCATTGTCCACAGCCGCCAGATGCGCTGGTATCATGCGGCGGTGGGCGAGGGGACCGGCTATGGTCAGCCGGGGCAGGTCACCCTGCTGTCGACGCCGCTCTATTCGAATACGACGCTGGCGCTGTTCACGCCGACCATCGCCTATGGCGGGACGCTGGTGATGATGGGCAAATTCGATTGCCAGCGCTGGCTCGAACTGGCGCAGGAGCATCGCGCCAGCCACACGATGCTGGTGCCGGTCCAATATCAGCGGCTGATGGATTTCGAAGGCTTTGACGATTTTGATCTGAGCGCCATGACTCACAAATATTGCACCAGCGCGCCTTTCTCTGCGGAGCTGAAAGCCGAAGTGCTCAAGCGCATGCCGGGTGGGCTGATCGAGATTTATTCGATGACCGAGGGCGGCGTGGTCTGCCTGCTTTTGTGCCACGAACATCCGGACAAATTGCACACGGTCGGCATCGCCTGGGGCGGTAGCGAAGTGATTACGGTGGACGAGGAGCTCAACCGGCTGCCCGCGGGCGAAATGGGCGAACTGGTCGGCCGGTCGCAGACGATGATGTCGGGCTATAAGAACCAGCCGGAGAAGACCGAGGAAGCGAGCTGGTATGACGAAAATGGCGACCGCTGGCAGCGGATGGGCGATATCGGCAAGGTCGACGAAGACGGCTTCATCACATTGATGGGCCGGACCAAGGACATGATCATCTCGGGTGGCTTCAACATCTATCCGCGCGATCTGGAAGAAGCGCTGATGGCGCAACCGGGCGTGGCCGATGCTGCGGTAATCGGAGTCGCTTCGCGGCAATGGGGCGAGACGCCGGTTGGTTTCGTCGTCGCTGACGCGGGTGTGACACTCGATCTGGAAGCGCTGAAAGCGTCGACCAATGCCAATCTCGGCAAGACCCAGCGGGTTTCCGAACTGCGCCTGATCGACGAACTGCCGCGCAGCCATATCGGCAAGATATTGAAAACCGAGCTGCGGGATATGGTCGAGGCAAGCTAGGTTGCGAAAGGACTTGATTGCCTCATGTTCATGACATTTCTTGTGGTGGTGGCAGTCTCGGCCGCTCTGATCGTCGGCGCGCTCTGGGGTGTTTACGGGAAAATCTCGAGCAAGACCGAAGGTTTCATCATTGCTTTGGCCGGCGGCGCGTTGATTGTGTCGCTGGTCTCTGAGTTGATTCAGCCGGCCGTCGAACAAAGCAATTTGTGGATCGGGCTGGGCTCGGTCGCGGCGGGGGCGGTGGTATTCTCCGTCGTCGATTACTGGATTGATGAGAAATGGGGCGCCGAGGGCGGTGGCGGTTTGCTGGCCGCGATCACGCTCGACGGGGTGCCGGAAAATCTGGCGCTTGGGGTGGCGCTGATCGGAGCCGCACCAATTGAAGTGGCGGCGCTGGCCGGATCGATCCTGCTCTCCAATCTGCCCGAAGCCGCTGGCGGGGCGAAGCAGATGGTCGGCAACGGGCTGTCGAAAAGCGGGACGCTGGGGCTTTGGGCGATGACCGCGCTGATCCTGTCCGCCGCCGCCATTATCGGATATTTCGCAATGGAAGGCGTCTCGCCGCATGTGCTGGCCGCGACCCGCTGTTTTGCCGCCGGTGCGGTGGTCGCCTCGCTGGCGACCGAGGTGTTTCCCAAGGCCTATAAGGAAGATCTGCATATGGCCGGCGTCGCGACCGCGATCGGTGTCATATTGGCAGTCTTTCTGGGCGAGCTTGCCATGGCCTGAGACGGGTCTGATTTTGCCGCGATAAGAGACAAAGGCACTGGACTCAAAAGAGGGGTGCCACTAAGCGGCTAAGCCATGTCCATAGCCCATGAAGAAACCATATTGATTGTCGATTTCGGCTCTCAGGTCACGCAGCTTATCGCCCGTCGGGTGCGCGAAGCGGGAGTCTATTCCGAGATTGCTCCGTTCAACAGCGCGGAAGAGGCCTTTCACCGGCTGAAACCCAAGGGGATCATCCTGTCGGGATCGCCCGCCGGAGTACCGGACGAAGGCAGCCCGCGCGCACCGGATGTGATTTTCGAAAGCGGCCTGCCGATCCTCGGCATCTGCTATGGCCAGCAGGTGATGACGCATCAGCTGGGCGGCACGGTGGAATCGGGTTCGGGCGGTGATTTCGGCGGCGAATTTGGCCGGGCCTTTATCGAGATCAGCGAAGAATGCGTGTTGTTCGACGGCCTGTGGCAGGTCGGCGAGAAGCATCAGGTGTGGATGAGCCACGGCGACAAGGTCACCGAATTTGCGCCGGGCTTCCGGATTGTCGCGACCACCGAAGGCGCGCCCTTCGCGCTGATCGCCGACGACGAGCGGCGCTATTATGGCACGCAATTCCACCCCGAGGTTGTCCACACGCCCGATGGCGGCAAGATGATCGCCAACTTCGTGCGCCATGTCTGCGGCTGTGCCGGCGACTGGACGATGGCGGAATATAAGGATGCCAAGATCGCCGAAATTCGTGAGCAGGTCGGCGACAAGAAGGTCATTTGCGGATTGTCCGGCGGCGTCGACAGTTCGGTGGCGGCGATCCTGATCCACGAAGCGATCGGCGATCAGCTGACCTGCGTCTTTGTCGACCATGGCCTGCTGCGGATGAACGAGCGCGAGCAGGTCGAGACCCTGTTCCGCGACCATTATAATATACCCCTGGTGGTGGTCGATGCCGAGGCGCGCTTCATGGCCGGGCTTGCCGGTGTCTCCGACCCTGAAAAGAAACGCAAATTTATCGGCGGCGAATTTATCGAAGTGTTTGACGAAGAATCGGCCCGGGTTGGCGGCGCCGATTTTCTAGCCCAGGGCACGCTCTATCCCGATGTGATCGAGAGCGTCAGCTTCACTGGCGGGCCGAGCGTGACGATCAAGTCGCACCATAATGTTGGCGGGCTTCCGGAACGCATGAACATGAAGCTGGTCGAACCGCTGCGCGAACTGTTCAAGGACGAAGTCCGCGATCTCGGGCGCGAACTGGGTCTGAACGACCAATTTGTCGGCCGTCATCCGTTCCCCGGCCCTGGTCTCGCGATCCGCATTCCCGGCGAAGTGACCAAGGAACGCTGCGACATTTTGCGCAAGGCCGACGCGATCTATCTCGAGGAAATTCGGGGCGCCGGACTCTATGACGCGATCTGGCAGGCCTTCGCCGTATTGCTACCGGTCAAGACCGTCGGCGTGATGGGCGACCAGCGCACCTATGACAATGTCTGCGGCCTGCGCGCCGTCACCAGCACCGACGGCATGACCGCCGACGTCTACCCCTTCGACGCCAGCTTCCTGACCCGCGTATCAACGCGGATCGTCAACGAGGTGAAGGGGATTAACCGGGTGGTTTATGATTATACCAGCAAGCCGCCGGGGACTATTGAGTGGGAATAATTCCGATCAAACGAATATCCGGGGGATATTCGTCGGAATTATTCGGCGACGTGAGGAGCGGCGCGTAAAATGCAACGTGCGTTGAGATCTTTCGGGATTGTCTTTCCGATCGGTTATTTGATCGCGATTTCAATAATGTTGGAAAATATGTTTCCCGGCTGGGCTTCTTATTATTTTTCGTTGGAGGAACAGAGCATTGGCGAGCGGCTTTTCCTAATCCCGATAATTGTTTTCATATTCGCTGCCTGGAAATCACCTCGTCAATGGTTGCTATATTTGTTGGTTATAGAACTGTTGATTTTGGTGCCGACCATATTCCAAGTCATTCAAATGTTAGGAAGTGACCATGCACACCCATGGCTTGGGCTGGCTGGACTATATCAATTGGTCTGGATGTTGGGGGCTCTTGTTATAGGATTGCTTGGTCGTTGGATTTGGCGGACATTCAAAAAACAAGGTTTATAACTTGCGGACTTATTGTTCGTCATACTGAACTCGCCAGCCTTTGGCTCAGCATCCATCCCGACCCAACCACCGCTTGCGAGACTGGAGAAGCGGACCCTGAATCGAGTTCAGGGTGACGGATTTGGCTTTGTGAGTGCCTCGGTCCTTCGACAGGCTCAGGACGAACGGGGTTTTTGCGCTCGTTTCTTAACAGTTTAGGCCAAAGGTTCTCTTCCGTTCGTCCTGAGCTTGTCGAAGGACGGGTGCGCGTTATCGTGCGGCGATGGCATTCTGGACCTATATGCTGCGATGTGCGGATGGGCATTATTATGTCGGGCACTCGGATAATCTCGAAGTCCGCATTGCGGCCCATCAGTCCGGAACTATCGGCGGCTATACGTCCAGTCGGCGTCCGGTTGAGCTGGTCTGGAGCGAAACATTCGGATCTCGCGAAG
>Ga0207901_1000317_pt1 | contig 14890 bp, 19 predicted proteins | sample LinPmetageLP46_FD_184057 | JGI IMG/M metagenome (GOLD analysis project Ga0207901, IMG submission 184057) | Marine viral communities from the Pacific Ocean - LP-46 (SPAdes) | ecosystem: Environmental > Aquatic > Marine > Oceanic | place: Pacific Ocean | collected 2011-06-12
ACTATATCTGTGCGTGTGGTGGCAAGGAAAGCCATCGCCAACCTCAGCTTTCCTGTGCCACCCAGACAAAGCCTTCTTTTCTAAGCTCCGTCTCAGTTCCAAATCTGTAGGCGCACAGCTTGCCGCCTTTGTCCCCCGCTACGCTGTAATCCAGGCAGGCAACGTGCTCGTTCAGGGGAGCCGGCTCGCCATTCATCCAGTAGTGCCCCACGAAGACAGGCTTCTGGCCGTCATACCCTGGCAAAATATGAGAGGCAACCGGTAAGTGAGGGATCTGGTCGATTACGTCTCCGGGCACCATGGCTAAATCACGGTAGGTCAACTCACCTTGTTGCCACCATTTTGTGCGGATATCGGTGCGCTTGTGATCGTATTTGTCAAAGAAGTGGTGATTGCTAGGCAGTGGAATTTCAAGACCTTTGAGCAGAGTCTCGATAGCTTCGTACGCCTCACTCCCTTTCTTGCTTGCTTGTTCCCAGGCTTTCGGTAGCAATCGGTTTTCTGAATCGGTGTACTTGGCTATCGCGACCAGGTGTTCCGGATGCCAGCATGCATGCACTACTCGGAATTCCGGCAGATCCAAATACACCGGCAGGGTTTTGAACCACTCGATCATGCTGCGGTGTAGTTCGTTACCCTCACCTACCTGCTCAAGAAACGCCTGATGCTGGTCCAGATTTTTATCAGTGTGGGGGCGCAGGTATTCGCCGGGGTTTCGCGGGTCTTCCATGGCCCAGGCTACAGCATTGAATTCGTGGTTACCCATCACCGCCAGTGCTTGGCCGTTCTCAACCATGTTTCGGGCAATGGTGACGGTTTCTACCTGTTCCGGGCCACGGTCTACAAAGTCACCCAGGAAAATAACTTGGCGCTCGGGATGCTGCCACACGCCGCCTTTTTCGCGGTAATCCATCTTGGTGAGGAGGGCTTTGAGTTCGGTTGCGTGGCCGTGAATGTCACCTATCAAGTCATACATCATTCAGTCCTTTTAAATTCGTGACTACCAGGCCGCCAACCTCGCTGAACTGATGACGGTCAGCTCACGACCACTGATTACGGCACTCGGCTCTGCACCGTGCTGCTTGCCAACCACCTCACCATTCAGGTTAAAAAGGTAGGCTGCGTTCTTTTCGTAGTAAAACCAATACTGCTTGATCTTGCCCCAGATGCCTAGTTCTCCCGCTGTTTCAGCGACATGTGCTCGAATACGACTTTGGGTCTCGCCTAACTGATCGGTTAACGAATAACGACAGAACCTTTCACCAAATCGCAGATAACGCTGGTGTTCGCAGGCTGCCAGAGCAAACAAGGTCTGGTTTTTCCGAATAAAGCCGGTATCTATCCAGATATAAGGTTTGAAAGCACGACGTTCCTCTTCCAAACGGGCAGTGAGTCTTGCGATACGCTGGTCGACCACCAGTTCATCCATACCAACCGCCCGGCAAAGAGCTCGGAGAAAATCTTCACTTCGGTACTTAAAGTCGAAACCGCCTTCACCCAGACCGAAGTCAGGACATTCCAACACTTTTAGAAGGCGCTTTCGATTTGCTGAGGTTGGCCGGCCGTAACCCATGGCTTTGAGCGTCTCGTCCTGTGATTTAGCAGCCACCCGGATTACGAGATCCGTTTTAAAATTATTGATCACCGCGCTTTCTCCAGTTTATGGAACACTGGCAGGCTAACGCGGCCATGCGACATATTTGGTCGCTCCGAGGTGCTATTCTGTGTTCATGGATTAATGTTGGAGGAACACAATGAACCGAGTTGAGAAAGAACTAGCGAGAAAGCGTGCGGAACTCTGTGAAGAACTTGGTGAAGAGCAGGTTCAGAAAATGGAACTTGCCGAATCTCTTGCCCGAAGTATTCATCAGGAAATGTTCCCGGAGGAGTATGACCACATGATGGACTCTGTCTCAGACGCAAAAGACCGCCGAAGAGGGATCAACCCCATGAGTGCCGATTACACCGCTAAGGTGAACGCCAGACGGTCGGAACTTGGGGTTACTCCACTAGGGGAGAATGGAATGCCTACCGACAGTAGCAGTTGGGAAGTAGCGAAGGCCGAGGCGATGCGGCGCCTTTCATAGAGTTTTGTGTCTTGCGCTGCCGGAAATGATCAACGGAAACCCTAAGGTTCAACTATGCCCTACCCGATCGAAGACAAGCTCGTAATCGCCGTTGCATCCAGCGCTCTGTTTGATTTATCCGAATCTGACCATGTGTTCAGAACCCAGGGTGAAAAGGCTTACCGGAAGCATCAGGAGGCTCACCTCAATGTGCCGCTGGAAAAGGGAGTGGCCTTTCCATTTGTTCGGCGATTTCTCAGCATCAATCAGCGGTTTCCGGATAAATCACCGGTTGAGGTGGTTTTGCTTTCCCGCAATTCAGCGATTACCGGCAAGCGGGTGTTTCGCTCGATCAACCATCACGCACTGGATATTACTCGGGCTGCGTTTCTGGAAGGCAAATCGCCCTACCCCTATATTCCTGCGTTCAATGCATCCTTGTTCCTGTCAAAAAACGAAAGCGATGTGCTACAGGCTATCGACTACGGCCACCCCGCAGGGACAGTATTGCCGAGCCATGTCGTAGACGATGAGGGTGATACCGAGCTCAGGATTGCCTTTGACTTTGACGGTGTGATTGCAGACGACGCCTCGGAGAAGGTGTTCAAGGCCGGCACACTGGAAGCATTCCAGGAACACGAAACGTCTCGGGCGCACATTCCCCACAGCCCGGGCCCACTGGCTGACTTGTTCAGAAAGCTGTCGCACTTGCAGAAGCTGGAGGACAAAGCGGTGGACGAAGACGCCAACTATAAACGCGTGCTCCGTACCGGCATCGTCACCGCTCGCAATGCGCCGTCCCACGAGCGGGTAATCACCACCTTGGAACATTGGGGTGTAGACGCCAACGAGGTTTTCTTCCTGGGCGGCATGAAGAAGGACCGGATACTGAGTGTGCTAAAACCGCATATGTTCTTTGACGATCAGCGGTCGCATTTGGAGTCTGAGGCAGGGAATGTCCCGATGGTACATATTCCGTTTGGGGTGGCAAATGTAGGTTGAGCAATTGATCCCGACAAATGCTCAACCCTGCGAACTGGCCATCTCTCATTTCTCTAAAAATCAGATAATTACAACTAAGGATAACGACGAAAAGTCACTTTTCTACCAAAATGCGCATTTAACATACTTTTACAAGACCAATGGTTATAAGCATTGAGTTTTCGCGTATTTTCTTGGATATCCGAAGCAGATACGCCAACAACTAAAAGGGACACCATGTCATCCGACCACGAACAACTCCGCTCATCGGGCAAAGCCCGCGTCACCGAAATCATCAGCGCCTTGAAGGCTGCTCACGAGCATTCGTTAGACGCCTGTGAGAAGCCTCTCCATCAGATGCCGGAATACTTTATGGTTACGCGGGTCGGCGAACATTTTGCGGCTCGGTTTTCCAACTTCCGTTACCATATGGAAGCGTCCGTCGCGGACCTTCTAACCAAAGCAGGAGTTTCGGATGTTAATCAGAAGGCTCTGGAGAGGTTTCCCGAGCTCAGACCAAACGGGCGTTTCGATCTAGCACTTTACACACGTAAGCGCGGCAGACCTGCTCACATCATAGAGTTCAAAAAAGGAGCAAAGCTCGAAGCACTCAAAAAGGACATTGACCGGCTGGCGCTACTGGCTGACTCCGTTCCTGAACGTAGCCGATTAGAGACCAGCTATCTCGTCTTCATCACCAAGCGAACACACTCCCGCGATATTTCGGACTGGAATGACAGACTTCAGGAAATCGTTGCTGACAGCCTAATTGGGCAGGGTAAAATCTCGAACGACGTAGCGTGTACCGTGAAAGACATCTGGAAAGAATCTGAGCAGGAAAGTGACACTGCCCGTGACAGATTTTACGGGTATACGCCATTTAGCATCGTAATCGTAGAAATTCGATGTCTTTAGCTGACAGGCAGGCTTTAGTCTATTGCTCGCAGCCAGTATCCAACGGTTTGGCCGCCGACCTGTCCGAATGACTGACCAATCGTGACAAACGCAGATTGAATCGCTTTTGCCAGGGCCGGTTGATGGCAGTAATGCAAACTCCGGATCATGCGTGTGATCCGGAGGTGGTTATGGCCACCGGCCTTCAGCCAAATGTGCTCTCTGATATTAAGCCCCGGAAGCGCTTCGACCTGACTTCCATTTCGCCTTAATCCATAAAATGCCAGCATTCGGTCCAAGGCCCTCTGGTGTTGGCGTTTCAATTCATCATCTTTTTGAAAATTCTCGCGGTCTGCCTCCGTCAACACCGGCGCAAGCACATTCGCCCGGCTGGGCTCCGGTATCGGAAACAGCCACTGGATATAGTCGTGGGTGTGTTCCAGCCAGAAATCATCCATGGCCAGCACGTCATTCAGGGTGCGTCCGCGGTGGTCTGTTCCTTCACCTCGAATGAATGTTATTAAGTTGCTCTCTTCCGGCGCATGCATGTTTACAAGGTTAAGGAGGTTGTCCTCAGTCCAGAGTTCTGCCGTGTCCTGGTCAAAAGAAATTAACCATGCCTTGGCCTTGTTGTCGCTCAAACCTGATAACCCGGCCAGTGGCGAAGAAATTATCAAAGCCTCTCCTTCATCAAACCAGTGCGCATGGCCCAGCATTCTACGCTGCAGCTGTCGAGCGTCTGGATTCATGTTTGGTAGCGCCTCAAGTTGCTCTCTCACGTATTCCCAACGCTCCATCGAATACACGCAGATGGCGGGAAAATCTGGAGAGGCAGTCAGAATAAGGGTCCCAGACGTAAGCCGACGCAACTCGGGTGAAAGCTGAGCCAATTCACTTCGATCCAGCAAAACTTCTTCACTCGAGCAGCCGTTCACCGAATGTATCGGGTGGGCAGAGCCGACCTTCCAAGCCTGAACGCGTTTGATCATTGCGACATCCTCCATCACTGAACAAATCCTATTGGCTGACCCACAACACCCTCAGCCTGCTGCCGTTGCTCTTCTTTCAATGCTTCCAGAAGTCTGCCGGTTCGAGCTTTGAAACCTCGCAGCCGAAGGTTCTGCACTGCTGCCTGAATAAGCCCCGGTGTCAGCTGATCAAGATGATTGAGTTGCTCCGGCGTGAGCGCTATTGCATTGTCTTTGTCCACCACACAGGCGGTGATAATGGCCTTCACTTGCTCGGCACTCAGGCAATCAAACTCCACCTTCAACTGAAACCGCCGTAGTATGGCTTTGTCGAAGCTGTCGAAACGATTGGTGGTCGCCAGGAACACGCCCTCGAATCGCTCCAGGCGCACCATGAACTCATTGATGGCACTCACTTCCCAGCTGCTCTGTGCCATGCTCCGGTTATAGAGAAAGGTGTCCGCTTCATCCAGCAGGAGTACCGCACCGGTTTTTTCGGCCTTGTCGAACATGGCTGCGATGTTCTTTTCAGTCTGTCCGACATACATTCCTAGCAGATCACTGCCGGACTGCAGCATGAAGGGCTTTTTCAGGCGTTTCGCGAGTTCCTGGGCATAAGCGGTTTTTCCAGCGCCCGGCGGCCCGTACAGGCAGATTCTTGCACTCCCCTCCTCGCGGACATAGCGCTCTACATTCCAGAGTGTCGGTTGGGTGTTTATCCACTCCGTGCGGAATTCTGGGAAGCCCCTTCTCTTTGGTCTGGGCAGCACGCGACCCGGGTTTCTCTCTCCCATCACACCCAGCCGCTGCCTTACCATTGTCTCCAGCCGCTGTTGGTTCCGGACAATCTGGCGTGGTGGTAGATACCGACCCACCTCGGCCAGATTCGTTGCCAGCGCATGCGTCATCCACGACTTACGTGCAGCTTCCGATACCCAGGCAGGAGTAACCGGTAGCCCGGAGAGTGTTTGCTCAAACTTTTTGGCTTCGCGCCCACTGCCTGTGCCCTCGATCTCAACTATGAAGTCGAACCTCCTCAAAAAAGCAGGATCAACGGCACTAATGTCGTTGCTGATCCAGATCACCGGAGCCCGATTATCTTCCAACATCTGATTGAACCAACCTTTGGCGAGCTCAGCCGATTTTCGGAAGGCATCCTCCATTTCATCAAACAGCAAAACGGCACCGAGACGATCTTCAAGGAACATCTGCGCCATTTTCGCGGCATCGAGGCGCACTCGACCGGTCATGGCGCCCGAGTGACTGTCTTTAGTGGGCACTTCGTACAGAGGCGCGCCCAACTTTTCTGCCATCGCCCTGGCCAACTGGGTTTTCCCGGTGCCGGGCTTTCCGTAGAGCAGAATGTTACTACCGCGAGACTTGCTACTCAGAGCATCCTGCAGGTAATCCAGCATCAACTGAAGATCGGAAACGCCCCGGAAGTCGGCGATGGAATGCTTTGCCGCAGGCCCTGGCGGGCAGACGTGCTTGAACAACATCTGTTCGATGTCTTCTGTCGCTCCTGATTCACATTGCTCGGAGGTGGCTACCACCAGCTGACTCAGAAGCGGCCCGGCCTCCACAATGTCCCAAATATCGCTGTTCTGGTTTGGCTCCTCCAACAGGTGGATCTGGCACAGCATGGCATCCTGATCCAGCGCTGCTGCAATCGTCCTCGCGGATTCGCGCATCGCCCTGGCCAGGGCACTTATCGAATTTCCATATTCATTAATTTCCAGGTCTCGCATGACCTCCTTGGCCTTTGGGTACTTAAGCAACAAAATAGCAAAAATCAGCAGTTTGATTTCAACCACATCGGCTTTTAGCAACTTGACCAGATTGGCCAGTAAGGGTTCAAAGGACAGCTCCGGCTTGCCTCTCAGGCTTCGTGTGAGCTGCTTTTCACGCTTGCGCACCGCTCCAAGGAACACGGGTGCACTTATCTCACTATCAGTTCCCGACGGCAGCTCAAGCTCAAGGAAAGCGTCTGGCTCGTCCATGCCAACGAGGCGGAATTCCTTTTTATAGCCGGTTATGAGAAACAGCCGGCAGAGATATATCTGCAGCAGCTTCAGGTCGTCTTTGGATGAGGATGAAAGATAATCCGGCTCGTGAGCTTCATTAATGAGTTCTTTCCACAGCAGCATAGTTGGTCTCCTGATCCTTTGGGTAGTATTCTATGCAGCTAGTGCGTCATTCTGTGTCGCCTCTTCTATCCTGCCGCTTTACTGGCCGTCGCTTCATAACACTCACATCCCCAAATCTCAGCCCAACCAGTATCAAACACAATAACCACCACCTCCCGCCCGAGATCAGCATGACCTCGCTGATCCTCAGAGATTCTCAGCGGCTCGGATCGATCGAAGCTCATTGCCATTCCGAGCATCTTGCGCTGGATCTCTCTAGCGGCTCTGTTCATGGCAGGGAGCCCCCAGAGTTTGGGCGCAAAATCGTCCCACAGACCTTTCGGATACACGATCAGGGCTGGCCAATCAGCCGAGGCGGTAATTGTGACCTCCTGTGTCATCAGTGTTTCCAGCTTTGGGCACAACCTTGCTGTTGCATCACGGTCAAGCCCAAGGGAGCAGCCATCTGGCCCATGACTTAACGTGATTCGATATGCCGAGCCAGCGTGCCAGAACGGATATTCTTCACTCATTGTCACTCCCCTTTCTTCTTTAATTAACGTAATAGGGCTATCCGCTGCTAGCTCCCGTACTTTTGTTGACGACATCTACGAACTGATGAACACCTGAAACTTGAATAAAGTTACCTGAAACCTGCGACAAGATGAGTCGCACTAACCACCTATGTACCAGCGGGGTATTGGAGTGTCCGTCAATGAGCTTTCCGATACCGCACTAAGAAAGCTCTACATGGCTCATGTGCATGGCATGGGGTTTCGGTTGATTGGCGAAGGGTTTGCCTGCGCACCTTCAGTAGAAACGGTGGTGCTTTCGGGATTCACGCAGATGACCAATGCGGCCACCGGCCGTGTAGAAGACAAGTACCTGTACAGCGTGAAGGTTAAGCGCGAAGCCTGGCGCGCGATACAGTTCGGCAACCTGGGTCAGGTCGACCCGGTTGAGGCCCTGGCCGCGCTTGAACTGCGCCGCGATATGACCAAAACCGGGATTTTTCGGGCTATTGAGCCTTGGCCCGCCGAGTTCGATCCAAGCCCCGCGTGAGGGTGGTTTCAATCTCCTCCCGCAACCAGGCCGGCTCCAGAATATCGCAGTGCACTGCCTGTGCAGTCAGCCACCAGCGCAGATCCTGGGTATCGCCCACGGTGACGGCGATCTCGAAGGTGGAGTCATCAATCTCGCTGTTTATCTGGTCAAAACCCAGCGGCGATTCGATCAAATGGTTTAGGGCGGGCTTGTCGCAGCGGAGCTTGAGATAGACCGGCGAGTCAGAATGCAGAATGCCCATGGCGCCGGAGCGTATGTAGAGATCCAGGTCGAAGTCCTCTGGCCGGTCCGGTTGCTCTTCCACTAATTCACCCGACGTCGCCCGATGCAGCACCAACTGCCGAATACCTTCCCTGCCCTCGATTGTGCCTATCAGGTAGACGTTCGGGTCCCGGAAGATCAGACCGAATGGATGCACAACGATCTCTTCCGGCGCTTTCCAGCTGCGGGCCTGGTAAACCAGCCTGCATTTGTATTCCCTCAGCAAGGCTTCGGTAACGGTTTCCAGCACATCGGCATCAATCGCCGGGCGCTCACCTCCCAGACCGCGATTGATTACCCGTACCCGGTCGGGCCACTGGCCGAGGGGATTCTTTTCACGCAACAGTGTGCGATGAGCTTCATCGAAATGAGGCTTCAAGTGAGACAGCGCCCTTGGCGGCAGCATGGGTGAGAGGTAGGCCTTCGCCAGTTCAAAGGTCAGTGCTGCCGGCAGGTCCAGGGCCGGGATAATATCCATAGTGGCGTTCCGATCGAACGACCAACGGTAAGGCCGTGAATCCTCATCAACCAGTAGTGGGAAGTCAGCACTCAGTTTTTCCAGATCCCGCTGGATAGAACGCATGGTCACCGAGAACCCTTGCTCGTCGAGCCTGCCCGCCAATTCGGTGGTGGTGATGGATTTCGGATGCCGAGGCACCATCCGGAGCATGGTGAGGTAGCGAACGGCGGTGTTGGACATAACGGGATCCTTGTCTTTTCTTGAAGTCGACAGCTTAAGCGACACAATATGACGCCACGCCATGCTAGATTTTTGTGCTGGCCAAGTAAAGCCGCTGGCCAATCCTATCAACTACATTAGGAGCCCTGCCCTGAACCATAAAGACTTTGCCTCCCTCCTGGTAAAACACGGGTTTACCCCACAGACCTACGACTTCGACTCCACCATGCTGGGGTTCCAGCACGACATTTTTAATGCCCTGATCCATAACGACTCGGTATTCAGCGAGCAATCGCTTATTCGCGCTCAGCCCGATTGTCCTGATGCCCTATTGCGCTGTGAGCTCATCGCCGAATCCGGTGACCTTGCTTCAGCCGTTCAGCATTTCTATGCCCGATGGTTTGCGGAGCTGCGCTATGAGAATCCCATGCTGGAGTTGCTCAACTTGGAGATGCGCGAAGATGTCGCCAGCATTCACGTGCTGACCATCACCAAAGCCAATGCAATGACGTTTGTGTTCAACATTCAGCGAGGTGGATGATGCTGATTCTGATTGCGGTGGGTTTGGTGCTTTGGACTGTGGTGTCGATGCTGTGCATCAGCTATTTCAATGACCACGGAGCCGGATGGGAGGAATGGGAGGCCTTCCCGATGTGGCTGAAGATTCCGATTCTGGTGGTTGCACCGGTGTTTTTTATTTCCTGGTGGGTTCGTTAAAAGCAACTAAGCATCAGCGGGAATAACCTCCACATCACCCACCGGCTCCAGGATATGGGTACTCCGCACCGGCTCACACACCAGCGGGGCCGAGATATGGGTTCGCATCAGTCCTTGAAACGCATCCGTTTCGTGAAACTCCGGATCCAGCCACAAATCAAACTCCTCCGGCCTCAGCATCAGCGGAATGCTTTTCGGGTGGATGAGGCTGAACCTCGGGTGCGGCATCAGTGTGATGACGGTGAAGGAATTCACCTGCTCGTCCCCGAAGTGCCAGGATTGCCATAACCCCGCCAGTGCCGTGGCTTCATTCTGCGGGTGAATGTTGTAGACCTGCTTACCCTTCCATTCATGGAACGCGCTGACTGGCACAATGCAGCGCTTGGTGGGATACACCTTCTTCCAGAGTGGGCTGCTGGTTAAGCGATCACTGCGGGCATTGAAAGTGTGAAACTTCGAGTTGGGCCGGAAACCATAACCATTCGGGTTTGGTTCGATCAGTAATGACCAGATGCCTGGCAGCAGATACCGGTCGTCAGCTGCTTCAATAACGAACTCCCCGATTCCGCCCGGCGGTACGTTGTGCTGGGGTCTGGGTGTGACACTGGGCAGCCCCAATTGTTCCACCAGCGTTTGGACTTCCGGAGAATCGGTTACGTTGTAACGACCGCACATTAATCACCCCCCTTCGGGACACAGCTCCAGTTACTGTTCCACCACACTTTCTTCGAGCAATATTTCACGCATCAAGGGAGCAAAACCCTCCATGTAGTCGTCCCTTAGGCCTTGGGTACCGGTTACATGGGGAATGCTAACAACTGTTGTATGCGGAAATTGTTGGATAAGCACTTTAAATTGCCGGCCAGTCGTAGGGACATCCGAGACGTGATGTACAGCATTACCCGGCCGAGCTCCCAAAATCCGCTCAACATCACCTCGAATCCTTATGTCATTAAGCGCTTCGATGAGCTGGCTTCCCACAAAGAGAATGACTCGGGGGGCCCGACGCTCAATCAATTTCAAGATGCTCTCAGAATTCTCGACTAGCGTTTCAATGTCGATCCTTTCTGCGCCGGTGATTGAACGAGTCTGGGTCGTAATCCAATTTGTCTGGAAGAATGACCGCTCAAAGCCAGATGCATGACGTGGATCTGTCTGAAGTGGCACGCCCCAACTTTGAATTAGCGCGACTAATTTGTTCCTAAACCGGGTACCATTAACTGCCGGATCCGAGAAGAACGACTTTTCTTCTCGCTCCTCCTGAATGCCAGTCATTTCATTCACTTCATCTTCTAGAGAAAAACCAAAGTTATAACCACACACCATTATGCCGCCAGACAGATTCTCTGGGTAGTTAAGCGTTATAACCTCGTGTTCGTTCTTATCCATTGATCAGTCCTTGTTCAACTAGTATTGAAGACACTGCGTGAAAGTTAGCCCAATTGGACGTCAAAGAGCTGCCGGCGGTCAATGCCTGGATAAACCTGTTCAGCCGGCTTCGCTCCATGTTCAGGCTCGCAAACCTCGTAGACTCTATGACGTATGCTGCATCCGTGCGAGTGCACTGACCCACACTGTCTGAGATAAAGATGGTTAGCAGGTAATATGGCGAGTCCTCTACAGCGACCATACATACACACTTTTCTTCGCGGACATAGTCCGAGTCATTCAAGAGGACGACGATCAGACTTTTGTCTTTAAGTTTCTCCGACGCAACATCCAGCCACCCCATTGCTTCCCAAAGAAAGCTCTCGACTCCATGCCAGCGATCTGGGCCCGCCAAATACTGCGTAGCGAGACTCAGGTGGGACATTGCCTTAGCCTTTTTGTCATCCACAAAGAGGAAGCGAGGCTCAGGAAACGTTAAAGCTATATCCGGGGCCGCAACTAAAAGCAGCGTACTTGTAAAATTCATGTCGCCTTACTCGTTTAACCAGCATTCCCACCTAGTATCGATAGACTGAGCGACTGTGTATGTCGCTTTACTTTATTATCTTGCTCTATTCGAACAGATATGGATCACGTAGGAATGAAATCACCCGGCATCGTTTACGACCTGAGCCAGATACTCAATTACCCGATCCGGGTTGAGGTTAATCGTTGGGATTCAGAGCAACCCCTGCATTGGGCCAGCTATAACGATGAAGGTCAGATTGCGTCGGGCCAGTTCCTGGAGCCGCCCGGGTTACCCCTGTTTACGCTGGAAGATGATAAAGGAAGGCGCCTGTGTGATGCCCTGCCGAAAGGTGTATCGGCCGTCACTGCGTTGATGCCCGCCATGGACTTTGTACTCGCACAGGCCTGTGCGGCTTCTGCAGCGGCTCAGGAATTGGTAGAGGATGCTCCTCTACTGTTTATCCTGGCGGTCGACCATGCGCGAAAACAGTCGTGGTCACTCGAGCGGTTTAACGCGTTTCTGGCCGGTAAGCGTTCCAATATTCTTAAAGCAATTGGGCTGCCAGGTAGCAAATCTCTCGTTCGATTAGTCCGTCGCCTGGCCTTGTCGCCCCTATTACCTTGGGAGCTGGAAGATATTCGCGCCGCACTTAAGAACCCCGAGTACTTAGCCTTGATGCGGCACCACCCTCACCTCCATGTGAACCACCTTCGTTTGCTGAATCGCATTCGACAACCGTTATGGCCCGGATTGCTGAATCTGGTGGATGAACACACCTCGGCAGTGGAGTTGTCCTGGCTATGCCGGATGATTCGGGATTCGCTCGCCATGGCCGGCGGTAACGAACAGGCCCTTGCAGCAATCCATTCCCGAGAAACCCTTCAGGACCAACATGACCGCTTAGTTGAACGTTTTAACCGGGCAAACAACCGAAACTCCGAAGAGAAGCGCCAAGACCTGGCGAAGGAGCTTTCTGAGAAGCACGGCGACTATCCGAAACCGCCCCTTGCCCCAATCGATGGTATAGAGCCGTTGGGCTCCTGGCTGGAGCTTCTGGAAGAAGGGGCAACCATGCGCCATTGCGTAGGCAGCTATGACGTGCCGGTCGCACTCGGGGAAGTTTTCATTTACCGGATGGTCCACCCGGAGCGTTTGACCATATCGCTTGAGTGCCACAACAAGACGTGGGTGCTTGGCGAGGTTCGTGGGGTGTGTAATTCCAGCCCTTCGGAAGGTGCTTTGGATTGGATTCGGCGGTGGGTGAATACTGATCGCAAGAGTTAGAAATCCCAGACCGACTCAGCTTTATGCAGCCTGACTGATGCTAAGAAAACCAATGTGCAGCGTGGTGTGTCTTTAAAACCACATTGGTCCAATCGAGCCCCAAACTTGTTTGAAAACCAATCAAATCCAGGGCGATTTCACAAAACTCGGGCAAAAAGTGGTTTGCACAAAGGGTTGAAAATCGCCGATTCATTTCTCCAGCCACATCCGGGCATTCAGCGGGGCCTTTTTCCGCCACCTCCCGCTTGAACTGGTCAAGCCTCTCAACAATGGCGGATTGCCACCAAATGTGGCAGAACAGGCCTACTGGAAAACTAAAAGACGGTGGCCTAAAGCACTTGACCACTACACATTCCCTTAAAACGGGTGCAGAGAATACCATGACATTATGGTCCACACAGCAATGCTGCTGGCCCATAACTTTGACTCCAGTGACCAATTTTGGCTATTTTCTCTTTTCTGTTCAGCAATAACGATATGTAGCTTATCAACGCAAATGGATCGAAGCCATGAAATCAATCTATGCTGTAATCAGCTTGCTGGTGGCCTTGTCCTTGGCCGGATGCGCGGCAACCAACAAAATGTTCCATCCTGGAGCGGCAAAAAACATTGATGGTTCTATTCCGGCATATGACAGCAGCTCGACTTCGGTTGCCCTGCTCTCTGACCGAAAAACTATACAATCATGGTCTGACGTCATGGAAGCACGGGCGCGTTTAAGCAAATCACCCAAGCAGGCAGACTTCCTAGCCTCACAAAAAACTGAATGGATTGATAGATACACCGATTTCTCAGGCCTTGATTCATTTAAACGAGCAGAGCTCGAAACTGCCTACCGAGACGCCATGGCAAACGTTATGTTAGAGCAGGCGCTAGCCCTTGATGACACACTTTTCGCCGTGAGAGGTAACATACGCTTTGGTGAATATGATTTGGGCAAAAAAGCGTATCCCATTGTGGGACTTTCTATCGATAACGGCATAAACAGTGCCTTCGACCCGGTGAGCAAAAGGCTCACATTGAGCGGGGGCTTTAATCGGAAGAAAAGCACAATAGCGTTGAATGGCTCAATATTGTCGCACGTACGAGTGAGTGACACAGAGAGAGCTAAAAAGCTGAAAGCTGACTGGTATCGAGAGAGCCAACCATTTGTGATCATCTCTGAATTTGTAGACGTTGCTAACTTCGGAGAGCCACAGATATTCTTCAACGGCCTCTGCAAAGTAATAAAAGCCCCGAATTATGGCGCTAACCTAGTGCTAAAAATTAATAAGGACCGGTCCACTGATGCAAACCTCGATGAAGCTTGCACCTTGGCCAACAGATTGCTCAACGGGCAAGTTAACGTCGCCCACCCTAATCTGAATTTTTCGAGGAACGACTTGTAAAGTGTGGCTCCGGTAGAGAGTGAAAGTCTTCAACAAGGTCTTCACTGAAGCGATGTTCTCGATAAACTTTACGACCGGAAAAGTGGGCCTCCACCAGCTGTGCTCGGAGCACAAGCAGCAGCGCCTCATCAAAGAGGTAGTGGATTACATGAACACGCTGCTCAAACGTCTCCCGAACCTGGAAGTGCTTCACCTGTTCATCACCGCGCAATCGTCCTTCATGTTACAGGTGGGGCAGGCCCTTCATCAGAGTCACACCCCCAGTGACCGGATCCATCACTACGACCTCCGTCAGCTCTTAGGAAGCCGACTCACCTGGTGCCTGCAAATCGCCGCGTGTTGAAACTGAAAAAATCAGAGGCTTATTATAACATGAGGTGAAGCCTGCAGATCAGGCCACAAGAGTTTGAGTTGCGAGGATTGGCAATTTTCCGCACATCGCCATACCTCCTGGATTTGATAATACCGGTTCTATTTACGACAGCGTTGCTAACTTTATTCAGCGGGCCTCGAGGGAAATATGAAAATAGTTTTAGTGGTAATTTCCGGAGTATTGGCTTTATT